>Ga0302278_10002081_pt1 | contig 23585 bp, 18 predicted proteins | sample III_Bog_N3_2_FD_194543 | JGI IMG/M metagenome (GOLD analysis project Ga0302278, IMG submission 194543) | Peat permafrost microbial communities from Stordalen Mire near Abisko, Sweden - III_Bog_N3_2 | ecosystem: Environmental > Terrestrial > Soil > Wetlands > Peat | place: Sweden: Abisko...
CCCTCGGCCATCCGCTGGGCTGCACCGGCGCGAAACTCACGGCGACGCTGCTCGGCGAAATGAAACGTCGGAAGGTACGCTATGGCATGGTCACCATGTGTGTCGGCGGCGGCATGGGTGCTGCGGGAATTTTCGAGCTGCTGGACTAACTCGTCGATACCTCACGGCTCAAAAAGTGGCGGGATTGGCACTTTCTGCCACCGGCAGCTCGTCTATTGTTTGACTTAGCGGGCTCTCGTGGCTACGATGGGGTACTTTCAATTCTGAGGCGAGGCTGAATTATGCAGGTTCGATCCCTGGGCGCAGGGCTTGCGACAGCGTGCGCGCTTGCATTTGTAACTCCTTGTTGGGCACAGAATGACAATGGTGCTGGTGGTTGTGCAGCGTGTGGCGGCTGCGGCTTCTTCATCTTTTTCATCATTGCTGTTCTTGTCTTGAACGTAGCAATCCTCATTTGGGTTGCCCGCGACGCCAAAGCGCGGGGCATGGATAGCGCAGTTCTTTGGATGTTGCTGGTTTTCTTCTTAGGTCTTCTGGGCCTGTTGATCTATATCTTCGCCCGCCCACAGGGCAACACGGTACAGTGCCCCAACTGCGGGAATAAGCGTTTGCAGGCAAGTGTCAGATGCCCACACTGCGGAATCGGCTCCTAAAGCCTGAGCCTTGGCTGGCGGGAGTTTTGCTCCTCGCCCTCCTATTTGGGGCGGACGCGATGCGTCTGCCCCAGAGTCAAGTCAGTGTGCGTCTCTTTGCCGCATCTGTTACGGGCTACCACAGGTACATTCACCCCGTCACAGGACGCTTTATCCGTTGCCGCTATTCGCCGACATGTTCTGCATATTCGGTTGAGGCAGTGCGCAAATACGGAATCGCGAAGGGCGGGTGGATGGGTATGCGCCGGGTATTTTCCTGCCGCTCCAGCGTCCCGATGGGAACGCAAAACCCGGTGCCTTAAGGCATGGAAAGGGTTCCTATCCCAAAAGACAAAAGCGGCCAGGATCGCTCCCGGCCGCTGCTGTTTCTGGGCTCTTCTATTCCCTAATCCCTGGTCCCTAACCCCTACTCTTATGCTTTTGCCAGAACCAGCGCCTTAAGGCGTGCGTTCAAGCGGCTCTTGTAGCGGGAAACGGTGTTGTCGTGCAGGATGCCCTTCTGCACGCTCTTGTCGAGGGTGGAGACGGTCTCGCGATACTGCGCCTGTGCGGCCGGCACGTCGCCCTTGGCAAGTGCTTCGCGCAGGGCACGCAGGCTGGTGCGCACACGGCTGCGGTTGGCGCGATTCACTTCGGTGCGGGTCACGGTCTGCCGGGCGCGTTTCAGCGACGATACATGGTTTGCCATTGTTGTTCCTTAATCTCTCAGAAGTTGATGCGGGCAAGAATGCAACCCAAGCCGCATCCCTCGCAATTTCTTAGTCTACGGGAAACCGGCCTTTCGGTCAATCGCGGTTAACCCGCAAGGGTTCTGGCAGCTTTCCCTTCAACCGCCTGTTTCCGGCGTTCGACACGGACACAGACACGCCCAATCCAGGCAAAAATGAACAGCGCCAGCCCGCCAACCCAGCCTCCCAACGTAAACGAGTTGGGGACGTACATGGCAATCGCCGTCCCGCCTCCCACAAGAATCGCGCAGAGCGGAATGAACATGCGCATCCCATAGAGAAAAGTGAAGGGGAGATAATGCGCCCCCAAAAGAATCATGAACGCAGGGTAAAACAGGTTCAGATGGAATTCTGTGACCGGCACCAGCACAAGCATCGACATCGGCAGCGTAAACGCGATCTGCATGCCGAGTTTTCCCAGTGGATTCTCGCTCTTGAGAGACGAGGGACCGCCTGCCAGCCGCAGAAGCAACTGCGTGATGGGAAAGATGAAAAAACCGGCGAACACGATCTCGAGAATTGCGGCGCGCGGAGTCACCCACGTTCCAAGCGCAGCTGAAATCAGCCAGATGACTGAGGAGACTAGTTGACCCCAGAAGCCGCCCACAAACACGGTCCGTACTTCGTACTGCGCGTCTTTCACGTGCATTTTCGGAACTCCGGTAGTTCAATCGTGGTCAACAATTGATTCTTCGTGTGAAACACTCGCTCGTGGCAAGGAACGGTTCGGGCCTTAAGGCCACGGCGCTGAGTCTTCAATCGTCGATTGTGCAATGGTGATACGTTGCTCAACCCCCGGAGGTTCGCGGGGATTCGACAATCCGTCCCGCTGGCCCCGGGAACCTCACCAATGCTGCGCTATCGTTTGCTCCCGATAATGGCGCTGAGTGGGATCTCTAGTGTCCCCACCTTGCTCGACGCCGGGTCGTACACTCCCGTGCGCAGGTAGACATCGCCGGGGGGAGCATCGATCTCCATGTGGAAGCGAATGCCCTCGGTCTGCTCCGCGGCCCATTCCTCCGGCTTGATCAGCAGGCTGATATTGCGACTTTCCCAGTTCAGCGGCTTGCCCTCCTGGCTGTAGACCATCAGCGCAACCTCCAGGGGCTTGCGCCTGGCGCCGTCCGCGTCGGGGACCAGCGACAAGCTATCGGCCTGCAGTTGGAATCCGACGTAATAGCGCGTGAGGTTGCCATTCAGTTGTGCGTTGGCTCCGGCTCGGGGTGCGCCAGCCTCGGGCTGCGTGGCAGAAGGCACAACCTTCAGGCGGTAGGGAATCTCGCTGTTGTTCGGCATGCCGCGACCCATCTGCTCGATCAACGGGCTTTTGGCGGATGCGCCATTGGTCTTCGCGATCTCATTCTGTGTCTGTTCAAAATAGGTTTTGCGATAGAAGACCGCGTATTTGCCGGAAAGCACCTTGACCTCGACCTTGCGTTCCCGGCCCTCTTCATTCTGATCGCTGGGAACATAGGCCAGCGTGTAATAGCGCGAACCGTGATCGACAGCCTCGGCGATCTCCTGCTTGATATCGTTCCTGTGATAAGCCTTTCCGCCCGTTTCCTCAGCCCATGCCTCGGTATCGGCGTATCGGAGCACGCTTTTGGGCATGCGATCGATGTAATAAGCTCCGCCCGTATCGACATCCACGCCGTTCGCATCGAGGGGATAGACAGATACCCCCGCCTCGGTGAGCTTATCCCTGGCTTCGCGATACCACTCGAAGTACACGCCACTCTTGCTGGAATACGGGAATTGGCTGGCAAGCCAGAACAGATTCTTTCTCCCCGGGATGCCCGCAAGATAGTGCGCCATGACTTTGAGAGCGCTCATCGTGGTGGAAAGGTGATCCGCGCTCCCCTCCACTCCGACCCCAAACTTCAATAGGTTTTTCAAGGCGTCCGCACTTGCGGCAATTCGAAGATCCTTTGTGTTTTCCGCCGATTGCTGCGTCGCATCGGCCGTCTCCCTCAGCGCCTGTTGCTGGGTTTGTAGCTGGGCTGGGGTTAAGGGCGCAGAGGAGAGCGAACGATCAGAAGCGAATCGGGCGACGGCCGCTCGGAGCACAGAGGAGTCCTGATCGAATCCCCAAATCAAGTGCGCCTTGTTGTCGGTGAGCACGAAGATACCAATGCGCTGATTGGGCGGCATCGAGGCCAGGTACTGAACCATCTGGATTTGCAGATACCCCTTCACCGCATTGTCGCGCGTGTTCAACGCGTCCAGGAGCAATATGTTGGTGACGTTATTTTGAGGTGCATCGGGAATGTTCGTGAAAGTGTCCGGCGGCAGCGCGGCGGGCGACGGGGCTGCGGCTTCCGTCGCCGCGAAATTTGGCTCAAAGAAGGTGATGGCCTGCGGCTTGCCGTTTTCGAAGACCTGAAAATCTTCCTTGCGTAGATCGGGAACGGCATGGCCGCTCTTGTCCATCACCACCACATCCTCCACGGCCGTACGCACATTGAGTGTGAGCTGCGCAGCCGGGCCCTCCCTCGGTGCTGCCTGCGCGAAGAGTGAATCGGCAGGAAGAGCGAAGACTGTAAAGCCGATCAGAAGAAGAAAGAAACGCGACATGTATCTCTCCTTCAACGTGTACCTATCCTTTGTTGCGATCATTGCGCGTTCACCACAGCGGCGCCACCGTTTGCTCCTTGTAAACCGGATGAGGTCCATTCTGGCTGGAGAGCCGGATCGTCGACAAGTACGGCTTCACTTGCGGGTCGTAAGTCACCGTAATCAATCCCCCTCGACCCTGTGATCCGCTCCTGCCATCGCTTCCACTTGCTCCGTCACTGCCATTGGATCCATTCGGCGACCCGATCCCCCCGGAACCGCCCCGGCCCGCGCTGCCGCCTTTACCCGCTGCTCCTCCCTCGCCACCGTCCGCCGACACCGTCAATGAGCCGCCTTGGGGATCGACCAGGTAGAACCGGTGGTGTGCCCCCGCTGAAACCTCAGCCTGCAGCAGCGGATGACTCCCAGCCCTGAGCGTGACCAGCACCTGCACCGGCGGCGCGTCTCCGCCGTCTCCGCCATTCCCTCCATCGGAGCCATTGCCCCCATTCGTGCCGTTTCCGCCTGCCGATGGATGGTCGGGATCCATCGAACCGGGACTACCGCTGGTGCCGTCTGTACCATTCGTGCCGCTAGACCCGTTGGACCCGCTGCTGCCTGAGAAATTTGAAGCAAACTTGTAGTCGTAGCGCAGTGGTATGTCGAGTTCCGCGTGGATTTCAGGATGGCTGGGCACAGTGATCGTCACCTGCGGCAGCTTCCCGTCGCTCTTCCGCGGATCTTTGCCGAGCGTGATCACGCCTTTCGTGTTCACCGTAGCCACCGTCGCCGTCACCGCCAGGTCGCGCCACATCACCTTTCCGTGCCCCGCGCCTTCCGTCAACAGCGTCTTTCCGTCGGGCTGCGTAACCGTGACCACCAGAGAAGATTTCTGCCCCGGCGCAATCCCCGGGCCCTTCGGCTGGCTGATCTCGATGGACGTGACCGGCGTCTTGGCCAGATACACCTTCATTCCCAGGTGCACCTGAATTGTGGCGCAGCCACTCAGTCCGGCAAGCAAAGCTCCCGCCAGGCAAGCCGCGAAAACCGCGTTGCCGGCGCGAAGGAGAGCGGGTCGTTTGGCGGCGAGGGGGCTCAAGGGACCAAGACGTGCGAATATGCTGCACCGGCGCATAATTCGGCTCCATTCCGTAACCGTGAAATCGTAATCACAGAATCGTAATCACACAATTGCTTAGTCAATTAGACACGCGTAAGCGCTCCCGGTTATGGAATCTCCGTCACACATACGACTTGGAAGCGGCTTGCTTGCCATTTCCGAGCGACTGCAGGTAACCGCCAAGGCACGGCATCCATCAAATAACCATGCGCAGCGGATTGACGCCGCGACCCGTTGGCGCTACAGTCAAGCCCAGATACCCGATTTGGTCGCCAACGCCATCCCGCGGTTTCCTCAGCCAGCCAAGTGCTTCGGCTCGGCCACGCCCCACGCCTTGCGGTTCCCTCGAAAGCCAGCCCAGGACTTCCTCATCACCGGGCATCCCGGACCCTTGAATCCGACTCTACACAACTGTCTGGCGCCTTCGAGACACGCGCGATCCAGCCAGACAATCTCCACCCTGGGGGCGGCTCGGTTTCGCCGTCATCCATTCAATTCCTCTTTCAAACGCCACATGGGAGGCCCTCGATTCCTTTGAAGATTGCTCTGGATATCACGCCCAACCTTGAGCCCCTGTTCGGGACTCGCGATGAGAATCTCAGGCTGATGGAAGACAAGCTCGGCGTCCGCATCGATCTACGCTCCGATGCCGTGCACGTAGCGGGTCCCGACGACGGAGTTACCAGAGTCAAGCGCATCTTTGAGGATTTCGAAGCACTGCGCCGCCAGGGCATCAACCCACACAACGGCGAACTCAACGGCATGCTGAAGCTGGTGGTGGCCGATCCCGCCACCACGCTGCGTTCGCTTGCCGACGCCGGCAAGCAGCGCTCGGCCGGCGTCAAGCGCACCGTGCAGCCACGCTCTATCAACCAGCGCAAATACGTCGAGGCCATCGAGCAGAACGACATGACCTTTGGCGTGGGCCCCGCCGGCACCGGCAAAACCTATCTCGCCGTGGCCATGGCCGTCGCCGCCATGAATGCGAAGAAGGTGAGCCGCATCGTGCTCGTCCGTCCCGCGGTTGAGGCCGGCGAGAAGCTCGGCTTCCTTCCCGGCAGCCTGCAGGAGAAGGTCGATCCTTACCTGCGCCCGCTCTACGACGCGCTCTACGACCTGCTTGAACCGGAGAAGGTCGACAAGATGCTGGAGAAGAACGTCATTGAAGTTGCGCCGCTCGCCTTCATGCGAGGCCGCACCCTCAACGACGCCTTCATCATCATGGACGAGGCTCAGAACACCACCATCGAGCAGATGAAGATGTTCCTCACCCGCATGGGGAACAACTCCAAGGCGGTCATCACCGGAGACATCACGCAGATCGACTTGCCCAATCCGCGCCGCTCCGGCCTGGTCGACGCCATCAATGTGCTCAACGGGGTGGAGGGCATCCACTTCTGCCACTTTGAGGACACCGACGTTGTCCGTCACGCGCTTGTACAGCGGATTGTTCGCGCCTATGAGTCCGTCAAGCCAACACAGCAGGAGCTGCCGTTGACTCTCGGCGAAGCCATCGACGTGGGCGCTCAATCGCGAGATGATCGCATTCAGCCGCCGCAACCGCATGCGCCGAAACCGCAGTAAACGCGCACTTCGCGTAGAATGAGATGAAGCGTGGCCGCGCACAGCGGCCACGTGCACGATGATCCTCCTCGACCCAGATCTGGACTCCGACCCCTCGCCGACCGCAAAATCGGCGAAGCCGTCTGCTGCGCGTCCCTCTGCCTCCAGTTCCAAATCAGCAAACCGAGATTTCAAGCTGCCCTCTGCGCGCACGCTTGCCCGTTTTCTCAGCGCCGCGCAAGCGGCCGTGCGTTTACGCGGTCAGGTCACCGTCCTGCTCACCACGGATGCGGCTATCCGCAAGCTCAACCGTCAGTTCCGCGGCAAAAACAAAGCCACCGACGTGCTCTCGTTTCCCGCCGAAGGGCCTGGTGCGCAAGGTATTGCCGGCGACCTGGCCATCAGCGTAACCACTGCCCTGGGTCAGGCCACCGAACAAGGGCATTCTCTTTGCACTGAAATCAAGGTCCTCATCCTGCACGGCCTGCTCCATCTTGCCGGCTACGATCATGAAGTCGACGATGGCAAAATGGCTCGCCGCGAACGCTTGCTCCGCGCCAAACTCAAATTGCCTCAAGGCCTCATCGAGCGCACCGAGGCAGCACCGGTTGGCGAGAAGGTTCCGCCGGCGGCCAACACCCTCTCGCCCCGGAGGGGCGCGTCGATAATAGCCCAGGGCAAGCGCAGCGCAGCCCTGGGAAAGACCGCAGATGAAGGCCGCGCGTCCCGTAGGGCCGCGCCGAATAGTGCTTCGGCTCCATCCACACCCGCCAAAAGGGCCAAACGCCCATGAGCACCCCCGCCATCTTCATGGTGCTTCTTCTCGCCGCAGTTGCGACGCTGGCCTCCTACATCAGCCGCGTCTACTCCGAGTTCGGGAAAATCCTTACCCACGAAATTGAAGAGAATCTCGACGCGTGGGAAGAGCTGATTGAACCCCAGCTCGGCCTCACCCGGGAACACGCGGCCATCTGCGCAGCCGTGCTTCAACAACTCGCCTTCGGTATCATCGCTCTCGAATTCGGCGCTGTCGTCTTCGATCGTGCTTCTGCTCTCGCCCGCCCCACCTATGCGGAAATCGCGCAAGCCGTTCTCGGCGTGGTGCTGGTCGTGGTTTTCTGCAATCAACTCATCCCTTCACTGCTCTTCAATCGCACGCAGGGCCGCTGGGTACGCCGCATGGTCTGGCCCATTCGCCTGCTGCTATGGCTCATGACGCCCGTCACAGTCTTCGTCCGCTTCTTCTTCTCCGTGGCGTCGCTTGCTGAAAAGCCTGCCAGTCCTGCCGAAGAGTCGGCTGTCGATGTCGAGGCGCTGCTCGAAGCTGGCGAAGAAGAAGGCATTCTCGAAGAGAACGACATCGAACTGGTCCGCTCAGCAGTTGAATTCGGTGACAAGCTGGTCCGCGAGGTCATGACTCCACGTCCCGCGGTCTTTGCCGTTCCTGAGTCCATTACCCTCGAGCACTTCCTCGAGCGGTTGCGCGAGCATAATTTCTCCCGCGTCCCCGTCTACTCCGGATCGCTGGATAACGTGGCTGGCATCGCCTTCGCGCACGACCTGCTGCAAATCACCGACGAGGAAGCACGCACACGTACCGTGGCCAGCATTCAGCGCCCCGCTGAGTTTATCCCCGAAACCAAGCGCGGCTACGAGCTGCTGCGCGAAATGCAGCGCGAAAAGCAGCACATGCGCATCGTCATCGATGAGTATGGCGGCGTCTCCGGCCTGGTCACTATCGAAGATCTCCTGGAGCAGATCGTCGGCAACATTCGCGACGAGCACGAGGAAGACGCGCCGCCCAATTCGGTGAATGCCGAGCCGCAGCGCGAGCCAAACGGCGTCTGGCTCGTTCCCGGCGCGTTTCCGGTCGATCAGCTCACCGACCTCTTTGGCGAGGCTGCTGACCTTGGCAATCTGTACCAGGCGGCCACGCTCGGCGGCGTGGTTAGCGAAGTGGAAGGCCGCATTCCGCATGCAGGTGAGGTGGTTGTGCTGAAGCCCATCGGCCTGCGGATCGAAGTCGTCGCGTCAACGGATCGCCGCGTGGAGCGGCTGCGGGTGTTTCCGCCGGTCGAGCCGGCAGCCGAATCTGATTAAGCCGCTCAGTATCCGCCTTCCCGGGTAGGAGCTTGTTTGCCTTCTGCCACCCACACGCCAAGTCGGCAACGCCGGGAGTGCGAATCCGCGATAATGAAAGTTGGAGCATTCCTTGAAATCTGGATTTGTCGCAATTCTGGGCCGGCCGAACGCCGGTAAAAGCACGCTTCTGAACGCCCTCACCGGCGAAAAGGTGGCCATTGTCTCGGCCAAGCCGCAGACCACCCGCAACCGCATTGCCGGTGTGGTGGAAGTGGAGGCCAAAAAGGGCCATCATCCCGCGGCGCAGATCGTCTTCGTCGATACGCCCGGCGTTCACAAGCCCGGCTCGCACCTTGACCGCCGGATGTTGCAGGAAGTGTACGAAGCGCTCGAAACACGTGACCTCGTTTTGGTGCTGATGGACGCCACGCGCAAAGTGCAACTGGAGGCCATTGCTCAGAACGCCGAAAAAACCGGTTCTGTATCAGGACACGACTTCAGTCGTGCCGCAAACGAAGCTGAAGAGGCCGGGGCTTTAGCCCCTGCCGAACCAGCCTTGGCGAACATCGCGACCACAAAACGCGACCGCACCAACTGGGCCAGCGAAGACGAGTTCCTCTTCGGCCTCATCCGCAAGCTTGACTGCCCGGTCTTCCTCGTCCTCACGAAAATCGACCTTGTCCCCAAAGACCATTTGCTGCCGCTGATTGACACGCTCACCAAACAGTTCAACTTTGCGCAGATCATCCCCGTCAGCGCCCGCAAGCGCGACGGCCTGGATATCCTGGTCCGCAAAATCGTCGATGTGCTGCCCACCGGTGAGCGCTACTACCCCAAAGACCAGTACACTGACCAGCCCCAGCGCTTCATGGTCGCCGAACTCATTCGCGAGAGCATCCTGGTCGAGACAGGCGAAGAAGTCCCCTACGCCTCCGCCGTCGTCATCGAGCGTTTCGAGGAGCCCAAGCCGTTTGTCCCGCGCAAGAAGGGAGCAGTTCCAGCCCGCCCACCGCTCACCCGGATCGCCGCAGCCATCTATTGCGAGCGCGATGGCCAGAAAGCGATCCTGATCGGCAAGGGCGGAGCCAAGCTGAAAGAAATCGGCACAGGAGCCCGCCGCCAGATCGAGTCGCTGCTCGGCACGAGGGTCTATCTCGAGCTTCACGTAATTGTCGAGCCGAACTGGCGTGAGTCGAAGGCGTTTGTCGAGTCCCTCGATTGGCGCAACCAGTTGGAACGGCTTGCCGGCGATCAGATCACCGAGAAGCCTGCGGAGGAAGAGGAATAGATCTCCTTGGCGCGCTTGAATTTTGCAGAAGATTTCCTCTCAAGGGCGCAAGATCGTCTCAAGAGAGATCCCATGCAAACGATGTTGCCTATTGCCCCGTTTAGCCGCTTTTTAGCTCAAAAGGTGAGAGATTTGGCCCGTCAAAATCAAATACCCACCCCCACCCCCCTCCAAACACCTCTTTTTCTTCGCTTTAAGTTCGCCCATGAATATCGTGTAAGCCGTATAGAGTCAAATGTTTGAGGCCGATTCGCCGGAGTACGTCCTGCCATCCATGTGGTAAACAAAGGACGTAAAAATCAGGGCTTTTTTGCCAGAATACGCCCCTTGCGGGGGTTTTTTCAGCGGAAAATCAGCCTGCAGAGCGCGATGTATAGCGCTCCGGAAACGGGACACTGCGCGTTGCTCGAAAGGGCCGAATTCAGCTTCACGTCAGATCGTGCCTTTTGCGGAGCCTTTTCAGGCTCCTCGAACCTGGCCGCGTCTATCGTTCTTCACTGAGTACATCCTCGAATCGGCGGCGCCAATCACCGCATGGACCGTCTTCCCGTCCACGGGAGCTGTCGCCACGCCTACGCTCGCGCTGACGTTCAGGTTGAGCCCGTTCTTCATCGCAAAGCGGGTCGCCATCAGTTCGCGGAGCATGGCGCTGGCTTGCGCCAGTGCGGACTCCGCCCCCATCTCCGGCATCAGGATGACGAATTCATCTCCGCCGTAGCGGAAGCACCAGTCCTGCTTGCGGCTCAGTTCCTTCAGGCGCTCCCCGGTCCGGGCCAGCAACTCGCTACCCACTAGGTGCCCGTGCGCGTCGTTTACCAGCTTGAAGTGGTCCAGGTCGAGGAACGCCAGGCTCACCGGCAAACCCAGCCGGCCGCAGCGGTCAAGTTCCCGCTCCAGCACTTCGTAGAGCGATCGCACATTGTTGAGCCCGGTCGTGTCGTCCGTGATCGTCAATTGCTGAATTCGCGTCACGTCACGCGCATTCTCAATGGCGATCGCAGCATGGTCGGCCAGGATGTGCAGGAAGGCAATCGTGTAGTCCGTCATCTGGTCCGCGCGCGGATTGAATATCTCAATCGCCCCGTGGGTGCCTTTGCGCCCCCGAAGTGGCATGCAGATGACGGACCGCGTTGTTTGCGATTGCACCCCATGTTCTGCCATCAGCCGCGGGTCATTCCTGGTTTCCGGCACAATCAGCGTCTCCCCGTGCTCCACCACCCACCCCGCCACCCCTTCGCCCACCTTCACCCACAAACCGTTCAGCGCCGCTTGCTCTCCCCCCGCGGCCAGGGCGTAATAAAGCTCGTTCCTGGTTTCGTCCAGCATCAGGAGGGTCCACAATTCCGCCTCGATGATCCGCTCCATTTGTTCAAGGATGGTGCGCAGGATCGCGTCCAGGTCAAAGCTTGAGGTGAGCGAGCGCGTCAGGTGGTGGAAGACCAGCAGGTCCTCAAGCGGAATCCGGTCTTCTTTCTCTTGCTTCATGAAAAGTGCTTTCGAGGGAGGTCTCAGGCCAGTCCGCGGTTGTTCGACATTTTGTCACATGCAGCCACGACAGAGGAATCACCCGCCAATGTGCACCATCGATCGCGAAGGCTTTAGAAATCCAGGCTCGCCGATATGATGGCGCGCTTCTTTCCCCCTGACCGTTTCAACAATGTAAGCGCGAAGTTCCGCATCGCTTGATCCGCTCCGCAGCCGCCCATACAGGTCGTGCTCGACCTGGCTGAAGAGGCAAGTTCTGATTTTGCCATCGGAGGTCAGCCGGACCCGGCTGCAGGCTCCGCAGAAGGCCTGGCTGACCGGTGCAATAATCCCGATTTCTCCAACGCCGTCAGCAAACGTGTAGCGGCGAGCCGTCTCGCTGGCCTCGCGCGCAGGCAAATCCACCAGCGGCAAGACTCGGCCGATGCGTTCCACGATCTCATTTAGCGGGACTACGATCTCCGGCGTCCACAGCCGCCCTTCTTCGAGCGGCATAAATTCGATGAACCTCACCACGACGTCTTCTTCGCGCGCAAAGCGGGCAAAACTCTGAATCTGGTCGTCGTTGAACCCCCGCAGGAGAACGCAATTCACCTTGAGAGGTGTCAGTCCTGCTGCGCGCGCCGCACGAATCCCTGCAAGCACGGCTTGAAAGCTGCCCGGAACGCGCGTGATGCGTTCGAAGGTGGGAGCGTCCACGGCATCCATGCTCACCGTGACCCGGTTCAGCCCGGCGGTCTTCAGCGGTGCGGCCAGCCCGTCCAGCAAATGCCCATTTGTAGTTAATGCGATGTCAAGCGGCTCGCCGTCGATGGTGCGCAGCGCTGCCAGTTTTCTCACCAGCTCCACAAGCCCGCGCTTCAGCAGCGGCTCGCCGCCTGTCAAACGGACCTTGCTGACTCCCAGGTCCACAAACAGCTTGATCAGGCGGAGGTACTCTTCAATGGTCAGCTCGGGATATTGTGCGCCGACTTCGCCGGTCCTGCAGTAGACGCACTTGTAATTGCAGCGGTCGGTGATGGAGACGCGCAGATCGTGAATGATCCGCCCATGGCTGTCAGTCAGCCGTGCGTTGGCAGTCGTTGTTTGAGCAAGGATTGGGGAAGCAGCGGCCATTGGCAGCCTCTAGGCTATACCCTTTTGGATGACTTCGGGCGGGATCGGTTGCAATGCCAGCTCAGTCCAGCCGCGGTGTTCCCTTGCGAAGCATCATTCCAGTCAGCCCGAACCCCACAATGATCGCAATCGCAATCGCAAAATAATAGGCGATGGGGTGCGCCCAGCCCGGCGAGTAGGTCAGATCCTGCCCGACCCAGAGCAGCAGGATGGTGGCGATGACCGCAAACTGCCCCGCGATAACCAGCAACGTGTGTCCCAGGTCGCGCCGTTTGTCCAGCGCCTCTACCTGGTCAGGGGTAAGGTTGCGCTCTTCGGGGGGAAGCAGCAAATTAGCCATCTCGTTCACTCCTCATGATTGTGCAGCCTGGAACGCCAACCTCCAGCCCGGCTGCTCATATATTCGATTCAATCACAGACATGAGGGCTTGCGCCAGCTGTCAGTAATCAGTGGTCAGTTGTCAGCGATTAGTTGTCAGTCCTGTGGGGTCAAATGTTCAATCGGAGGGGTGCCCTACATAGGGTAGACGGCTGCTTGAAGGGTTACAAATCGGGCCAAATGGCTGCCTGAGTGGTTGCGATTCTTCGAGACATGAACCTACGGGGCAACCTGCGGAGATGTTTTGGTTGCTGAGAACTTAACTAATCGAGGGAAAGGGTTGTAGAGAATTTGCCGTTTTTTGAAAATGCACTGATTTTGCACGGTATACCTGCTTAACGTAATGATAATGCGTGATTTATTTTGACTTTGTTCCCTGTGAAGATACGCTCGAAAATGGCTGCTCAATCCCAACTCCCGAACGCATGACCTTGGGTGGCCGGGGATCCCACTGATCGCCATACGGCCGCTACCCCGACCCCGACGCAGAGGGTTCCCCGGTACCCGACGGGGCATGGGATTCATGTTTGCCACCCTTGCGCGATGAATAAGGCGCAAGAATGGGGCACCGGGCTTCATGCTCGATCAGGAATCCGCTCGTTCCATGCAATTCCCAGTTGTTTACACGTTCTTGATTGAAGTCAAGATAAAGTGGGTGCAGTTCGATTCTGTTTTCGCGAACAAAGAGCCGCAATTACTTGACGGCCGCCTTCAACCTGCCGTCCGGATCGCAGAAAACCTCTTCTTCACAGTGAGCGTAATCCAACCGCAAACGGAGGTCATCATGCGTGCTCCTTCCCCCGCGAACGATGGCATGGGTAGCCTGCTGAGCGACGGAACCTGCCGGTTCCGCGTCTGGACCCCCAACGCCCAGCTTGTCCAGGTCTTTGGGGACTTCAGCAACGGCCAGCCCATTGATCTTGCACCCGAGCCCGGGACCGGCAACTGGTCGGCCGACCAGATCCCCGCGCAAGCCGGCGACAAATACCAATACATCCTTACCAACGTGGGCGGCCCCGATAACAACAACTCCCAACCATGGACTCGCACGGACGCTCGCGCCTACCAGGTGCAAAGTTCCGACCCCGCGTCCATGGGCTACATCGTAAGTCCATTTCCCGCGGATCGCGTGCCCTTTACGACGCCCGCCTTTGGCGACTTTCTTATTTATCAGCTGCACATCGGGTCCTATGCCGGACACAATGATGGCATCGCGGTTACGAACGACACTGCCACCTACGTCGATTTGATTACGAAGCTGGACTACATACGCGGCCTCGGTTTCAATGCCATTGAGCCGCTGCCTATTACCGACTGCTTTTGCGACCTGAACGGCGCAGGGGAGGGCTACGGGCCGTCGGACATGTTCGCATCCGAGGACGCTTACGCCACCAGCCCCGACCAGGCGGTCACCGAGCTCATTCAGCTCATCGATGCGGCACACACCCGGGGCATCGCCGTCATTCTCGACGTGGTCTACAACCACGCAGCCATTACCAACAACCGGTACTGGCAATACGACGGCAACTTCGCGGGGGACAACGGCGTGGAGGGCGGCATTTACTTTGTTCATGGGCACCCGACTCCCTGGGGTGCCGGATTCGCCCTCTGGCAGCAGGAGGTCAAGGACTTCCTGCTCGATAACGCCCGCATGCTGCTGGGCCAGTACCAGGTCGACGGGCTGCGCTTCGACGCCGTCCAGGCCATTCAGCCTGACGCCGTGGAATATGTTGTCCAAACTCTGCGTCAGGAGTTCCCCGACAAGTATCTGATCGCCGAATACAATCCAAACGACCCAACTACGTCGACTGCTCCGGGCGTCGACCCATATGGAACTCTGGGGTTCTGCGCCACCTGGGATATGGGTAGTCCATGGGACACATTCAACCTGCTGAACTCCAACAACACAGTCCAGTTGCTTCTGGCCCGTATCGGCGGCTTCTCCGATCCCAACCCATGGCACCTGATCACCTATCTCACCGGGTCCCATGATCAGATATATGGCGGGCAGGGAAACACCGGCGTCTTCCTGACTCAGCGTTTTGGGGGACGCACGAACGGATGGGCTACCGCCAAGGCGCGCCTGGCGTGGGCGCTGAACGCAACTCTCCCCGGCACGCCCATGCTCTTCATGGGGACGGAGGGCCATCTCGACGGGACGTGGGACCCCGCGGTTGTAACGAACGCTCAAGGTGTCGTGACCAGCGATCTTCGCGTTGACTGGTCAAAGATTGGCGACGCGATCGGCGGTCCCATGCAGCAGATGGTGCGGGACGTGAACAACCTGCGGTGGGCACATTCCGGGCTCCGCTCTCCAGCGGGCCAGGTCGTCCATGTCGACAATCAGAATCAGGTTGTTGCCTTCACCCGGTACAACACGGAAGGCGATGTGCTGCTGGTTGTGGTGAACGCAGGAAATGGGCAGTGGAGATCGGGTGATTACGGGGTGAACATGGGCGGCGAATCCGGAAGCTGGAGGGAGATTTTCAACTCTCAGGCTCCCGCCTATGGCGGCGTTAACACCGTCGGGAATTACGGATACGCGATCCCGGTGACGAATGGGCAGATGAGCATGAACCTGTCTTGTTGTTCCGTGCTCATTTTTTCAGCTCAGTGAGAGGTCCGGGCGGCGGGGCCGGAATTACAGTCGCTTCCCTCCTGCTTAAAGCCTGCCTCATTTTAGGAGGCTTTATTGGCGCGACTGAAGTCGTGCCCCAGGAAGAAACAAGAAATTGATTGCGCCGCACGTTGAAGAATCCGCGAGCAAAAGTGCGTTGTGCTCGATTTGGCGAGTTGGCCCCCGCTGACGCGGGGATAGCAAGTTGGCAGGTTGGCGGGCGCATCGTCAGATGGCGTTTCATTCTCCGTGGGTGGGCAAAACCCGTGGGGAACTAAAAAGTTAAGCGGATTTGAGGTACGGGAGGGGTAGACGGCCCAAATGGCAATTGTTGAGGTGTGTTTTGAACAGATTCAGCAGGTTAGCGTCCGCTTCGCGGACATAGCGAGTTAGCAAGTCAGCAAGAGAATTGGCGAGCCGGAGTTTCATTGCCCGTGGGTCGGCATCGCTGGTGGGGGACTGATACAAAGCACCAACTCCTTCCCACATCGACCGAAATGGAGTCTTTTCACCAGGCTATGAGGTCGTGCCCCTTCGCAAATGTTGTCACAGACTGTTCAGAATCGGACATCCATTTCCGCTTCCGCACAACGGCCGAATCGGCAAGCCCAATCTCCCCGCCACATCCTGCTGGAAACAAACCGCGTTGCTCTTGCATGGTTTGGCGGATAAATTGCATTCTTGAAGTCACGCAAAAGTGTGCCCCGAGGTTTGGATGAATTCCTTGTTGCAAGACGTGCGTTACGCGCTCCGCCAACTGCGGCGGTTGCCCGGATTCGCCATCACTGCAGTCCTCACGCTGGCATTCGGCATCGGCGCCACCGCAGCCATCTTCTCGATCGTCGAGGGCGTGCTGCTTCGGCCGCTCCCATTCAGCGCGCCGGCTTCGCTGGTCACTTTGGGAGACAAGCTGGAGGGCGTTGCTTACGACGAAGGCGAGGCTCCAGGCGTTACCGCCCCAGGCGTACAGACTTACATGCGAGAGACTCATTCATTTTCCAGCGTGGGCGCTTTCCAGACCTCGAACTATGAGCTTTCCGGTCTAGGCGAGCCCTTGCAGATTAACGCTGCTCGGCTCACCGCCAGCATGTTCCCGGTGCTTGGTGTCTCGCCGTTGATAGGCCGCGCCTTTACCCAGCAGGAGGACGAGGGCGGCCAGCAGGTGGTCCTGCTGAGTTACCAGAGCTGGCAAAGCCGCTACCACGGCGATCCGCACATTCTGGGCCAAAAGGTTCTGCTCGATCGCAAGCCTTACGAGATTATCGGCGTCATGCCGCGCAGCTTCGAGTTTCCGCTTACGCCCGGCCAACTGAACCGCAGCGAGCTCTGGGTGCCCATGAGCCTTACCCAGAGTGAGCTGGTGCAGGGAGCGGGCGCATGGGCTTACACCCTCATTGGGCGTCTCAAGCCGGGCATCTCTCCGCTGCAGGCTCAACAGGATGCCGAGCCAGCGGCGCAGGACATCATGCGCAATTTTCCTCCGGCGCTGGCGAGCCGGCGTATCCACCCGTTGGTCCAACGGCTTGATGAGGTCACGGTTTTTCAGGCGCGGCCGTCGGTCCGCATGCTCTTTTTTGCCGTAATCGTGATCCTGTTCATTGCCTGCGCCAATCTTGCCGGCCTGCTGCTGGTGCGGGTTATTCGTCGACGGCGCGAGATATCTGTCCGTCTGGCGCTGGGAGCGACTGCAGCGGCGGTTCTGCGCCAGTCCCTTGTCGAGGCCCTGCTGCTAAGCGTTGCGGGCGGGGTGCTTGGGCTGGTTTTGGCCTTTGTCGCTCTCCGCGTTGGAGTCAGCTTTCTGCCTGAGACACTGCCGCGCGTAAGCTCCATCGCCCTGGACTGGCAGGTGGCCGTTTTTGCGCTTGGGCTGGCAGTGATCACCGGGCTCCTCTGCGGCATTGTGCCAGCCATTGCAGCGGCGCGCACCAGCGTGAACGATGCCCTGAAAGAGGGCGGACGCACCGGCTCCGCGGGAGCCGGCCATGCGCGGGTTCGTTCCATTCTAGTGGTGGCCGAACTGGCTGTGGCCCTGGTTCTGCTGACTGCCTCCGGCCTGCTGCTTCGCAGCTTTGAAAAAATGCGTAACGTCGACCTTGGTTTCCGCACCGACCACACGCTGACCGCCTCCTACAGCCTACCGAAGCAGCAGTACTCAACGCAGACGGCCATTGACGCATTCAATTTGTCGCTACGCTCAAAGCTGGAGCAGACTCCCGGCGTGGAGGCCGTCGGCCTGACGACCATGCTGCCGGCTGCCAGCGTCGAGTACCGGGCAACGTTCACCCCCGATGAATACGTTCCTCCAAAAGGCGCTGGACTGAATCTGGCGTGGGTTCCGCAGGTCATCGGTAATTATTTTGAGGCGCAGGGGATTCCGATCATCCGCGGGCGCGGCTTTACGAACTCAGACGATCTTGCGGGCGCACCGCTGGTGGCTGTCGTCAACCGCTCGCTTGCCGAAAAATACTGGCCGGGTCAGGATCCGATTGGCAAGCGACTGCACCGCGGGCCCGCGCAGGCTACGAATCTGCCCTGGATTTCTGTGGTGGGAGAGATTGGCGACGTGAAGCAGATGGCTGCCGACCAGCCGACGGCGATGCAGATCTATGTACCGGCGAGCCAGGTGAAAACAACTGCAGGCTCGTTTGCCACTGCGAGCTTCGTCACCGGCAATCGCGGCGCCATTGTGGTGTGGGGGAAGGTGGCCGCCGAAAAGATGGCAGGCTCATTGCGGTCGATTGTCCACTCGATCGACCCGCAGCTTCCGCTCACCGATGTTGAATCCATGGATCGTGTGGTGGGGGAAGGGCAGGCGTCGCGGCGCTTCATGACTATTTTGGTTTCCGCCTTTGCCGGAGGGGCGTTGCTGCTTGCTCTGCTCGGCATTTACAGCGTGATTGCGTTTTCCGCTGCCCTTCGCGCACACGAGATGGCGATTCGTCTTGCGTTGGGTGCGCCGCGCGCGAACGTGATGCGGCTGGTTCTTGGCTCCGCCGCAAAACTTGGGCTGATTGGCTGCGCAATTGGAACGGTTGCGGCTCTGTTCGCCACCCGTCTGCTGCGGTCGGTGCTTTTCGAAGTGGATCCGGTGGACCCGGTGGTGATCGCTTTGGCCGCCTGCGCCATTGTCGTGCTCACGCTGGCGGCTTCGGTTGGCCCAGCCCGACGGGCCGCGGCCATTGAACCTGTGGAGGCGCTGCGGAGCGAATAGCTGCGACTCGCGGGCCATTGCTGTCAGTAGAGGCTGCGGAAAGCCCGACTCATTTTATTGGCTTTATCGGCACCCTGAAGTCGTGCCCTGTTACAAAGCCTGTCCGAAAGGAGTTTTCCCGCAGATGTGTAGGTGCCAGGGTGTGCACTTGCTGCCCACGCCTTACTCGGACAGGAAGGCGAGCGATTGGAGCTGCGTAATCTCGAATGGCTTGCGGCAACGGATGTTGGTGCAGGAAAGTTTGTCGTCGCGGCGCACCATGTACGACTGGGCTTTGGCAAAGCGGGCCCGGTCCCGTTCGTCCGCGTTACGGGGCAGCTGCGCCCGTTTCCGCCGTACCACCCAGCTCACTTGGTACTCGCCCGCCTGCCCGCACTTGGGGCAGGTAAGCGTGTGCTTCCGCATTTCAGTTGTTTCGTTGAAAAACTCGCGTTCTTCCATGTGATCCGGCCCTCGGATGCGCCGCTCCAGAGACAAAACTCGATCGCTGGACGCCGCAGATTTCAATTCCCCGAAAAAGTTCTCGCGGGGGCTTTCGCTTCGCTTCAATCTATTCCATACTCATCCTTGGCATGACGAAACGCAAGCCAACCCCGTTCTCGGCCACCAAGGCTGTCAAGGCCAACGCTCGTGAGCGCGTTGGGCAGCCGAAACCGGCGCGCGTGGTGGATTCCGAGCCCCGCACCGGCCGCGAGACGAAGCACAAACCGAAGCTCGAAGAGATCATCCGGCAGGAGGAATAGGGCTAAGGCGAAGGCTGTTGGAGTGGGTGGCGCGCCAAATCTGAAGGCGCTGGCTCGCTATTGACTCACGGGTTTGAGACTGTATGGGCCGGGTAGCTGCTTGTCGGCCTTCTTGTCTTCCGCCTCAGTCTCGGGTTTGCCGGTTGCCGCGGTCCTGTTGGAATAAATGCGGAACGAAACGTACAGGTCCAACATGACGGGAACCGGCTTTCCGTCCTTCATGGCAGGTTCGAAGCTGGCTTTTCGGATTGAGTCCACGGCGCTTTCGTCGAGTCCGAAGCCGATGGGTCGAGCAACGGCAATCTCGGCCGGTTTGCCATCGGCTCCGACCACAGCATGGTAGAGAGCGGGGCCGGCAATGCCGTTGGCTTGCGCCCATTCGTTGGATGGCGGCTCAAACTTGGAAATTAGCACAGCCTTCTTGTCCACTGTGTTCTGACGCAGCACGGCCGGATCTTTGGGGCGGTAATCGGCTTTGGCGGCGACCGCCTGGTAGTAGAGCTTCCAGAAGTCAGGCATTGCGGCCATCATTCGATCGTCAAGCCCGGTGGCGAAGATCTTGTCGAGCGCGTTCTTGAGGAGCTTAGCCGCGTGAGCGGGGGACGTAGTGGTGGTCACGCTGCCCGGATCGGCGGGCTGTTCGGCTTCGGGGGCGGCCGCCAATTCCGCCTTCGCCTGGTCGGCGTCACTGAGCTCTTTTGGCTCGGAAGCAGCCGGGGGCGTTGGCAGATCGCCGGCAGGCGTTGTGGGCTGTGTAGCGTTTGCGGACTGCGGATTTGGAGGAGCGCCCGGCGTTGCTTGGCCGGCAGCGGCATTTTTGGCGACCTGCTGATTTTTGTTTCCTTTTTCTTTTTTCTTCTTGGGCGTTATGACAAGCTCTCGATCAATCGTGATCTTGACGACTTTCTTTTTTGGCGTGATCTTGACCCTGTCCAGGGCCTTGGTCGGGTCCTCGTAGGGTAATGCGCCCAAAAAGTGCAGGCCATAGCGAGCGCCCTCCAATTCCACTCTGTGTTTTGTCAGATGCACCTTGTCGATCTGGATGGCGCTGAGGGTGTAGGAGCCTTGGGGAGAGTGCCCGATGATTCCGCCGTTCTCGTTGAAGCTTAGGCTGTTGTCCAGGAAGCCTCCGCGCAGGTAGAGTGGCTTGCCGAGGAGCATTTGCTTGACTGCTTCTTCGGTGATGCCTCCGGGCTGCGGAGTTTCGGGGCTGGACTCAGCGTCTTGAGATTCCGCTGCCGGAGTTGCGGCGCTGGGAGCCCGCGCCGGTTGCTGGGCGGCCGCATCGGTGCCTGGCGCCGCGTCAGGTGGTTGCGCTGGGGCGGGCGGTTGCGGTGCTTGCGGCTCTTGCGCGGCTGCAGACCCGCCGAAAAGCAGAATCGTGCCGAAGCAGATTACTGCGAAACCAATTCGGGCTCCAGCTGCCGCCGGATGCACGCGTCCTGAGAAAAGAATTCGTGGGATCATGACGGGACCTTTGGACGCCACTCTAACAGGAATTCGATAAACAGGAGGCAAAAAGAATCACTTCTCTGCTTTTGTCGCCAGTTTGACGCTTCAATCGCGTCCCCGGCTGCGGTTCAAACGCCAGACAATTCGCCGGAAGAGCCCGAGAAGCCTTCGTGTATCGGGGGCTGTAGGGGACAGCCGGCGCAGCAGCAATCGCAATTCGTGCCGATTCGATTCGCGCAGGGAGCCACGGGAGTAATCGGCGGCCAGCATCGCTTGTTCCACTACATCTGCAAGGAGTTCCAGATCGCCGCTGGGGGCCGATGAGTGCAGCTCGCTGCGGGCGGGCGCATCGATGGCGGCGCGGCGCACAGACAGCTCATAAAGGCACACAGCCACGGCCTGGCCGAGGTTCATTGACGGTTGGCGCGGGTCGGTAGGGATCTGCAAAAGCATGTGGCAGAGGGAGAGGTCGTTGCGCGTGAGGCCATGTTTTTCCGGTCCAAAGACGAGCGCTATGCGGCCGCTGCGTTCCAACTCAAGTTGGATCAAAGGCGGTAGGTCGGGGAGGGAAACCACGCGCTGCTCGGGCTTCCGATAGGTCAGCGTCCCGGTGCCAATGACCAGGGTGCAGGCTACAACGGCTTCAGCGAGGGTCGCGTATTCCTTAGCGTTTTCGAGGAGTTCCGGCGCTCCGACCGCGGACCGGGCTTCTCGCCAGTGGGCCTCAAAGGGAGCGACGACGGCCAGATGCGAAAAGCCGAAGTTCGCCATGGCTCGCGCGGCCGCGCCGATGTTGAGCGGGTTGCGGGGCGAGACAAGCACGATGTCCAGGCGTTCGCGCTGGTCGAGTTGGAATCGATGGGACGGCAAGCAATGATTGTAGAGCGCAGAAGGAAGCGAATGCAGTCTTTGAGTGGGGTCTCAAAGACGCTCACAGTTGGCTTTGCATGCCCCTAGCACTCGGACTCAAAACGGACTCGGTCGTGACCCTGGAATTCCGCTGCTGGCGGCGGCGACGAAAATGTTCTAGCCTCAGAAGGTGATCTGGACTAACCCAGCCGAAGCGGCACTGAGCGAACTGAGTACTGCGCCCCTGGTGCGCTTTTCATTGCTGGCGCTCAGTTCGATCTTCTTTCTTGTGGATCCATTTGCGGCGATCCCGTCTTTCCTGGCGATTACGGAGAGCGTCGATCCGGTGCGCCGCAAGCGGATGGCCAAGAAGGGCGCAGTTACCTGCTTCATCGTCCTCACCAGTTTCGCCCTGGCAGGCCAGTACATTTTTGAAATGTTCGGAATCAAGCTGCCTGCCTTCGAAGTGGCCGGGGGCCTGATTTTGCTGCTGATTGGCCTGGATATGCTGGAGGCGAAACGCTCACCCACGCAGGAAGCCCTCGGGGACACGGAAGAAGCAGCAGCGAAGGAAGACGCGGGGATTGTGCCGTTGGGGATTCCGATGCTGGCCGGTCCGGGCGCGATCTCATCCGTCATGGTGCTGGTGGGCCAGGTACCTTCAATTTGGCACTGGGAGATGGGCGCCATTCTAGGTTCCATTGGTCTCACTTCCCTGATCAGCTACTGTGTGCTCGCCGGCGCGAGCCGGGTGCGCAAGGTGATGGGGGAAACCGGTATCCGCATCCTGGTGCGCATTATGGGCCTGCTGCTGGTGGCCCTGGCCATGCAGTTTTTTGTGAATGGGCTGACAGACCTGGGACTTATTCCGCGGCACGCGCTTTAGGGGCGGTTTCCCACAGAAAGCGGCACGCTTCCACAGGGTTCGGGCTTGCGTTACCGGCGAGCCGTTGCTATGATCGAAAAGTTGCAAGCAGGCAGACCCATGATCTGGGCGCTGCGGCAACAAAAAGCGGCTTAAGGGTTGCAATGAGCTGCTGGTTGTGTTAAGGTTTGAAAGTTGCAGTTGAGCAGTAAGTAGCAGTGGAGCCTCCCGGTGGCCTTTATGGCCTGCCCCGATGAGGGAAGTGGGAAGCTGGTTCGTTGGATCAGGTGAGGCAAGAGCCCCTGGATCCGCTGTAGGGAATCCCTAGAGAGAACAAGCCATTGCAAGACCCGAGAGTTTATCTCTCGTGAGCCCTAGCGGCTCAAGCAAATATTGCTGGTTGCTATTTGATATTTTGCGCTGTGCGTCGCTTCTGGACGGAAGAATTTACTTTTCTGGCTCGGCTGAAAATAAGCCTTGACATGAACAGTGAACTTCGATAGGTTTAGAAGGTTCGCGCAAAAACGCTGGCAGCTGCGGTAATACGCAAAACCAGCGAGCGCAACAAGTTCGAGGACACCCTGACTTTCGAGTCTGGGCCTCGATCCAAAAGGGACCGCTCAGGCGGACAACCCTCAAGGATCTTTGACAAATTGGTTGAACATGCCAGTCGTGAGATGTGATCGAGTTTGGCTTGATCATTCTCACAAGGTAAGAGCATCTGCATGCACCCTGTTCCCCCGAAGCGATTCGGGCGACAGATGTGCAGGTGCCAGTCGACACTCGCTGACCTCCGTCAGAGGAGATGTCGACAAACAGTTTCAAACGAGAGTTTGATCCTGGCTCAGAATCAACGCTGGCGGCGTGCCTAACACATGCAA
>Ga0302278_10002085_pt1 | contig 23548 bp, 21 predicted proteins | sample III_Bog_N3_2_FD_194543 | JGI IMG/M metagenome (GOLD analysis project Ga0302278, IMG submission 194543) | Peat permafrost microbial communities from Stordalen Mire near Abisko, Sweden - III_Bog_N3_2 | ecosystem: Environmental > Terrestrial > Soil > Wetlands > Peat | place: Sweden: Abisko...
AATCCGATGTTCGATAAGTGGTTTGTTTAGAGGATTATGCATCAATCGATACCGGGGGAGGGGTCGGCGTTACACGGGTTCAGAGTTACCTCCGATCCCTGCTCTTCGGCCGCAGCATTCTTTTTCGCCCGTGTAATCGCTCTGCGAAAGGAAGGCGTCTAGATTCGATATGCAGCTTGTCCTCAATCCCGATATGATCTGCTGCGTGACGGCTGAGCCCACGCTTACCGAACTGGACGACATCGAGGCACTCGATCGTGTCTACCGCTCGCGCCTCCTTCGATTCGTCGCCTATTCCACCGGCGATCAGGACTTGGCCGAGACCATCGTCCAGGACTGTCTGCTGAAGGCCTACAACGCCCGCGACTCCTTCCGTGGCGACTGCGCCGTCTACACCTGGCTCGCCCACATCGCCACCAACCTGATGCGGGATCATCAGCGCACCCGCAAGTTCCAGTTCTGGCGCAGAGTCCAGAAGACCGCGCCCGACCTGAGCGAGCTGTCCTCGCTGCTGCCCAGCGGCGAGAGTTCGCCGGAGTCGCAGATACTCGCCCGCGAGCGAGCAGAGCAGGTGTCGGCCATGCTCGAAGCGCTGTCGCCGAATCAACGCACCATCTTCCTCATGCGCTTCATCGAAGAGATGGAGTTGCAGGAGATTTGCCAGGCAACAGGAATGCAGATCAGCACAGTAAAAACCCACCTCCACCGCGCAGTCAAAGCGGTCCGGCTCAAGCTGGGAGGGAGAATTTAATGGAACACCAGCAGTCCCACCTTACCGATGCTCAGTTCAGCGAACTTCTGCTCGGCACCAAGCCGACAGCGGTCCGCGCGCACCTCGAAGCCTGCACGCAGTGCTCCGACGAAGCCGCTCGAGTATCCCTTGCGCTCGGCAGCTTCGAACAGCAGAGCCGCCTCTGGGCCGAGCGCCGCGCCGCGTCACAGCCAATTCTCGACTCCCAACGCCAGCCCATCTTCCCCTGGCTGCATCGCCCCCAGGCCTGGACCGCCGCCGCGCTTGCCATCGCACTTACCGCAGGCATCGGCGTCACCGTGCGCAACGACATTTCTGCGCGTAAAGATCAGCCACGAGCCGTTCAGCAGCAGATTGCGATAGCCAAACCTGTTCCTGCACTCTCGCCTTCAACGCTCAAGGCCGACAACGAACTGCTCTCCGCAATCGATGGCGAATTGCGAGCTGATGAGTCTGCGCCAGCCACAATGTACGGGCTCACTTCGACCTCGCGCGGCGTCCGGACAAGAGTGTCCAGGAAGGTCTCCAACGAATGAAACGCCGCGACAAAGCGTTCGTACGTGCCGCCGTGATCGGGGTTTTCCTCGCGCTGGCGGTGGCCTCCACCGCTTTCGCGCAGGGGCGCGGCGGAGGCGGCCCGCCACCAGGAGGCGGAGGCCCGGGAGGTCCAGGCGGTGGCGGCGGAATGGGTGGCCCGCCGTTTCCCGGTAACGGTCCCGGATCGGGGCCAGGCCAGATGGGAAACGTCCCCCCTCAATCCGGGCAAAGAGGCCCGGCGGGGGAAGGTCCACCGCGTCCAGGCCTGCAATTAGGCCCTCCGGGACGCTGGTGGGACGACAAGTCCATAATCAAGAACCTGAAGTTGCGGCCGGATCAGCAAGCTCACATGGACGCCATCTTCGACCAGAACCGCAACGTCTTGCTCGCGCACCTGGAGAACGTGCATCAGGCCGAGGCGCAGATGGAAGAGATCTCCAAGTCGCCCGCGCCCGACGAGTCCGCATTGTTCGCGCAGATCGACCACGTCGCGCAGGCTCGCGCGGAACTGGATAAAGCGAACACCCACATGCTGCTCCAGATTCGCAAAGAGATGGACGCCGACCAGATCAAGCGACTCGAGAAAGCGACGCCACGATGAATCACATCCGCAACTCGCCAATGTAAGCCCCGAACGGAGGCAAAGTCACGGCGTCCACATCCTGCGCGCCCATGCCAGTGTCGGATCGCAGCACCGCCCGCAGGAAGAAGCCGCGCAGGTTTAGCTTCTTGATCTCCGCTGTCAGCGAGAGATGCACTGGCGACGACGACAAGTTACACAGCACCACGATCGGCGGTGTGTGCGGAGATGGCATAGCGGGCCGATTCACCCAGACCAGCACGTTCTGCGCATCGAAGTCGAGGAACGTCCTGCTGCCGCCGCGAAACGCAGGATTGTCGTGGTGGAGCGCAGCCAGCTTCTGGTACCAGGCCGTAAGCGGATCGACCGGAACCGCGACCGGCTTTGGCGCCGCAACCGGCTGCGACTTGGAAGGCGGAACGTAAGGCACGTACGGCAGATAAACACCCGGTGGTGGAGCAACGGGCGGTGGTGTCGTCGGTTTAGTGGGCTGCTCTGATTGCTCAAGAGCTTCGGAGTGTTCTGCCGCCGGTGTCAAGATCAGGTTCGCGCCGGAGTCGATCAGAGAGGTGGCTTGGCCCAGCAGTGCGATGGTGGCGACCGCATCGGCCAGCGGCGGACGGGCATCGGTTGAGCCGGTTGCGGAGGCTGGAGCATGAAGGTCGAGGAGCAGGTTGGGCATCGCCTGGGTTAAGAGCGGACGAAGGCTGGCCGCATCGAGGATTTGCAGGCGGTCCGCGCGGACATCGATCTGCAACTGCGCGGTCGAGGAGTCGGCGGATCGTCCGTGGCTGGTCGTCGTGTGCGGCGACTTCGAAGGTCTTTGAACCGCCGGCATCGCGAGGTCAAGGTCGGAGATGACGATGCGTTGTCCAGCGGCGCTGGACGCCATCTTGCGTAGAGTTTGCTCGATGGCCTGCGTATCTTCCGCACTGGTTCCGGCAGGCGTGGCGACGTGCAGGCCAACGACGCCGCGAGTGAGCCAGAAGCGGGCGACGCCGGAAAGACCCGCGCTTGCGCTGGGCGACTGAATCGTCAGCAAGACGCGTATGCCGCAGCCGCTTGCCTGGCGGAGCAGGTTGTCCAGGTCGTCCAAGTTGGGCATGCTGCCATTCGTGCCGGGCGCGGGGAGCGCGGGTGCGGGCAGAACCAGCGCGTCGACGCCGAGTGAGCGAAGCGAGTCAAGCCGGGCGGAGATCGCTTTGAAGTCAGGTGCTACCCCGGCGATCTGGTAAAAGACTGCATGCGTCCACCAGGCCTCGGCCTTAAGGCCCGAGCCGATGAAGCCCGGCCTGGCCAGCATCTGCGCTGAGGTGCAGGTCGCTGCCAGTAGCAGGCAGGCGAGAATCCGTCCCACGGAGAGAGGGTGATTCGGTCGATGACGGTGATTCGGAGCCGGGCTGGATTTGTGGCTTGGGGAGAAGGTCGGCATAGATGAAATTGTCGCGCTCCACAGTCTCGCCGGGAATGACGGGGACGGTACGCGAGAACATTGGCCCGGCGAAGGCGAAGGTGTGGAACTCGCCGCGCTCGCCACAGGGATCGACCTCGGCGGGGAGATCGGCAAGCAGGTCGGCGTCGAAGGTGCGGCCGGCGAAGGACGGGCTGAGGTGCCGCGGATCAATACAAGTGAGATGCGCGCGAAGGCCAGAGGCGATCATCTGGCGGGCGAGTTCTGCGGTGGTGAGGCCCAAGTCCGGTATCCAGACGGGGAAGATTGGTTCAAGATCTGTGCCGGCTAGCTTCTCGATGCGGTAGGCTCGGATGTCTTCGAGAAAGAGATCGCCAAAGGCGATGCCGTAGAGGCCTTCGGCGGCGGCGCGGGTGCAGACTTTCGCCATGCGCGACTCGTACTCGGCGTTGGAGCAGGGGAAGGGAAGATCGACCTTCCAGAGCGGCAAACTAACCGCAGCGGCCTGCTGGTCGAGCAGTTCCTCGCGAAAGCCATGCATGGCGACTCGGCGAAATTTCTCGTTGATCGTAGTCAGGAGGGCAACAACCTCATATTTTTCTTCCATACGCAGCAGATGCAGCGCCCAGGCACTGTCCTTGCCGCCGCTCCAACTGAGCAGGATGCGCTTGCGGGCGGGAATTGGCGGGTTTGCTACTGGCTGCATGCGCGTGGTACGCCCCTTTGTGTATACAGACACGATTTGTTGATGTAGTTGGGGTTACGGCTCCGTATATACAAATGGATCTTGATTCGATTGGGGTTGCGGCAGCGTATATACACGATGGGCTATGCCTCCCGGTCGATTCGCGGTGAGCTTCTGCGGGGTTCAGATTCGGATTGCGTCGCCACCCAGCGTGCGATCCGAGCCCTACTTCCATTATACTCGCTCGGCGGGATAATGCTGCCGGTGTATCTGGCTCATTCGGGGTTGGTTGTACGATTTCTCTTGACAAGATGGGCCGGTGGAAAACCGGGGAGAAAAGGGATCGACGGCTTTGGCACGCCACTCAGAACGGTGAGGCCGTCATGGAGGAGGACCCGACGTGTCGGCCGTAGCGCGCGGCTTTCAAGCTATCGTGACCAGTTCACTGCACTGATAACTACGGTCGCGATGCCGCAGATAATGAGGGCGGCCCCGGCGATCTGGACAGACAGTATGCTGTTTGGCGAAGTCTCGCAGGTGACTATGATCTTGACACCATCCAGCGAAGTCACCGGGACGCACTGAAACATCTTCTGTGCGACTGCCTGAATGTTGCTTAACAGCAGCCAACCGAAGAAGACTGCCAGCGCGCCGACCGCCACCAGGCCAGCTTCGAGATCCACCTGCGTTGCTTTCGTCGACCGCACCTGCATCTCGTCCTCCCACCTACCCAGTAGGCTACAGTCACCCAGCCGTGACGCAATCACTCCTTAGGGTTATCCAGGAAGAGAGTGCAGCTGGGCCGGGGCGGCTAGTGTAATGCGTCAGGCAGATTGCCACATATCCGCGTCTAAATCAGCGGTGAAGCAGGGCCCGGGGCTAAAGGCCTGCCGATTCATATGCCACTTGCCGTGGGCTTTGAAGCCCGCGGCTACTCCGAAAAACCATGATCTCGGGTCACCCCATAGGTGTCCTTATTTCTGACGCACACCGCTAGTTGTCTGAGGGCGGATCGATGTGGTCGATGACGAGGGTCTTAACTGGGCCTTTAGTGGATTCGAGCTTGAGGCCGAGCTGTTCCTGAACGGCGGTGAAGATGGTGGGGCCGTCGGCGTTGGGGGAATCGGCGGGAATGTTGTCTGGCGTGAACTGAAGGGTGAAGTCGTACTTGCCGGTGAGGCCGGTCTTGTCGATGACCTGCTGGTGGAGCGTCGGCGCCAGGAAATCGGCGATGTTCGAGGTGGGAACGGCCTGGGCCGTGAACTGGCCCGGGCCATTAAACATGATCATGCCGGCGTGGGAGATGCCGTCGGGGCCTTTGGGGCCGTTGGGATAGGTATCGCCGGGCTTGGCTTCGTGGAGCTTCGGGCCACCTTTGGCGATGGTCAACTCATAGACGGGCGCTTCTTTGGTTTCGTAATGGATGGCGAGTTTGAAGCGGTCGGCGAGCAATGACTGGAGCATCTGGCTGCGCTGGTCCTTGGTGAGTTGGTGTGAGTCAGGTGGGTCGAAGCTGGTGACCTTGGCCTGGATGTCGAAGCCGGCTGAGCCGACCCAATCCGGGCCTCCGGAGATCTGGTCGCCCTTGATATTGTAGGCGGTGGCGATGAGGGCTTTTGCGGTCACGTTCGCATAGTTGATTCCGTCGGGCGTGTTTCTGAACATGGATTGGGAGCTGATGATGGCTTCGCCGTTGACGATTTGGCTGGTGAGGTGCGTGCCGCCGCTGTCGGGCTTGATGGAGATGGCGTCGAAAGCCAGGGGCTTGGCGGTGGTCGGCAGCGCGGGCGCCGGGTCGGTTTGGCCCGGAGCCGGAGGCGCGGTAAGGGCCAGGCCTGCTGCGGTGAGACACATCAGAAGAACTGAGTTTCGGCGGGAGTCCAGTGTGCGAGCGACAAGCTGGGGCATCGTGGCAACTCGTTTTTGTTTGGGATGGGAGTGGGGAACTCCTTTGTATCTATACGTCGGCAAACCTCGGTGGAGTTCCTTTGAGACGGTTTGTATCCCAAATTGTTACAGGTGGGCGCCACATTCCGGGACGGGCGAAGGGATGTTCAGGGCAGCTTGGCGGCTTCGGCGATGGGGTTCCAGTGGTTGGGGCCGGAAGATGGGCCACTCAGGAAGGTCTGCGGGAGATACTTCCTGGCCTGGATCGCCGTGAGTTGGTGCGACCAGGCGACGCGGGTGGATGGCGACGCGCCGGGGCCGGTGGAGTTCGATTCCGCGTAGTAGGCGGTGGACTCGTTGGCGGTTTGTCCCCAGTTGTTCCAGCCGACAGGGTTCATTTCGGCGGGCAGTGAGGTGTTGATGTAGATGACGCGCGAGTAGGTGCGCCAGGGGCGGCCGAGGCCGATCATGCGGCGGGCGGCAGCGGTAGAGGCTGCACCGGGAGCGTTGGGATCGATTGGCGGGGCGGTGAGATCGTCGGTGACTTTGCTGTTGAGGATGACGTAACCGCTGGTCTGCGTGGGTGAGGTGCGCGACTGCGCGGTGACGAAGCCGGGGCCGTTGGAGTGGAGTTCGTCGCGATCGAAGACGGCGGTGGCGTTGCCGAAGATGTAGTCGACGCCGCCCTCAATGTAGGAGTCGACGTAGTATTGGCGGCCGTAATCGGCGAAGAGTGTGTCCTGGTGGCCGAGGAAGCGGCAGTGCTTGAAGATGCTGCGGTCGCCGCGATCGGCCACGGCGACGGCTTGGCCGGTGTTGCCGGCGGCGTTCTCAAAGGTGATGTTGTCCGCTTCGAAGCCGGTGCCGTTGATCTCGACGGTTTCGGTGAAGAAGGTGCCGCCGGCGACGCGGGCGTTGAGCGAGTTGGTGATCACGACGTCAGCGGGCGTTTTGCCGAGACCGATGAGGGTGATGTTGTTGTGGTTCTGGGTGACGATGACGCGCTCGTGGTAAGTGCCGGGAACTATCTCGATGAAGACTCGGCCGGGTGTGCCATCACGGTTGGGCGTGGCGAAGGGGTGATGGTCGAGCGCGTTGACAATGGTGGGGAAGACGGTGAGGTTCTCGTTGCCGGGCGCGGCGGCACGGGCCGTGGGGTCCACGCGGACGTGGACATCGGCGGCCAAGGCAGGCAGCAGGGTGAGGAAGAGTGCGACGAGCGCGAGGCGGTTCATGCGGATGAGGGTATCGCGGGGAATGCAGCAGAGGCAATGTTTTCGAGACAGCTTTCAGGGATCGGCAGTCAGCTGTCGGCGAAGACGGGAGATGGTAGACTTAGGGAGTGCCGGGTCCTACGCGACGTAATCCCGCCAATCCCGCCAGGTCCGGAAGGAAGCAACGGTAACGGGTAATTATGGGCGCAGTAGGTCGCCCGGTACTTTTAAGGACAGTTGTTAGTTGCTGGTGGTTAGTGGCGACTGAGGTTGTCTGTTCGGTATTGCCCCATTTGAACAAATTAGGGAAGATGCGAGGGCACATTCGCGGCGAGGAGACTGCCGTGAAGGGAATTGTGCTGCATGGAACCGATGCGTCGTGAAGTCGACAGGCGGCGTTGCACTTGTTCTTAGCGTGCGGGTCAGAGAGAATGATCCCCGGGCCACACAGAAGCTCTGTTGGTGTAGATGCGGTTCCATTATGGAGTCGCGAAGATGTAGTGAGGTGAGAGTTTGAGTCTGACGTTGAAGCCGCACAACCAGGTGCGGGCGAAGATCAGTTGTGTGGGGACGTATGTTCCTCCGCGGTTGCTTACAAATGCGGACCTGGAGAAGATGGTCGCTACCAGCGACCAATGGATCACTGAGCGGACGGGAATTCACACGCGTCACATTGTGGATAAGGGAATTGCTACCAGCGATCTGGCGGCAGAGGCGGCGCGGGTGTGCCTCGCCAAGCGTGGGATTGCGGCGACTGATCTTGAGGTAATTATTGTAGCGACGGTGACTCCAGACATGTTCTTTCCGGCGACGGCGTGCCTGGTGCAGGACAAGATCGGGGCGAAGGGGGCTTGGGGATTCGATTTGTCGGCGGCGTGCTCGGGCTTTCCGTATGCGCTGCAGATGGGCGCGAAGCTGATCGAGAGCGGCATGCAGAAGAAGGTGATGGTGATTGGGGCGGATGTGATGAGCTCGATCATCGACTACAAAGACCGGTCGACGTGCGTGATCTTCGGCGACGGCGCGGGCGCGGTTCTCCTGGAACCGTGCGAAGGCGGCGAGATTGGAATGATCGACTACTTCCATGAGATTGATGGCTCGGGCGCGCCAGCGTTGAACATGCCGGGAGGCGGGAGTTTGCATCCTCCGACGGCGGAGACAGTTGCGGCGAATATGCACGTAGTCCATCAGGATGGGCAGGCGGTGTACAAGTTTGCGGTGCGCAAAATGGCTGAGGCGGCGGAGACGGTGCTGACGCGGCACGGCGTCACGGGCAAGGACCTGGCATGCTTCATTCCACACCAGGCGAACAAGCGGATCATCCTATCGACGGCGGAGCGACTGGGAATGCCACTGGAGAATGTGATTATCAACATCGACCGCTTCGGAAATACGACGGCGGCGACGATTCCGATTGCGATGCAGACGGCGCTCGACGAGGGGCGGCTGAAGAAGGGCGACCTGGTACTGTTGGCGAGTGTGGGCGCCGGGTTTACTGTAGGCGCGACGCTGCTGCAGTGGGAGATGTAGGCAGGAAAGTGGTTAGTGGTCAGTGATCAGTAAAGCGAGAGCAAAGGCGGCGACGGTCAGGCTTCGGCGGGTGGGATGATGGCACCTGAATCTGACGGGGAGCCCGAGGCTGAGCGCGACGTTTTGTAGAGCTTCCAGAAGGCGATGGCGAGGCTGATGAGGATGACGCTCCAGACGACGATGAGGATTTCAGTACCCCATTTGCGACTGAACCGGTTCCACATGTGCAGCACGTGTGGGCCGAAGTAAACGCCGAGCGCGGCAAATGCGGTGTGGCGCAGGAAGCGGCTGACGGTGAACGTGGCGAGAAACTTGTTGCGCGACATCTTGAGTGCGCCCGCGGCCAAGACAAAAGGCGAGAGCGGCATGGGCGGCGGCAGGACGGCGGGCAATGCTACCGAGAGAATGGCATGCGATTCCATCCAACTGCAGACGGGTTTGAAGATGCGCGGGGGCACATGCTTTTCGAGGAAGGCCATTCCGCCAGACTGGCCGACCTTGTAACTGAAGAAGCCGCCGAGGAACGAGCCAAAGGTGGCGGCTCCGACGAGCAGGACGAGGTTGGCGTGCTGCGCGGCCAGCACTACGACCATCAGATCGGTGATGCCGGGGATGGGCAGCGGGACGAAGGATGAGTCGACGATGGACACCAGGAATACGCCGACGATGCCAAAGGAGAGCAGCATGTGGATGAGCGTGTTGGGGTGACCGGCAACTGCGGGCGTGGCAGCGGCGAGAGCCCAGAGAATGAACCGGGACGAGATCGTCGTAGCTGCGGCAGATAAGGTCATCAAGGATAGGACGCGCGGGAGAGGGCGGAAGTCGCGGTATATTTCGATTTAGAGGAAGCGAAGCTGAGGAAGAGGGGACAGAATACCAGCTTCCGCGGCATAGCTGCGGAAGAGTTCGATTGCGGCGACGCAGTCGTCATTGAGTGTGTAGTGGATGTTCCGGGTGAGGTAGTGGCGGATCGTTTCGGGCGGGATGGCGATGCGATGGGTCCATTCGGCGACGAGGGAGTCGACGTGCGCGAGGCCGTGGTCGCGGGATTGCTGCAAGTCTTCCACCAACTGCTCCGCGGTGATAGTGGCTGCGGTGAGAGCTTCGGGGCGGATGGCCCAGACGGCGGCTACCCAGGGCAGGTTGGTGCGGATACGCCACTCGTGGGCTAGGTCGATCCACAGGCAGAGGCCTGCGGCTTGTTCGATGCGGTCGCGCGATTCGAGGGCCAGCAGAGCGGGATCGCCGATCAGCAGGGCGGCGTCGGCATCCGCGAGCATGACGATCGGATTGGCCGGTGCGGGAACAAACTCGGGTTCGGCACCTATGAATTTGTTGAAGAGAATCTGCGCGTAGGCGAGCGAGCTGCGGGATGCCGTGTCGGCGGCGATGGTGCGGACAGCGTTGAGGATTTGGTCGACGTCTTCCGCGGTGCGATCTTTGATCTTGACGATGAGCTGGATGGAGCGGACACGGTCGAGCGATGCGATGGTGCAGCCGGGAACTATGGCTAGATCGGGCGTGAGCGAGGCGATGGGAATGAGGCCGAGGTCGGCGCGACCGGCGTGGAGTTCGTCGGCGCACAAGGAAGGCTGCGTGTAATGCAACTGGTAGCGCTGGGCGAGTGCGGTGTTGTGGGGCGGATGCTCGAAGTCCCACATGAGCGGCGCGGGGTTGAGGAAATCGATGGCGGCGACGCGTACGAGATTTGAGGTGTGCAGGCCCAAGAGATTAGTCTATGCGATGCGGACGAGGAGGGGTGTGCAGTGCGGTCCGCACCAGGCGGGCGTGAATTCCTATTCAACGTGCTGCGGCACCCGCTACAATTGGGTCGCAAATTAATTGATCGTGAGTCCTATATGAACAATTGCAGATACGCCATCGCTCTCGCCATTTTCTCGCTCGCTGCGCCCTCGCTGTGGGGGCAGGCGAACTTGTCCGCCATCAATAAACAATTGAAGAGCCTTAGCGCTCCTCCTCCTGGTGCGATGGGGCCGGGTGGTCCGCCCAGTGCGCCGACGGCCGCTCCCGATCCCCAGCGGCCTGCAACGATTCTGCAACTCGCCAAAGATATTCGCACTCTGCCTGCGGGGGGGCCGAAGCTGAAGGCCGCTGAGGCTCTAACCCAGATCGCTGTGCAAGGCGACAATGGAAACGAGGCGCTACAGGCCACCGCCGACACATTGGCCCAGGCCCTGTCCGAGACTCCGCAGCCGGCGGACAAAGATGGGGGCCCGGCGCAGCCGTACATGGATCTCGCCAGGATCGCGCAGTATACGGGGATCAAGACGAGCTTGAATGACCCGATGCTGGCGAAGGCATCGCAGATCGTGACGGCAAACGACGCGGACGTGGCGAAGGCTGACTTCACACTGAAGGATCTGAACGGAAAAAAGGTTACTCTCTCGTCGCTTCGAGGCAAGATTGTGTTGGTCAACTTCTGGGCGATTCAGTGCGCGGCCTGCAAGCAGGAGATGCAGGATCTCGATCTGATCTCCACGCACTATCAGCAGCAGGGGCTGGTGATCCTGTCGATTACGGGCGAGAATCCCTTCGCTGTTAACACCTACCTGGCGTCGAAGGGATACCACCCGACGGTTTTGTTTGACGACGGAGGCAAGGTTGGCAAGGAGTTCCACGTAGATCAGCTTCATCCCGAGGGCCTGCCCCGGACCTTCGTCTTCAATCGCGATGGCAAGCTTGTTGCTGAGTCCCTCAATTCGTCTACGCAGCGCGAGTTTTTTGGGATGTTGCGGACAGCAGGGTTACAGCCGAATTAGGACGCGCGGCGCGGGAGCATCGCAGCGTGTGTGACGGAGAGAGATGACGACAAGCAGCGACGCAGAGCAGTACGCGCTGACCACAAAAGAGAGAGCCAGGCTGGGTTGGATGGCGCTGACGCTGACGCCGGAGATGGGGCCGACGCGCATCGCCAAGGCTATGACGCGCCTGGGCGCAGCAGAGCGGGTGTTTGAAGCGTCTCTGACCGAGTTGGAAGGTGTGGGTCTGCCGGCACGCGCGGCGCAGTTCGTTTTTGAGGGCCGGGCTTTCGACGCGGCTGATGACGAAGCCAAACGAGTTGCGGAGGCGGGCGGCTACTTTCTCACTCGTGAGGATGAAGCGTATCCGCCGCGCCTCTTGGAGATCTATGATCCTCCCGCGGTATTGTGGATTCGCGGGAATGCGGCGCTGCTGGCGCGGCCAGGAATTGCCGTGGTGGGAACGCGACAACCCTCGCCGTATGGTCTGGGGATGGCGGAGATGTTGTCGCGCGATCTCGCAAACCGCGGTTTGGTGATCTTCAGCGGCATGGCACGCGGGGTGGATTCGGCAGCGCACAAGGGGACACTCGATGCCGGTGGGAAGACGGTCGCAGTATGGGGGACAGGCATCGATGTCGTGTATCCGAAGGAGAACAAGAAGCTGGCCGAGCGGATTGTGGAGTCGGGCGGAACGATTGTGAGCGAGTTTCCGTTGGGGACGTTTCCGGCACCGCAGAATTTTCCTTTGCGCAACCGCATATTGAGTGGGATGAGTATCGGTGTCCTGGTGGTGGAGGCAGCCGAGTATTCTGGCACGCGGATTACGGCACGCTGTGCGATGGAGCAAAACCGCGACGTCTATGCGGTACCGGGCAACGTAACCAACAAGAACGCCTGGGGGCCGAACACACTGATCAAGCAAGGAGCCAAGCTGACGGCGACTTGGGAGGATGTGTGGGAAGATCTGCCAGCAACGGTGAAGCTGGAACTCGAAGAAGAGATGGGGGTTGCAAGACAGAGTGAATCGAATGCAGGTGGACCTGCATCCTTATTTGGTGAAACCGACGACAGACCTCTCCCGGCGCATGAAAGAGTAGTGCTCGGCCGGCTGCGAAGAGATGAGTCGGTACAGCTCGACGAACTGATCGAAGGGCTACAGGGGCAACTGGGGTCAGCGGAGATATTTACCGCGCTGTTTGAGTTGGAGCTGTGCGGCCGGGTGAAGCAGTTGCCGGGAAAGAATTATGTGCGGTGCTTCTGAATGCGGCTGCGAGTTGCGCGGAAAACGGCGATAGAACAAGAGTAAATAGAGGAGCTTGCCTTCCCGGAGAGCATGGGAAGAGCTCTTGCGTGACCTCCGGCGAGTGAAACGAAATTGAAGAAAAGTAGTCTATGGGTGTAGATTCTCGACTGGCCCTGAACTTTTTCCCGGGTTGGGTGGGTTCGCATGTTTTTGAGTTCCGTGGTAGGTTCGCATTGAAAGATGCGGGAAAAGTATTTGTGTATTGGCAACTTGGTTTGATGGATGAAGGGAACGAATGGCAAAGTCACTTGTGATCGTGGAATCGCCGGCGAAGGCGAAGACGATCAATAAATATCTCGGCAACGATTATGTGGTGGAGGCCTCGATTGGTCACATCATGGATCTGCCGAAGAACGACATTGGCGTGGAGCTGGTGAACCGGACGTTTGAGCCGACACTGATTGTGTCCCCGGGCAAAGAAAAGGTTGTTGCCCACCTGAAGAAGCTGGCAGCGAAAGCGGACTATGTGTACCTGGCGCCTGACCCGGACCGCGAAGGCGAGGCGATTGCCGCGCATCTTTCGATGCAACTGCTGCCGATGATGAAAGACAAGTCGAAGCTGCGACGTGTGACTTTCAACGAAATTACGAAGAAGGCAGTGAAGGCAGCGTTTGAACATGCGCGCGACATCGACGAGAACCTGGTGGATGCGCAGCAGACGCGGCGAGTGCTCGACCGCCTGGTGGGGTATCAGGTCTCGCCGTTGCTATGGGATAAGGTCCGGCGCGGGTTGAGTGCCGGTCGCGTGCAGACGGTGGCGCTGCGGCTGATTGTGGAACGCGAGCAGGAGATCAACGACTTTAAGCCGGTGGAGTATTGGACGATCGACGCGGAGCTCGATGCCGGGAGTGGGCGGCAGACGTTTGCGGCCAAGCTGGTTGGAGTGAACGGCGAGCCGCTGCGCGTGGCGAACGGAACCGACAAGGATGGGAAAGAGCTGTTTCTCGCGAATGCGCTTCCCGACAAGGAAGCGTCGGACGAGGTGATTGCGCAACTTGAGCAGGCGAAGTGGCGCGTGCGCTCGGTGGAGAAAAAGGAGCGCAGGCGGAATCCTTCTGCGCCCTACACGACGAGTAAGCTGCAGCAGGATGCTTCGAGTCGTCTCGGTTTTAACGTCCGGCGGACGATGGGCGTGGCGCAGCGTTTGTATGAAGGCGTGGAGATTGGCAATGAGGGCACAGTCGGCCTGATTACTTATATGAGGACCGACTCGATACGCGTGAGCCCGGACGCAGTGATTGAGGCTCGCGAGTATATTGCAAAGCTTGGACCGAAGTATCTGCCGGAGAAGGCGGTTGAGTACAAGGGCAAGAAGGACGCACAGGATGCGCATGAAGCGATCCGTCCAACCAGCGTCGCGTTTACTCCGGAGTCGATTCGCCGATATCTGAGCGATGAGCAGTTCCGGATGTACCGGCTGATCTGGCAGCGGTTTGTATCGAGCCAGATGATGCCGGCGCTGTTCGATCAGACGACCGTTGATATTGAAGCGAAGGCGGACCACTCGTATGACTTTCGCGTGACCGGCAGTGTGCTGAAGTTCGATGGCTTCCTGAAGTTTGAAGAAGAGGATAAGCGAGCGCGGGAAGCGGCGAAGAAACAGGCGTCGCAGGATGAGGTTGCGCAGGAGAAGAGGCTGGCTGGCCTAGCGGTGGAAGGAGCATCAGCAGACGACGAGGGCGAGTCGGATCGCAGGCTGCCGGAGCTGTCGGACGGCGAGGCTCTGCGTCTGGAGAAGCTTTCGCCGGAACAGAAGTTCACGCAGCCGCCACCGCGCTACAACGAAGCGAGCCTGGTGAAGGTGTTGGAAGAGCGGGGAATCGGACGGCCTTCGACGTATGCGTCGATCATCAACACGATCCAGGATCGCGACTACGTGAAAAAGATTCAGGCGAAGTTCGTGCCGACGGAGATTGGTACTGTTGTGACTGGCCTGCTGGTGAAGAATTTCCCATATATCTTCGACACCCAGTACACCGCAAAGCTGGAGAGCGAGCTGGACGCGGTCGAGGAAGGACACGAGCGCTGGACTGACCTGCTGAACGGGTTCTACGACCACTTCGAAGAAGAGCTGGTGGTCGCGGCCAACAACATGGAAGACATCAAGCGGATGGAGGAGCCGACCAACGAGATATGCGATAAGTGCGGCAGTCCTCTGATTTTGAAATGGGGCAAGTTTGGCAGCTTCTACTCCTGCTCGAATTTCACCAAGAAGAAGCCGGTGACCGTCGCGGCAGGGCCGTGGAAGAAGGATGCGAAGGCGGTGACGAAGAAAATTACCAGCGCGCTGCACTTCCCGATGACGGTAAAGGGAATGATTGAGGACGTAACTGAGTTCTCCGAGGAGGTCGCGGACGTAAAGGCAATGACGGTTGCGATTGAGCGGGCGCAGCAGGCAGCGAAGAAGGTGATCGTCGAACAGGTGAGCTGCGACTTTACCAAGGAGAATTTTGCCGCCAAGCCGGACCTGAGTGCCCCGGGTGCGGACGATGTACCGGAAAAGGAGTTCTGCGACAACTGCGGCAAAGAGATGGTGCTGAAGAACGGACCGTGGGGCCCGTTTATGAGCTGCCCGGACTACTCGGCCGATCCGCCGTGCCGGACGATCCGCAAATTGACGCAGAAGGTGCAGCAGAAGCCGCCAGTGCAGTTGGAGGAGATGTGCCCGAAGTGCGGCAAGCCTCTGCTGCTGCGCGACGGCCAGTACGGCGAGTTCATTGCGTGTAGCGGCTATCCAAAGTGTAAGTATGTGAAACAGGACCTGCTGGATGTGCCGTGTCCGAAAGATGGCGGGGACATTGCGGTGCGTAAGACCAGGCGCGGCGACGTTTTCTATGGATGCACGAATTATCCGAAGTGCGATTTTGCCAGCAACCTGAAACTGGTGAACGAGGTGTGTCCGAAGTGCGACAGCGCCTATCTGCTTGAGGTGTCGAACGCCAAGGGAACTTACCTGGTATGCCCGAACAACCATGAGGCGTTGCCGAAGCGCCGCAAGCGCAAGGGCGCAGCCGAGGACGAGAAGCCAGCCGCGCCCGCGTGCAGCTACCAGAAGAAGATAGGGCCTCCGGTGTCGGTTCCTGTGCTGGTTGTCCCCGATCCGGAAAAGACGCGTGCGGTGGTGCAGAGCGTGGCCTAGCCAACGGACGCAGATGGGTTACGGTCTATCCGGTTGGAAAGGTGGGGTTTCTCTGTAGGCAGAGGACCCGGGCTTTTCGATCCTGCACCATTTCTGATACACTTACAGTCGCGCAAGTTGCGGCCGAGCGCTCGCAGTATTCGTAGGCGGGTCCGGTATGTGGCCGTAACTTATTGAAGGGATGCGGGATTTGTCTATGGCTAAGGCAGTGTGGAACGGTCAGACCCTCGCAGAGAGCGAGAAGTACGAGACGGTCGAGGGGAATATTTACTTCCCGGACGAGTCCGTGAACCGGGAGTATTTCAAGGCGAGTTCAACCACTTCGAATTGCACCTGGAAGGGGCAGGCCCGGTACTACACCTTGGTTGTCGATGGTCAGGAGAACCCGGATGCGGCGTGGTACTACCCTGATCCGAAGCCCGCGGCGCGGAGTGTCAAGCATCATGTGGCATTCTGGCGCGGCGTGGAAGTGACGACGTAGTTTTCGGCCAATCTCCGGTCTGAGCCTCGAACTGTTTAAGACAAGTTCATAAGAATGTATGGGAGCGAGGGTTAGTCATGGTGGCATTTGGCCGAGTGTCGCCAAGCATCTATGTTCGCGACATGCAGCAGGCGCTTGAATTCTATCGAGATATTCTCGGTTTTTGTGTTGTCTTCACCAATGGGTCCCCGGTCTCCTTTGCGGTACTCCGGCAGGATGCCGCCCAGATCCATCTCAGCGTACTGCCAGAGAATGCCGGCCAGTGTCATACACACATCATGCTAAGCGATCTCGATTCGTTATATGGCAAGTTGATAGACGCAGGCGTAATCGTGCGACAGTCCCCGAAAGTGCAACCATGGGGTTTGCGAGATATCGTCGTGGCCGATCCGGATGGGAATACGTTTGAATTTGCCGAGCTGATAGGCGTGCCAGTTTCCGTCTAATGGCCTCAGTAAGCCTGAGTGCGGTCGATCGGCAGGCGGACCTGGAAGCAGGTGGCGCCTGGCTTGGAATCGACTGTCACGAATCCGTTGTGTTTGTTGACGATGCGGGTGACCGAGTCGAGGCCGAGGCCAAGACCCTGGCCCGGCGGCTTGGTGGTGTAGAACGGCTCGAAGATGCGCGAAATGATCTCGGGCGAGATTCCGGGGCCGTCGTTCCAGATTTCTATGGTTACCATATCGCCGAGCTGGCTGGTCTTCAGGCGCAGAGTACCGCGGGCAAGACCGTCACCGCTGCTGACGGGCGCTAGACTCATCGCGTCGAGCGCGTTTTCGATGAGCTCCGTCCACACCTGGTTCAGCTCGCTGCCGTAGGCGCTGATGTGGGGCACGGTGTGGTCATACTCGCGCTCGACGTGGACGTGGTTCAGGCGTGAGGTAAACATGGTGAGAGTAGTGTCCAGCGACTGCGCGACATCGATCTCCTGGATGGGTGCCTGGTCCATGTAGGAGTAGTCCTTGATGGCGGAGATGAGGTCAAATATGCGGACGGTGGAATCGACGACGGTCTCGGCCATACGTTCTACACGGATTGAACTGGCAAAGGCGGCGGCGGAGACGGCCAGAGCCTGAGGCGAGAGCAGCGCAGCGAGCTCTTCGAGGTGCGCGATGGTCATGGGAGACTCGGCAACGACCGAGGCAATGGTCCAGGGCTCGGGGATTCCGCGGGCTTCCAGCCAGGAGCGGAACAGCTCCTCGCGATCGCTGAGATCGAGCGGATTGTCCGGGAGTATGGCGCGACTCTTGTATCCCGCCATCTTCTCGCGGGTGCGTCGCGCCCAGTCCTGATACTGGCCGAACTGTGCGGCCTCCGCCAGAGTGGCGCCGAGCTGCTGTTTCAGGTCGCCGAAGCTGCGGAGCTCGCCGAAGAGACTGGCGGCAGAACGCTGGGCCGCGGAGGCGGGGTTGTTGAGCTCATGGGCCAGGTTGGCGGCGAGCTTGCCCAGCGCAGTGAGCTTCTCAGCCTGCATCTCCATGCGAGTGACCTCACGGACGCGGTTGAGGAGGACGGAGACGCAACGCTGGGCCATGGACGGGATGGCGGCAAGCATGTCAGGGAACTTCTCTTTGGCTATATCGAGTGACCAGGCGTAGCCGACGCTGTAGCCGTTGCCGCCGTAGCCCTTCATCCGGGAGTAGGGCAGCAGGCCGGAGAGTTGGCCGACGCGGGCGATGAACAGCGACAGGCTGCCACTCTGGTTGCGGCGCACGTGGATCTCGCCCGCCAGCAGAATGTTCATGGCGGTTGGTGGGTCGCCTTCGCGGAAGAGCTGCGTCCCCGGGCCGACTTTGCGTTCGGTGCCGTTATGCGCGAGCCAGAGATAGTCCTGGTCTGCGAGGCCGTCGAGACCTTCAACTTTGCGCAGGGCTGCGACGATTTCAGCGACGGGAGTAGGCCCTGCGGCGATGGGTCCAGGCTCGACTTCGAGTTCGGTAGGAGTCTCCATTGTTGTCGAGTTTACCTCGACCGGGCAAAAGGAAGGGCGTGTGCGCTCCGCCTTTTTACTAAGGGGCTGTGCCCACGCCTATGAGCGCGACTTGGGAGATTAGCGCTAATGTCCGTCCGGCAAAGAGTCGAGGCTCGCGGTAAGTTCATGAATATCAACCGGAGCGGCCGAGCGAATCTGCACGGAGCCATGCTGGTCGAGCAGGATCACGAGGAAGTCGCCGGGCTGAACGTGGAAACGGCTGCGTGCGTCGGCCTGCTCGCTGGGGGTGCCGAGGGGGAGGTTTTCAAAGGTGAACAGGTCTTCGCCGAACTTTGACGCGGTGGAGACCGGAACCACAACCGTGTTGCGAATGGAGAGCTCAAAGCTATGACGCTCAATCATTTCCAACTGCCGCTTGAAGCTGGGACTGTTTGCGTTAGGAGCGAAGACCATGAAGATGCGTGCATTGCTCTGGAGCTGGGTAAGGGTGTGCGGCTCTTGAGCGGCACAGGTTCCGAGAAGAACCAGGAGGAAGAGGGGCAACTTCAGCATTGGGAGTGCTCCTTAGGTGGTACAGGCCTACCCATATAGGTCAGGGAACTAACACGTATGGGTTATATGAACTGACTTGAAGCTAGCATGGCCCTAGAGTTTCCCATCCATCAAAATGGGGTGATTTGTCCCTATCTTTGGTAATTGGTAACAAGTTATTTTACAAATGGACAACAAGCGCGCCCGCGATGAATAGCAAATCTACCGCGCTCATCCCGTGACGCTAACATGCTTATTTTCAATGATAAAACCCCAACCTTCAAGTGCCATTTCTGCTTGAAGGTTGGGGTATTTGGGTAGTAATCGGCGTGGGGCGGAGTAGCTTTATGCTTTCTGGACGGCGCCGTCGACGACCTTGACTGGATCGAGGAAGGGCATGGCCGCGCGCAGACCTGCACCGACAGATTCGATCTGGTGGGCGGCTTCTTGTTTGCGGATGCGGGTGAACTCTTTACGGCCCGTCTCGTTCTCTTCAATGAACTTCTTGGCGAAGCTGCCGTCCTGGATCTCGTCGAGGAGTTTGCGCATGGCTTTCTTGACGTCTGGTGTGACGATGCGCGGGCCGGCGACATAGTCGCCCCACTCGGCGGTGTCGGAGATGGAGTGGCGCATGTAGGCGAGGCCGCCGCGATACATGAGGTCGACGATCAATTTGAGCTCATGCAGAACTTCGAAGTAGGCGAGTTCGGGCTGGTAGCCGGCCTCGACCAGCGTCTCGAAGCCTGCCTTGACCAGTGCAGAGGTGCCTCCGCAGAGGACTGCTTGTTCGCCGAAGAGGTCGGTTTCGGTCTCTTCGGTGAAGGTGGTCTGGAGGACGCCGGCGCGGGTGGTTCCGATGCCTTTTGCGTAGCTGAGGGCGAGGGCGAGTGCAGTGCCGCTGGCATCCTGCTCGACCGCGACGAGGGCGGGAACGCCGCCACCTTCGGTGAAGACTTCGCGGACACGGTGGCCGGGGGCCTTGGGGGCGACGAGCGAGACATCGACGCCGGCGGGCGGGGTGATGGTGCGGAAGCGGATGTTGAAGCCGTGGGCGAACATGAGCGTACAGTTGGGCTTCATGTTGGGCTCAATCTCGGCATGGTAGACCTTGGCGGCGGTCTGGTCGGGCGTGAGGTTCATGATGACGTCGGCCCATTTGGAGACTTCAGCGACGGTGCCGACGACGAGACCGGCTTTACGGGCGCGGTCGACATTGGGCGAGTCGGGGCGGAGGCCGACGCGGACGTCGACGCCGGAGTCCTTTAGGTTGAGGGCGTGCGCGTGGCCCTGGGAGCCATAGCCGATGATGGCGACTTTTTTCGCCTGGATCAGTGAGATGTCTGCGTCTGCGTCGTGGTAGGTCTTTGCCATGGTGTTGGTGTTTTCCTTTGTGAGATTGTCGCGAATTTTAGGGCTGTCCGAGAGTACCCCCCCCGGGAGGGGGTGGGTGTAGCTAAGTGGTTCGGAATGAGTTAATTACGGAAACATGTGTCTCCAAATATAAGATTCCAAGCGACTTACGGTAAAAATAAGATTCGATTGGACTTAGCGGAAGCGGTTTATGTCCCGTCTGCTTGATGTCCTGTTGTTTTCCTTTTTCCATCTACTTTAATTCTACGCTGTTGACCATAACTCATCTGCTATCTATTTGAATTGCGAAAGGGTGCGTGGTTGGCGGGTTTTCGCGGTTTTGAACAGGTTTGGGGGCTTGACAGTGTTTTTGGAAAGAACAAGCAAAAGCTAAATGCGGGGACTCTTCACCGTTCAGAATGACAAGCAACAACTACCTATTCCTCCTCCTCTTCGAGGCCGGGGAACTGGTTGGGGATGATTTCGGCTTTGGATAGTTTGGGGCGCGGGGCGATCTTTGGCTTGGGGCTGCCGTTTGGGGTGGCGAGTGCTTCGAGGACGCGGCTGGTGTGGACGCCGCGGCGCATGGCCATGCGGCCGGTGCGGGAGACTTCGAGGATGGTGTAGCCGGACTCGCGCAGAACCTGGATGAGGCCTTCGATCTTGCTGGACGAGCCCGTGAGTTCCAGCATGATGGACTCGGTGGCGAGGTCGACGACGCGGGCATGGAAGACGGTGGCCAACTCGAAGATCTGCGAGCGGGAGTGGAGGCCATTGGGCTCGTTGGGGCCGGCGGCGACCTTGATGAGGCAGAGTTCGCGGATGACGCCTTCGCTGCGGCCAACCTCGTCGACGTCGACGGTGATTTCGAGTTTGTAGAGGGAGGCTCGGATGCGGTGCGCGGCGGTCTCGGGTGCTTCGCAGACGATGGTCATGCGCGAGGTGTCGTCGCGTTCGGATTCGCCTACGGTGAGAGAGACGATGTTGATGTTGAGGCGGCGGAAGAGCGACGCGACGCGGGTGAGGACGCCGGGTTTGTCTTGGACTAGTGCTACGAAGGTGTGGAGCATGTCGTTGTCCGTTCTTAGTCGTACGTTGTTTGTTGAAGTGCGATTGGATTCTGGAGTTGGTAGAGGGCGTGGCGGTGGTGCGGATGGCCGGCTGGCATGCGTGGGTGGTTGAAGTCGAGGTCGGGGCGGTAGGTCATGCCTAGCTTTTCCATGACGTGGCGGGAGGGTTGGTTTCCCAGGGCGGTGATGGCCACGACCTCGGGGAGGTTGAGCTGGTTGAAGCAGAATTCTACGGTGGCGCGGGCTCCTTCGGTGGCCAGGCCCTGGCCGTGGAATGCGCGGGCGAGGCGCCAGCCGATTTCGACGGCTGGCTGCGGGAGGTTGGGGACGGCGTCACGCATGGTTTGAGCGCCGATGATTCCGGCGAAGGCTCCCGTGGAGCGGAGCTCGGCGACGAGGAAGCCGAGGCCGTCGCGGTCGTAGGCGGCCTGGAAGCGGGCTAGGGAGGCGTCGCTCTCTTCTGGCGTCATAGTTGAGGCGAAGTAGGTCATGACTTCGGGGTCGGCGTTCATCTCGGCGTAGGGCGCGCGGTCGGAGTCGCGTGCGGGGCGGAGGATGAGGCGTGGGGTTTCGAGTTGGAGAGCGGTGAGCAAGGGAGGTGTCAATTGTCAGTCGAGGCGCGTCGAGGTTGAAGAGCAGAAGCAGATTCCCTTCGGGAATGACAAACAAATAAGGGGACTACGAACGAAAGGGAATGGCACACAAAAACGCTGGACGGGGTTTTGGCGTGGGCATGGTCATTTCACCCCCGTTATAAGGGCGGCATAAGGCGGGAGTGTGAGTGGAGAAAGGGTATAGAAGGGCCCGAACTGGACATTATCGTCCATGTAGCACCAGGTGTAGTGGTTGCCTACTCCGGCTGCGGCGAGGTCGAGGTGGACGGTTTGGTACTGCGCGGTGAAGTTGAGCGAGACAAGGATGGCGGACCCGTCAGCGGCTTTGCGGACGTAGCTAAGGACGTTGGGGTTGGTGGTGTCGAGCATGATGATGCCGCCATCGCGCAGCGCGGAATAGCTGCGGCGGAGGTCGATCATGCTGTGGGTCCAGGTCCAGAGCGGATCGGGTTGGCCCATCTCAGACTGGACGTTGACGGTGGGGTAGTCCGCTCCGATGGGGAGCCACGGGCGCGGGTTGGTGCTGAAGCCGGCGGCGGGTGGTGAGGGCGTCCACTGCATGGGGGTGCGTTCGCCGTCGCGGCCTTTCTCTTTGGGCCAGCCGGTGATGCCGATGGGGTCGCGGACGTCTTGCTTGCGCGTGGGGGTGTGGGTGGTCATGCCGATCTCGGCGCCGTAGTAGGTGAGGGCGGTGGAGCGAGTGGTGTAAAGGAGGGTGGCGATGAGTTTTGCGATGCGGAGTTTGTTTTCGGGAGTGGCCCCGTCGCCGAAGCGGTCCCAGGAACGCGTGTTGTCGTGATTGTCGAAGACGAGCAGGGGCTGATGGTTGTCGAGCGCGGTCTCCATTTCGGAAATGGATTGGCGGAAGTGGGCGAGGTTGAGGTTGACGTTGGGAGCGCCGGTGACGCCGTTGCCTTCCTGGTGGAATCCGACCAGCGTGTCCATGGGGAGCTGTAGCTCGGGTGCGTCGGGTGTGCCATACCACTGCAGCAGTTCGGTGGTGCGGGGGACGTAGATTTCGCCGACGAGGACGCGGTTGTCAGGGTAAGAATCCGTCATCTTGCGAAGGCGGCGGAGGACGTTGTGGACCTGGGGAAGGCCGCTGGTGAGGGTGTGATTGGATTCGGGAAAGCCGCTGGCGTCGAGCTTGCCGGTGAGCGGCTCGTTATGGAGCGTGGGGTCTTCGAAGAGGGTGGTGATGGCGTCGAGACGGAAGCCGGCGACGCCGCGGTCGAGCCAGAAACGCATAGCGTCGAACATGGCTTTTTCGACAGCGGGATTGCGCCAGTTCAGATCAGGCTGCTGCTTGTAGAAGAAGTGATAGTAGAACTGGCCGCGGGCGGGTACCCACTCCCACGCGGAGCCCTGGAAGAGTGAGGACCAGTTGTTCGGCGGGACGACCCAGCCGCGCGGGCCGAGATGCTCGTTGGGGCCGGGCCTGGTGGTGGCGGCACGCTTGGGAGCAGGCTTGCCGTCGTTCCAGATGTACCAGTCTGCGTGGGGGTTGGTGCGGGAGCTGGCGGAGTCGAGGAACCAGGGATGCTTGTCGGAGGTGTGGTTGAGCACCATGTCGAGCAGGATGCGGATGTGGTGTGCGCGGGCGGCGGCGAGCAGGCGGTCGAAGTCGGCGAGGGTGCCGTATTGCGGGTCGATGGCGGTGTAGTTGGCTATGTCGTAGCCGAAGTCGACTTGCGGAGAGGGGTACATCGGGGCAAGCCAGATCGCGTCGACGCCGAGGGATTGGAGGTAGTCGAGTCGGGACGCGATGCC
>Ga0302278_10002096_pt1 | contig 23496 bp, 14 predicted proteins | sample III_Bog_N3_2_FD_194543 | JGI IMG/M metagenome (GOLD analysis project Ga0302278, IMG submission 194543) | Peat permafrost microbial communities from Stordalen Mire near Abisko, Sweden - III_Bog_N3_2 | ecosystem: Environmental > Terrestrial > Soil > Wetlands > Peat | place: Sweden: Abisko...
GGAAGCCGCATGGCAGCAGGTAATGAACCGCGATGGCGAGGGTGCATTCTTTTACGCGGTGGCTACCACTGGCGTGTTTTGCAGGCCGGATTGCAAGAGCCGGCAGCCGTTGCGCGAGAATGTACGATTCTTTGCTACGGTGGAGGCGGCACAGGCGGCCGGATTTCGCGCCTGCAAGCGGTGCAAGCCGGATGCCGCCGCGAGTGGCAGCCCGTTGGATACGGTTCGTGCGCATATTGAAAAGCACCTGGACCGCGCGGTGTCGCTGGCTGAGTTGGGGCGCGTGGCGGGGATGAGTCCATTCACCGTGCAGCGGCTGTTCAAGCAGAAGCTGGGCGTGAGCCCACTGCAATACCAGAGGGCGTTGCGGGCGGGGAATTTGCGCTCGGCGCTCAAGCAGGGAGCCAACGTGACGGATGCGATTTATGAGGCGGGATTTGGGTCTTCGAGCCGGGCGTATGAGGGCGCGGCGCTGGGTATGACGCCGGGGCGCTTTGCTGCCGGAGGCAAGGGCGAGCGCATTGGATGGGCTGCTGAGCGGTCGCGGTTTGGCTGGGTGGTGGTGGGCGCGACTGAGCGCGGGCTGTGCTGGCTGGCGCTTGCGGGAACGGCGGCCGAGGCGGAGGCCGGTTTGCGCGAGGAGTTTCCTGAGGCAACCCTGCGGCGCGATCCCGCGCTCGGCGGCCTGGTGGATGCGGCGATTAGCCAGGTTGCGGGAGGCGCGGATGAGGCGGGGTCAGCGCTGGCGTTGGACCTGCGCGGCACGGCGTTTCAATTGCGGGTGTGGCAGGCACTGCGGGCGATTCCACGAGGAGAGACGAAGAGCTACAGCCAGCTTGCGCGGGAGATGGGCGAGCCCAAGGCGACTCGGGCCGTGGCGCGGGCCTGCGCATTGAATCGCGTGGCGCTGGTGGTGCCGTGCCATCGGGTGGTGGGGGTAAGCGGATCGCTGACTGGGTATCGATGGGGCGTGGAACGGAAGAAGGCGCTGCTGGAGGCGGAGAAGCGGGCATTGAGGGCTTGAAAGGCTGTCAGCAACCTTTGTGCGACTCCCACCCATCGTGCAATGAATCCACACGATGGATGGGGCACAGCTCCAATCTGTCATTTGATTATGTATGTGTCGCTTTGCTCGACCCCCTGCGCCTGATAGATTCGTTGATTGAAAGGGAGAGAAAATGTCGCGACCCCATTCCCGAGCTTCCCTGCTGTTGGCTATTGCCTTTTTGATTTCGTTATTCTCTGCCGACGCGCAAACCAAGCTGCTTCGCTTTCCGGATATTCATGGCGACAAGGTGGTGTTCACCTATGCGGGCGACTTGTGGACCGCTTCGACCGATGGCGGAACGGCTACGCGCCTGACGGCGCATCCGGGTGTGGAGATGTTTGGCAAGTTTTCTCCGGACGGCAAGTGGATCGCGTTCACGGGCCAGTACGACGGCGACGAGCAGGTGTACGTAATTCCCTCTGGCGGCGGCATTCCGAAGCAGCTCACGTTCTATCCCGCGCGCGGTCCGCTGCCGGCGCGCTGGGGATACGACAACCAGGTTTATGGCTGGACTCCCGATGGAAAGTCGGTGATCTTCCGTTCCGTGCGCGAATACTTCGACCTTGGAGACTCGCGGCTCTACACGGTTTCAATCGATGGCGGAATGCCGGTGGCGCTCCCGATGCCGAAGTCGGGCGCGGGCGATTTTTCTCCGGATATGAAGCAGGTGGTGTACTCGCCGCTGTTCCGCGACTTCCGCACATGGAAACGCTATTCCGGTGGATGGGCGCAGCAGTTGTATATCTTCGACGTTGCAACGCACGCTGCGGAGAAAATCACCACGGATGTTCGCTGCCATCGCGACCCCATGTGGATCGGCGACAAGATTTATTTTTCGTCTGACAAGGACGACACGCTGAACCTCTACTCCTACGACCCGAAGAGCAAGGAGACCGTGGAGCTGACACACAGCAAACAGTGGGATCTGCGCTGGCCGAGCACGGACCACAAGGGGCGCATTGTCTACGAGTTGGGCGGGGAACTGAATATCTTCGACATCGCGACCGGCGAATCGAAGCACCTGTCGATCGAGGTTCCCACCGATGCGCTGGCCATGCGGCCTTCGCGGGTTTCCGCGTCTGGCCTGATGGAGTGGACCAGCCTGAGCCCCAAGGGCGAACGCGCGCTGATTGTGGCTCGCGGCGACGTGTTTACGGTGCCGATTGAAAAGGGCGCGACGCGCAACCTGACGAACTCGTCGAATGCCCACGACCGGTTCGCCGTGTGGTCTCCCGATGGCGCAACGATTGCCTTCGTCAGCGACATGGATGGCGAGGACGAGCTTTATCGCATCAGCCAGGATGGGCGCGACAGCAAGGGCCAGGTGACCAAGCCGGAGCAGTTGACGCACGGCTTCCACGGCATGCTGTATCAGCCGAGCTGGTCGCCTGACGGCAAGCGCATTGCGTTCGGCGACAAGGACGGCAAGCTGTATGTGCTTACCCTCGACGACAAGAAGGTGACGCAGATTGCGCAGAGTGTGCGCGGGCGGATTGAGTCGTATCCCTGGTCGGAGGATAGTGGCTATGTGGCCTTCGCCATGCAGGAGCCAAGCGGCATTTCGTGCGCTTATATCTGGAGCGTTGCCGACGGGCAGGTGCATCGCGTGACTGATCCGCTCTATGACTCAGGAGAGCCGGCATGGGACACGGAGGGTAATTATCTCTACTTCATCGGCACGCGCGAATACCAGCCGCAGATCAGCGGCATCGAGTTCAACTTTGCCACCGATCGCGACAAGTCGCTGCTGGCGCTTGCATTGCGCAAGGACGTGAAGAATCTGTTTGCGCCGCAGAGTGACGAGGTGACCGTTACCAAGCCGGGCGATGACGCCGCGGATAAGGGCAAGTCCGAAGATAAGGACAAGGCCGGCGACAAGAAGGACGATAAGAAAGACGAGAAGAAGGACGACAAAAAGGATGAGAAGAAGAAGCCCATCGTCATCGATTTTGACGGACTGGTGGGCCGTGTAATCCGGGTTCCTGTGCAGGCCGACAACTACACCTCGCTTGCTGTGACCAAGGACTACCTGGTGTATGAACGCGACGGCGCGCCTTTCTACGGGCGTGAATCCTCTTCGCCGTCGGCGCTGCTTCTCTACTCGCTGAAAGACCGCAAGGAATCCACGCTGGTTGAGAAGATGGATGGGTACGATATTTCCCTCGATGGCAGCAAGGCGCTGGTGAACGCGGATGGCGGATACAAGCTCTACGATGTGAAGCCGGAAGGCAAGTCGAGCGCGAAGTCCGTGTCCACGGATGGCATGATGGTGGACCGCGTTCCGCAGCAGGAGTGGGTGGAGATTTTCAACGAAGTCTACCGGCGCTATCGCGACTTCTTTTACGCCAGAAACATGAACGGCTACGACTGGGATGCGCTGCGAAACCAGTACCGTCCGCTGGTGGATTATGTGGCGAACCGGTCCGACCTGAACTACGTCCTGGGCGAGATGGTGGCCGAGTTGAGCAACTCGCACACCTACATCACGGGCGGCGATTTCGATATTCCCAAGCGCACGCCGGTGGCGCTGATGGGGGCGCGGCTTGAGTTCGATTCCGCAGCGGGACGATACAAGATTGCGAAGATCTATGCGGGACAAAATGACGATGCAGTTTATCGTTCCCCATTGACGGAAGTAGGCGTGGACGCGAAGGAAGGCGATTACATCCTGGCCATCGACGGGCGGGAGCTGACGGCGAAGGACAATCCATATGAGTTTCTGCGCGGCAAGGCCAGCCACGCCGTGCAACTCACGCTGAACGCGAAGCCCTTGATGGAAGGCGCGCGGACTACCGCGTATCTTCCTATCACCAGCGAGACGGATTTGATCTATCTCGATTGGGTTACGCATAACCGGGAATACGTCGACAAAGTAACCGGCGGCAAGGTTGGGTATATTCATTTGCCGGATATGGGTGCGGACGGGATTCGCGAGTTCATCAAGTATTACTATCCGCAGATTCGCAAGCAGGCGCTGATTGTGGATGATCGCGGCAATGGCGGCGGCAATGTTTCGCAAATGATCATCGAGCGCCTGGACCAGAAGCTGCTGGGAACCAATTTCGATCGCACGAGTTCCGTCACGGGAACGTATCCCGGCAATGTTTTCGTCGGGCCAAAGGTCTGTCTGATAAATGAGACTTCAGCGTCGGACGGCGATATATTTCCGCACATGTTCCGCCAGGCGGGTCTGGGTCCGCTGATCGGCAAGCGCACATGGGGCGGCGTGGTGGGAATTTCAGGCCGCGGACCGCTGCTGGATGGCGGCGAGGTCTACGTGCCGGAGTTCTTTGCGGCGGCCAGCCCGGACGGCAAGTACCAAGTTGAAGGGCGCGGTGTGGAACCGGACATCGAGGTGGAAAACGATCCTGCCGATGTGATTGCGGGCCGCGATGCGCAACTGGACCGGGCGATTGCCGAGATTCAAAAGGCGCTCGTGGCCAACCCGGGCACATTGCCACAGCGGCCGCCGGACCCGGATAAGGCGCCGAAGCGGTAGCCTAAGCAGATGGATTGAGACGGCTTCACGAAAGGAAGCCGCGGACCCAGGGTTCAGTCCGCCTCTTCGACGGCCTGATGCAGGTAAACGGCCATGCGGCGCAGTTCGCCGGCAAGCTGGGTGGTCGTGTCTTCCTCGTCCAGCTCCCCTTGCCGGGCCGATGCGGCGACCCGCGTCGCTTCCAGTTTCAGCAGGAGTTCCACGGCCTTTGCCGTCTGCTTCACAATCGACTCAATGCTTTCCTTGCTCATCGTTTGCGGGCCTTTCGTTACCTCTGGATTTCGCGACACGTCAGGCGAGAGTGCTCTGCACCAGGGCGCCGATGCGCGCGTTCACGCTTTCGCAGTTCATCAAAAACGGGGGTTTGGTGACTGTGATGGTGAGCGCGCGAGTGGCCGGATCGTAATTCCACTCGAACTGGCCGCCAAAGCTGGAGGCAGTGCCGGAGTTTCCATCAAGCGGGATTCCGGATGCTTGCGCCTTCTTCTGCAGGGCGGCGAATTGCTCCGGTGCTACGTTGGCAAAGCTCTGCGCTGGACATGCGGACATTTGAGTCTCCACAGAAATCGGCTTTATGGGATGCGGAAGAAAGTGTGGTTCCGGACGAGTTTTCCAAATACATCCCTCAGCGGCTAAAGCCGTGACGAATTTTATGCGACTTTCGGCACGACTCAAGTCGTGCCCTTTCAAAGCATAGAGCTTTTCCGCGGCCTTGTTTAGCCCTGTGCGACCACTTTACCTCAATCGGCCGCAGCGGATTTTTTGGCCGGCACTTTGCGAGCGCGAACGGAAGCCGGCGCGGCTTTTGGCGGAACTGCCGGCGGAATGGCATCCAGGTCGGTCTTGCCTTCGGCCAGACGCATAAGGAACTCCTGGCTGGAGAACACCGGGGCATCCTTGAACAGCTTGCTGGCGCGGATATAGGAACCATCGGACTGCTGGATGCGGGCCTTGACCGTATCGGCGAGATACGAGGACAGAATCTCGTTGTGAATGCGGGCGATGGCCAGCGGGTCCTGAACCGGGAACACGACTTCGCATCGCTCGAAAAGATTGCGAGGCATCCAGTCGGCCGAGCCGAGGTAGACTTCGCTGTTGCCGCCGTTGTCGAAGTGGAAGATGCGGGAGTGCTCCAGGAAGCGCCCGACCACTGAGCGGACACGGATATGGTCCGACAGACCCTTGACGCCGGGCCTGAGGACGCATAGTCCGCGGACGATCAGGTCGATCTGGACGCCGGCCTGCGACGCGGCGTAGAGCGCCTCAATGACGGAGGGCTCCAGCAGCGCATTCATTTTGGCGACAATATGTGCCGGCCGGCCGGCCTTGGCGTGCTCCTGCTCGCGGCGAATGAGGCCGAGGAAGCTCTCCGCCATGGTGAGCGGCGCCACCAGCAGCGGGCGGTAGTCATCCACTTCGGCGTGGGCGGTCAGGTAGTTGAATACCATGTGTACCTGCTCGGTGATTTTGGGATCGGAGGTGAGCAGGCTGAGGTCGGTGTAGTAGCGCGCGGTTACCGGGTTGTAATTGCCGGTGCCCAGGTGACAGTAGCGGCGGGTCACGCCGTCTTCGTCCCGGCGCACCAGCATGGCCAGCTTGCAGTGCGTCTTCAGGCCCACCACGCCGTGAAACACCTGCACGCCCGCATCTTCCATGCTGCGCGACCAACTGATGTTTGAGGCCTCGTCGAAACGGGCCATTAACTCGACCACCACCGTGGCTTCCTTGGTGGCGGCGGCCTCAATCAGCGCCTGGAACATGGGGGAGTCGTGGCTGGTGCGATAGAGGGTTTGCTTCATTGAGAGCACGGCGGTGTCTTGCGCACCCTGCTGGATGAAGCTGACGACGGGTTCGTAGGAGTCGTAGGGGTGGTGGAGCAAGACGTCGTGCTGCCGCAACTCTTCGAAGATGTTGGCTGATTTGCGGCTGAGGTGGAGGGCCTTCGGGATGAAAGGAGGAAATTTGAGGTCAACCCGGTCTACGTCCCCATTCAGGAACATGAGGCGCGAGAGGTTTACCGGCCCCTCGCAGCGGAAGATCTGGCTTTCATCGAGCTCGAAGTTCACCCCCAGGCGATCCACGATTTCAGAATTGGCGCCGGCCTCAATCTCCAGGCGCACCGCGTCGCCCTTGCGCCGGTTGTGCAGTTCGAAGCGGATGGTCTCCAGCAGCGAGCGCGCTTCTTCTTCCTCAAAGTAAAGGTTGGAATTGCGGGTGACGCGGAAGGCCGCGTGGGCCAGCACCTCGTAGCCGCGGTACATGGCGCCAAGGTTCTGCGCGATCAGGTCCTGCAGCAGCAGGTAATCAAATTTCCCGTCCGCCGCGGGCAGGCGGACAAAACGGGGCAGCGCGCGGGGAACAGTAACAACGCCCAGCACCTGCGGGCCGGAACTGCGCCGCTTGGCGCGCAGCAGCAGTGCGAGGCACAGCGCCTTGTTCAGCACCCGGGGAAAGGGATGGGCGGGATCGATGGAGATGGGTGTGAGGAGCGGATCGACGTCGCGCTGGAAATAGCTTTGGGCAAAGGCGCGGGCATCGTCTGAAAGCTCTTTCCAACTCAGCAGCCGGATGCCGTGCTTGCGCATGTCGGGCAGCAGTTGATGGTTCCAGCAGTGGTACTGGGCGGTGACGAACTCGTGAATGTCGGCGGTGAGGCGCTCCAGGGATTCGTCGGGGCGGAGGCCGTCGAATCCGGGCTCGCGGTAGCCGTCTTCAATGCGCTGCATCAGCCCGGCCTGGCGGATTTCCACGTACTCGTCCAGGTTGGAACCGGTAATGGCCAGAAACTTGACGCGTTCCAGCAGGGGATTGGCAGGATCCTCCGCCTCTTCCAGGACGCGGCGGTTGAATTGCATCCAGGAGTGGTCGCGTCCGTTGAAGAGCTTTTGTTTTGGGGAGGTGCGGGCCATCATGTCCGTCCAGTGCGTCGTGTTGGAAGTCTACAGCGTTTCAGGGGAATCGGTACATTCCCGGACCTCCGTTGGTCCGAAACAGTGGTATACCGGAACTGATACAGGACGGAGGTCGTAAATATGTTAACGGCAGACGAAAAACAGAAGGAGAAGAGGCGCGATGACAAAAGGCGGGGTGCTCAGGCGATTCTTGCGATGGAGCCTCGTGCCTCTCTTCGTCGTTATGGCGGTGGGAGCATGGTTAGGAGTGCCCCGGTATCGTGAGCAAGCAGCGTGTGAGCGCAGAGGCGCAGCGCTTGATGAGCGCATGAAAAGGCTCCAGGCTGATGGGAAGCGCATTGTCATCATCGGAACGAAGCGCGAAAAAGTAGTTCAATTTCTTGAGACGAATGGGTTGGATGTATCGTCTGAAAGTGATCGAATTCCGCCGCAAATTGCGGGATATGTCCGGGATGTAGGGTGTCCGCATATTTTCGGATGTGGAGATGAAGTTATCATTCGAGTCGCGGTTGGGGTAGACGATAAGGGCGCAGCCATTTCAGCGCCGACGGTGGAAGCCATGTATTCGGATTGTCTTTAAATTAAGCGTCCACTGACTTGTGCTGCCAATTGGGTTTTGGTGGCTGGCACGGGTCCTGATGCGCGACCGGTTCCAGCTCACCTCACTCGGGTGGTGTCGGAAACGCCGATGACCGGCAGGGGAAACTCCGTCAGCAGGTTTCGGAGATTCGCGAACGTGGCCGCCCAGACCTGGGGTGCAATCTCGTATCCCTTGAGCTGAACTGTCTTCTCTTCAAAGAACCGCTCCGGGTTGTCGCCGCATTGTCGCAGGTACTTCATCGTCTCCCGGCCAATCACCACGTCAAACCCAATGTCCTTCGTAGACGACTCGAATCGGAACGCCGCATTGACCGTATCGCCCAGGGCGGTGTAGTCGGCGCTGTGCGCGCTGCCCGCGTTTCCGATTGCGGCCGGCCCGGTGTTGATTCCGGCTCCCACCCCAATTTGGAAAGGCAGTTGAAATTGCTCCTGCAACTTGTCGGTCACGCGGGTCAATTCTCCCAGGGCATGGAAGATCGACAGAACCTGGGATCCTCCGCCGTTTTTGGTATGAACCCAGACCGACATCAGCGCGTCGCCAATGTATTTCTGCCCCCAACTGCCATGCCTGCGCATAATTTCGCCGCCACTGTGAAAGAGCGTTCCCATCACCTGGCTCAGCAGTTGCGGATCGATGGCCTGTGCGATTTTCGTGAAACCCCGGACATCCACCACCAGAACGCTCGTCATTTTCTGCGTGAAAAGAACAGTCGTAGCCTTGGTGTCCAAAATTGGCGCGGAGTTCGCCGGCCCATCAACCCTTGTCGGGCAGTGAAAGCTGACTTGAAAGTCCCCAAGCGATATCCGGTCGCCGTCGTTTAACAGCGCTGGAATTGTGACGCGGGTTCCGTTCAGAAATGTGCCGTTGCGGCTGCCCAGGTCGAACAGGTAATACTCCCCGTTCTCCATGAGCTGCACCAGCGCGTGCTGGCGCGACACCAATTCGCTGGGCACTCTAATCTGGTTTTCGCTGGAGCGGCCCAGTCTCCACGCATTGCCGTTTTCGAGGCGGACATCCTGCTCGCCGTCGGACAGTGTGTCGCTCTGGGGGATGGTCAGGTATCCGACGTGGGCGGTCATCTTCCTCCCGGCTCATGCAGCTTGTGGTGTGCGATTGATCATAAAGGCGGAGCGAGCGCCGCGGCAATGGCAATTCAAAATAGATCCATGAGCCGGCAAAAAAGTGGGATGGGCGGTCGCGGGGTGGATATCCCCAACCGGCGCCGAAGATCCCGCCTGGAGTCGCCAGAATGCCGGTCGAGCCGCGGAATTCGCGGAATCGCGCGATATTGGTTGCGCGAATGGCCCTTAATTGCGCGAACCCGGTTTGCGCGCAATCAAATTCTGGAATCGTGCAATATTTGGTTGCGCGAACCGTCTTTAATTCTGCGTAACCAATCTGCGCGCAACCTGCCGGGGCACGTTGACGGCAAAGCCCGGCGGGTTGAGGATAGGGATAAGCCAGTTGGTTCCATCCCCAAAGAGGAGGCCATTGCATGCGCCAGGATCTTTCTACCCCAAACCAGAGCCTGATACCACCGGTGCCGATTCCCGCGGAGGCGCACGCGTTTACCAGCCGCATTCATGGGCTGCTCGACGGCCAGCCCAAGGACGATGCGACCGTGGAAAAGGCCCTGGAAGGGATGGATTCCATGTTCGAGCTGATCGCCGCGGGCCTCTATAACCTGGCTTCCATGCTGGTGGGCGAGGGTGAGGACAGCGTCCGCCTGGTGGAAGCGGCAGTGACCAACTCGGAGGTATCCGGCTGCCATGATCCGGAGCGGTCGCGCAAGAGTACCAAACGGGCGCTTGCCGATGCTGCACTGACGATTCTTGAGCAGCGCGACCCGGGCAGCCTGGCTGCGCCGGAGGGTATGGAGCCTGCAAGGGGTTGCATCGAGGATGACGATCTGGATGCGGCGGGCGTTTCCGGCGCGGAACTGGAGCAGATGATGGCGGGCCCGGATCGGGAACGGGTGCGGCAATGGTTGGAGAGCCTGCCCACGGCGATGCGGACCATCTTTGTGCTGCGGGCCGTTGCGGGTTTAAGCGCGGCGGAGACGGCCGGGCTGCTGGCTGAGCATGGCGGACCCGCGGCAGCAACCTGGACCGCCGATGCGGTGCGCGGAGAATTCCGGCAGGGCCTCTGCTCGCTGGCTTCGCAATTGATTCAGGCCACCGTCCGCTGAAAAGAACAGAGATCAGGGATCGGGGTTCAGACAGAGCCGTCGCAGGGATGAGGCAAGCGACCGACAGACGCCAGATGCCAGATGCCAGATGCCAAGTGACAGCCCTGGGCCGGGGCGTAGTTGTGTCTGGCGGCACTGCGCTCCCGGGCTCCGGGTCCGATACACTACATTTAAGAACCGCGCAGGCAAATTCCCGCATCCATTAGAGGCATTCATTTTTCGGGCTTTTGCGCCTCGCAAGTGAGTAAAAGACCTTTGATTTCACCAAACGATACAAAAATGCGCACCAACCGCCCGCCCGTCCGGTGGATTTTGCTGGGTCTCGCAACTCTGGCCGCACACGGGCTAGCGGCGCAGCAGTCCATTGGGCTGGCGAGCCCCCAGGCAGTCGGGCCCACCGCGCAGAGTTTTCAGGGCAGCATTGTCAAGGGCGAGGCCACGGACCAGGCGCTGGATCTTTCCCTGGACGATGCGATCCAGAGGGGGCTCAAGGCCAACCTGGGCGTGATTCTGAGCGGTACCCAGACCCAGTCCGCGCGCGGGCAACGGCTCAGCGACCTGCAGGCTCTTCTGCCCTCCGTGGATGCCAGCGCCAAGGAAACGGTGATGCAATCGGACCTGGCCGCTGAAGGGTTGCGTATTCCCGGTTTCCCCACCGTCCTGGGGCCGTTTGGCTATACCGACATCCGGGGTTCATTGAGCTGGTCGCTGGTGGACATCAAGTCGCTGCGGACCTACCTTGCGGCGCGCCATAACTTTGCGTCGGCGCAGTTCTCGGCCCAGGACGCGGAGGACATGGTGGTGCTGACCGTGGGCAATGCCTACCTGCTGGCCCTGGCGGACGAAAGCCAGGTGAGCAGCGTGGAGGCGCAGGTGAAAACGGCCAAAGTCTCGCTGGACCAGGCGGTTGCCAATCACCAGGCGGGGATCGCGCCGCTGCTGGATGAGCTGCGGTCGCGGGTGGATTCGCAGACGCTGGACCAGCAGTTGATTGTGGCCAGGAACGCTCTGGAAAAGGACAAGCTGGCGCTGGCTCGCACCATTGGGCTGCCCCTGGCACAGAAATTCACGCTGGCCGACAAAGTGCCCTATTCGGCGTACGACCGGCCAGAGGTGAGCGCGGCCATTCAACAGGCCTTGGCGGGCCGCAAGGACCTGGCGGCGATGGCCGAGCAGACCAAGGCGGCCGTTGAGCAGCGCAAGGCGGCCACGGCCGACCGCTACCCCACGCTCAAGTTCAATGGGGACTACGGGGTTATCGGCACCACGCTGGCGCACTCGCACGGGACCGAGGACGTTTCCGGGACCATCAGCGTGCCGGTCTTCAGGGAATTTGCACTGCGCGGCGAGGCCGAGACGGCGCAAGCGCAACTGGACACGCAGCAGGCGCAGTTGAGCGACAAAAGCGCACAGGTGAATGCCGACGTGCGCGACGCACTGCTCGACATCGCCTCCACCGCGAAGCAGGTTGAGGTGGCGAAGTCCAGCGTGGAGCTTGCTGGCGAGGCGCTGAGCGAAGCGCAGCAGCGATATGCCAACGGCGTCAGTGACAACCTGGCGGTGAGCCAGGCGGAGCAGAGCGTAGCGCAGGCCAACGATCAATACGTAACCAGCCTCTACCGGCACAATGTGGCCAAGCTGAGTCTGGCAAGGGCTCTGGGAGCAGGGCAGAGTTACAAGAACTATCTGGGAGGAAAGTAACAGTGGCGGATCAAACATCGACACCGAACCAGCCGGCGGCGGCTGAGACAGAAATCGAGCAGCCGAAGAAGAGCCGCGCGGGCATCATTCTTGTTGTAGTTGCGGTGCTGGTTGTGGTCGCGGTCGCACTGTGGTGGCGCTCCACCTACAGCGAAGATACCGACGACGCGCAGATCAACGGCCATCTCATCCAGGTGAGCTCGCGCATCAACGGCCAGGTGCTGAAGGTTGACGTGGAAGAGAACCAGGTAGTGAAGGCGGGCGACACGATCGCCGAGCTGGACCCGGCGGATTACAACGTCGCCGTGGAGAACGCGCAGGCCGCCGTCGAAAGCGCGCAGGCCAACGCCGCGGCAGCCAATGTGAATGTGCCTCTCACCACCATCAACACGGGAAGCAACCTGATTTCGGCCGGTTCGGATGTGAGCGGGGCGCATGCCGGCGTGGAACAGGCGGAGCAGCAGTTGGCGGCCGCAAAGGCGCGCGTGACCCAGGCCCAGGCCAACGCCACCAAGGCGGATGCCGACCTGGCGCGCTACACGCCGCTGGTGGAAAAGGATGTCATCAGCAAGCAGCAGTTTGACGCCGCCGTGGCCGCGGACGACGCGGACAAGGCCGCCGTGGCCGACGCGCTGGCCACCCAGAAGGCCGCTTCGGACGCCGTACGCATAGCAAAGGACAAGGAAGGCCAGTCGCAGGCGATGCTGAAATACGCCCAGACCGGGCCGCAGCAGGTGGCGGCGCAGACGGCACGCGCCAAGCAGGCTGAGGCGCAGGTGGCGCAGGCCAAGGCGCAACTGGACCAGGCCGAGCTGAACCTGGGCTATACCAAGATTGTTGCCCCGGTTGCGGGCATCATCACCCGCAAAAGCGTGGAAGTGAACCAGAACGTGGGCATCGGGCAGAACCTGCTCACGCTGGTTTCTCTTGAGGATCTCTGGATTACGGCGAACTTCAAGGAAACGCAGTTGCGCCAAATGTCCGCAGGGCAGCCGGTGGAGATTGCCGTGGACGCAACCGGCAAGAAGTACCACGGCAAAGTAACGCAGATTGGCGGAGCCACGGGATCGGTGCTGAGCCTGTTCCCGCCGGAGAACGCGACGGGAAACTACGTGAAGGTGGTCCAGCGTGTCCCGGTGCGCATCGACTTTACCGACCTGAAGAACGAAGACTCGAACCACCTGCTGCGGCCGGGGTTGTCAGTGGAACCGACGGTGCGGGTGAAGCAGTAAAACAGTTGTCGGTGGTCAGTTGTCAGTGATCAGCAAGAGCCCCCTGCCGCGGCATATGCGCCTGTGGGCTTTGCTTTGAGGCGCTGTGTTTTAAGGCATTACGATCCGCCGCCGCAGACGACAGACGGAATGCCACCCGCCGGACCACCCACAAATGCGGGTGCCCATCCATCGGACGTCTTTGTCCTTGTCCGATGGGTGGGAAACCAAAAAGCCCAACAGTCGACCCTCGGATTCTTCAAACAGCTACGCCGCCGAATTGTTACTGTGTCTTGTCCGAGTCGGCATCGGCGGGCGTCACGCGCCGCGGTGCTGGCTTCGGAGGCTTGGCGGGTGTGGCCAGGCGCTTGGCCCACATGCAGCCAGAATCATCGCCGGCCGCGCAGGCCTTGTTGTAGATTGCCACAGCCTTGGCGTCGTCCATGGGCACGCCCTTGCCTTCGTGGTAGATATTCGCAAGGTGGTAGCAGCTTTCCATGTCGGCTTTGTCGCATCCTTTAGCAAAGAACTCAATCGCCTTCGGGGTGTCGAGAGCAATGCCGGCGCCGAAGGCGTACTTCAAGGCGAGCTTGCGGCAGGCAAGCGGGAAGCTCAGGTCGCAGGCCTTCGCGTAGAAAATCGCAGCCCGCGCATTGCCATCGGAATCCTTGTTGGATTGCTCATTCCATGCGGCCAGGTCATAGCAAGCCTTGCTGTCGCCCGATGTGCAGGCGCTGGACATCCTGGCCACCGGCTGGTTTGCGTTGTCAAAGCCAAAGCGCCAGATGGCGAAACCCGCTGCGGCCAACACCAGAATGGCCGCAACCACAATCACGACGACGCGGTGTGGATGACGGTCCGGCTCGCGATCCTCTCTAAAAGCTTGCGGGGGGAAGATGTACGCGGGAACAGAAGTGGCGCCGGGGAATGGGGAGACGGTTGCGATGGCCGCTCGGAGAGTTGCCGGATCGGCAGTCCTGCCTGTCTCGATCCAATCGACGGTCGTCGCCGGCTCCGCTTGCCGGAAGGGCACTTCGCGGGTCGGCCTGGGCGTTTCCACGGCTCCCGGAAATGTGGCTGGGGGGGTGAATGCCGCGGGAAGTTCGGGAACCGGCGTGGGCGGCGCTTCAGCACCTGGGGGCGCGGAGCGCCTGGCGAAGAGATCCGTCGTTTCGGCGTTTCGGGAGGGCGGTTCGTCAATGCCCGGCCCGGTGGCAGGAGGATCGAAAAAGCTGCTCGCAGACATTGTGCGCTGCCGCGGCTCTTCGAATCGGACGCCCGTATCTCTGCGCCCGAAGAGCCGCTGAAACTCTTCCACGTCCATGGTTGGTTCCGCGGGTTCCTCGTCTTCCGGGACCGCCGGAGTCAAGCCGATGGGCGCTGCGGAATGGAGGAAATCGGGTTCGGTGGGTCTGAATTCAGTGTCGGCAGGCCGGAATGAGGGAGTGAAAAGACGCGGCTCCGGGATGGAGAAAGGCTCTTCCGCGGGTTGTGGCGGGCTGAAGGTTGCCGGATAGACCGGCTCAAGCAGAGGCGGCTCTACCGCGGCCGGCTCCGGGGGGGGTGGCTCGGCAGCAGCGACTGGAGTCGGGTCGGGCTCGTCGGGATTGATTTCAGGCTCGAGCGCCGTGACTTCGGGAGTGTACGAGATTTCCGGCTCGGGAGCGGGTATGTTCTCTTCCACCGGATCCGGCGCACTGAACTCAGCCGCGACGGCCGGCGGCGGTTCGGAAGCGGCGGGCTGGTCTTCTGGCTCCACGTCTGTTGGTTCGACTGGAAGCGCGGGGCTTAAGGAGTCCGTCGATACGGACGGGTTTTCATACACTTCGTCTAGCGCGGAAGCTATGGGGTTGCCGGCTTCCGTTTCAGGTTCGGATTCCGGCGTCCCTTCGAATTCGCCATCTGCCGGAACTTCAGGTTCGGATTCCGGCGTCCCTGCGGATTCGTCCGCTGCCGGAACTTCGGGTTCGGGCGCGACAGGGCTGTTGTCTGCAACGAATGGGACTTGCGGAATCGGCACCGGCCGGATACCGAATTGCACGTCGTCGAGGAGTTCGAGCAACGCGGCGGCGTCGCGGGGGCGATCGTTGGGTTCCTTGGCCAGCAGCGTCAGAAGCAGGTCGTCGAGGCCGCGCCAGCCGGCAAGCTCCGGGAGCAGTTCGCTGGGTTTGCGGGGCGGAGCAGTCAAGTGCTGCCGGGCCCAGGCATGGTAGCCGATCGCGCCAAAGACCGTTTCCCGCGTAAGCATCTCGAATAGAACTCCGCCCAGTGCGTAGAGGTCGGCGCGCCCATCCAGCAGTTCTAACCGCGTGTTCAGCCACTGCTCGGGGGCGGCATAGGTGGGAGTCAGCAGGATGCGTCCGGCGGCGAGGAAAGTGCTGCCGTTTTCCCTGGTGGCGCCGATGCCGAAGTTGGCGATTTTGGGCAACATCGAATCCGCATCCGGGGCGATGAGAATGTTTTCCGGCTTCAGATCCAGGTGAATCAACCCGGCAGCGTGTGCTGCTTCCAGGCCTTCCGCCAGGCAGCGTGTGATGGCCAGCGCCAAGCCTGGGTCGAACGGACGCGGAGCCATGTTGAGCAGAATTCGCAGACTCGGCCCGTCGACGAACTCCATTGGAAAAAACAGCGATCCGTCTTCGGCGCACTGCAAGTCTCCGGTGGCCAGCACGTTCGGATGGTGCAGTTCCGAGAGCCTTCTGGCAGCCCGCATAAAGCGGCTGGTAAATGACTCGTCGCCGCTGAATTCCGGGCTGATGAACTTCAGCGTCTTCAGTTCGCCGCCGTCTAGCTGTTCCACAAGGTAGACGGAGCCCAGATTTCCCTGGCCAAGTTTGTGTTGGATGCGGTAGGCGCCGCCAATCAGCAAGCCGGCGGGCAAATCGCCGGTTTCAGTCAGCGGGCCGCCGTGGATGGGGCAGGTCGATTCGCTGCCGGGATAGCCCTTGTCGCATTGCGGACAGAGTTTCATGCGGTAGCCTGGCTTTCGTTCAGAGCATTTTCGGCGGTACCTTGCATTGTGCCAGCCAACGGATGGAAGCGCAATGATAATTGGATGAACGGATGCGCCAGAATTTGCCCTGACCCTGAAACTCGGCGGAGACACGCAGGCGGCTCGAACCGGAGCACCATATAGACTATATGGAATACCACGATGAAAGACTCAATTCACGTATCAAAAGAGAATTACCTGAAAGCGGTGCTGGAGGCTGAGGCCGAAGGGCGCGAGGTGATTCCCGCTCTGCTTGCGCATTGGTTGGAGGTTTCAGCGCCGGCGGTGACCATGGCGCTGAAGCGGCTGAGGCGCGATGGGTTTGTGGAGGTGGGCGCCGACGGCATTGTGCGCCTGACCGCGGCGGGACGGGAAACCGCTTACCATACCGCCCTGCGCCATCACCTGATCGAACGGATGCTGAGCGAAATCTTCGGCATGGAGTGGTACGAGATTCACGAAGAGGCGGAGCGGCTGGAGCACGCGGTTTCCCCTGAGTTCGAGGCCAAACTGCGAGAGAAGCTGGGCGAAGGCGGCGCCTGTCCGCATGGCAATGCGGTGCTGCCGGAGAGCCCAGTGGAGCGCAAGCGCCGCGGCGAGGTGCCGTTGTCAGAAGCCGAGGAGGGTCGCAGCTACACGGTCACCAGCCTGCATGAGCGCGACCACAAATTGCTGCTGTTTCTGCATCGCACCGGGATCGGGCCGAGCCAGAGACTGAAAGTGTTGAGCCAGAATTACGATCAGACGGTTTCCATCGAGCTGCCGGACGGCGAACAGGTTCACAATTCGATTCTCGGCCGGCCAGCGGCTGAGGCGGTCTGGCTTAGGCCGGAGGGGGCGTAGGGGCGGGTGTGGGCGACTGTGGACGAGAGTGTTACTTCCGGATTAGCGGTGATACAACCGCTACCCGGAATTCGTTCGCTCTTCCAAGCGGTGGTGCATTACTCTGAATGCGCTCGCAGTTGATAAATTCCACTGAGATGAATATGAAGCGCTCACGATCCCTCTGCGCGGTTCTGACCGGTTTGTGCCAATGGATTTTGCTCGTGACCCCAGCCTTTGCGCATCCGGCTTCCGGTATCGTTGTCGACGACCAGGGCCGCATCTATTTTCTGTTTGACAGCCTCTATCGAATCGATCCATCAGGGAAACTCTCCGTTGTGCAGGAGAACGCGGGCGGCCATTGGCTCGCGCTCGATGCCAATGGCGCTTTCGCCAATGTCAGACCCAAAATCTACAAGCGGGCGACCCCCGACGGGGCGATACCAGCGTTGATTTATGGCGATGGCGCTCCGCTGGTCATCGGCCTCGATGGAAACCTCTACTACGGCAGCAATGGTTCGCAAGAGGACTCATTCCCCGCGGGCGCGCTGACCGTTGTGCGCATGTCACCCCATCGCGAGCAGAGCCTGTTTACTCCTTCGCTCAAGCAGACTCTCAGCAATTTGAAAGACGGCATCACAGGATTGGCCTCTGGGCCGGATGGTTCCATTCTCGCGGCGACTTGGAAAGGGATCGTAAAGTTGAGAAAGGATGGATCGATCGCGAAGATCATGCATCCACTTGCGGTGAAGGATTGCGATTCTGATCCTGCCGACCACAATCCGGCTAACGCGTCTTCCCCGCTCTTTCGCGGCCTGGGAGTGGATACCAAGGGCAATGTGTACGTGGCTGCGACCAGCTGTCATCGCGTCGTCAGAATCACTCCGAGGGGTGAAGTTACATCGATTCTGATTTCGGAGCGCCCGTGGTCAGCCACAGGGGTAGCGGTGAGCGGGCAGGACGTGTATGTCCTTGAATACACCAACGCCAACGGCCCCAGGACAGAAGGCTGGAGGGCACGGGTGCGGAAAATCGCGGCAGATCATACCGTAACGACTCTGGCGACCTTTTCCACGCCACTTTCTTCACGGCCGGCGACACACTGAATCAAATTGATGTCAAGCTTTGTGCCACGCAACTGAACCTTTGGGACAACTCATGCACCCCAAATCAAAAGCGCTATTGAACGTTCTGGGCGGATTGTCGCCTACTCGGAAGTAACGCCACTTTGAGACTTCCAAAGGCAACCGCGGATCCTTCACTGCGTTCAGGATGACAGTGCTGTGGGTAGAGAAGATGGTGCCGAACGAGAATCGTGGTTGGATTGTCGTCTATCTGGGCACTCCGTAGAACCCGTCGCGGGGCTCATTGTGCGTTTGAATACCCGGGCCTGAAGGCCACTCAATCGCGTTCTCATTTCAGTGGGTTGAAGCCCGCTGCTCCCTCCGTAAGAACCTCGTTGCACGATGAATTCATGTGCGGGAGATTTCATAGTAATTTCATATAATAAAATTCATTAACTATAATTAACTTTCTGTGGCATACTTGGGTTGAGGGACTGTTTTGGTTCCTTCCCCGCGATACCATGGCCACGCAACCTCTACCCCCCACACCGCTCACTGAGCCCTCCCTGCCGGAGGTTCATTCCAGTGTGGGCGTCTCGCAGTCGCCCATTTACTGGCGTCGGCTGCTGGGGTTTCTGGGTCCGGGCTTCCTCATCTCCGTTGGGTACATGGACCCCGGCAACTGGGCCACCGACATTGCCGGCGGGTCGCAGTTCGGCTATACGCTGCTTTCGGTCATCATGATCTCCAACCTGATGGCGATCCTGCTGCAAAGCCTGAGCCTGAAACTCGGCGTGGCCACAGAGCGCGACCTGGCGCAGCTTTGCCGCGAGCGCTACGGCAGGTGGGTCAGCTTCTGGTTGTGGATCGGCGCGGAGATTGCCATTGCCGCCTGCGACCTGGCCGAGGTCATCGGGTCGGCCATTGCGCTGAACCTGCTGTTCCACATCCCGCTCTTCTACGGCGTGCTCATTACCGGCCTCGATGTGCTGCTGATCCTGCTGCTGCAGCGTTGGGGTTTCCGCCTGGTTGAGGCGTTGGTCATTGCGCTCATCGGCACCATTATTGCCATGTTTGCCGTGCAGCTTTTTCTTTCCCGGCCGGAGTATGGACCCGCGCTGCGCAACCTGTTCATCCCTTCCGCGGCCATCGTCACCAACCCCGCCATGCTCTACATCGCCATCGGCATGCTGGGAGCGACGGTGATGCCGCACAATCTTTACCTGCATTCCTCCATAGTGCAGAGCCGGCGCTATAAAAGGACCCCGGAGGGCAAACGCGAAGCCATCATCATGGCCAACATTGACTCGGCGCTGGCGCTGACCGTGGCGCTGTTTGTGAATGCGGCCATTGTGGTGGTGGCGGCGGCGGTCTTCTACCGCAGCGGACACTACGAGGTGGCGGCGATTGAGGATGCGTATAAACTGCTGAGCCCGCTGGTAGGCGCGGCGGGAGCCAGCACGATATTTGCCATTGCCCTGCTGGCAAGCGGGCAGAACTCATCCATTACCGGCACGCTCGCGGGGCAGGTGGTGATGGAAGGCTTCGTCCACATCAAGGTTGCGCCGTGGCTGCGGAGGCTGATTACGCGCTCGCTGGCCATTATCCCCACCATCATCGTGGTTGCCATTACCGGCGAGCGGGGCACTGAAAAATTGCTGCTGCTGAGCCAGGTGATCCTTAGCCTGCAACTCAGTTTCGCGGTCGTTCCGCTGGTCCTGTTTACCGGCAGCCGCAAGATCATGGGCGAGTTCGTGAATAGGCTATGGCTGCAGGCGCTGTCCTGGTTTGTAGCGGTGCTCATCGCCGGGCTGAACGCGTGGTTCCTGGTGCTGATGTTCAAGGGTAACTAGTTTCCCCCGTTTCCCCTCGGAGGTTCATCATGATGTCTATTCGCAGAGCCGTCTATTTTTTTCTCTGTTTTCCAATGTTAACCATGGTTAATCAAAGAGTTTTACCAGCGCAAAGCGGAACTTCGGGCGCAATCTCGGGGACGGTGGACGACTCGACCGGCGCGGCGCTGCCGAATGCTGCGGTTACGGCAACCAACGTGAATACAAGGGCCAGCCGTGCAGGAGAAAGCAACGCCGACGGACGATTCCTTTTCTCCCAGGTGAATCCTGGAACTTACACGGTGATGGTCAAGGCAAGCGGATTTGCGGAAGAGACATCGAAGCCGGTCGACGTTGGCGTGGGGCGAACGGTGACGCTGAACCTTCGTCTCTCTGTCTCTTCGACGATGCAGAGTGTTGAGGTAACGGCGCAGCAGGAGATGCTCAGCCTGGAGAATCCGAATACCACGACAACGCTGGACAGCAAGACGATTGCGAGTCTTCCCAACCCAGGCCAGGACATGACCTTCATTGCGCAGTTTGCGCCGGGCGCGCTGATGAATACGGCAGGTTCTTCCAACGATGCCAAAGCGGCAGGCGGATACGGGAACGTGGAATTCAATGGGCTGCCCGCAACTTCAAACGGCTACATATTGGACGGATACGACACCAACGATCCGTGGCTTGGATTGAATATCGGATTGTCGACGAATCTTGTGATCGGGCTGGATGCGCTGCAGGAAGCGACAGTGAATACGAGCTCCTATTCGGTCGATCAAGGCAGGTACGGCGCCTCGCAAGTGAATTACTTTACGAAGTCCGGTACGAATCGATTTCACGGGGACTTATACGAGCTTTGGAATGGGTCCCTGCTGAATGCGGAAGACTACTTTCTGCATGCGAACGATACGGCGGACAGCATCGCCAAAAAGCCACGCTCGACGGTGAATGAGTTCGGGGTAAGCGTGGGCGGGCCGGTGCGGCAGGACAAGCTATTCTTCTTTGCCCACTATGAGGGAATCCGGATTGCGCTGCCGCTGGTTTCGCAGGCGATTGCGCCAACGCTGGCTTATCAGCAGTATGTACTGGGCCAACTGGCGCAGGGAGGGACTGACCCAATCACAGGAACCGCGCTGCCGGCCGAGCCGCAGGAGATTGGGTTCTACCAGTCGATGTTCAAGCTCTACGGCAACACAGACGGGACGCCTATTGCGGTGAATTCCTGCCCTCTGGATTCGGGCGGAAATCTGCTTCCCGGAACGCAAACGAGCGGCATTGTCATGGATGGAAGCGGCTGCGCGAACCAAAGGCAGGTGTCGCTGACCAACAGCGACACCGAGAATCTGCTGGTAGTCAAGATCGACCACACCATCGATCGCAACAACAGCGTCTGGTATCGCTTCCAGCAGGACACGGGATTGCAGGCCGCTTATACCGATCCAATCAATTCAATGTTCAACTCGTATTCACCGCAGCCGCAACGCACCCTGGTTGCCGGGTACACGCATATCTTCAATCCGAATCTGGTGAATCAGTTCAACCCCGGCGCGAGCTGGTATTCGAGCATTTTTGAACCATATAACTTTGCCCAGGTGCGGCAGACGTTTCCCATTGTGCTGGAGGCGGGCACGAACAATGCCCCGTTCACAACCATCGGAGGCAATAGCAATACCTATCCGCAAGGACGCAATGTGACCCAGTGGCAAATCAACGACAACCTGATCTGGTCTCGGGGAAGAAATACTTACAAGTTCGGTGTGAATACGCGACGGATCAATGTGAGCGACTACGATCTGGGCGAGGGAATCGTACCCACGGTTGTTTATAACGACCTGGCACAGTTCACTTATGGCGCGGCATTCACGGCGAGTCAATCGTTTCCTGTTTCGTTGAAGGAGCGCGTGGCGGCGGGCAATCTGGACGTGTACGCGATGGACATGTGGAAGCCCACCGCGCGCATGACACTGACTGCGGGAGTGCGAGCGACGTGGAATACCAATCCCGTGAATCAGCAGCGGCTGTTTGCGCGTCCGGCGGGATCGTTTCTAGACATGTCGCACGATGCGGGGGAGCCTCTCGATCAGGTGATCCAAACCCACGTTCGGGGGTTGTTCCCGGCAACACCGCTGCTGATCTGGCAGCCACGTGTCTCGGTAGCTTTTGCCATTACAAGTAAGACTGTATTGCATGCAGGGTTCGGCGTTTTCAACGACATCATTCCCGCGCAGATTGCGGACCTTGCGGCAACGAATGCGCCTTATGCGCCAACGTTTGTCGGTGGAATTGGCGGACAGGTGGGCGGCATGGGCATTGCGCCGAATGTACCGGACAGCGCGGTGGATGCGACAAGCAAAGCCAACCAGAGCTTTCAATCGGTTTTCAGCGAGAGCGCAGCGCCATGCACCGGGATTGCAGTGGGCGCGCCGACCTGTCCCCTGGCAGTGGGCATGAACACGTTTGAGAGCGGCACGCTGAAGACGCCTTACTACTACCAATATAGCGTCGGGGTAGAACGGCAAGCAGGGGCGCATGGTGCGGTGCGAGTGGACTATGTGGGGACACGCGGGGTGCATGAGCCTTACCAGGTGGAGCTGAACGGCTACCAAAATGTCTGTGACGGCTGCTTCGCTCCATATCCCTACCTGAAGCCGCTCGATCAGAGATTTGGCAGCGTCAACGAGTTCGAAACCAATGCGACCAGCAATTATTCAGGATTGCAGACCGGGATTACCGAGCAGTTCGGCGGGCTCACGCTGCGCGGCAACTACACGTTCAGCCATTGCCTGGATGAAGTATCGAATGGGGGGCTGCTTTCATTTTCCACGCAGGGAATCCTGTCGCCTCTGCCGGGAGAATTGAGACGCGATTATGGAGATTGCGACTATGACGTGCGGCATAACCTCTCGGCATTCGGGATATACCGGATACCGTTCCGGTCTTCTCATACCCCTTTGCGGACTGTGCTGGGCGGATGGTCGTTCTCCGAAACGGCGTTCCTTCACTCCGGGCTTCCGTTCACAGTGCTCAGCCAGCCTTATACGGCAAACGGCAACGGAATCTTTCAAAACAGCGGGGCGCAGTTTGCGCGGCGGGTTCCCGGCGTGCCTGTTTACCTGAAGATGCCCTACCCCGGCGTGACGGTGGCGGGGACGAAACAATGGCTGAATCCGGAGGCGTTTGCCTCCACGGTGGATCCGACGACGGGCGCTTGCCTGGGTGGCGACTCAGCAGCCAATTGTCAGTTTGGAGATGCAGAACGCAATACGGCTCGTGGGCCGCATTTCACTTATTCGGACATCTACTTAACAAAGCGGTTTCCGATTCGGGAAGCAGTAAGCCTGCGCTTCGACACGCAGTTTTTCAACGCCTTCAATCATCCCAATTTTGCCCTGCCCAGCAATGTGGAAGCGGGAGTCCCCGGAGTCTATATCCCGGCGAAATTCGGAACGCTGCAAAGCACGATTTCGCCGCCGACGGGGTTGCTTGGGGTGGGACTGGGCGGGGACAGTTCACCGCGCATGATTGCATTTCAGGCAAGGATCGAATTCTGATCTTCGCGTCGCGCGGCCGGGCGGACATAGGCGATCCGCCGGCAAGTTGTTCACAAGAATACCCATGGCCAGATC
>Ga0302278_10002097_pt1 | contig 23496 bp, 11 predicted proteins | sample III_Bog_N3_2_FD_194543 | JGI IMG/M metagenome (GOLD analysis project Ga0302278, IMG submission 194543) | Peat permafrost microbial communities from Stordalen Mire near Abisko, Sweden - III_Bog_N3_2 | ecosystem: Environmental > Terrestrial > Soil > Wetlands > Peat | place: Sweden: Abisko...
TTATTGCGGTGTTTGACGATGAGGCTGCGCGGATTGCGAAGGAAAGCGGTGGGGTGGACTGGCTGGTGCAGGGGACACTCTATCCCGATGTGATTGAATCGAGTAGCGTTAAGGGGCCGAGCCAGACGATCAAGAGCCACCACAACGTGGGTGGGTTGCCGCTGGGGATGAAGTTGAAGCTGATTGAGCCGCTGCGGGACCTGTTCAAGGATGAGGTCCGGCGGATCGGGCGCGATCTTGGCATGCCGGAGGATGTTCTTGGACGGCAGCCGTTTCCGGGGCCGGGGCTTGCTGTTCGCATTCTGGGCGAGGTAACTCCGGAGCGGGTGGCGCTGCTGCAAGAGGCTGATGAGATTGTAGTTGCGGAGATCAAGGCGGCCGGGCTTTACAACAAGATTTGGCAGAGCTTTGCCGTGCTGCTGCCGGTGATGAGCGTGGGCGTGATGGGCGATCAGAGGACTTATGCGTACACCTGCGCTGTGCGGGCTGTGCATTCGGAAGACGGGATGACGGCGGACTGGACGCCGCTGCCTTATGAGGTGCTTAAGCGCATTTCGAGCCGGATTGTGAACGAGGTAAGAGGAATCAATCGTGTGGTTTACGACATTACTTCGAAGCCACCGGGGACGATTGAGTGGGAGTGAGACGACAGTTGTCAGTTCTTAGTTCTTAGTTCCCAAAGGGTCAATCGGAGGGTTGTGCTACCTAGCTGAAATGGTCGCAGAAATGGTTGCAAAACATGCGAAAGGGTTGAACCTGTGGTTGCGAGTCGCGGAGACCTGTACCTTGCGGGCAGCCTTTTCGATATGTTTCGGTTGCGGAGAGTTTCACTGAACGAAGTAGGGGGTTGCGGAGAGTTAGCCGTTTCTTTGGAAAGTGCGCTGATTTCGCAACAGATAGCATCTTAAGTTACTGATAATGCATTGTTTATTTCGATTTTGTTTGCTGTGCGATTACGCGCGGAATTGTGGTCTCCGGGGCAGGGAGTTTCGGCAGATGCCGTAAGCTTTAGGGGATATGAAGGATTCGGCAGTTCTGCTGATTGATTGCCCGGACCAAAAGGGTCTGGTGGCTCGTGTGTCCTCATTGCTTTACGAATGGGGCGCAAATATTCTGCACGCGGACCAGCACCAGGATCATGAGCTGGGACTGTTTTTCATGCGCGTGGAGTGGGCGCTGGATGGGCCGGCTGAGGCTCCATTGGGCTCGGCGAGCAGTGTTTCCGAACCATCACAGAGTTTTGATTTTGCGGGATTCACTTCCAGGTTCACACCATTGGCCGCGGAACTGGGTATGCGCTGGAAGCTGTGGGGGAAGGCGCACCGGCCGAGGGTGGCGTTGTTTTGCTCGCAATATCTGCACTGCATGGCGGATTTGCTGCACCGCTGGCGTGCGGGCGAATTGCGATGTGAGATCCCGGTGATCGTATCGAACCACCGAGACGTAGAGAAGCTGGCGGAGTTTTACGGTGTCCCGTTCGAATTTGTGGCCAGCGGGCGGCGTGAAGAAGCCGAGGCGCGTCAACTGGAATTGCTGGAATCCAAAGGCATTGAGCTGGTGGTGTTGGCGCGATACATGCAGATTCTTTCGCCGAAGTTTGTGTCGCGGTACCCGGAGTCGATTATCAACGTGCACCACTCATTTCTGCCGGCATTTACGGGAGCCAAGCCGTACCATGCGGCGCATACGCGGGGGGTGAAATTGATTGGGGCGACGAGCCACTATGTAACGGATCTGCTGGATGACGGGCCGATTATTGAGCAGGATGTGGCGCGGATTTCGCACCGGGACCAAGTGGAGGACCTGGTGGCGCGAGGACGGGATCTGGAGCGGATTGTGCTGGCTCGGGCGGTGCGTTGGCACCTTGACCGGCGGATCCTGTGCTATGGGAACAAGACGGTTGTGTTTGATTGACCAACTGCGGTGGGGGGCCCGGGTCTCACGCCCCACAACGAATGGGTGGCGCGAGGACGGGATCTGGAGCGGATTGTTCTGGCGCGGGCGGTGCGTTGGCAGGCTGTTACAAAACCCTCTGTTGGCGCGGAAATCGTCCTCTTTCGCCCGCTGACGCGGGCTGAAGGCGATTCGATGCCTTTCAAACTCAGGTTTGCCGAACAGTTTCGTAACAGACTGCTACGGGACGCCGACGCGGATTGCGCCCGGGCCTCCTTCGAAAATGCGGGGCATTGCCGGAGGTGCTAGTGCGGGCGGGACGCCCACACGACAGCCGGCCTCCACCCCATCGAGCAAAAATCGCTCGCCGGGGACCCCGGTCTGGAGACCGGCGCTACCCGGTTGCCGCGATTTTCATGCCTGATTGTGAGCCGAAGGATCATGGATGACCACTTTCATGCTGGCCGTGCGGGACGCCTTCGTTGGCTTGGAGTTGACGGGAGACGCTGGAGTGTTGAGTGCATGCGCCGGATTCCCACTCATCCCGCGATAGGGCTGCGTGATGAATGGGGCACAGAGCTTCATGCTTTCCACTCGGTGGAGCTACTGCTCGGTGTAGACGTAGTCGTTGTAGAGCCAGTTGCCGTCGATCTTTGAGTAGAGCCTGGCGTAGACCTTGACTCCATTTGCGGGAAGACTTGGAGCGGTGGCGGAAAGAGCTGTGCCTTTGTATGAGTAGAGTTCGCTGTCGCCGGGTGCGACCGTGCTGAGGTTCAATTGGTAGTCGGAGGCCGATGTTCCTGCGCTCCATTGAAAGAGGACGTTGGTTGTGCCGAGGATGGTGCCGAGTCCCGGCGTGGGAGAGGTGAGCGCGGCCGGAGTGGGTGAGCCGCCTTCGGTATAGACATAGGCGTTCGACTGCCAAGTTCCTCTTATCTTGGAATAAAGCGTTGCGTAGACGGTTACGCCATGTGCGGGCAGCATGGGCACGGTAGCGGAACTGGCTGTGCCCTTGTAAAGGAACAGGTCGCTTGCGCCCGGTGTAATGGCGCTGAGATTGAGCTGAAATTCAGAAGCTCCGCCTCCCGCAGTCCACTGGAAGAGCACACTACTGGTGCCGAGAATGGTGGTCAATCCTGGCGTTGGCGATGTGAGCGTTGCCGGAGTGGGTGTGCCGCTTTCGGTATATTGGTAGGCGTTCCACTGCCAGACACCGCTGATTTTTGAATAGAGTGTTGCGTAGACGGTTGCGCCGTTTGCGGGCAGGGCGGACACGACGGCTGATGTAGCCGTGCCCTTGTATGAGTACAGTTCGCTTTGACCCTGCCCGATGGCGCTTAGGTTGAGTTGATAGTCTTCGACTTCCGCACCTGTGGTCCATTGGAAGGTGACACCGGTGGGGCCGAGAATGGTGCTGAGGCCCGGCGTTGGAGATGTGAGTTGCGCCGGGCGCGGACCGCTTTCGTAGTAGACATAGCTGTTGGATTGCCAGACTCCGCTGATCTTGGTGTAGAGCGTGGCGTAGACCTCTTCGCCGTATGCGGGAAGGGTTGTCGCTGTTGCGGTAGTGGCCGTGCCCTTATATAAGAACAGTTCGCTTTGGCCTGGTCCGATGGCGCTGAGGTTCAGTTGGTAGTCGCTGGCGCCCACGACGGAGGTCCATTGGAAGGTGGCGTTGGGGGAGCCGAGCGTGGTGCCGAGCCCTGGTGTGGGCGATGTGAGAGTGGCGGGCGGGGCCATAGTGACTATGACGATTTGAGTTACCTGGACTGCGGCCGCGTAGTTATTATTGCCGGACTGATTGGCGGCGATCACGATGGTTCCCGGGCCGGTGATGGTGAGTGTGCCGCCGTTGATGCCGCTTACGTTTCCGGGACCGGAAAGGATGCTGAAGGTGACTGCATTGCCGGATGCTCCGCCGGTGGCGGAAAGCGTGATGGGCGAGACGCCGTAGTAGACCGGTGAGGCGGGAGGCGTGAAGTTGATGGTCTGTGTTTGCTGGTTGTTTGCGCCGGTAACGGGAATGAACTGGGTTCCATCGCCCTGATTGAATGCGGTGTCGATCAGCGTTATCTCACCTGTGTTTGTGCCTGCGCTGACTGGGATAAACTCCGCTGAAATGTAGCAGCTTGCGGCTGGGGGATAGGACATGTCGGAGCAAAGGTTGGCCTGCCCGGTGTTTACCGGGAAGGCGGGCGGATAGATGGGATTGGCGGTTGACTCCAGGTTTTGGATGGTGAGGGTGCTATTGCCAATATTCACAATCTGCACTGTCTGCGGGCCGTCGGTGGTGTCGGTTGAGCCGACCGGGGTGGGGGTGGGGAAATTCAACGTGGGAGGTACGGAATGCTGAACCTCGACGATGCGCCAGCTTTCATAGTCCGCGATGAAGAGATTGCCCGCAGTGTCGACCGCTATGTTTTCCGGGCCAAACACCGCAGAGCCGTCGACGAAAGTGTCGATGGCGGTTGGGGCGCTGCCATCGGCCGGCACCTCGACGATTTGGCTGGTGAAGAAATTCGAGATATAGAGATCGCCTGCCACGTCTACAGCGACACCGACGACACCATCCAACGCTTGGCCATTGGGTGCAGGTGCAATGGCGGTGGGCGTATCTCCGCCGGGAGGCACCTCTACTACGCGACTGTTCAGGTAGTCTGCGATATAGAGGTTGCCTGCCCAATCGACAGCTACGGCAACGGGATAGCCAACCGCCTTTCCATCGACGGTTGGATCGATGGCCGTGGGGGTTCCGCCGCCGGAGGGCACTTCAACGACGCGGTCGTTGTACTCATCGGCGACGAAGAGGGTGCCAGCTCCATCGACTGCGATGCCGTAGGGACCGCTGAAGCCCAATCCATTAACGACGGGAGCAATGGCGCTGAGAGTGCCGTCGATAGCCACTTCAACGACGCGGTCGTTGCCAAAGTCGCTGATGAACAGGTCGCCTGCTCCGTCGACAGCCACACCGGAGGGGCCGGCGAGGGATTTGCCATTCACGGAAGGATCAATGGCGGTGGGTGTGCCGTTTCCGGCAGGAACTTTCACCACGCGATTGTTACTGTAATCGGAGATGAACAGATCGCCTGCTCCATCGACGAACACGGCATCAGGGTATTTGAGCTGGAGGCTATTTACGGTGGGGTCGATGGCTGAGAGCGTCCCTGGGTAATAGGCTACCTGCGGCCCGGTGCCAGTTCCATACAATGGCACTTTGGCCAGGACCGATCCGGTATTGTTGGCTCCGGAATACAACACGAGGGCGCCCATGCGCAGGCCGGGGACGCTGGGCTGGAATGTGACATTGACGACGCAGGCGGTGGCTGAGGTGTATGCCTGCGCGGCGCAGGTGGTTCCGGACGCGATGGCGAAGTCCTGGTTCGGCTGCCCCGCGGTCAACACGCCGATGCTGCCAATGGTGGTGTTGGTGAGGATGAAGTTCAGCGTTCGTGCCGTGGTGGTTTGACCTACCGGCTGCGAACCAAAACTCGCGGCCTGCCGGTTGAGTTCAACAACGTATTGGGTTCCTGTGGAGTCTGCACCGGCGATAAACAGGTCGCCGTTGGAGTCTGTCGCCAGGCCTTCGGTTCCATTTACAAAATCGCTATCTACGGAAACAAGCGCGCTGCCAATGATCTCGGAATCCGGCGAATCGCCTCCACCGAGAAAGAGGTTGCCGGAGGGATTAATCGCGAGTCCAGACTGAATGCTGGGAACGTGGGTGACGATTGGGGTAGCGGCCACGGGACTGTTGCCGAGATTGTTGGTAAATGAGGAGGCGGGGATGGAGGCCACCTCCTGAATTTCAGAGTTGCCTGAAAAATTCAGGATGGTGAAATAGACGGTTCCGTTTCCATTGACTGCAATGTCTTCAGGCTGTCCTTTTGTGAGGGCGGCGGCGAGGGTGGGCACGCTTGTCGCAGTTACGGGCGCGGGGATCTCAAAGAAGTCGCCGCCGCCTTCGTCGGCAATCCAGAGGTTTCCACTGGGATCGACGGCGAGGCCGGTGGGGTTGGAGTAGGTGACGGTGAAGTTGGAGCTTCCATCCAACATGGTGAAGGAGCAGGGCATGTTGGTGGGAACACCTGTTGCGACCGGGGCTGTGGCGATGAAGATGGATCCGCCGTTGCAGTTGGTCGTTGATCCGTAATAGATGAAGTAGAGGGCGGTGCCAGCCGGATTGACCGCAATGGCGGAGGGAAGAGATGGAAAATTGCTGTTGATGACTGAAGCATTGCCATTGGCCGGCGCTTCCCAAAGTTCGAAGGTTGTGCCGTTGGAGCTGACAAAAAATGCGTCGCCGTTCGCATCCACAGCTACGGGCGAAAGGGTATCGGAGGACGGGAAAGAAGCCAGCGTATTCTGCACGCCTTCGAAAGAAACCTGGGCGAACGCCTGGGAAGGAACGGTGAATGCGGCCACCAGAAACAAGAGCAGCGAGGCCGCCGGGACGAGACCGGGGCGCATGCGCGGGGAAGGAAAGGCCGGCTGGACTGCGGGAAGGTTGGATTGTGTCGGGACAACGGGCATGGCATGGCGAAGATGCCGCACGAGGCAGTCGGGAAGAGGGAAGAGCATTCGACCTCCGGCTGCGCAAAGCGGTCCGCACAGCGTTCTTGATGGGCATCTGCGGTGCATGCGAAATGCCTGACTACGCAGCTTTTTGGGGGGGAGAACCTCATCCCTGAGCATAGTGGGGCAAGGCTGCGGGAATTGTATCAGTTATGTAGAAATGCCTGCTTGGCGATCCCACTCATCGCGCGATAGGGCTGCGGGATGAATGGGGCACAGTGTCTCATGTTTTGGACACTCGGTTTCGACTACTGTTCGGTGTAGACGTAGTCGTTGTACACCCAGGTTCCGTTGATCTTCGACCAGAGCCTTGCGTAGACAGTTGCGCCGTTTGACGGGAGATTGGGAGCGGTTGTGGTTAGCGCTGTGCCTTTGTACAGGTACAGCTCGCTGTCACCCGGTGCGATGGCGCTCAGGTTGAGTTGGTAGTCGCTGGCCCCGATCCCAGCGTTCCATTGGAAGGCCACGCTGCTGGTGCCGAGGATTGTGCTTAGTCCCGGCGTTGGGGACGTTAACGCGGCAGGCGTGGGTATACCGCTTTCGGTATAGACAAAATCGTTGTGCTGCCAGACGCCGTTGATCTTTGAATAGAGCCTTGCGTAGACCGTGACGCCGTTTTCTGGCAGTGTTGGCGCTGTGGCGGAATTCGCCGTGCCTTTGTATGAATACAGCTCACTTTGACCAGGTGCGACGGCGCTGAGATTGAGCTGGTAATCGCTAACACCAGTCCCGCTGGACCACTGGAATTCCACATTGCTGGTGCCGAGCACGGTGCTCAATCCCGGCGTGGGAGATGTGAGAGTGGCCGGAGTGGCTGTACCGCTTTCTGTATAGGTGTAACCGTTGGACTGCCAGACTCCGTTGATCTTTGAATAGAGCGTTGCGAACACAGTTACGCCATTTGCGGGCAAGGTGGGCGCGGTTGCGGAAGTAGCCGTGCCTTTGTACAAGTACAGGTCGCTTTTGCCAGGTGCAACGACGCTGAGGTTGAGCTGGTAGTCTGAAACGCCAACCCCGGAGGTCCACTGGAATTGCACATCGCTGGAGCCGAGGACGGTGCCTTGCGTGGGAGAGATCAGCGAAGCTGTTTCGCCTGCCACATTCACTCCGGTGCTGGGTGTCGTAATAAGGGTCAATGCGGGAGTGAGGTTTGGGTTGAGGCTGAGCGATGCAGTCAGCGTGTCGTTACTCTCAACCTGCGCGAAGATGAGATTGTTGAACGTGGCCGTTCCCGATGAAAGCGCTGCCGAGTTTGTTCCGCTCGGAGACAGGGCACTGTCGGCGTCGGTCATCCTCACGCTGCTGGTGGCGGACGCAAATGCGGAGCCATTTTCAGTCAACGTAACCGTCGGCGCTGGAGAAAGCGGCACGCCGCCGGTGGCACTGGAAGGCGGTTGCTGTGTGAATGAGATTGCATAGCTGGTTTGCACGGCACCTGCATCCACGCATGGAGTGCCTCCGTTGTAGCCGGGGTAAGCGGTGTTGGTGTCGGGATAGCCGCGCTGGTCGGTGGTAATGCCGCCCGCAATGTTCGCAACCAGGCCTGCGCAAATTGCTGCGCTGCCGGGCAAGGGAACGATTGTCTTTGTGGAGCCGCCGTAGTTGGCCAGCGGGGATAGGTTTGCAGCGCCGCCGGTGATGTTGCCGCCGTTGTTGGTGAAGCTGCCCGCGACATCTGCATCAACTTCCGCTGAATTCCCTGATACAAGAGTGTTGGCCAGGGTTTGCGCGCCTGAACCGAAAACAGCGCCGCCGCCTGCGATGGAGGCCGTATTGGCCGCTATGGTGCTGTTGATTGCGGTGAGCCCGCCATCGTTGTAGAGGCCGCCACCGAATTCGCCGCCGGTATTGTTGGCGATGGTGGTGTTGCTCAACGTGAGTGTGGCGCCGATCTGGTTGTAGATGCCTCCGCCACTGTCAGTTGATTGATTGCCGCTGATGGTGGTGTTGGTAAGAGCGAGGGTGCCGTTGTTGTAGACACCGCCGCCGATGCCTGCGGTCTGATTGCCGGAGATGGTGCTGTTGGTTATGGTCAGCGTGCCGTCATTCACAATGCCGCCGCCAGACTGCGGATTGTTTCCGGCAGTGATGCTTAATCCACTAATGCTTGACCCGGTTACGCCGGAATCGATCGTGAAGACCGTGTAGGTATTGGCGCCGCTTATGGTTACCAGGTTGGCGAGCGTTGGTCCGCTTCCGCTTGTGGGGCCGGCTACGATGGTATTCGACGGAACATTCAATGTGCCTGCCGCTCCAAGTGTGATGGTCTGCGGTGTGGCAAAAGCTGTGGAACTGAAGCTGATGCTGCCGGTGCTCTCAGCAGCAGCAAAGGCCAGCGCATCGCGAAGGCTGCATGAAGCATCGGTGCCTGTCCCCGCGGTGGCCTGTGGCGTGCAATTGGAAGCGTTGCCCGCATCGTCCAGCGCCGTAGTCACCACCAGCTTAGTCAGCACCGAGTTGACCGTAAGCTGAACACTCCCCGTTACAGGCGAGTAGTTGGTAGTATCCGTTGGAGTAAAGGTTACGCTTTGCGACGATGTTCCAAGGGGCGGCACGGTCGAGGGGCTTGTCCAGGCAAATGTGCCGGACACTGAGGCTGAGCCGCCGGTCAGGGTTGATGAAGCCAGGGTCTGTCCGAAATTGATTGCCGAAGCCGTTGGCCATTGCGTGACGGTGAGAACCGGCAGGCACGTGTCCGATACACCGCAGATCTGGCCGGAGCTGCAATCCCCATTGACAAAACAACCGCCCGCCGGCTCGCAAACTCCGGAGGCGCTGCAAGCTCCCGACCGGCAGACCACGCCGCCATTGCTGGAATTACAGGCACCATCTCCCTTCGCGTACCCGCACTCATTGTCTTTGGTGTCGCAGACGCCGGAAGCGCAAACCAGGGCGGCCGCGGAGGCCGTGCAGGCGCCAGTGAGCGTTGGATTATTGTGCTGCGGATCGGTGGGAAGCGCAGTGCCGTTCGGCAGCTTGGCTGTGCAAGTATCGATGGCTTCATCGCACCAATGTCCGGCGGTGCAATCGCCATCAACGAGGCAAGCGCCGGGGTTGGGTGGCAAACAGTTGCCGCTAACGCTGCAAACGCCGCTGTTGCAGACCGTGGCGCCGTTGCTGGGTGTGCAGGGGCCATCTCCGACGACGTAGCCGCAGGCGTTGGTGAACGTATCGCACACGCTCGAAACGCAAACCAGGGATGCGGCGGCGGCCGTGCAAAAGCCATTAAGGGTTGGATTGCTGTGTTTCGGATCGGAAGGAAGCGCCCGACCGTTTGCCAGCTTGGCTATGCAGGTATTGATGGCCTCATTGCACCATTGTCCGCCAGAGCAATCGCCATCCACGAGGCAAGCGCCGGGGCTGCTGCTTGGCAAGCATGTGCCGTTGACACTACATACGCCGCTGTCACAAACCGTGGCGCCGTTGCCGGAAGTGCAGGGGCCATACCCGCTGGAGTAGCCGCACTTGTTGCTCGTGTCGCACACACCGGAAGTGCAAACGAGGGCAGCCGCTGCGGCCGTGCAGGTGCCACTAAGAACTGGATTGTTGTGCGACGGGTCGGTAGGAAGAGGGCTGCCATTCGACAACTTGCCCATGCAGGTATTGAGGTTTTCATCGCACCATTGCCCAGTGCCGCACGCCGCATCCGTGGTGCAGCCAATCTGGGTGGTAATGGGAGGGCCAAGCAACGTTGTTTCCTGGTCGGAGGAGATTCCGTAGTTGCGCATAACAAGCGATGTCCCCGCAGCGCCCGTGGGAAGCACGGTGACTGTGAAGGATCCGCTGGCGCCGGAGGGCAGACCACCCACGTTGCAAATCACCGTACCAGCCGTTCCGACTGCTGGCGTAGTGCAGCTCAAGCCGGGAGTATAAGAATTTTGATAGGTGGTATTCGGCGGTGTGACAAAGGTTACGACAACATCGCTTTCCGAAGTCGATGCTCCGTTCTGGTAAGCCAGGGTGTAGGAGAAATTCGCACCCGGGTTCGAACTTGGGGGCGCGGAGCCTTCGACAGTGATGCCTTCAATGCCCCTGCCGACGCCATCGACCCAAACTTTTCCGTAGAAGCCGCCCGGCTGGTCGCCGGCTGCGACGATCTGCAATTGAATCTGGTCCCCTACGCTGAAGCCCGCTGCCTGGCTCGCTACATCCACCAGTTGCCAATCGGTGTAGTCGATTGGACCGTTCGATTCGGTATTGAATGTCTGCCAGGGAATTCCGCTTTGTCCCACATAAGCAAAGTCCTCATAGAGAGTCTTGCCCTGCGTCTCGTCAGTCACCAGGATGAGGTAGTACGGCTGCTCGTTAGTCGGATGGCCGGCAGCCTGAAGAATCGGAGCAAAGGTGAAGCGGAGATGGACCTGATTGTCTACGGGGTCGACATCGTTGCTGGTGACATTCACCGACTGCGAAAGCATGTTTACGTTCTTAGCCGCTACCGTCGAGGCAGTTTGCTGGTTCACACTTACCATCTGGTTTCCGTAACGAGGCCAGCGAAGCGATACGCTCGAACCCAGATCAGGGTCTATCTGCGTCAACGGTCCGCTCGCCGAATTCTCAATCACAGTGAGCGCGGTTCCGCCTGAAGCGAGATTCAGACCGGCAATGGTCTGTGGAGTCTGCGCCGTGAAGCCGTTGGGGCTGAGGTAGGTAGTCACTGTCCAGGGGTTAGCCGGCGCCGATCCCGCAGTCCCCGTCTCAAATCCGCCGTTTACAAAGAAGCTGCCGCAAGCAGGGTCGGTCCAGATGGGGTTTGAGCATACTCCGTTCGATGGGTTGCAGGTTCCCGCGCAGTGGTCCGCGTCACTGGCGGTGCAGACTACGGGGTTACCGCCGTTACACACGCCGGCCGAGCAGACGTCGTTCTGAGTGCAGGAGTTCCCGTTGTTGCATGATGTTCCGTCCGGCGCGGTTGGGTTGGAGCACTGGCCGGTGGAGGAATCGCATGTTCCGGCAGTGTGGCACTGGTCGAGTGCGGTGCACGTCACGGGGTAACCGATACACGCACCGTTTTGGCAGCTATCGGCCTGGGTGCAGGCATTTCCGTCGCTGCAGGATGTGCCATTGGATGCGTTCGACCAAGAGGTGGTGCTGGCAGACGGAATGCAGACCTGGCATGCGTTCGAGGGATTCGGCTGTCCCGCGGGCCACGTTGTGCCTGAAATGGTGCAGGTCGTTGGCGCGGCGCAGACATTCGCGGTGCCTCCTGCCCCGCATGTCTGGGGGGCGTTACAGGTTCCACAACTGAGCGCGCCACCGCATCCGTCCGGGATGGTGCCGCAGTTATCGCCTGCGGGGCAGGAGGTGAGGGGCGTGCAGGTCTGCGAGAGTGCTCGAGAACCTAGACACAGCATGCAGAGCACCACCGCGCAAAGTGCGAATAGTTTGGAGACTCGCAGCGTGATCCGGCTGGAGTTATTGCTGCTGGCAGAAAACACGGTGAGAGCAGAATCAAATTTATGCACTTTATCCCTCGATCATTCGCACACACTGGCGGTTCAGGATTGCATGGTTTCCCGCTTCACAGGGGAAACAGCCTGCTTTCCCAGATTCAGAAATGAGCAGTTGTCTGGCTAGTCGTCGCTTCTTGCATTTCGGTTGCTCTTCGATTCGAAAAAGACCGCAAGATGAAATGGCCGCACTGAGACGACAGCCGCCAAAATGCGCGACTCTGTCAGGCGAAATCTCGCTTAATTTCTATCTACAACAAGGCCAGGTGCATCTTTCTGGCAAAGACACCGCCAAGGGGGTTGGCAGCAGGAGCAACACATAAGAGCAGGGGAACTAGAGTCACATTGAACTATTCACTATCATTCACAACAAGGTATCAGCGCTGTCAAACGGCTTGAACCCGGATCAAACAAATACGCGCCAGTACATACAACGGGAGCTTAGAGTGCGGACTTGTGGAAGTCAACATGAATAGTTGACGTCCTCCGCCTGACTTGCTTTGCGGCTACTTGCTCATCTGTTCACTCAGCTTGCTGTCGAATTCGGCATAGGGCTTCGCCCCTACCAAGATGCCTCCATCCACAATATCGCCTTGGGATTTTCCTATGAGGAAAGTTGGGGTTCCGCTGATGCCTTGGCCATTGGCTCCGGCAACGGACTTCTTGATTGCATCCGTAAACCTGTCGCTCTGGACGCAAGCCTTGAAGCGATCCACGTCGAGTTGTGGAATCTGTTTCGCATAACCGAGGATGTCATCGCTCGACAATTTGTCCGCATTGGCAATGAGCAGACTGCGCAATTCCCAGAACTTGTTCTGCTCGCCGGCGCAGCGAACGGCCTGGGCAGCGTGTGCGGCGTTCGAGTGGAACTCCAGCGGCATATCCCAGGAGATAAAGCGCAGCTTGCCGGTGTCGATCCAGTTCTTTTTAAGGTCGTTGAATGTGCCATTGTGGAAAGCGCGGCAAAACGGGCATTGATAGTCAGAAAATTCAACCATGGTAACCGGCGCGTCGGCCCGTCCCAGCACCGGCAATCCGTTGATGTTCACCCTTCCTTTTTGTGCGGCGGGCGCAGGCGCACTCTCCGCAGCACGCGGAGTGGCAGCGCCGTTGGCAAGCAGGCGATGGATATCGCGCAACTCCTGCAGGATCTGGTCCGCCTGCTCATGGGTGATGCCGCTCTGGGCCGGCGCGGCGGCGGGCGATTGAGCTAAAGATGCTGCGGAGAGATGAAGCAGGAAGAAGAGGAGGAAGGCGAAACAGGAAACCGCCCGGGACTGGGACTGCAGCATGTCGACACACCTTAATTGACGGAAAGTGACTGGAGACGTGCGGGTCCGAGTCTGTTTAAAGGTTACGGCTGCCGTTATGAAGTGCGCCTTGAAATGCCTTTGCGGAGGAGGGGCTCCGTGGCTGCGCGAATGGCCTGGGTCGAACGCCGGATTGAGTATCGGATGGATCTCTGATGGTGCGAGCGGGATACTCCGAGTAGTTTTTTAGCTAGCTTCCTGATGCTAGATGCGGGTCTCGAAAGTGTCAACGAGAAAACGAGGCTAGTGCGCGAAGAGGGCGAGGGAGATGGACTCGCCCATGGCTTTATAACCTGCCGGTGATGGATGGAGGTGGTCGCCGCAGTCGTAGGCGGGGAGGAGTTGATCGGGGTGCTGGGGGTCGCGGACTACGGCGTCGAAATCGATGACTGCATCGAAGTGGCCGGCGGTGCGGATCCATTCATTCACGGCTTGGCGGTCGGCTTCGCTGAGCGGGCCGGGATGATAGTAGCCGGAGCCTACGTAAGGAGTGATGGTGGCGCCATAGACCAGCAGACCGTGGGCATGGGCACGCGCGATGATCTGTTTATAGGCGGCGAGGACACGGTGAACGAAGGCGGCGTGCGCTTCCGGTGAGACCTCAGCATGGATGGCAAGACCGCCGAGATCGTTGACGCCCTCAAAGACGATGACCCATTTGACGCCGGCGGGAGCGAGCGCATCGCGATCGAGACGCGCGAGGGCCGATGGTCCGAGGCCGTCGGTAAGCAGATGATTGCCGCCGATGCCCTGATTGGAGACACCGATGTTGCGCGTTGCCTTCGTGGACTGGAGCCTGTCGGCGAGTACGTCGGTCCAGCGGTCATTGCCGTTGGTCGTGGCGCCGTGTCCGTCGGTGATGGAGTCGCCGAGGATGGCGATGGATGCGGCCGAGGGAGCGGCCAGTACGTCTACCTCTGAAAGCTGGTACCAGTGATCGACGTGTTGGGGATCGGTGAAGGTTGCGGCGGTTACAAAGTCACCGTGGAGGTACCACGAGGTTGCGCGGGAACCGGGGTGGCTGGTTTCGCGAGCCGGGGGCGCGTCGAGGTAGTACGTAATGGCCAAATCGGACAACGGCTGAACGGGGACCGGGAGCGGGTCAGAGACGAACTCGGCGCCCGGGGGAATGAGTACGTCCAGTTCTCCGGCGAATGTAAGTTGATGGTCTGTTGCAGGATCGATTGCCCCGGAGGCAGGCGAGACGGGACGCGCGATGTGGACCGAGGCGATGTGGAGCGGCTCGGTTCCGAAGGCGTTGGAAAGATGAACACGCAAGGCCTGGCCGCCAACGGAGAGGTGGACGATTTGGCGCACGGTGGCTTCGCGGAGGTCGTCTGGCGGGAGAGCGTTTTGTGGTTCGGGAATTTGCTGCGAGGATCCCCAACTGGCTACCCAGACCGGAGGCATGGAGGACGAAGGCTTGGCGGCATGAGCTATCGGTGCGCATACAAGAATGCAGGCGAGAGCGGTGCAAGCGAAAGCGGTCGAGAATTTTGGTGCAAGTTTCATGATTACCGGGTTAGTATTGGGTCCGAAGTAAATCGCTTTTCCAAAAGCGAGAAAAGCATATCACCCCTGGAGCGTTCCGTGCGTCTTTCGTTCAAGTCGATTTCATTGTTGCTGGTTTTTGCGAGCGCTTCGGCGTGGGTTGTGTGTGGAGCGCGGGCGCAGACGGCGCCACCGCCGGTCACTTTTACGGCCGATCAGGATCATCAGAACATGATGGACCAGTTGGGAATCAAGGCGCTGCGACCGGGGCCGAGCGGCAACGAGAAAGCGCCCAACCATGCGAACACGGACGAGTCGCTGGCGAATCCCTATCCGAATTTGCCGGACCCGCTGACGTTGAACGATGGGACGAAGGTGACGACTGCGGCACAGTGGTGGGACAAGCGCAGGCCGGAGCTGGTGGAGGGGTTGTCAAAATATGTGTACGGGCGGCAGCCTGAGAACCTGCCCAAGGTGACGTGGACGGTGACGGCGGTGGATCACGAGTCTCTGGGTTTCACACCCGTGATTGCGAAGGATCTGATTGGCGAGGTGGATAACTCGGCGTATCCGGCGATCAAGGTGCGCATCCATATGACTCTTGTGACCCCTGCTTACGCGAAGGGGCCGGTGCCGGTGCTGATGATGTTTGGGCGGGCGGGATTTCCTAATCCGAACGAGCCACGCGGTGAAGAACTGGGCCGGGTAAATGCCGCATGGAAGGCGATGCTGCTGCAGCAGGATCCGTCGCTGAAGGATGTGTTTGACAAGCATCCAGCATGGGAGCCGTTGAAGGAGAGCCCGTTCTTTCCGCGTCCCGATCTGAATGAAGACGGCGATCCGCCGAACCAGTGGCAGTTGGTGGCGGCGGGTTGGGGATTTGTTTTGTTTGACCCGGCAAGCGTGCAGGCGGATGACGGCGTTGGGATTACGCGGGGCATTATTGGACTGGTGAACAAGGGGCAGCCACGGAAGCCCGAAGACTGGGGCGCATTGCGGGCGTGGGCATGGGGCGCGGGACGCGGGCTGGATTATCTCGAGACCGATCCGGCGGTGGATGCCAAGCATGTGGGGATCGATGGGGTGTCGCGCTACGGCAAGGCAGCACTGGTGACAATGGCGTTTGATGAGCGGTTTGCGATGGCGCTGGTTGGGTCGTCGGGCAAGGGCGGGGCTACGCTGCTGCGACGCAATTATGGTGAGGCGGTGGAGAGCCTGACGAGCGGCGAATACTACTGGATGGCCGGGAACTTTATGAAGTATGGCGCGAGCGATGCGACGTTCGGAAAGATGACTCCTGGAGATATTCCTGTGGATTCGAACGAGCTGATTGCGCTTTGCGCGCCGCGGCTGACGTTCATCAGCTATGGCGTGCCGGAAAAGGGAGACGCGCATTGGCTTGATCACCAGGGCAGCTTCATGGCCACGGTGGATGCTGGGCGCGTTTTCAATCTGCTGGGAGCCAAGGGGCTGGCGGTGGAAGGGGATTACAAGACCGCGAAGATGCCTCCAGTGAACCAGGGGCTGACGGATGGGCAGCTAGCGTGGCGGCAGCATGACGGCGGGCACACCGATGCGCCGAATATGAAGTGGTTTATATTGTGGGCGGATAAGTTCATCGGGCATACACCGGGGCAGTAGAGAAAGAGAGTAACGAATGATTACACGCCGGCGGTTTTTCCGGAACGTTTCGGCAACATCGATTGCGCTGGCATTGGAGCCACGGCTTCGGATGGGCTATGCCGAAGGGGTGAATGCGGTCTATACGAATCCGATTATGGGCGGAGATCATCCGGATGCAAGTCCGATTCGAGTTGGAACGGATTTTTATCTCACTCACTCAAGCTTTGAATGGGCGCCGGGGCTGCTGATTTGGCATTCAGTGGACCTGGTGAACTGGCGTCCTGTTGCCGCCGCTCTGCGCCGTTACTACGGAAGCGTTTGGGCTCCATATCTGTGCGAGTACAACGGGCATTTCTACATCTACTACCCTTCGAACAACAAGCTGTTCGTGGTGCATGCGGATCATCCAACCGGACCGTGGAGTGAGCCGGTTGATTTGGGAATTTCCGCAATTGACCCGGCGCATATTGCGGAGAACGGACGTCGATTTTTGTACACGAACGGCGGACAGATGGTGGAACTCACTGCGGATGGACTGGGGGTGAAGACGCCGCCTCGCTCGGTATTTCAACCTTGGCCTGTGCCCTCGACCACGCGTATGGAATGTACGTGTTTGGAAGGCCCAAAGTTGCTTGAGCACAATGGGTATTTCTATTTGAACGTGGCCGAGGGTGGCACGGGCGGTCCTGCAACCAGCCATTCCGTGATCAGCGCGCGCAGCCGCCACGCGGATGGTCCATGGGAGTTCTCGCCGTATAACCCGGTGGTGCATACGCAGTCGCGTGACGATCGCTGGTTGAGTGTGGGGCACGGCCGGCTGGTCGACACAACTGATAGCAAGTGGTACATGACGGTTCATTCTTATGAGAATGGCTATCGCACGCTGGGGCGGCAATTGCTGCTGCTTCCGGTGACTTGGACGGCTGACGGATGGTTTCGCGTTGAGCCGGAGATCGCAGTGGATTCAGCCATCCCGATGCCTGTGCCCGGCAAGAGCCAGGACGCATTCGCCGACCCGTCGGACAACTTCGACAGCGCGGAACTGGGCCTGCAGTGGGGCTTCTGGCACGAGTACGATACAACGCGATTTGAGACGGGAAAACAGTTTCTCCGGCTTGCAGCACGCGGCAAGAGACTTGAAGATACATCCGTCTTGAGCACGCCTGTCGGCGGTCACTCGTACACCGTCGAGGTTGATGTAGAAATTGAATCGGGATGCGAGGCGGGGCTGCTTCTTTTCTATAACTCGGAGCATGCGACGGGGATCACGCTTGGGCCTGAAGGAGTCGGCGTGCGACTCGCTAATGGCTACGCGCTTGGCACTGGAGAAACCAAGTCAACGAGGGCCACCCTGCGCGTGGTGAATGACCGTCAGGAAGTGGATTTCTATTTTCGTCTTCCTAATGGACCGTGGCGACGGGCGGAAGAATCGGCGGAGATCTCGGGGATGCACCACAATGTATTGGGCGGTTTTCTTGATGTGCGACCGGCACTCTCTGCGTGGGGGGCAGGCGGCGCCACGTTCCGGAGCTTCCGGTATTGGCCGGAAGTGAAGTTGCCTGCGTGAGCCGGATCTTCAGCAAGGGCTGCCGCATGTTTCTATCACGAACTCGCGTTGCGAAGGATTGAACTGCACGCTACCGGTAGTAGCCGGCGCGGGTTTCGACGTTTGCATGGCCTGTGCTTTGCAGTGCTTCCGGTGTCAATGTGAGCTGGATGTGGCAAAAGGAGTTTTCCGGCATTTCCTGCGACGGACGATAGCCGAGTGTGTAGCGGGCCCTCAGGTCGTCCAACAGCAACTCCAGTGTTGCTGCGCCACTTGACCGTCCGCTTTCAAGAACGATGCCGCCCGTCAGGCTGGCAAATGTTTTTGCATTCCCGGGTGGGTACTGCTTAATGTCAGCAGGCTTTGGATGACGGGACACTTCCACGAGATAGCTGAGAGGCGACTTCTCAATGATCGCGTTGAACGCGACTCCCTGTTGAAGAAGTGCAAGCTTCGCCTGCTCCTCTGTATGAAGTGAGATTCCAAGCGTGCTTCGACCTATTGCCTGCTGTTCCTGCACGGACGGAATGTTCACGGTCCCGTCCGTCAAACAGATGAGGGCCTTGCGATTACCCACGGACGCTTTGCTCATCAACTGCGCCGTCACCAGGTATACAGCTTCGTTGAGAAATGTCCCCTCATTACTCGACATTTTACCGGCCCGTTCGAGAGCGGTGCGAGCCTTTGATCTGTCGGTCGTGAAAGGAAGAATCACCTTGCCTGTTGATGAAAATACAGCGACTGCGACTTCGTCCGCGTCTCCCAGGTGGCTCAGAATTTCCTTAGCCGCTGCGGCCAGCGAGGATCGCACCGGCTTCACGGTTTCTGTGAGATCGATCATGAACACGATCGAAAGCGGAACCCTGTTCTGCGCGAAGTACGAGATTGTCTGGAGCTTATCGTCTTCCTTCAACACGAAGTCTTTGGCAGACAAGCCGGGGACGGGCTGACGGGTGTGCCTGTCCGATACAACGGCATCAAGAACGACAAGAGGAACGGACATGCGAAGAATCGGCGTGCCGTCTAAAGGGGAAGGTTGGTCAGCAGCTTGCGATTGCGCCGTGGCTGCAGCCGGGAGCAATGCGCAGACGGCCAGGGACGCTGTTAGAGATCGACGCAGATTCAAATGCAGTGACAACCAAGCACCTCGGATGCAGATTCAGCCGGCCAGCAGGGATGCGCCATCGACGATCAGATGGGCGAGGATGTTGCTCCAGAGATTACGGCGCCCACTATACAGGGCGGTAAGAGTCGCGCCGCCAAAGCCTGCAACGATCATGTGAGACCATCCCCACATGCCCACATGCTCGATGGTAAAAACGAACCACGGCAGGATACATGCGGCGGTCATGCTGTTTGTGATTTCCTGGCTGCGTTCAATTGCGTAGCCTCGAAATACGACCTCTTCTCCAACTGCGGCGCGAACCACTGATGCCAGACGCCACCAAAGAGGTGTTGCCAACAGTTGATTCACCTGATGACTCTCACTCAAGTGTAGAGCCGGGAAAATCACATAGAAGATCCAGGCGAACCCCGCGAGAGTAATGAAGGCGACACCGATGCCTATCAACATATCTGAAAGCCTTGGCACGCGGAATCCGATGGAGGATAGTGGCCGCACCTCGAGCTTGCGGACATAGAGAAGGAGAAGGATGACGATAGACCACCAGATGGCTTCGTAACCGATTAAATGGCCCACTCCCGCGAATTCGTTCTCCCAACGTGAAAGCGGCAGACCGGGTATCGCGAGAAACAGGAGGATTCCGACAATGGACTTGATTGACTTGTGCGGTTTCACATTCATGCTCCTACTTCCTTATTGAAGGGGCCATAGCGTCCAGCGTTTTGAGCCATGCAGTTACCGCGCGATTCACGCGGATACGGTCATGTGTCGCGCAAAGATCCATCAAAAAACCGCGAAAACCCGCCAACACTACTGTCGCCATGAGGGAAGCATCGCTGCTTTTGTGGCCTTCGCTGCGGAGTTGCTCCACCGAGAATGCGAGCCAGTCCTTGAAAGCCGAGTCGAGAAAATCCTTGTAGAGAGCGGGATGACGAAGCGCTATTCCGTAAAGCTCGAAGAACAGGCGCCATTGCGGCTCCGCTGCCGGGGAACTCATGTGCCGCCAAACAAGGCCGGTGGCCTCAGCGAACGACTCGGCTTGCATCTGGCTGAAGAGATCCCGCTGCCGCACTCGGAGTAATCCGATGGCATCCATCAACATCTTCTCTTTGGAGCCGAAATGATAAAGAAGGCCACGTGGGCTTGACCCGACGGCCTTTGCCAAGGGGCGCAGAGAGAGATCCGCAAGGCCGTTCTGAAGCAGGTATTCCAGTACTGCTTCACGCAATTCAATCGGCCGCTCTTCATCAACTGTCCGACTCATGCTGTCACCCTATCATAATTGAAACAGTTGTTTCAAGATTCTTTTGACACAAGTTCTTCCGAACCTGTCTGCAACGGGGCTTAAGGCACTGACACTTGAGGCAGTGGCAGGCGGACGCGCAAGCTGGCGGAGCCGGGGCTGGAGTTTGCGCTGAGGTGGCTGCGGCGGACGCATGACAGCGGGCTAACGATGCGCCGAAGATGAAATGGTTCATCCTTCGGGCCTGCAGGTTAATGGGGCGGGCCGCGGCGCAGTGAAAGACAGCGGGCGGTGGGGGTACATTGCCTCGGCGGGGCGTGCTAACTTTATTGGAACATTTCAATCGTAAGGAAAATGCCCCGAATGCTGCGTACCCTGCCTGCGTCACGGCCGTTGGCCTGCTTATGTGCCCTCTTTCTTTCTATGCTGGCTGGGGCATTTGCCCAGACAACGCCGGTTCCTGCGTCGCCATTTGACGGGGAGCCTTTCAGCGCATCGGCTGCCGAGTTGCAGAGCGCTTCGGCAGCAATGCCGCCCAGCAAGGAGTTCGGCGCGGAGATTTTCTATGAAGAGGGAATCTATCGCATCGCCCTGGACGGAACTCTGCACTATCAGCACCGCCTGATCTTTCGAGTCGATACCGATGCCACCGCCAAAGGATGGGCTGAGCTGTCGTCTGAGTGGGATCCATGGTTTGAGAACCCAACCCAAATCCGCGCACGCGTGTTGCAGGCGAATGGCACCTTTGTTGAACTCGATCAAAAGACTGTAACCGACGCTCCCGTGAAGCCTGACGACAACGAAACATTCTCGTCACGACATGTGCGGCGCGCACCGCTGCCGGGAATGGCGATTGGCTCAATCGTCGAGCAGACGCGGGACATTGAAGGAAAGGCGCCATATTTTTCCGGTGGGTCGCTTTACCGCTTTGCTTTTGGCGCAAGTGTTCCGATAGGAAGAACGCGTTTGATCATCGAACTTCCTTCGTCCCTGCCGTACAAGGAGTTGATTCATGCGCTCCCCGCAATTGGGGTGACGCGCAGCGAGAAAGATGGTGTGCGGCGGATCGTCTACGATTCGTCCCTCGTGGCCGCCTTGCACGAGTCGGACATTGATTTGTCAACCGATGCGCCCGTTACGCCTATGGTGGAGTTTTCGACCGGGCAGTCGTGGGGTGCGATTGCGAGCGGCTACTCAGCGCTTGTCGATCCGCAGACGGTCACGGCGGATGCGCAGGCGATTCTGCCGAAAGATCTTCCCACGGAACGCATGGCGAAGATACGAGCCATTGTGAAGCAGTTGCATCATGAAGTGCGGTATACAGGTGTGGAATTTGGCGCCGCGCAGCTTACCCCGCAGCGGCCTTCCGAGGTGATTCAACGACACTACGGCGACTGCAAGGATAAAGCCACTTTGCTGGTGGCAATGCTGCGCGCCGTCGGCATCAAAGCGAACCTCGCGCTTCTATCTGTTGGTCCCGGGCGCGATGTTGATCCGAGTCTGCCGGGAATCAACCGATTCGATCACGCGATTGTGTATGTGCCTGCCGGAGGAGCGGGCGAAGATGCCCTGTGGATTGACGCCACGGCTGAATATTTTGCCGTGGGCACACTGCCCTTTGGCGATGAGGGGCGCAATGCGCTGATTGTTTCGCCGCAGACGAGCGCTTTGACCAGGACGCCTGAAGCACGCCCCGAGGATTCGGTGCTGATTGAGACCAGGACGTATGAGCTTGCGGAACTGGGCCCATCGCATGTCGACGAGATTTCGGAGACTCATGGGTACATCGACGCAACATTCAGGGCGGATTACGGTGGACCTGAAACTCCGGCAATCCACGAGCAGATGGAAACATACATCAAGAACGCGTACCTGGCGAAGTCGCTGGCAAAGGTCGAGCACGGAGATGCTGCGGACTTTGATCATCCATTCAACCTGACCCTGGCCGTCGACGGATCAAGGCGCGGGCTTACTTCGTTGATTGATGGCGTCGTCGTAATTTTCCCCACGTCAACAGCAAACGGGATGCAGAAGTGGTTTACTACCAAGCCTAAAAGCTCGGAACCGAACCTCTCGGCAGAAGCGAAACACGACGTAGAGCTTGGGGAGCAAAGCCGCCCGGCTACATTTGTCATTCGCCCGTACATCTCCGAACAGCGTGTAAAGATTCTGGTTCCATCGGGGTTCACGCTCCGCGCGCTTCCGCCGAACAAGACGACACAACTGGGCACAGCGACCTTGACGGAGACATACAGCGACGCGGAGCCGGGAGTGGTGACGGCGACACTCCGCTTCAACAGTGGGCCTTCCAGGCTGACAGCGGAGCAGGCTCTTGCGATGCGCACGGCATTAATTGAGCTGCACAAACGCGATTACATTGGAATCTTCTTTGACCAGTCAGGGATCAAAGCGCTTACTGCCGGCCATATCCGCGAGGCTCTCGAGATCGATCGCAACCTGATTTCTGCGGCACCATCCGATGCTCTGCACCATGTGCACCTGGCGCGCGCATTGCTCGAGGCTGGAATCGGCAACGAGGCGCAGTTGGAGGCAAGGCGCGCCACGGAACTGGATCCCAAACTGGCCGATGCATTTGCCACACTTGGATGGACGCTTGAACACAATGCGCTTGGCGAGCGGTTTGGCAAAGGCTTCGATCTCGCCGGGGCCATAGCCGCATACAAACATTCAATCGAGCTCGACAACGATGATAGTGATCATCGCTTCGACCTGGCCATTCTTTACGAATTCGACGCACGCGGGGAGCGCTATACAGCCGACGCGGATATAGTCTCCGCGATCAAGGGTTACAAGGAACTGATTGAGTTGAACAAGGACAAAGGTGAAGATTCGCTGGCACAGTACCGCGAAAACCTGATGTACGCGCTGCTCAACTCCCAACAGTTTGCCGAGCTCGACAAGATGATCGCCAGCCTGCCTTCCACGAATTCTCACCGGGTTATGGCGATTACCTCTGCTGCCGCACAGCGGGGGGCTGGGGCTGGAATCAGCGAGGCCGATCACGGCAACGTGGATTCCACCGACCGCAACCGCAATCTGCGTTCGGCGGGCGCGCAGTTGGCAAACCTTCATTTGTACTCTGCTGCAGCCGAAGTGATGAGCGCCGGGATGGAAGGAAACAGTGACGCTGCCACGGCGGCGCGGCAGATTGAACTTTACAAGACGCTGAAACCCGCTTCCATGGCGCCGTTGCCCGCTACCGACCCGGCAGCCCCGGTGCATGA
>Ga0302278_10002098_pt1 | contig 23495 bp, 19 predicted proteins | sample III_Bog_N3_2_FD_194543 | JGI IMG/M metagenome (GOLD analysis project Ga0302278, IMG submission 194543) | Peat permafrost microbial communities from Stordalen Mire near Abisko, Sweden - III_Bog_N3_2 | ecosystem: Environmental > Terrestrial > Soil > Wetlands > Peat | place: Sweden: Abisko...
TTTCCGCCGGGTTGATCCTGCCAAAAATGATGGCAAGAAAAGCTAAGGTTTTGGCAATCCAGACGGTTCCCAGCGCCGGGTGTTTTTGTTTCAATGGTAAGCATGTCATCAAGGTTTCTCCATCAACGGAGCTTTGCTGCAAACTCCCGCAACTCGGCGGCCAGCGTCTGTGCCGCCGCCGCCGCCGTCCACAAACCGGCCCTGAATGTCCGACGCCCCGCCCGAAGCGGAATTTGCTCCGCTCCCAATGGAATCTGTCCTGCTCCCTTCGGCATTTGCTTCGCTCCCGATGGAGTTTATGCCGCTCTCAATGGAATTTGCTCTGCTCCCGACGGAATTTGCCTTGCTCCCGATGGAGATTGCTTTGCTCCCGATGGAGATTGCCTTGCTCCCGATGGAGATTGCCTTGCTCCCGACGGAGATTGCCTTGCTCCCGATGGTAAAAGCCTTGCTCCACAACACTTTAGCCAAATTACACCAATTTTCCCCGTGCTCTTAACCAAACGGGGGTTTCATGCAAACCAAACATCGAATACGGAGGACTGAAATATGAGCGATAGAAAATTCAAATGCACGATGGTCGCCCTGCTGGGCGCGGGCGACACCATCACCGGCGCGGCCCTGGACGCCGCCTACGCACCGCCCCTGAACCTGCGCCTCAAGCCGCCTTACCTGGCCGACACCGTCACACTCATCGCCGATATCCGCGACAAGCACGGCAAGCGCGCCGGCCAGCAGGGCGACATCGGCACCCTCTCCCTGGCCGAGCAGAAGCTCATCAAGGCATTGCTCGCCCTCATGAGCAAGACCCGCGAAACCGCCAAGCGCGCCTTCAAGGGCAACAACGTGAAACTGCACGACCAGTTCTGCGTGGGAAAAAGTGACAAGACGGTGAACGGCATTTTGGGCAACGCCCGCATCATCTCCGCCTCGGCCAAAACCACCGACAACGCCACCGCGCTCGCCGCCAAGGGCTGGCTGGCCGCCGACACGCAGAACCTGGACGCCGCCATCGCCGCAGCCGTGGCCGGATTGCAATCCCAACAGCCCGGCAAAAGCGAGGAGCTGGGCCAGACGGCGTTTCTCGTCTCCGAATCCAACGACCTGTATGACCGCCTGCTGGACATCCAGAACGCGGCGGACCTGCAATGGCCTGCGAACGACCCCTCGAACGTGACCGTCCGCGCCAAATTCATGCTGGACACCTTTCCATTTGATCGCGGCACCACCACACCGCCCACGCCCCCCACGCCGCCCGCGCCAAAACCATGAAAAATTTGCCGCCAATACAGGTAATCGGAGAGGACATCGAGAGACAGGATGCTGGCGGCATCGGTGGATCTGGTCATCCTGTCTGCATATAGACGCCGCCGGGCGACGGTGTTAATGCCCTCATCGCCCAAATAAATTTAATTTGCCGCCATAATGGAGCAGACGTAGAGGACAGCGCCGGGACGAGGTGTGGCGGCTGGGGTCATAACCGCCTCGTCCCACCTTTCCCATCGCGGGCGACGATGGAGGTGTCCTCATCGCCCAACCGGGCGGCCTCCGGCAATGGAGGCCGCTTTTTTGTAGAAGGCAGTCCTGATTGTTTACAGGGTTAGTTTTGGAGTTTTATTTCGGGCGATGACCAGCTTTACACCACAATCATCGAACCACTCGGACACAAGGCCAAAGAGCGTAACGAAGCCTTTCAAGTTGAATATGGCAAGGTCATCAATCGTTTCACCGCTGAATTCATCAAAGATTTTTGCCTGCCTGATGGCTCAATCCGTTGGAATCAGATTGTTGAACTCAATTCGGAGATTCCAAAACCAAAGATTAGGAAAAACAAAACCAGGTAAAATACAGAGGGTTGCCTGTGTATTTCCATCCAATTGCCTTTCACCGTAAACCGAGCAGGCCTTTCCGATGAGCGCGGACTTCAGAGCGAGGTGAGGTGCTTTTGGACTTCGCGGAAGCTGTGCAGGAAAATCTCGTTGTCGGCCACGGCCTTTTCCACGAGCTGTTTGAGCAGGATCATTTCGGCGCCGTTGATGACGGCGTGGACGCTGCATCGAAACGCCAGCATCGGGTCGAAGGTCTTGAAGGAGTTGCCGCACAATATGACGGTGGCGTGACGCCGCAGGCTGACGGGCATGGATTGAAGCCGCTTGAGCGTCAGGTTTTCCTCGGGCGTGGCGGCGGCGAAAAGCTCCTCGGTGATGACCACCTCGTATCGCACCTGGCTGAAGCGCGTGAAAAATTCCGGGTGCGTGCCGGTGGTGTGTACCTTGTAGCCGAGGTCCCTCAAAACCCGTTTGGCGATCTCCACCCATTCGGGATTGGACAGCGCCAGGAGCGCGGGTTTGTCCGCAGCGGTGATGAATTGTGTTTCGAAGGCGTCGGACATTTATTGTTTGAGTTTGAGGCCGGTCAGGGACGGGATTTCGCCTTCCACAGCGCCGCCGCTGCGCATCTTCAACGAGCCGACGTTCGAGGTGATTTCGCCGCGTTCCTTCTTGATGTTGTCAATGCCGCGCGAGACGACGCCGCGCTTGCTGCAATAGAGCAGGGCGTTTTCCTCGGTGATGATGCCTTTTTCAAACGCCTCGATGCAGGCCTGGTCAAACGTGCGCCAGCCGAAGGTATAGCTCGACTCGATGATTTCGTAAAAGGTCTTGCCCTCGCTTTCGCCGAGGCGGACGGTTTCCTCGGTGCGGAGATTGTGGCCCATGATTTCGAGCAGGGCGTAACGTCCGCCGCCCATTTTCGGCGAGAGACGCTGGCTGACGATCCAGCGCAGGGAGTCGGCGAGGCGGATGCGGATTTGCTCCTGGTCGTCGGCCTCGAACATGCCGAGGATGCGGTTGATGGTTTCGCCGGCGTTGACGGTGTGCAGCGTGCTCAAGACAAGGTGGCCGGTCTCCGCCGCGCTCAACGCGATCTTCACCGTCTCCTGGTCGCGCATTTCGCCGACGAGAATCACCTTGGGCGCCTGGCGCAGCGCGGCGCGCAGGCCGTTGGCGAAGGAGTTGAAATCGATGCCCTGCTCGCGCTGGTTGAACGTGGCCTTCTTGTGCGGATGCACAAATTCAACCGGGTCTTCCAGCGTGACGATGTGGCAGGCCTTGGCCTCGTTGATTTCGTTCAGGACCGCCGCGAGCGTCGTGGATTTGCCGGAGCCGGTCGCGCCGGTGACGAGGATCAATCCGGTTTTTTCCTTCGGCAGCAGCTTGAAGATTTCCGGCAGGCCGAGTTGTTCCAGCGTGGGAATCTTCGTGGTCAACTGGCGCAGGACGGCGGAATAATTTCCGCGCTGCGAGAAAATGTTGACGCGGAAACGCGCCCTGTCCATGAGGGCGTAGGCGGAATCGCACGAGCCGTTTTTCAGCAGGTGCTCGACGAGCTGGAGGTTGTCGCCGATGAGATTGAGCGCGATGGCCTCCATCTGGTATGGCGTGAGCTTTTCCAGGGGGGGATTCATGGCGACCGGCTTGAGTTCGCCGAATGATTCGACCTGCAACGGCCGGTCCACGGTGAAGAGGAGATCGGAGACCTCCTTCTGCGAGTCCAGCATCGTGGTCAAAATCTGGTCCAATTCCGGGCGTCGCATAAATCACTCCTCGTCTTCGGGCGGATGCGAGAGGAACGCACGGAATTTTTTCTTGTCGAGCGACTTGTCGTAGGCGTCCTCGGGCGCGATGCGCTTCATCCGCAAATGTTCCATGATGTGGTCGTCGAGCGGCTGGTTGCCCGCCTTCTTGCCGACCTGGATCATGCCGGGAATCTGGTGCGTCTTGTTTTCGCGCACGAGGTTGGCGACGGCGGTGTTGAAGACGAGGATTTCAAACGCGGCGACGCGGCCTTTCTTGTCGATGCGCTTGAACAGCGTCTGCGCGACGATGCCCTTGAGTGATTCGGACAAGGTCTGGCGGATTTTGTTCTGCTGGTCGGCGGGGAAAACGTCGATGATGCGGTCCACCGTCTTGGCGGCGCTTTGCGTATGCAGCGTTCCGAACACCAAATGGCCTGTGCTCGCGGCTGTCAGCGCCAGCTCGATGGTTTCCAGGTCGCGCATTTCACCGATCATGATGATGTCCGGGTCTTCGCGCAGCGACCCGCGCAGCGCGGCGGCAAACGATTTGGTGTGGACGCCGACCTCGCGGTGGTTCACGAGGCAGCTTTTGCTTTCGTGGACAAACTCAATCGGGTCTTCAATCGTGATGAGGTGGTCTTTGCGGTTTTTGTTCGCGTAATCCATCATCGCGGCAAGCGTCGTGGATTTGCCGGAACCCGTGGGGCCTGTGACGACGACGAGGCCGCGGTGCAGCATGGCGAATTTTTTCAGCACGGGCGGCAGCGGCGCGTCGAACTTTTCAAAATCCTCGAACGAGAGCACGCGGCTGGGAATCTGGCGGAACACGGCGGCCACGCCGTTTTTCTGGTTGAAGAAATTCACGCGGAAGCGCGAGATGTTCGGGATTTCGTAGCCGAAGTCCACGTCGCCGGTTTCCTCGAACTGTTTTATTTTGTATTCGGGGGAAATTTCGTAAAGCATCGTCTTGAGCGTGTCACTCTCAAGCGGGGGGAAATCCACCCGTTGCATTTCGCCGTTGATGCGCAGAATGGGGGGGTTGCCGGAGGACATATGCAGGTCAGACGCCTTTTGCTCAAACATCAGGTTGAAAAACGCATCTATTTTTGCCATAAATCCTCGTTCGTCCGCGAATCTTAACCAAACCCGAGACAAACGCAAGCCATGAAAACGCCCGCCGACGTGATCCGCAGCGAAATTGAGCAACGCGGTGTCATGCCATTTGCACGGTTCATGGAGCTCGCGCTTTATGCGCCGGATTGCGGATATTACGAGGCGAAAAAGGAGAATGTCGGTCGGCGCGGCGATTTTTACACGAGCGTCAGCGTCGGGAACCTGTTCGGCGAACTGCTGGCGTTTCAATTCGTGGAATGGCTCGAAGAATTGCGGGGTGCGGAGAACGGGTTGCGGATCATCGAGGCCGGTGCGCATGACGGGAAGCTGGCGGCGGACATTCTGGCATGGATTCAATTGAACCGTCCGAAGATTTACGAACAGCTTGAATACATCATCGTCGAACCTTCGGTGCGGCGGCAGGAATGGCAGCGCGAACTGCTGAAAAATTTTACGCCGCGGGTCCGCTGGCTTTCCCGTTTCAACGAACCGGCAATACAAAGGTTCAACGGAATTGTTTTCTCCAATGAACTGCTGGACGCCTTTCCCATCCACAGATTTGGATGGGACGCGGCAGGCAAAAAGTGGTTTGAGTGGGGTGTCGCGCCTGACGGTGAAAAATTCAGATGGGCGCGGCTGCCGAATCCGGTTCAAGATTCGCAATTCACGTTTCGTCCGCCACCGGAACTGCTTGCCGTTTTGCCGGACGGTTACACGGTTGAAATTTCGCCCGCCGCAGAGAACTGGTGGCGCGAAACCGCGGGTGTTTTGGAAAATGGAAAGCTGTTGACGATGGATTACGGCATCGCCACGGACGAAATGTTTTCTCCAGCACGCCCGCGCGGGACATTGCGCGCCTATTTCCGCCATCATGCCAGCGACGACGTTCTGGCTAATGCCGGCGAGCAGGATTTGACCGCGCACGTCAATTTTCCCGCCATCCGCAAAGCGGGCGAGGACGCCGGGCTGATCACCGAACACTTTTACCCGCAGTCAAAATTTCTCACGGAAATCCTCGCGCGCGCTGCAAAAAGCAACTCCTTCGGCAGATGGGACAGTTCCGACACGCGGCAATTCCAAACGCTGACCCACCCGGAACATCTGGGCCGGGCCTTCCGCGTTTTGGTTCAATCGCGCTGAAGCTCGTAATTCAAAACCGACAGGCAATAAGCCGCCGCCGTCTCGACACGCAGAACAAGTTTGCCCAGAGAAATGGGAATCGCTCCGGAATCTTGAATCAGCTTCAACTCCTCCGGGGTGAAATCGCCCTCCGGCCCGATCCAGACGCCGACGCTTTGTGGCGGAGCCTTTTTCTGCATTTCAATTTCCCGGAAAATTTCACGCGGATGCCGGCGCTCCTGTTGCAGCGACCCGACGAGCAACAAATCGAATTTCTCCTTTCGCGCCAGAAACTGCCCGATCGTCACCGGTGCGTTAATTTCCGGCAGCCACGCCGCGCCGCATTGCTTGATGGCTTCGACGGCGGTCTGCCGCCATTTCTCGCGCTTGTGTTCGCCGCTTTCGCCGTCCAGCTGCATTACGACGCGTTCCGACAAAATGGGCGCGACGCGATGCACGCCCAGCTCGACGGATTTTTGGATGATGCTCTCGATGATTTTGCCCTTGGGCAGCGCCTGCAACAAAGTGATTTGACAGAGTGGCGCGGGGACGAAGTTTTTCAGCGACACGGAAAGGGTTACGGCGTCGCGCGAGCAGTTTTCAACCGTGCAGAGAAATTCATTTCCCACCCCGTCCAGAACCGCGACGAGTTCTCCGTATTTCATGCGAAGGGCTTTCAGCGCGTGATGTGCCTCGCGCCCGTCCAGCCGGAGCGTTTCTCCGGCGCAGTTTTTGGGCGGCAGATAAAACCGGTGCATGGCCTACTTGAAAAACTTTTTCGCCTTCTCAAAAAAACCGTGCGCGATGGGCGTTTCCTGGCCGTCCAGCAATCCGGCGAACTCCTGCAACTTCGCCTTCTGCTCCTGGTTCAAACGCGTGGGCACCTCCACCTGCACGCGGACATGCAGGTCGCCGTGGCCGTAGCCCTGCAGGTTTTTCACGCCGCTGCCTTTCACCCGGAATGTCGTCGCGGGCTGTGTGCCGGCAGGAACTTTGATTGTCGCCCTGCCTTCGAGCGTCGGCACCTCGATTTCCGCGCCCAGCGCGGCCTGGATGAAGCTCACCGGCACCTCGCAAAGCAAATCATCGCCGTCGCGCTGGAAAAATTCGTGCGCCTTGACGTGCAGCATCACATACAAATCGCCCGTCGGCCCGCCGCGAAAACCCGCCTCGCCATTTCCCGTCGAGCGCAGTCGCGAACCCGCGTCCACGCCGGGTGGAATGCGCAGCTTTATTTTTGAACTGCGCTCGCGCTTGCCGTTTCCATGGCAGCTCTTGCACGGCTTCTCCAAAATGCGCCCCGCGCCCTTGCAATGCGGGCATGACTGCGCGATGCTGAAAATACCGCGCGACATGAGCACCTGCCCGCGCCCGCCGCACGTTGCGCACGTTCTCAATTTTGAGCCGGCCTCCGCGCCGGAACCGTCGCACGTCTCGCATCGGTCGAGCTTGGTCACGGAAATTTCCTTTTCACAACCGAGCGCCGCCTCCTCAAGCGTGATTTCCAGATCATAACGCAGATCTTCGCCGCGTTGCGGGGAGGAAGGATCCTGTCCGCCGCCAAAAAGATTTTCAAAAATGCTTCCGCCGCCACCACCGCCGCCGCCGAACACTTCGCGGAAAATATCGAAGGGATCGTGGAAACCGCCCGCGCCACCGCCGCTGCGCGCGCGCTGGCGCGGATCAAACGCCGCGTGGCCGAACTGATCGTAGGCTGCGCGTTTTTGAGGGTCGCTCAACGCCTCGTAAGCCTCGCCGAGTTCCTTGAACTTTTCCTCGGCCTGCTTGTCCCCCGGGTTTTTATCCGGATGATATTTGACGGCAAGACGCCGGTAGGACTTTTTGATTCCCTCGGCGGTTTCCTCGCGGGTGACTTCAAGGATTTCGTAATAGTCGCGCTTTGCCATGGGAAATTTAGCGTTGCAGAATTCGGATTACGGTTTGGCTGCGGGCGCTTTTGCGACAATCACTGCGGCGGGACGCAGCAGCCGGTCGCGCAATTTGTAGCCTTTGCGGATCTGCTGGAAGACATGGCCTTCGGGAATTTCAGCGGTTTCCTGCTGTGAAACAGCCTCGTGCAATGCCGGGTCAAACAATTTTCCCGCCGAGTCAATTTCTTCAAGCCCGCTTTCCAGCAGGACATTTTTGAGCTGCTGCTGGATCATCGCGACGCCCGCCTGCAGCGCGGAAAGCTTTTCGCCCTCCGCATTTTGCGCGGCATTTTGCGCCATCTCAAAATTGTCGAGGATGGGCAGCAGTTTTTGCAGTAGCGAGGCATTGGCGAATTGTGCGGCCTCGGTGCGCTCGCGTGCGGCGCGCTTTTTGAAATTTTCGAAGTCGGCGGCGGTGCGGATCCAGTTATCCTTGTACTCGTCGGCCTTGGCGGCTAGAGCCTGCAATTCAGCCGGTTGCTCCGGCGCGGGGGCGGGTGCAACTTCCGTTTCGTTGGTGTCTGGTTCTTTTTTCTTCATGCTTTTATTCCGTCGCAAAAAATTCAGGGTGACAGGTTATACCTTTTTTAAGAATCCGCAACCGTGTTGAAGCGGCGGCCTATTCGCCGATGAAATGCAGGGCGACGCGGCGTGAGTGGATGCGCGTTCGATGTTCCCATAAATAAATTCCTTGCCATGTGCCGAGGGCGGGCCGTCCGCCCCTGACCGGGATTCCCATGTTCACCGCCGTCAGCGCGGTGCGGATGTGCGCGGGCATGTCGTCCTCGCCTTCCGCCGTGTGGATGAACAGCGGGTCGCCGTCCGGAACGAGCCGCTTGAAAAACGATTCCAAATCCCGCCGCACATCCGGGTCGGCGTTTTCCTGGATCAACAGCGCGGCGGAAGTATGCTGCAAATGCAGCGTGAGCAGCCCCTCGCGAAATTTATTTTCCGCAACCCATTTTTCCACTTCACGGGTGAATTCATATAGCCCGCGCCCGCGCGTGGCGATGACCAGTTCTTGCGAAGCCTGACGGAGCATCTGGATGATTACTGGTTTGCCGGCACGCCCTTGTCGGCGAGCAGTTTTTCCAGGTCGGGATTGCGCGGCTGGCCCTCGTCGAGAGCCTTTTGATAATGGAACCGTGCAAGTTCCGGCGACGGCGGATTGTCGCTGATGTAAATCACGGCGAGATTGTTGTGCGCGGCGCCGTAATTCGGGTTCAGTTCGAGCGCCTTGCGCAACGCCGCCTCCGCCTGTGTGCGCAGACCCTTGTGGCTCAACGTGACGCCGATGTAGTTTTGAATCTCCGCGTTCTGCGGATCCAGTTTCGCCGCGCGGCTCAACGCGTCCAGCGCCTCGTCGAACTTTTGCTGACGGAATTTCAGGTAGCCGAGGATGGACAGGTCGTAGGAATCGTTGGGCGTTTGCGCGAGCGCGGCATTGATGTGGGTTTCGGTGCTGTCGAGCTTGCCTTGTTCCAGTTCGATCGCCGCGAGATTGCCAAGGGCCAGCGCGTTGTTCGGGTCGCGCTGCAGGATTTTCTCATAATCCTCCCCGGCCTTGTCGTATTGTTTGTCGGCAAAATAATTTTCCGCCTCGGCGACGAGCGCCGCCGAGCCGGCGGGCAATTCATTGATGTTTTTGTCCGTCGTGCTGGCATTGGATGCCGGCTGCGGAGCCGGCTGTTTGAGCAGGGCCGTTTCTTCCGGCGTGTATGGTACAGCCTGCGCCTCGTCCGCCGCGATGCGCGCCTGAAGCGTGCCTACTTCAGCGTTCAGTTCGCTGATGCGCGCATCGCTGTCCGGCTGTCTTGGCGACGCGACAGACGCGTTGGTTGCCGGAGACTGCAATTGCCGGACGCGGTTTTCCAGAGCCTGTTTTTCCAGGGTGGCCAGCTGGTTTTCCAACTGCAACGACGTGACCTGCGCCTGCAAATTTGTCAGTTCGGTGTTGGCAACAGGCGTTTCGACCACGCTGGTCGACGCGGCTTCGGAAGCCTGGGCTTGTGTTGCCTTGAGCAGATCGTTTTCCTTCATCAACGATTGTATTTCCGCCTGCGCCTTGGCGAGGTCGTCCGAATTCGCCGCCGCCGGCTGCACCGCCAGCGCCTCCTTGAGCTTCGCCTGAAGCGTGGCGTTGTCCGACTGCAAACCCTGCACCTGCGCGCGAAGCCCGTCTAGCTGCGCGGCGACCTCGGCGGTGAGGCCGTTTGTGGCCGCCGCCGGTTCCGTTTGAGCCGGGGCGTTCGTCGCCACCGGAAACTGCGCGGTCAGTGCGGCGATTTTTTCCGCAAGATCATTCAAACGGTAGCTGACAATGGTCTGGTCCCAGTCCGGGTAAACCTTCTCAAATTTTTGAAGCCCGGATTGCGCCGCGACATACGCATCCAGCGCCTGGCGCGGCTGGCCGGCGGCCAGAAGGGAGTCGCCCTGTTGCATCTCGCCGTAGATGCCGATGTATTGGTTGTCGGGATCCTGCTGCGCACGCGCCCGGGGCAGGGCGATGACGAGCAAAAGAATTGCGACCACGGAAAACAGTTTCATGGTTGCAACGTAGCCGAACACCGGCCGCTTTGCAACGCCGGGCCGCCGGGCCGGTTCAAATAAGACTTGTTGCAGTGGCAGCTTGATTTTCAACCGTGGCGGATTCAACTTGGGCGCAAAACTTCGTATGAGGATGAGTTGGAACAGAATTTTGTCGGCCTCGATTGCCATGATTTATATAGTCACGGCGTTCGCAGCAATTGGCCTGCAAGGCACCTTTACAGTTTTTGGGTTCGTGATTTTGCCGCTGGCCTGTATCTGGTTCGGAGATTTAATGGGCGGCTATACCGGGCCAACGTCCGGCATGGCAATCACTTCCCCGTCACCCGGTTTGATGGTTTGCATTGCCGGCTGGGTGTTGTTGCTCTTACCCGTCATAGTAATGATTTTTGAAGCCGTGTAGGCGTTCTCCCGTTCAGCCTGGCAGATAAATTGAAACCAGACCGTGACATTGCCGCAATTGACCCGCCCATCCCGTTCTGGTAGTTTCCGGCTCGCGTCATGAACACCGCGCTTAACCAGCACGTCTTGGTTTTGAACCGGCTGTGGCAGGCAGTCAATGTCTGCACCGCACGCCGCGCCCTCACCCTCCTGTTTCAAGGCCAGGCCCAGGTCGTTGTCGGCGCCGAGGACGGCTCCTTCCGCACCCTCAACTTTCACGAATGGCGCGATGTCTCCGCCGACGCACCGCACGACGAATCCATCCACGCCATTTCCTTCCGCATCCGCGTGCCGCGCATCATCCTGCTGCTCATGTATGACCGCCTGCCCAAGAAGGAGGTCAAGTTCACGCGCCACAACATCTTTGAGCGCGACAAGAACACCTGCCAGTATTGCGGCGAAGTTTTTGACCGGAAAGATTTGAACCTCGACCACGTCATCCCGCGCGACCGCGGCGGGCCGACCACATGGGAAAACATCGTGTGCTCCTGCATCGAATGCAACACGCACAAGGCCAACCGCACCCCGCAGGAGGCCGCCATGCACCTTGTCCGCAAGCCCAAGCGCCCCAAATGGCGCCCGTTCGTCCAGATCAGCTTCAGCCTCCAAAAGCACGACAGTTGGAAACACTTCATTGACCTCGCCTACTGGAACGTCGAGTTGGGCGAAGACGCCGTTTAGCTGCGGAAGGTGTATTGAAGAAAATGGGACTGCCCGAATGAGTCAGTAGGTACGGCCTGCCCTTATAGTCTGCACAAGCTGCAAGTGCTACAAGTTAAGAAAACCACGAACTACAAAGACAACCCCCATAATTAGAATCAAACTTCCAATCAGAGCAGCCCAAGATCGAGACATCACCGGACCAAGTCCGCATCTTCCCCAGCGGGGCGGTTTGCCGGTAGGGTGAATAGCGTAAACCAAATGATAGCCGCCGATCAGCACACAAACGAACCCGACAAAAAACAGTGCTGTAGGATTTGATGTCATGAAGCCTAAAGTATAAAGCTGAGCCACCGCCGACTCGCGGCGTGAACCGCGACAAATGGTATTGGTTCGATAGAATTGTCAGGCGTCTGCATAGTAATTGTCTAAAACTGCCTAAACGGTTCCAGGCTGTCGAACAACTGCAGGTCAACACTGTTTGTAGAACCGTCCAACGCAAGCTCGACGGTGGCCTGAATGTCACCATTCCCATATCCCTGCCGGACAGCCCAAAGCCAGTGACCCGCCACAATCCGTGCAGGCCGGCCATCTGCAAATGGCTGGTGCTGATAAAGTGCGTATGCCTTGTCGTTGGCCAGCCGAATGGCGGCGGTCGTGGCCTGTTCCGAGGTCAGTGTTTCCTTTGTATTGGTTGGCTCTGGCACAGTGCCATCAAATCTTACTGGTATCTCAAGCGATGGAACCGGGCCATTCCAATTAAGCGCCTTCGGATCAGCCAAGAAAGTAACAACGTAAACCCATTCTCCTGGAGCAGGCATTATTCGCCGTAATTTAACAGCGTCAAATGGGGACAATCTCCAAGCTTTCATGTCTTCTCGAAGCGCCACGGTGTTGACGAATCTTTCCGCCGCCTGCAATGCCTTGTCTCGCGAAAGCAGTGGGTTGCCTTGGGTGGAGTCATCCCATCGGTCGGTCCGATACGTCCAAGATCCGAGAGTAATATCGCTCCTGGCTTCCATTGTTTTGTGAGCACTCACGCACCCGGCCAAAAAAAACAGGCTGATTGCGCCGCCCCAAACACGAATGCCCGGCTTCATAGTTAACATTGATTAGGCCGCATTGCATGCACGGAGTCATGCACGATTGTTTTCACGATGGCCTCTGCTGGCATGGGGTTATCAAAACTGACGGGTGATTTTCTGTCAAAGGTTTTATTCTCATCCGCATCCGCCCACGTCCCGCAGGGACATCCGACAATAGCCCGGCGTTTCAATGCCGGGGTGTTCGCCCATGGTCACGAGTCCCACCGGGACGGCTGAACGAATGGCAAATCGTTTTCTCCATCGCCATTTCATTGTTGTATGCCCCGGTCGTCCCTTCGGGACTTGGATTGTTTTGTTTTCTTCCCGGCGTTAAAACGCCGGGCTATTTTCTAATGTTGCTTCGGAACGCTCCAATGCCTCCGGCTTATTGTGATTCGTCGCCCATCAACTTCGCCGCCCTCGCGTCCTTCGCGCGACAAAAAAAGAGCGGCCCCCGTTTTCCGTCTTCGTCTTTGACTTCGACGCGACGGGCCGGAGGCCGCTTTGATTTTGCCCTGATTTGTTTTCTAACCGGCAAACGTCACCGTCACGATGTCGCTCGGAGTCCCGAGCTGCTCGTCCCCCCACAGGCCGAACGCCTGGTATTCCCGCACCTCGGATTGTCCGGGCACGGCCAGCGGCGTGTGGTCGTCGTAGGGCGAGTTGGTGTCGCGCGAGACGAACTTCCATCCCATCGTGCCCTTGATGCGCACGTAGAGGACGATGCCGTCCGCGCCGTTTTTCTTGAACTTGAAGCGCACATAGCCGCTGTATACCTTGGCGGTGAACTGTGCCTGATACGTTTCGGGATTGAACGGCGTGTCGGTGCCGACAATCTCCAGTTCCTTGGCGATGGCATCCGTCATGCCATCGGCCACCTTCCATTTGGCAATCTCGCCGCGCAGGCCGGCGAAGCTGATGTTGGATTGTGTCGCCTTTTGTTGGTTGGCGGTTTTCAAGGCGGTTTTTGCCGCGTGGCGAGCTTACGCCTCGGGGTGGACACTTCACCCCGTGGGGTGGCGGGCAGAACCCGTGGGGTGGACACTTTACCCCGGAGGGTGGCGAGTTTACCCCGAGGGGTGGACGGAAGAATCCCGGGGTTATGCCGCGCTCGCCGAATCTTATTTGGTGCCGTCCCGCCATTATTCCGGCGGCACCGGGGAGCGGACGCCCCGCTCCGGGGGGTTATCCTCCATGCGCCGCCCGTGCATTCAAAGTGAATGACTTCTCTGCATCTTGAGGCACGCTTTTGCCTTCGAGATAGTCAATTGACTGGTTGTAGAGCCAGATTTGCTCGTTCGTGGTCACAGACGCTCCATGATGCCCAAAATTGAAAGTTGAACCGCCGCTGTCTCGTGGCGTAGAAGGGCAGGTGTGCTTTCCGTTTCACAATTTCGACTTTATCACTGCGAAACGATTTGTCCAGCGGCGCGCCTCGCAACGTCTGGCGCCAAATGCCACAGGTTTCGGCGGCTGGTTGGAATGCCCTTTATTTCTTTTCGTAAACAATCTCTTTGTTGGTGATTTCTTGGGAATCAAAAATCTGTTTGCAATCTTCTTCGATTGTCATCTGCATCGTCTCTCCGTCGTCAGCAGTCTTTTGGACGGTGCAGGACTTGATATAATCGCCAAAAAAACTTGTCCCTCTTTCGCTGATGTTATGTTTGTATTCCGTTCCATTTTGAACAAGTACGCAGGAGCCGGAAATGGATTTCATGTCCTCAGTCCCCATCACCGTTATGCTCAAGGCTTTTGACTTGGTGACCGGCCCCGGAATCTTTTCCTCCACATTGCAGGACAGATAGTAGGCATCGCCGCTTTTGCCATAGGGAAGCTGCGCGGCGTTTCCTTTGGGTGTGAATTCCACAACAATCCAGCCGGTGACTGCCACGCTGGGCCTGTAACGAATGCCGTTCACCACGTTGGTCGCTTGAAAATCGTCAGGCAGGGGAGCCAGCTTCACTGCGGTCCATTCATGATTTGTCATGTCGGCAGCCATTTTGCCCATCATTGTCTTAAAGTTGTCGGACACACCCTGCCAGTTAAACAGCCCAATCAAGGCACTGGCATCTTTTGCTTTCAGCGCCGATTCAACCTCGGCGCGCAACTGTTCTGCGGAAGCCGGAGGGTCTTTGGCAAATGCCGATGTCAGGCCGGAGCCGATTAACAGTAAACTTAAACAGACGATGGCTTTGTATTTCATAGGGGTTTGCTTTCTGAAGGTTCAAAGCTGTGCCACGTCGCGAAGGAGTGCAAGCGTGAAATCGTGACGGTTTATTTTCCGCGCCGTCCAGGAGTTAAAGAGTGCCGCGACAGGCCGCCGCGAAATATCCAGCGTGTGAGCAAAACCCCGCAAACCACCCCGGCCAGCAGCACCGGCATGATCAAGACGGACGCCGTGTCACTCGCACTGGCGTGCAAATGGTTGAGCGATTGAACCAGCTTTGTGAATGTGTCTTGATCCATGCGTGGGTCACCTCGCGCCGCCTGCCGCCAGCGCAATGGTGGCGCTCTTCAATCCCGGCGCGGTGGCGGTGAGCAAAATGTTTCCATCCGGTGCAGCCGCCTTCACAAACGCGACGCAGCGCCCCTGATACGCGTGGCGTTCGGCGGCCTGAAACGGTTCGTGGCTGGTGTTGTCCGCGTTGTCCACGGCGGCGATGGCTCCCGCGCCGGAAATGGCGAAGGATATCAAATGGTCCGCGCCGGGAACCGGCACGCCGTTGGCGTCCGCCACTGTGGCGGTGACTTCGCAGACGCCGTCCCAATTGTCCGCGATTTTGGTTTTGTCGGATGACAGGACGATTTCCGCCGGTGCGCCTGCGGTTTGCAGTTCGTCCGTCACGGCACGACCGTCTTGATTTTCATTTCTGCCGACGGCCTTCAGGATTCCCGGTTCAAAGGGCACGGTCCAGGTTCGCGGCGAGGCGTCGGGGTTGATTTCCTTGGCACCGAGAGATTTGCCGTTCAGGAACAATTCCACCTGTTTGCAGTTGGAATAAACCTCCACATTCTCGTCGTGCGGGGCGGAATTATCCGGCGTCCAGTCGGCGAGCAGTTGCGGCCGGCTTTGGACGTGGGTCTGGGCTTCGCCTCGCGAAACGCGGCGTTCGATGCTCACCATGGGGGCGTCGCTCCACCAGCTCTGGCGCTCGTAACCGGCGGGCTTGATCCTGCCGGTGCGGTCCAAAAAGCCGGAGGCGCTGGCCACCGTGGGCCAGGCGCGGGATTCGCCCAGGTAATCCACGCCCGTCCAGATGAACTGCCCCGAGTAAGGTGCGTTGTCGCGAAGCGCCAGCCACGTGGCGCGGTCGCTGCGGTTTTCCGTGCCGATGATTTTGCGCGTGGGCTTCTGCTGGTGTGCGGCGAGGATTTCGTTCTCGCGATAGTTCTGGCCTACGACGTCGAGCATATCCGCGAGCCCGTCGTTGTAATCGTGGCTGGCGTTTGGGCGGAACAGCGCCTGCGTGACGGGCCGTGTCGGGTCGTTGGTGTGAAACACTTCGATGAGGCCGGCGAGAATTCCCTTCGACAATTCTGCGTTGGGCGTGTCGTGGATTTCATTACCGGCGCTGTAAAGGATGATGGAAGGGTGGTTGCGGTCGCGGCGCACGGTGTCGGCGGTGTCAATTTTCGACCAGTTGTTGAAATAGAGGTGATAGTCGGAGAGCTTCTGCCCGTCCAAGCCGGGTTTGCCGACCGTCCAGCAGTCGAACATTTCGTCCATCACGAGGAAGCCCATGCGGTCGCACAAGTCCAGGAAATCCGGCGCGGTGGGATTGTGCGCGGTGCGGATGGCGTTCACGCCGAGCGATTTCAAGGTCTTCAGCCGCGATTCCCAGACCGAAACCGGAACAGCCATGCCGAAAGCGCTGCCGTCCTCGTGCAACGCCGCGCCCTTGATCTTGAAATTTTTCCCGTTCAGCCAGAAGCCGGTGTCGGCGTCGAAATGAAATTCCCGGATGCCGAATGAAACAGTGTCCTTGTCAAACGTTGAACCCCAGTTTGTAGAAGTTGAATTTTCTGCCGGAGCAACGGCATCTGGTTCAATTGGCGGTCCGCAAACTTCCACGCGCGCTTGATAAAGAACCGGATGTTCCAAATCCCAGCGCTGCGGATTTTTTAAAAAAATATCCTGTGCGAAAAGCGCGGAAGCAAAATTGGAAACGGTTTGCAGCGGCGTTTGCGCGGTCCCTACAATTTTCCCGTCGGGATCAAGCATGGAGATTTTCAGAAAGACTTCGCACGGCCCGCTGGATTCGTTGGTAACGGTGACTTGTGCATGAATGGTCGCCTGGGCTTCGGTGACTTGCGGTGTTGAAATAAAAATTCCCGATTGTCCGATGAAAACATGGGTGGTTCGCACCAGCCGCACGTGTCGGTAAATCCCCGCGCCGCAATAAAAGCGCGACGCCGGCTGCACGGAATTGTCGCAACGGACGGCGATGACGTTGTCGCCGCCGAAATTGAGGTGGCCGGTCAGTTCATAATTCAAGCCGACATAGCCGAACGGCCGGTGGCCGAGATGGAAGCCGTTGATCCACACGTCGCTGTTCGCCATCACGCCGTCGAACTCCACGGCATAGCACGCGTTTGGAAAATCAGTTGGCAGTGTGAAATGTTTGCGATACCAGCCGACGCCCGCCGGCAGAAACGCATCCGAGCCGCTGGTCTTGTTCGTCTCTGAAAAGGGACCCTCGATGCTCCAGTCGTGCGGCACGTCGAGCTTGCGCCATGCGGAATCGTCGAATTGATTTTGCTCCGCGTTGATCGCGTCGGCCTTCAGGAAAAGCCAGTCCGCATCGAAGGAGGTTGTGGTGCGGGCGCCGGTTGAAGAATCATTCCCCGCCATCGCGGAAATGGCGGTCAAAACAACGGCGGACCAAAACAGCAGGATGACTTGCTTCATAATTTTTACTTTCGCAAACAGCAGACAAGCGCCTTTGCACGGGTGTTCAGTTGAGACCAGACTCGATCTAACGCTCCAAAGTTACAGCCATCAGACCGATGACCACTTCGTTGGCAAGCGTCCGAACGGTCAAAGATTTCAATTCCTTTGTCGTGTTGAGCGGCAAGTCCAGAACCGTCGCGGCACCGCCGGGAACTTTTCGGCCTTTGCCCTTGAAGCTCGCCATGTCGAGAAGGCGGATGTTTCCAGTCCGCAAATCCACGCGCGGCGGAATCGGGCCTTCGCGACGGAAGGCAAAATCATCAATGAAATAATCCTGGTCAATCGGCCACCAGTTTGTCGGATTGCGCAAAATCAGTTTCTCGGTCGAGCCGTCGGCATAAGTCACTACGACTTCACCGTTGTCAAACTGGCTTTGCAGCGCGCCTGTCGAGCCGGCCATCATCAAAAACGCGTGCGACGATTTTCCCGACAACGGCACGGAAACTTCGCGCGGATAATTGTCCCATTGCGATGTGTAAATAATGTTCTTCGCGTCAACTGCGCCGGGTGTTGAGAAAGTAATTCCGTCCGGCATGGTGACTTTGCCATTATTTTGGGCGGCAAGCGAGCGCAGGCCGGAATCGTCCACGTCAAAGCTGGCGTTCGGCTCGCACCAGCCGCCGATGCCATGGTCGGGCGAAGCCAGCGACGCAAACGGCGAGCGAGGCGAGCGATATTCATTGCGGAAAATCTGCGTAACCTTGTCGTTGAAAAGTGGCGAGATGTCAACGGCTTCAAATTTTTCGTCCGCAGGAATCATTTTATTCCAGTCAAACGCCTCAACTTTTTCCGGAGTGACGGGTGCAACTTCCGTCCCAGTCTTCTCTGCGGGAACTTCACCTTTCCAGTTCAAGACGACTTCAAATTTTTCCGCCGCCGGACTGACGACTTCGATCCGTCGCACTCCAAACTCGTCTTCAACCCAGTTCCATTTTGCAGCCTGACCGTTGATGGTGACATCGGGTTCGGTTCGCAGCGCGGCGATTTGCAGGTCCAATTCCATCGGTTTGGGAAATCTCGGTTCAATGAGATAAGTTTCCGTCAGGCCGTCGCGGCGGAATTCAAAATTGAAATCGGGATGATGAATGCTTGCGTGATCCCATTTCGCCGGGAATCCCGGGATAATTTTCAGTTTGCCCGCGAGCGCGTCCGGCTTGATTCCAAAAAGCCCCTCGACGAGCGCGCGAGAATTGACGCCGATGGCGTCGCAAAAATCGCGTTGCGCCTCGCCTCGCGCCATGTCCTGCGACATCATGCAGCCGAAATTTCCAGGACACAAACCGAGAAAACCGGAGTCGAGCAGTCCGCCCTTGAAAAGTTGGAATGCGGTCTCCGGCCGGTTCGCCAGCCAGAAGCCGAGCGCAGTGTGCGCGTTCTCGGCCATCACGACGTTGTTGAGCGACCATTGATACGGCATCCAGCACGTCTCCGGCAGCACGAAAAGATTTTCGTCCGGCACATTCGCGCCACGAATCGGAATGTGCGCGATGTTGTTGTCAATCCAGCGCGACATCTGCCACGCCTGATCCGGCGTCGGCACGTCGGAATCAATCGTGTGGTAAAACGTCCAGAGGCCGGAGTTCGGATGCACGAGTTGCAGGCCGAGCAAATCCTTGTTCTCGCCAAAATTTCCCTCGTCAGCGAGCCAGAGATATTTATTCATGCCGCGCAAAATCAAATCCGCTTCGTTCTGATAAAGCGTCGGGTCTTTGCCGAGAATTTTTGCGACGCGCGCGGCCATGGTGTTGGCAAAATAATTATACGCGCTCGCATGAGCGGTGCCGCCGCCGTCGTAGTTCAAATCGTCACTGGCCCAAATCGCGGCATAGGCTTCGTAAAGCGGCAGTTTGTCGGGGCCGAATTCACGGCGGAATAAACGGCGTTCCCAAGCGAGGTGCCGCTCGATGACCGGCCACATTTCTGCGGCATAATTCGTGTCGCCCGTCCAAAGCAGATGCCGGAAAAACGCGTCCACGGCGACGAGGTTCATGTCGTAATGATTTTTCGACATGTCGCCGTTGGAATGAATGGCGGCCTCGCTGCGCGCGAGATTAAATTGTTCGTCTGGCGGCGGAATGGTTTCGAGAATTGGACTCACATTTTGATTTTTTGCAAAGCCGGCGAAGTGCGCCGCTGTGCGTTCGTGCCAGCCAAGCGCATCGCCGGCGTATTCTCCACGCCAGCCGAGCAGGCGCGTGCGCCACGCAACCGCACCGTGCATGAACGCCTGCTGCTTGTCGTCCCAGACCGCGTCGGCTGCAATATTCAGTGCCGCCGCCGCCGCATTGATGTAATCATCCGGCGTTTCGACCACCACTTTCTCAGCAATGGCGCGGCGATGGTTTTCAGCTTGATCAAAAACTTTGGGCAAATCGGACACCGCATAAATTGAAACCGGCTGGCCGTTCGTGTCGGCAAATTGATTTTTGCTCACATCGCGATAAACAGGCAGTTCATCCGCGCCTGCAACCGACAGTTGTTGCAGTGCGAAGAAAACCGGCTGGCCGTTTTGCAATGCGGCTTGGCCGACCAGCAAAGGCGTCTCGGAATTTGTCGAGGACAGCAACGCATCCGGTGAATTCCAATCCGCTGCATTGCCCACAAATAACTGCGCGCCGGAGGGTGCGACACCGGCAATGGTGGTTTTGTTGTCGCGGAGCGTGAACGTGTTCGCGGCAATGGAAAAAACATCGTCACGGCATTGCTCCGCTCGCAGCTGGAAAAATTCCGAAACCGGCTGGCGCTCGCAGCCGATGTCGCCGTCGCGCGAGCCGCGCATGCCGTTCGCGCCGCCGAACGCCCAGATGAACTGAACCGGATTTTCTGCGCCGGACAATTCGGCGCGAAGAATCATGCCTTTGGTTTCGCTTAATGGCAGCGTGGTCAAGATCAATTCGCCGCCGCCAAGCAGCGGATCGCGAATTTCGTAAATCAGCGAACCTGCGCGATAACGGGTGACGATTTGCCGCGCGTCATTTAGCCATTTTATTCCGGCGCTCGTCTTGATTCCTAGACGCAAGTTGCCGCCGCGTCCCGGCAGGTAGAGCGAGAATTCCGGCTTGTCGCCGCCGTCAATGCGGAACGCGGAGTTCAGGCAATACAGCGGGCGGTTGAAAAATTCCGCGCCGTTCGTGATGACAAAATCTCCGGCGATTGGCCAGTAACGCAACGGTCGCGCGACACTGTCTTCAAAATTGCCGCGCGGCTTGTAAATCAATTCCGGACGGTCGGGTGCGGCGGCGCGACCGGCTTGTGCGAACAAGGCAGGCGTCACATTCAAAGCCAGTAAAATCAAAATCGGCACAATTGTCCTGCAAATCTTCATCATAAATATCAATTGGGTGCGCCTCATTTTGCATCAACGGCAAACAAATGCAAATGCTGTGTTTGATTTGACTGCGGACCGTTTTTTCGGCAGCCTGTTTTCGTTTCCACTTATTCCGCCCATGCAAACGCAAAATAAAAACCTGAACACCTCATTCACTCTTGCGAAGGAACGTTACGCCGGTCTCGGCGTGGATGTTGACCACGCACTAAAAACTTTAGCCGCCATTCCCATCTCGCTGCACTGCTGGCAGGGCGACGACGTGGGCGGCTTTGAAAATTTCGGCGGCACGCTCGGCGGCGGGCTGGTGGCCACCGGCAATTATCCCGGCAAGGCGCGCACGCCGGACGAACTCCGCGCCGATCTCGAAAAAGCTTATTCGCTGATTCCGGGAAAACATCGTTTGAACCTGCACGCGTTCTACGGCGAGTTCGGCGGCAAAAAAGTGGACCGCGACGAAATCACGCCGGCGCATTTTAAGAACTGGATTTCCTGGGCGAAGAAAAATGGCCTGGGCCTCGATTTCAATCCGACTTGCTTCTCGCATCCGAAAGCGGCGGATGGTTTCACGCTGTCCAACGCGGACAAAGGCATTCGCAAGTTCTGGATTGAGCATTGCATCCGCTCACGCGAAATCGGCGCGGCGATGGGCAACGCGCTCGGCAAAACCTGCGTGACGAACGTGTGGATTCCCGACGGCCTGAAAGACACGCCCGCCGACCGCGTCGGTCCGCGCGCCCGGCTGGCCGAATCGCTCGACGCGATTTTCAAGAAACCGATTTCGCCGAAGCTGAACCTCGACGCCGTCGAGCCGAAGCTGTTCGGCATCGGCAGCGAAAGTTTTGTCGTCGGTTCGCATGAATTTTATCTCGGTTACACCGTCAGCCGCAAAAAAGTGCTGACGCTCGATGCCGGCCATTATCATCCGACGGAAAGTATTTCGGACAAGATTTCCAGCGTGCTGCAATTCATGCCGGAAATTTTGCTGCACGTCAGCCGCGGTGTGCGGTGGGACAGCGATCACGTTGTTATTTTGAACGATGATTTGCTGGCCATCGCCCGCGAAATCGCCGTGAACGGCTTTGAAAAGCGCGTTCACATCGGACTGGATTATTTTGACGCGAGCATCAACCGCGTCGCCGCGTGGACCATTGGCACGCGTAATATGCTGCGCGCGCTGCTCATCGCGCTGCTGGAAACGCCACTCATCCGCACGGCCGAGGCGGCGGGCGATTTCACCACGCGCCTCGCGTTGCAGGAAGAGGCCAAGACGCTGCCGTTCGGCGCGGTCTGGGATTATTACTGCGAAAGCAAAGGCGTTCCGGTCGGCGAACACTGGCTGACGGATGTTAAAGATTATGAAAAAAATGTCTTGTCGCAGCGGGTATAAATTTGCAGCTTAACGGCCAACTCAAACTAATAAAATTATGGGCAATCCATTTCTCGGCGTATTTCTACACTGGTGCGGCGGCCTGGCCTCCGGAAGTTTTTATGTTCCTTACAAGGGCGTAAAAAAGTGGTCGTGGGAAACCTACTGGCTCGTCGGCGGTTTCTTTTCATGGATCATCTGCCCGTGGCTATTCGCGTATTTCATGACGAACGACCTTTTCGGCGTTTTGAAGCAGCAGTCCGCCGGCACGCTCTTCTGGACTTATTTCTTCGGGATGTTGTGGGGTTTTGGTGGTTTGACCTATGGATTGACAATGCGCTTTCTGGGATTGTCCCTCGGCACGGGCGTGGCGCTGGGCTATTGCGCTGCATTTGGCACGCTGGTGCCACCGATCTTCAAATACTTCAAGCCGGATTATTTTGTGTTCGCGAACAGCCCGAGCATTGTTGACATCGCCCAGTCCACTTCAGGCAAGGTCACGCTCGCGGGCGTCGCGGTTTGCTTGTTCGGCATCGCCATCGCGGCGCTGGCAGGCTTCACGAAGGAACAGGAGATGCCTGCTGAACAGAAGCAGAAATCCATCAAGGAATTCAGTTTCAAGAAGGGAATCGCGGTCGCCACGTTCTGCGGCATCATGAGCGCGTGCTTCGCTTTTGCACTTCAGGCCGGCAAGGACATCAATGCCGCCTCTCTCGCCGCAGGCACGAATAAAATCTGGACTGGCCTGCCCGCGTTGCCCGTGCTGCTGCTCGGCGGTTTCACCACCAACTTCATCTGGTGCCTGCTGCTCAACATCAAAAACAAGAGCGGCTATCAGTATTTCGCCTCGCACGTCAAACAGGAACACGCGCATCACGGCGGCACCGGCAGCGGAGAACACGGCCCCGGCGATGTCGCGGCTTCCGGCCAGGTCACCGATTTGAAAATCCCGGTGCTGCCGAATTATCTCTTCTCCGCACTCGCCGGCACGACCTGGTATTTCCAGTTCTTTTTCTACACGATGGGCGCGACGCAAATGGGCAAATACGATTTCGCCTCCTGGACGCTGCACATGTCCAGCATCATTATTTTTGCGACGATGTGGGGTTGGATTTTCCACGAATGGAAAGGCTCCAGCAAAAAGGCGCATCTGCTCATCGGCGGCGGCATTGCCACGCTCGTTCTCGCGACGATCATCATCGGCTACGGTGCATGGTTGAAGAGCCACGCCGCGCAATAAAATGCAGCGCAACGCTTTCAAGATGAAGTTGAAGCCGGGCGTGGCGGTGGAATACAAAAAGCGCCACGACGAAATCTGGCCGGAACTGTCGCAAGAAATCCGCGCGGCGGCCGTTTCTGATTATTCCATCTTCCTCG
>Ga0302278_10002102_pt1 | contig 23451 bp, 19 predicted proteins | sample III_Bog_N3_2_FD_194543 | JGI IMG/M metagenome (GOLD analysis project Ga0302278, IMG submission 194543) | Peat permafrost microbial communities from Stordalen Mire near Abisko, Sweden - III_Bog_N3_2 | ecosystem: Environmental > Terrestrial > Soil > Wetlands > Peat | place: Sweden: Abisko...
CGCGAGGGGCTTCCGGGTTTGGCGAGGGGAGCTTCCTCCACAATGACATGGGCGTTGGTGCCGCCCACGCCAAAGGCACTTACGCCCGCCCGACGCGGCTGCCGGCCCCGCTTCCATTCGATTTGCTGGCGGACGGGGAAAAAGGGGCTTTCGGAAAAATTGATCCTGGGATTGGGCTGCTTAAAATGCAGCAACGGCGGAATCACCTCGTGCTGCAGTTGCAGAATGGTCTTGATCAGCCCGGTCGCCCCGGCGGCGATGTCCAGATGACCGATGTGGGTTTTGGCCGTGCCGATCGGACAATAGTTATTGCGCGTGGCCCCGCCATCCCGGAAGGCCTTGGTCAAGGCGGCCAGCTCAATCGGATCGCCGAGCGGGGTTCCGGTGCCATGCGCCTCGATGTAAGTGATGGATTCCGGATCGACGTTCGCCGCTGCCTGGGCCAGGGCGATCACGTCCGCCTGGGCGCGGCGTAGCTCACTTTCGCCAGGCCATCGTTGTTGACGGCGCTGCCTTGGATCACGGCAAGAATATTGTCCCCGTCGGCCACGGCCTCCGCCAACCGTTTGAGCAACACCACCGCGACCCCGTTGCCGAAAACGGTCCCGTCGGCGGCGGCGTCAAACGCCCGGCAGGTGCCATCACTGGAAACCAGGCTGCCTTCCTGAAACAGATAGTCCCGTTTCTGGGGAAAGCTGATGGCCGCCCCACCCGCCAGGGCCATGTCACATTGATAGGTGAGCAAACTGGTGCAGGCTTGGCAAACCGTCACGAGCGAGGTGGAGCAGGCCGTTTGGATGGCCATGCTGGGTCCCTTAAGATTCAATTTGTAGGAAACGCGGGTGGCCAGGAAGTCGTTGCCGTTCCCGAGCAGAATGGAATACCGCCCGACCTGATAATTGCCGGCCAAGCCGGCGGCAAAGGCACGGTCCCGGCACAAATTGAAAAGGAGGTAGCTGTTCAAACTGCAACCGGCGAAGACGCCGATCAGACCGGGATATTCGCCGGGGTTGTGGCCGGCATTTTCAAGGGCTTCCCAGGCACATTCCAGAAACAGACGGTGCTGGGGGTCCATCAACTCCGCCTCGTTGGGATTGAGGTCGAAGAAATCGGCGTCGAATTGGTCCACCTTATCCAGCAGGCCGCGGGCACGCACATATTTCTGACCGGCGGGCTGGTCGCTTTCCGAGGCGACGGAATATTCCAGTTCGTCCGCCTGGAACCGGGAGATCGAATCCACCCCGTTGACCAGATTCTGCCAGAATTCCTGGACGTTGCCGGCCCCGGGAAAACGGCCGGACATGCCAATAATTGCGATGCCGTCCAACTTCATGATTTCAGGGGGATCACGGGGGTTCGGTTTCCCGAGGAATCGGCTGGTGGGATTTGCGGAGCCGGAACCTGGAAGACCACCGCATAACGAGTCTGCCAATCGGCGCGCTTTTTATCCAACGGTTCCAGGCCCCACCGCGTCCACGGCCAGTCCAACATGACGCGGTCACCGGTGTGAACCGCTTCGATCCGCTCGGTGAGGGGAAGGTAACCCTGGCACTTGACCCAGCGCGTTCTCAGATCCAAGTCCGCGCCAAACAAGACCAGATAGCCATTGGGTTTCACAATGCGGGCCAGGTTGCGCAAACAGTTTTCGGCCTCGGCCTCCATAAAAGGTCCCAGGAAATTGTTCGCCAACACGAGATCTTGCGGTTCCAGCATCCTGGGAAGTGCCGGATCCAGCGCATCCGCCGCGAGCCACGTTACGCCCCGGCGGAGAAACGGCTTGATTCGGAGCGTTTCGCCCTCACGGTCGAAGAGGGCAGCCACTTCAGTTGCGGAGAGATAAGCCAGTTCTTCGTCCGTGCTTGAAAAAACTCCCGCGCGGGCCTTGGCGATGACCGTTTCGGAAAGGTCCACGCCCCAGGCTTTAATTTCCAGGTCCGGCTGGACGCAACGAATAAGCCACAGGAGGGAATAGAGTTCCGCGCCCGTGCTGCAGCCGATGGAGGCGACGGAAAAGCTGCCGTTGGCAGCGGTTTGAATGGCGAGATCGCGCAGCACCTCAAGCAACGGCACGTTTCTAAAGAACCGGGTGAAATGGCAATGACAATAGCCACCAATCAGGTGGCGATCCCGGCGGCTGACGGTCGCGTGGATTTTTTTCCCCAAGGATCGGAAGGGTGGGGTTGACAGGACCGTTGGTGGCAGGTGCTTCCAAGTCCACCGGACCGGGACTCCGACCAAACGCATCACGAAACTGGTAGTTTTAGAAGAAAGCATAGGATCCACAATGCTACCTCTCCGCTTGGTTGGTTTTGACCTGGCGGGCGGCTCGCTGATCGGAAAAAGCCTGGATTTGCCGCCGGGCTCTTGACCGGTGGGCGTCCCCGGTTGGCCGCGGTTTGTCGGCGCGGCTGAAATGGGCGGACAAGGATCGAATGGTGGGATGAAGAAACAAGTCGGTGATCGGGAATGGCCGGTCGAGCAGTCGTTGGAGGTGGACATGCACGCTGGCCATGCGAATTGAATCGCCGCCAAGGTCGAAAAAATTGCCATCCACTCCTGAAACCGGCTGTTGGAGAACTGCCTGCCAAATGAGGGCAATGCTCGTATCGAGAGCCGACCCTGCCGCGAGCGCGCGGGTTGGCAGACCCCCAGCCGGCGCCGGCTGAACCGGATTCTGCAAGGCCTGCAGGGCGTTGCGGTCCACTTTTCCGTTAGCGGTGAGCGGCAGTTCCTGCAAGCGGACAAACCCGGCGGGAATCATGTAAGCCGGAAGTTTTTGCCTGAGAAATTCCCGCAGGTCCCCAGCCGTTGGGGCGGAAGCTGGCTGGTTGACGAAATACGCCACCAATAGTTTGTGGCCAGGGACATCCTCCCGGGCGATTACCGCGACCTGGAGGAGGTCAGGATGCGTCGTTAAAACCGCCTCGATTTCGCCGGGCTCGATCCGGAAGCCGCGGATTTTGAGCTGATGATCCCTGCGCCCGAGAAACTCCAGGTTGCCATCTGGCAGATACCGGGCCAGATCCCCTGTTTTATAAATACGTGCTTGAGGTTCAGCATTAAAGGGGTCGGCCATGAACTTTTCCGTCGTTAGCGCGGGGCGATTGTGGTAACCGCGCGCGAGTCCATCACCACCGAGGTAAAGTTCCCCCGCCGCACCCAGCGGCACGGGGCGAAGCTGTGGATCCAGCAGGTAACACCGGGTATGGGCAATGGGCCGGCCAATCGGCACGGAGCCCGCCGGGAGGGGCGTTCCCTGCGGGAGGGCGTAAGTGCAGGCGAACGTCGTTGACTCCGTCGGCCCGTAACCATTGGTGAGCCGCAGGTTGGGCAGCCGCGCCATGGCCTTTTGAAGGTGAGCCACGGACAGTGCCTCGCCGCCGGCCAGCACGTGCTGAACGGTTTCCAATACCGAAGGACGCGCGTCAATAATTTGGTTGAACAATCCGGCGGTCAACCACAAGCAGGTGACGCCCTGTTGGCGAATGACGATTTCAAGTATATGAAAATCCAATGGCTGGTTTGGGAATACCACGCACCGACCTCCGTTCAGCAACGGCCCCCACAGTTCAAATGTGGACGCGTCAAACGAAGTCGAGGCGAGCAGGAGAAACCGCTGCCGGTCGTCGAACGCCGCATAGTTCTGACCACAGACCAAACGGACGACCCCGCGATGCGGAATCGCCACGCCTTTAGGCTGACCGGTCGAGCCGGACGTGTAAATGATGTAGGCCAGACTCTCCGCGCTGCAGACAAGATCAAGGGCATTTTTGGGGAGCGCTTGAATCAACGGCGCATCCTGGGCGAGATCCACGACGGAATGGCCGCGCACATCCAAACCGTTTGGCAGGGGCTGATCAACCACGATCACTGGCAAGCCGGCATCCTGCAACATGAACTGCAAACGATCCACGGGGTAATCGGTGGCCAGCGGCACATAGGTGCCGCCAGCTTTGAGAATGCCGAGAACACTCACAACGTAGTTAGCGGAGCGATCCATATAAACGCCGACCGGCGTTTCCAATTGGACGCCGAGGGTGCGGAGGTGGTGGGCCAGTTGATTGGCACGCTCGTCCAGCTCACGGTAGGTCAATGGCTGATCTTGAAACACCACGGCCACGGCGGCAGGAGTGTCTTGCACCCGGGCGGCAAATATTTCCGGAATACATTTGTCCCGGGGATAATCCACCTTGGGGGGATTTGAGTTCCGCAATGCCGGGTTGCCGGCTGGAGCGGATAACGAAGCGAGGGCCTGGTTTCCGGGGAACCTCGCGGAGTCGTCCGGCTGTTTGATCACCGATTCCATGAATTTTTCCAGGGCGTGTTTTCAAAATGGCTTTGGGTGGCCCAGGCCACTGGCCTGGGCCGTCCGGCGACTGGCCGGACGGAACGGAGAGACGCGTTTTTCTGACCCCGGCGCGTTTGAGAAACCCGACGCGTCTGGCCATTCCGGTTGGCGGGTCGCCTGTTCCACCCATTTTGAAAACACGCCATTGTATGATTTTGCGCCGCCGAGCGGGTGCAATTAGATTGGGCGCCTGGCCACTTTGGAAATGACCGCGGTGAACGCTTGCCTGGAGATGCGTTTTTTCAGCTCGCTGACCGCCCGGATCGGCAGGGTCAGGCGCTTGATTCCCGAGCGGATCAACTCGGACTTGGTTTGGGGATTTCGCTTTGAAATCCAACCCAGGGCCTGAACCTTGGCGCGGTCGCGCCAAGCCGAACGGCCGGGCGGCGTGGGGTGCAGATGAAGCTGTCGCAAGCAGTGATTGAGCTGGTAAACCCGCGCCTGATGATCCCACTCGCGCAGGCAAAAATGCACGCCGAGCGCGATGGAATAAGTCGCCCCGTTTTTAAAGGCGTGCGGCGCCAGACACGGGTGATGAACGCCGGTTCCGGCGCCCATGGAATAAATCCTGGCTTTGGCCTGGTTGCACTCCTGGTAGTTAGCCGCGCTCAAATTGCCATAATAGTAGCTTTCCAGTTCCGGGTCGGTCAGGACCGACCGGTCTTCACGGTCCCAGATATTGGCCTCCCGCTGGCCGTGAATCTGAAAGAGAAAAGTGGACTCGTGATCAATATGGTAGGGGGTGACCGCAAACGGGGAGGCCAGAAAGACATACGCATCCCGCCAGGTGATTTGTGGTTCCAAAGGAAGCCCCGCCCTGGCTTCGATTTCGGCAATGATCTGGTTCATGAGAACCCGATACTCCGGGTCGGTTTGCGCGCGATACAGCAGCAGCCAGGAACCCGACTTTTGAAGCTGGGCAATCGCCTCGGTGATCTTTTCGCGATGGTCCTTCACGTGCATCCCGGTCCATTTCAAATTGAACGCGGCGTCGCTGCTAAACTGCAGAACATTGGCCGGTCCCAGCAACTCCGCCAGCCTGGCCAGCCGTGGTAATTCGAAAAGCGGATTTCCGGATAAATGGTGCTGGAACTGGAATGAATGCCGGTTGTAGAGCCGCTGAAACGCTTCGTTTCCGCCCGCGAAAATAGCGGACGGACCGGGACTCACCGGCGGTGGGGTGGAATGCGGGGTGGTCGTTGTCATGGTTTGTAGGTGGGCTTGTTGATTGAGTTAATGACGACGGATGGCAGGGAGATCGCGATCGGGCCTACGTTTTGCGTAATCGGAAAAATCGGTTCCCTGATGGCACCGGGTTGGTCAGGACATTCAGGCTGCCAAGAGAAGCCGGTTCGTTCGTCACGGCCATCCAGGCATTGGTGGCGGAAAGATTGGTGGATGTTTCAAGGCGGTAGCTCCCGGAAATCGGCCACGTAATGGCCATGCTGCCGCCCGTGATTTGTGCCTGCAATACGGGCGGGGTGTTTTGGACGGCCACCAGATATAATTGCGCTCCTTCCAACCCGCCGGAGTCCCAGGTGACGTTATAGCTGCCCGCCGCAGTGACATCCTTGGTGGCCACCGCCGTCTGCACGAGCAAGCCGGTTGGCAGCAAGGATTCGATGACGGTAAACCCGTTGTTGGGGACGGCAAGGTGCGTGAAAGTCTCATTGCCGTCCCCCCACCAAAACGCGACCAAGGTGGCCGGACCCGTGGTGGTGACACTCTCGCTCGTCAGGGGGTTGCCCTGCAGCACTTCATTCCATTGACAGTCCTGGATCACGCCGCCGTCCTTGACCTCGACCGCCACGAGGGTGATTTCGTCATCCGCAACCGTGCTGGCGGTAATGATTTGCCCCGCGCCTCCGGTCGCGGATGGATAGGCATACAGTGCTGTGCCCGAGTCTGGATATTGGGGGATGTAACCGTGAGTCGGGCCGAGCTGGATACAAGGTGCGTTGCCCAGGTTATCCGTCGGCACCCGGGTGAAGGCCGCGATGTTGCCGCGGCCAACGGCCAGCAACAGCGTGCTGCCGTCGGGTTCGGTATTCATCGCCGGGGTCGATAGGCTGTTCGCCGGGGTTTGGCCCAGCGTGTAATAGGCGAGCGCGTGGGCCTTGACCGTCGGGCTCGCAGGAATTTCCTTCGCGCCGAGCAGGATGGCTGGCAATACCAACCGCCAAGAATCCAAACGCGTTTGCATCCGTTTCATTTTGGGTGGGTTCTCCTCGTTGTTGGGGAGGGAAAGTGTTTTGATCGCCGGTGGTCCATCACCGCTTGATTGGCGTGGACGGCGAAAGCAGCTGGCCGTCCCCGGCCCCGTGTGCGAGCCAAGCCGGCGGGGCGCTTTGGACGGCCACCAGATATAATTGCGCCCCTTCCAACCCGCCGGAGTCCCAGGTGACGTTATAGCTGCCCGCCGCGGTCACATCCTTGGTGGCCACCGCCGTCTGGACGAGCGAGCCGGTTGACAGCAAGGATTCGATCACGGTAAATCCGTGGTTGGGGACGGCGATATGCGCGATGCCCTCATGGCCATCCCCCCACCAAAAGGCCACCAGGGTGGCGGGCCCCGTGGTGGTGACGTGCTCGCTCGTCAGCGGCTGGCCGCGCAGCACGGCATTCCATTTGCAGTCTTGAATGACGCCGCCGTTTTTGACTTCGATGGCGACCAAGGTGATTTCATCCTGCGCACTGGTGGGGGCGGTAATGATGTGTCGCGCGCCTCCCTTCGCGAATGAACAGGCGTACAGTGCCGTACCGGAGCCGGGATATTGGGGGGCGTAACTGTGAGTCGGGCCAAGCGGGACATAGGGTGAGTTATCCAGGTTATCCGTTGGCACCTGGGTGAAGGCGGCGATCTTGCCGCGGCCAACAGCCACCAATAACGTGCTGCCGACGGGTTGGGTATCCATCGCGGCGGTCGATATGCGGTTCTGCGTGTTTTGGCCGGAGGTCAGGGAGAAAGCGCGGGCGAGCCGGGCGAGGCCCCGGAGCAACCGTCCCTTATGGACCAGAGCCTGGTAGGCAAGCGCATGGGCATTGACCGTTGGTTGCATGGCGTGGTGGGAATGATCGCGGAGAGCTGACGGCTGCGCCGGAGCGATCGGAAAGCAGATCGTGGAGTCTGGGATGCCTGTGGGATTACCATCGGAAGACCGCGGCAGCAGGTGATCCGCATGGGGCAGGCTGCCGGTCATGATCGTCAAGGCCAGCAGCAAACCAAGCAGCAGCCAGAATGCAGAAGCAAATTTGGTGGCGTTCATTGTCCCTCATTCGAAGATGGGAGTTGATTTCAACCAGTTCCTACCGGGCGGGCCGGACTTGGCTGGGAGGGCAATTTACTGCAGCAGGATATTCGGCAGCTGGGCGGCGGTCCGAGAACTTGGTTGCAATGGGAGCTTGCGCACTTTCGTGAGTTCCACCCCTTTCACCACGCAGAGGTATTCATACATGGCATGCAGGCGCGCGAAGTGGTAGCCCTCTTTCCCGTCCAAAAAACCGCATTGCCACAGATAGACATACCCGAAACGCTGGAGCGGGCGGAACGGCAGGGTTTGGGAGAGTTGTTTCAATCGGCGGAGCAACCCGACCTCCCGGCTTTGTAGGGTCTGGCTGCTGCCTTTGAGAAACCGGTCCAAGGCCACGCGCGCTTCCCAGTTGGAATACCGGTTGTGCTTCTCCACAAACACATCCACCGACGGAAAGGCGTAATGATCCATCTCGCATTGGAGGCGGCCGGTCTGCCCCTTGACCAGGACATGTTCATGCACCTCGTTGTCACCGCTGGCGGTGGCCACGTCGGTTAATTGTTCGTAGCGGCCCAACCGGTGTTTGAAGAGCCGCAGGTTCCAGTTGGGGTAATACGCATGCTTAAGCCACTTGCCCATGAACATAAACCGGCGGTTGATCCAGTACCCGTCGACGGGATGCCCAGGATCGGACGTGATCCGCCGGAACTCCGCCTCGGCTTCGGGGGGCATGACTTCATCGGCGTCCAGGATGAAGACCCATTCATGCTTGAAGGGCAGGGTGTCGAGCGCCCAGTTTTTCTTTTTGGGCCAGATGCCATTGAAATGGAATTGGACGACGTGCGCGCCATGGGCCTGGGCAATCGCCTGGGACCCGTCGGTGCTTTGCGAATCCACGACAATAAGCTCATCGGCCCACGCCACGGCGGCGAGGCAGCGAGGCAAATTGTGCGCTTCGTTCTTGATGGGAATAAAGATGGAGACGGGTACTTTCATGGGTTATCAATGATAATATTTGTAAAAAGTCAGTCCGCTAACCCGGATATTTCATGGCCATTTTGGAAAGAGTCGCGAAAAATCCTATGAAACGAGGGGCGCAAACACGTTCGAATGCGTGGTTGAAAAGACACGGCACGCAGGTTTGGAAACCTGCGATACGGCAGGCTGGGAAGCCTGCGCTACAATGGTTTGCCATGGTTTTGCCGGTTTCACTATGAAATATCCGGGCTAAGCCCCCTGCGCTTCGATCCAGGGATTGAAGCGTTTGAACCAGGTATTCCGCCCCGGCTCAGCACTGGATTTGCCTGCTGGGGAACGATCAAAAAACGATTGGACATCGGGGGTTGAAATTCTGGTTTGCGGAATCGTTACGGCTCAGGATGCGGGAGCGGCAACCTGAGCCCGCAGGTCCAGCGTTCGTTGCCGGATGGGCTTGGCCGGGTTGCCGGCAACGATGGTCCAGGGCGCCACATTTTTCATGGCGACGGCCCGGGCACCGATAATCGCCCCCTCGCCCACGGTCACGCCTGGCCCGATAAAGGCATCGGCACAAACCCAGGCTTGATTTTCAATGATGATCGGCGGTTTGAGCAGCGGCAAATCCGGCCGGGTGTAATCATGCGTGCCGGCGCAAAGTTGGGCGCGATGCGAGATGGTGACTTTTTCGCCGAGGGTGACGGGGCCGAGGTTGTAGATGAAGGTCTCCTCGCCCAGGGCGCACCAGTCACCCGCCGTCAAGTTCCAGGGAAAGTAAATCCACGTGGAGGGATAGGTGTTGACGTGCGCCCCGATTTTGGCCCCGAAACATCGCAAGATAAAACGCCGCCAGCCGAAACAGGGACGGGGGCTGAAGCGAAAGGCCAGCCGCCCGCCCGCCCACAAAGCCCGGCGGAACAATTCGCCCGGCGTATATTTTTTAGCGCGGCGGTTGGCGGCGATGTCCAAGGCAATGGTACTCATTTCTATTCAGTAGGCTAAGATTTGTGGGCCGTACGGGAGAACAACCTGCGCAGGGGCAGCAATTCTGCTGCATTGGTTTTCTTTTGGCTGCTCAGTTCTTCCAGGGTCATCAGCAGGGAGCGAGCGGCGTTGACGACGCCAAATCGATTGTAATAGCTGTGTTTGGCCGCCTGGATCATCGCCTGCTTTGCCTCGGCCGATAAATGCTCCCATTGCGCAAACAATTGCCGGACGCCTTCCGCGGTGTCCGCAGCCACCAACCCCGCTCCATCCGCCTTGATTTCCCGCCAGATATTGACTTGGTTCGAGATCAATACCGGGGTGGCGCACGCCAAGGCTTCGACGACGGCAATGCCAAAATTCTCCTGGTGGCTGGGGAGCACAAACGCACTGGCCCGGTACAAAGCCCCCCATTTGGCGTCGCCGGTCAGCATGCCCGGCCAAAACACGGCCGGTCGTGCGCCGGAATCCGGAGCGGGCGGACACAGTTTTCTCGCCAGTTGCTGCATCCGCTGGCCGTATTCCGTGTCCAAACCAGGACCGGCAACCACCAGCGCCGGAGTCGGGGCCGGACCGCTGTTTGCGGGGGGCACCCCAGCGCCGGCTGCGTTGCCATGCACCGCAGCATAGGCTTCAAGCAACAAGTCCACGCCTTTTTTTGAATCAATGCGCCCAAGAAAAATATAATAGGGTCGATCGTTCAACCCGGGGCAGCTTTGCTGGAAAGCCGCCGCCATGCGCGGGTTGAATTCCGGCGGTTGCGCCACGCCATAACCGACGTTGATCTGTTGTTGCGGGTGATAGGGACGAAAAGTGTCTTGGGCCAGTCGCAATTCTTCGGCGCAGGTAAATAGTATGCCCGCCGCCCGGTCGATGACATGCCGCTCGATGAGTTTCCAATAGACCCAGTTCCGAAAGGCTTTCCAGCGGCGTCCCGGCGCGCGTTGAAACCAGGGATCAAGCATGCCATGGGGAAACACGAAATAGGGCGGTCCGTTCGGCTGCAAGGCCAATTTCGAAAGCACATAACCCGGATACAGCCACAGACCATTAAGAATCACCACGTCAAAGCGGGGGAGATTCTCGACCAACCAGGGACGTAGAGCCGGGTGATAGCCCCACGCCCCGCGCCTTTGGCCCAAGGCATGGACGGTGATTTTTTCGCCGGCCAGATAGGCCGCGGCCGGGTCATCCAAGCAGACCACTTCCAAAGAATGCCCGCCTTCCAATGCCTGGGCGGCCAAGTTCCGCACTCCCTGGCACGGACCTCCGGCGCGTGGATTCATGCTGGCGATGACATGTAGATAATTCATGATTCAAATTTGAAAAAGGAGGACGAAACGAGAGTTGACCGCCGGGCCCGGGAAGGGCCAAGTTTAGATTTCAGCGGCCACGACTGACGGTTCTTGCGGCGCCGCTTTCCTGCTGCCGCCGCAGCGCAGACCCGGTCTGGCTTGGCGCTTGGAATGACAATCCCGATGGTGCCACGCCAGCTATTCCAGCCGGACGTTTGGCGGGGGTGACCACGGTTTGCCGACTCTCGGTCAGGACTCTTTGGTATATCTCCGCGTACGCGGTCAAGGCCATTTGGGTGTCGAATCGGGCAGCATTCAAGCGGCCGGCTGCCACCAGTCGCGCGCGGTTGGGAGCGTCGAGTCGGATCACTTGCTGCAGGAGGTCGGCCGAGGATTGGGCCCAGGCGACCTGCCCGGCGGCATCCGAAGGCTGCCGCGGAATCAGACGCACGGCCGGGCCGCCCACTTCGGTCATGGGCGCGATTCCGGTGGTGATCACAGGGCAACCGGCGGCCATCGCTTCCGCGATGGGCCAGCCAAAACCTTCCTCGAGGCTGGGAAAGAGCAAAGCCTGCGCCTGGGAATAGGCCGCATTGACTTGTTCGTTGTTGAACTCGGTCAGGAAATGAACCCGGCCTGGATGGGGCACGGTCGCCACCAGCCGGCGGAGTTCCGGCGTGGGTTCGGCCCCGATCAACCACAGCGCCGGAGGGTGGGGATGCCGGGTGGCATAGGCGCGGTAAATCGCAACCACGCCCGGCCGGTTTTTATACCACTGATTGCCGCCGATATGAACGATGAAGCCAGGTTCTGAAACCCTGCCCCCCGCCTGCTGGAGCAGGGCTTTTCCCACGTCTGGTTGCAGCGGGCGGAAAGGATGGTTCAATCCGTTATAAACCACCTCGGAAATCTTTGGGGGATGCGGCAGGAAACGGATCAAATCCTCGCGGGTTTTTTCGGAGACGGAAATGAAGGCCTGACCACGGGAAAAGCCATTCCGTATGAGTTGCTGATAGTGCCGGCCGGTCCACCCCGGGCGGTTTTCCGCAAACTCGCCCAGGGCGGATTTGAGCGCCAGAAAATCGTGACAATGGATGACATGCGGACGGTGGGCCAGATGGGGAACCCAGATGCCCAATGCCTGATCGGTCACCACAAACAAAGCGTCGGCTGGCTGTTGCGCCACCTGCCGGACCAGTTGCCGCGGATACAATAAATATTGATCCGCATAGGTGAGCCATTTACGCACGAAGCCAGAAGGGATGGGCAGCCGGGCCAGGCTGGACCGGGAGGTCCACACGGCAACGCCATGGCCGCGTTCCTGCATGCCGTGCTGGATCATGCCCGCAAAACGGGGCATGCTGGCGGAACCCAGGGAGGCCGGATGAGTCAACAAAATGAGTTTCATGGCTAACAAGCCGGCAACATCTCCTTGATTTGTCTGGCAATCTCTTTGGCGGAGGTGCCCACGGAATAGTTCTTCATGCGTTCCCGAGCCCAGGCAAACTGCCGCGGAAACACCGCCAACTCTTCCACGGCACGGGCCAGGGCCAAGGCATCCTCCACGGGAATGGTGCGGACCCGTTCCCATTCCCCAAACTCCCGGCTGCACCCGACGGCTTCGGAAACCACCACCCCGCAGCCCGCTTGCAGGGCCTCATTCACCACCAGCCCCCACGTTTCCCCCGCATAGCGTGAGGCCAAAACCATGATATCCGTGGCGGCATAGTAATTACGAATGGCCGACTGATTGATAAAACCAGCGAAAATGACGGCGACGCCCAATTGCTGCAGTTGGCGGGCGGACGCTTGCATTGCCGCCTCCATTTCGCCGGAACCGACATACAGCAAGGTCAGCTTGCGGTTTAGTGCTGGCTTTAGAAACGGAATCATTTGCATTAGCAGGTCGGGAGTTTTTTTAGGAATCAGTTTCCCGAAGAATCCAATCACGATGCGATCCGCGCCGATGCCGAGCTGATGCCGGCTGGTTTCCCGGATCCGGGAAAATTCCGCTTCCGATGAGTTTTCAAAATGGTCCACGGTGCAATAAGGCGCGCGGGCAAGCTGGCGGGGTTTGAAGCCATGCTGCAGGAGATGCTCACGGTTTAACGCGCCAATATAGAATGCTTTCTGCACTTGCGAATAGAGCAACCGGTAAACGATGGAGCGGATTGCCGCCTTGTCGCGGGAGCGTTGATTGGCCTGATCCTGGGTTTCCAGGCGGATCCAAACGGGGATTCGTCGCATGCGGGCCTGGAATAGGGCGGCAAAATCATAAGCATAAAGAAATTGGGTCTGCAAAATGGCTTTGGGGCGGTAGGTGTCGAAAATGCGGGCCAGCCCGCGCCCATGCAGGCTGCGAAAATCATCCAGCGCGTTGCCTCGTTCTTGATTCAGGAGCGTGTGCGGGTAGCCATCCAGCAAGGGCACATCCCAGGCGGCCGTCTTGCCAAAGCCGACCCCGCCGTCTTTCCGCATGGAGATGTCAGTCGCATAAAACACATGAAAGGAACCCGGCATCAGGCGCTCCAGTTCCTGATACACCGGTGCGCGGTATTGCACGGGATGACTGTCAAAGATGGCCAGCATGATAAATCATAAAACGGGTTGGGGGTGCCTTGCCAAAAGGTGCATCCGATCAAAGCCACTCAGGCAGGGAATGAATCCCACCGCCAGCCACCACCAGATGGCTTCCTGCGGTTGGAGCGCCAGGGTTCCCGTCAACCCGATGATGGCAATAAATCCCCAAGCGAAGCAGGCGGCGATCCGGAAGTCCATGCGGCGCAAGCGCAGCACCAGGGTCAAGGTGCGGAAAACAATCCAAAATCGAAAGCCATACCAGACCAGCACCAAGTACCAGCCCCCTTCAAAAAACGTCGTCGCTTGATCGGTTTCGGTCCAAAAGCCGCTGGCACGCCATTGCGCGGCATAAGCACTTAATTTATCAGAGCCATTACTCATGACGCCCAGACCGTATCCCAACAAGCTCGGGGGGGCATTCTCCCATCCGTCCGTCCAGCCCAGCAAGCCATGCTGGATGCGTTCTGCCAATTCGGCATTGTGCGAGGCCTCGCTCGTGCGGGAATTGTAGGCCGCAAAGAATTCGGGATAAACCGTCTGGATCAAGCCCAGCAGGGCAATTCCCACCCCCACCGGAATGAGGATTTTAAGCACCGCCTTGGGCCCGCCACAAACCGCCAGCAAAAGGCCGCTTGCGCACAAGATTCCCGCGCTGCCGACGACCGAAGTGCGGGAGCCGGTTACAAAGGTGCCGACCAGAAAGAGCCCGATGAAAACCAGCGCCTGGAGCTTTACCGTCCAGCCGCGAAGGGAATCGTTAAGGAAAAAATAGACCGGCAGGCAGTAGCACAGCGCATTGAGGTAGTAGCAATATTGGCCAACAAACGGAAAGGTGGACGAGACCCGCAGATAGCCCCCGGCCGAGAAATTGCTCAAATCGGTGCCGGCCACCGATAAATTGAGCCAATTGCTGGCTGGCAACCGGTTTTGCGCGACCGCCACCAGCGTGGTCACCACCACCGACCAAGCGATCAGCCGAAAGAGCGAGTATAATTGCTGGCGATGGTTGGGGAGATAGGCGATACCCATGGCGACCGCCACCGCGGGGAACAGAAGGTATTGTTTGGCTCCGAAAACCGCCAGAATCGGACTGTTGGTCGCCGTTAGCAAAATACAGGGCGCAAGCAATGCGGACCACACCCCCATCACGTTCAGCCAGTGTGCGGCCACGGGATTCCTTTTCTCCTTCAGGCAGATGAACAGGAGCCATAAGGTCAGGAAATCCTTGAAGAAGAAGATGGGCGTCCCCAGAAAACCGGGGGCCAATTTTCGGGCGATGCCTTCAAAAATGAGCGAAATAACCAACAAGCACAAACTGCGATGAATCCGCCGTTGCCCGGCCGTCATGGCTTGCGGCAAAGTGGCTGCTCCATTTCTTTGCGGCGGCTGGCTTAGCTGCTTTGGCCAGGGCATGGCTGGCGTCGGCAATGGCATGTCAATCGGGTTCATTTGCGCTGGCTCGGTGCTGGTGAAAGGCCTGCATCAATGTCGCCGACAGGCGGGGAATCTTCCGGCCCGGATCGCGTACGCGAGCGGCGGTTTGCAAGGCCTCTTCACGTTTTATGGCCAGGAACTGAGGGTCATCGGCCAGGCGGTTCAGGCAGGCGGCGATGGCCGGCGCGTCCCGGATGGGCACCACCGCCCCGCCTTTGCCGTCGGCCAACAAATCCTCAATGCCGGTGTTTTCCGTCGCGATCACCGGCAGCCCATGTGCCAGCGCCTCGTTCAGCACCAAGCCAAAGCCATCCTCGATCGACGGCAGACAAAAGACGGAGGCCCGAGCGTAAACCGACTGTAAATCATTCCCTTTCAGCACGCCCCAGAATTTGACTTCCGCCGGCATGGATAGTCCCTCGATCCCGCTTGGGTTGGCAGTCGGACCCACAATCCACAACTCCTTTTGGGGATGCTTAAGCTGACGGAAGGCTTCGATCAAATACCGCAACCCCTTCCGCACGGAGATGCTTCCCACGTAAAGCACCCGAAAAGGGCCGCCGTCCTCAGCGCGCCGGGACTCGGGCACCGGGGTACCGGCGATGCTTTGCATGGGATAGGGTACCTGCAACAGGCGGCGGGCGGGAATGCCCTGCGCCACAAAACTGCGGGCAACGAAGGTGGAGGGCAGCAGCACATAATCCGCCTCTTCCACTTCGGCCACGCGCCGCTGAGTTTCGCGCGGGTGAAACGGCTGCCAGGGGAGTCCCAGTTGCTGGTGCTCCTCCCGCATGAGCTGTTCCTGCACCCGGACGTGGCTGTTGACCGCCTCCACGACGGTGATGCCGCCGCGCTGGCGGAACCAACGGGCGCTGTTCAGTCCGCAGCCATTGTAAAACAAAAACATGTCCGCGTCTTGCAGGGGGCGGCGGGATGCGTGATCGAGTTGCAGCTTTGCCCAAAAGCAAAGTTCGGCGGTAATCCCCTCAGGCAGCCCCAGCTTGTGACTTGCGATGAACAGGGTTTGCACTTGATCCGCCCGCTTTAAGGCGGTCCCGATTTCGGGGATCGGCGCGCGCGGACTAATACGGGGAAAGCCGGAGACCAAGGTTTGCAGCATGCCCGCCTGCTGCAACTCCCGCGCATACCCATAATGATGGGCGCGGTTGGGCGCATTATAGACAATTTTCATCGGATGCGGTGCGAAGCTGAACCCCGGAGGTGATTAACCGGTTTTTGACATAGGGAACACCCAGCCAGGCCTCATAACACGCACGCAGAAGGTTTGGTTTATAATCCAACTTCTGCGAGCGATTGGTCCGCACCACTTTCGCCGGGTTTCCGGCCACGACATGATAGGCTGGCACATCCCGCGTCACCACTGCGCCGGCCGCCACGACGCTCCCTTCACCGATCGTCACTCCTGGCAGAATCAGGGCTCCGGTGCAGATCCAGGCATAATCCCCAATCACGATGGGTTTGGCCAGGAGTTGAAAATGTTCGTCGTTCACGTCATGCGTCCCGGTCAGCAGCGTGACCCCGTCATTGATAATCACACTTTTGCCAATGGTGATGGAAGAATGCAGTTGAATTGAGGCGCGGCCGACAAACGAATAATCTCCAATCTTCAAAAACCGAAGCGGCCCGCCGATTTCACATTCCTTGATCCCGGCCATTTTCCCCAGGTCCACCCCACGCCGCCGCCATCGCCGGTCCAGCCAGAGATGGGTAAGCAGGCTGCGAAAAGTGAACAGACGCTTGCCCCAGCACGCGAACCAAGCGTATGAACCCATTGGCGGTCGCAACCGATTCGCAAGGAGGTAACGCAAGCTCATAAAATATTAAATTCCGTCCGGCCGGAGATGATGGAGCAGGGTGTCGGCCGTTTGTTTGACCGTCCAAGGCTGGGTGCATCTGCCATCCGCGCGGAACTGCCCGGCGTGGCGCTTTGTCCCCCAGCCCATGGAGCCACAAGCGATGGTCGGCAAGCCATGTTCGTTCATGGCGGCCACGGAGCCGCTTTTGCCCATTAACTCAGGCGGATAGGAAGTCAGGCCGTAATCCAAGGCAGAAAAATAGAGGGACGATTCCGGTTCATCGAGTTCCCCCAGTTTGACAAACCTGGCCAACGCCTTTAGTTCCTCCGCCAAGGCATCCCAGAGCTGGGTGCTCTCGCGACCAATCCTCCCCGCCGATAGCAGGAGCAGTTCCTTGCCCGGCGCTCTTAATTCCGCCATTCGCGCCGCCAGCAATGAGCGGTCCAGGGTGGCAAGGATGTTCCCAAAAAAGCCCGCCTTCACTTGATGGCCATGGGCGACCACCGCGCAACGGCTGGCCAGCCAGCGGTCGGCGTCCGCCTTGGGACCTACTGGAATATTTCCATGTAACGGGAGGATTTCCGCCCTGACGCCCAGTTTGCTTAACTCCGTCTGATATAGCGAAAGCTGGGTGGTGACGATTTTCGGTTGGAGCTGCTGCAACCAGATCCGCAGGCAGAGTTTCTGGCATTGGCCCAGCAGGCGCTGGCGCAGGGGCAGGGGCAAGCGCCACAGCACCCACAATTCATGGAACATCCAATGGAGGGGGCGGGTTCCGATCACTTTGGAAAGTTGCCAGGGCAGGGAAACCCCCAGTCCCCGGGGATGAAATGCGAAGGGAACAAACTGTAAACTCACCCAATCAGGGGCAAATGCATTGAGGTAATCGCGGGCTGCCACGAGGCGGTCCGGCCACGGAGTTGACCGAGGAAGTCGCAGCCCCGGAACCACGACGTCCTCGATTTCCTGCCCTTCCGACAAAAACCGGGAAATATGCTGATCGTTCAGGCTCAGAATCACACTGGAATGGCCCTGCCGCATGCACTCGGCCGCCAGCCGACGAGTGTAATCGCCCACCCCATCCCGCCCTGGTTGAAGACCTCCAGTGATGAAAGCAATTTTCATTCGACCGCAAACTTGGAAAACCCCGCCGGGGCAGGGGATCCGCGCGAGATCAGGTGCGAACCCCGATTCGTTTCGCGGGCACACCCGCCCAAATCTCCCGAGCCGCGACATGCTTAGTCACCACCGCCCCGGCGGCAACCACCGCCCCATCGCCAATGGTGACCCCTTTCAAAACGACGACATTGTCCCCAATCCACACGTCCGAGCCAATGACGATGGCGGCTTCCGGCCCCGGCTGCCGACGCATAGGCTGGCCCAGTTGAAGGCCATGATCATGGTCGATAAATTTCGCTCCCGACCCAATCAAGCAATGGTCGCCCAACTGGATCGACTTGCGGATGTTGAACTCACAGCCCCGGCCAATAAAAGCATGGTCCCCAATAACGATGGATGGCCCCGGGCGCCAAATGCCATCGAATTTGAAAAAAATCCCCGGCTCCAAAATGCAACGTTTCCCAATTTTCACCTGGTGGGGCCACGTGAGGTAAATCTTGGGCACCAGCGTGTGTTTTCCGACGCTCACGCCGCAAAGTCGCAGCCAGAGGGTCCGGCAGCGCGCGGATAATTTTCCATGCCGGACGCGAAACAGCAGCCGGTCCAGCAGGGAGCGGAAGTTCGTTGTGGTCGCAAACATTCAATGCAGCAGGCGGGAGTATTCGGCGCTATAGGCCAGTTGAGGATTTCTGACTCCGAGGGGACGCGCGGGAACTCCGCCAACGATATCAAGCGCCCCAACATCGCGGCTAACCACTGCTCCCGCAGCCACGACGGCTCCGCGATGGAGGGTGACGCCGGGAAGAATCATCGCCCGGGTGCCAATAAACACATAATCCTCCACCACCACCGGGCGGGAGCGCCCACTAAAATCAGGCCGCGATGGATCGTGATCCGCGGTTAAAATGCACACTTCCTCAGAAATGGAAACATTACAGCCGATGCGAAGTCCCCCCCGGCTATCCAGCCGGCAGCCTTGATTAATCACGGTGGTGGATCCAATCGTCAACCCCTTGGCGCAATCAAACCGGCAGTTCATAAAAATGCTGGTGCTGGCACCAAGATGGAAACCCATGAGGTGGCGATAAAATAACATTCGCAGGTGCCGGGACGGCAGTTGATTGATGACCTGATTGCAAGCATACAGCCGCAGCTCGGTGAGAATGCGTTTTAGAACTTTCATCTAATTGAACTGCGAAATCCCAAACCGGCCGGCGCGCGGATCGATATTCATGGCGCCCCAAAATTTCTGGCGCACCGCGGTTGACTGAAATTGTTGTTTGGCCAGCTGCAAAGCGGACCGGACCACTTGCTCACGCTCGGGACCGATCAGCTGCTGCAGGGACTGCGCCAGTTGAACGGGATCATTGGTGCCGCACACCTTGGCCGCGTGGTGCCGGCTCAACAGTTTAGCCGCCGCCGAATCAGCCGGGCCATGAAACAGGATCGGCAGGCCCGCGCCCAGGTACGTGATCATCTTCGTCGAAAGACTGTAGGCGTTCATCGGCCAATCCGCCGGGGCCAGCGACAACGGCTGATAAAGGATGTCCGCCTCGTTCAGATCCGCTTGCACTTGCGACTCGCTGCCAAAAGGGAGTTCCTGGAGGAATTGGGAATGGATGATTGCCTTCCGGCGAAGGCTGGCACCCCGCAGAATGAGGCGGACCTGCAGGCGAGGCTGCTGTTGAGAGATCAAATGCAACGCCTGCTGCAAGGCGACGAAATTAGGCTCATAGGAATTATGCAGCAAGCCCATGAAATAGAGGGCGAGCCGGTTTGGAAAGGGAGCGCGGGGTTGACTGGCCATTTCCGAAAGGCCGTCGGTGACCAGCAGATAGTCCTGCCTGCCCCAGCGGCGGCAGAGTTCCTCGCCCATTTCCTCGCAGATGACAAATCTTGCGGCCGCCGCCCGCCAGCATTCGGCGATGCCCGCCAGCAGTTTTTCCCGTTTCGGATTGGCCCGCAAGCAGTAGGCTGGATCATCATGAATTGTCAGAAAGAATGGCAACCGATTTTGCCGGGCCGCTTTGTACGCCGCGAGGGAATCCCAGCACGCATGCGCGATGCCATGAACGGCGGTCACGCGGTGCTGCTGGATGATGTTGTTTAGTTTGGCTTCCAGCCTGGAACCGCCCCAGCCATCCAGACGGGTAAACCAAACCGCAAGCCGGGTTCTTTCCAGCCGGCCGAAATGGGGACGTCCAGATACTTGCAGTTCCTGCCCAAACTGCGGTGGCTGCGTCGGGGTGGAGGTCGCCGCCACGCTCAACCATTGGGTCGGCGCATTTTCCAGCAAGGCCCGCATGATCCGCGCGCCGCCCCCGGCGGCGGCCAGGCCAAACGGTTGAACAAAGAGAATCATGGATTACACACTGCCACCGGCGGCACGCTCCGAAGTCCGACATAGGCATCGACCATGAACATCGGGATGGGGGCGGCGACGGAAACGAGGTTGAATATCAAGACATCATGAAACTGGCGCAAATCCAAGCAGCCAGCGGCAATCGCTTGGGCGGCTAAAATGATTGGAATATAACCCACCGCCTGCAAGCGTATCCAAGCCTTGCTGCTGTTCAAGGTCCACATCACGCCGGCGAGCAGCGCCAGACAGTTGGCGGCAATGACCCAGACACATTCGCTTTGCAAGCTGGCATATTTATCGCCGAGCAGCCATAACAACGGTGCCGGGTATAACCATGCCGCCAGCAACAACGGTGCGAGCACCACCGCCATGCCCGCAACCAGCATCAGGTAGAGCCGTGGCAACCGTTCGGGATCCTGGCAACGGTTGAACCGGGGTGCCAGCACGTTAGTAAACACCACATTGGCGACGGTGAGCAGGGCGGCAATCCGTCCGATGGCCGTGATGTCGGCAATCCCGTTGTGGTTGCCCACCAGAGTCAAAATGAGCAGCGTCACCTGGCCCTGAAAACAGAAAAAGATGGTGTTGGGCAGCGATTGCAGGGAGAGCCGTTTCAGTTCGCGCAGGTCTTCCTTGTTGTGTGCAGCGGCGAGGTCGGCATGGTGGCCAGCCCACCGCCGGAAGCAGAACGCCGCCACCCAATTGCTAATGACGCCCACGGACGCCGCCAGCCACGCATTCATTCGCGATAACGCGAGCACGCCGATCAGCCCCACGCGCATGGCGGCGTTTCCCAACTCCACTTTTTGCATCCGGCGATACTCATGGTGCAATTGGGCGCTGACGCTGAAAACGGAGGCCGAAAGCAAGGGAAACACGCCGGCGGCCACCAGCAACGAAAGCGCGATGATTTCAATTCCATTTGCCCGGTTGCGCCACAGCATCCACATGGTGACCGGCAGACAAATGCTCAAAGAGACCAGGGCAAACCGGCGGCGCAACGCGAGGGCGGTATTGATCAATTGGCCGAAGCGGGCGCGGTCATCGCAGACCCGGCCACCAATGGAACGGACCCCGATGCCAATGCCGAGGTCGGCCAGTAGATTGGTGGCGGTTTGCATGCCGTTAATAATGGCGAACAGCGCGTATTCAGGTTTTGCCAGGTGGCGCACAATCATGAATCCGGCCAAGGCGGTCAACAGTTGCACCAAGCCCTGAACCAGCCCGAACTCGGCGAGACGGAACGTCCACTGCTTGATTCGCGGCAACTTGACTGGTGATAGTTTAAGTTGTGCCGCGATCATATAAAAGCACCGCCCGCGGGCACCTTCCAGCCCGACGCGTAACCGCAGGAAAACACTTCGAAACCAATCGGATTAGAAGAGCCAGTCACCAATCGTTTATTCGTAAAGTTAAGCTAGCAACTCGCCACTCGCTGGCATTGGTGGGGCGCACGTCACGTTGACGATTTTCCCGCCCCCTGGTCATGGCGTGCCCGAAGGTGTGACGATTATGTCAGACATCGGTGATATATGCGGAGGGCTCTGCATTTGCGTCAAATCATCAAAGAACAGTCCCTGCACCGAGCCCGAAGTTCCGGCCACGATCAGCGTGGAGTTGCCCTTGAACACAAATTGGAAAATATGGCTGGAGGCTGGATTGGCATTGGGTCGCGGCAATAAACTGTCGTCGGCGGTGTAGGCGGCCAAATCCCCGTTGGTTGCGGTCAGGGAAATCGTAAAGTTTCTTTGATCCGCACCACTGGAGCCGCTGACCACCGTTACCATGTGGTAATTGGTGTCACTGGAACCAATATAAATGCTGCCCGTCGGATTTGGGGCCAAACCAACTCCATAATTGGGTTGGGTGGTTTTGATTCCCTCCTGACCATTAAGGTAAAACTGCCGCAGGAAATAATTTCCATGGGTCCAGCCCGTCACGTTGGTCACCGTGAAATTGGAGGGGAGGTTGGAAGCATTGGTCCCCGTGCCGTTCCAGTCAAACAGCACATAACCGCGACGGCCCACCGATTCGTTCATGAGGCGGCCAAACCCGTAGCCCGCCTCATCCTCCAAGGTCAACGCATTGGCAATGTGCACGGAATTGACGAAGGCAGGCTGGCCCAAGGCGGGCGCGTTGGAATCCACTTCCGTAACCATCACGCCGCGCGGATAGAGACAGCCATTGCCGTAGGTGACATTATTCATGCTCAAATTCATCACCTGATGTCCCGCCGCACTGGCCCGCTTGCTGGAATCGAAGGGCGTCACCGCCACTTGTTCTGAATGGCCGGATTCCTGGCCGCCGCAAATCGCGCTGACGACGAAGTAATAAATCAAGCCATTGCTCAAGCCGCTGGCGTTGTAATGGGGGGAAGTAATATTCGCTGCGAGGCGGTCATAGGGGCCGCCGTTGTTCGTCGCGTAGTACATGGAATAAGACCTGGATCCAGCAACGGCCCCCCATCGGATTTGCGCCGCCTGGTTTCCGGCCAAGGCGGCCACGCTGGTGGGAAACGCGGCCGGCGCATTGGTCAAGGTGGTGCTGCCGTTCAACGTCACACTGTTCGCCATCTCCCGCACGTTCGCGGCATTGAGCAAGTGCCAGCGTTGGGCCCCGTGGCCGCTTTCGTCATTTTCGTAGCAGTAATACTCGCCGCCGGTTTTGACCATGGCCGGACCAAAGCCGTTGCCCACAAAGGCGGGGATGATTGAACCCGCGGGATAGCCCAAGGAGGCTTCCCCAAACTGGCCAATAAACAATCCGTCGCCGTAAAAATGAAGGTGTTGTCCAGCCTGCCCCTGGCTGCGAAAAAACTCCCCGTGGTAACCGAACACAATGTGGTTATCAATCGCTTGCACGTCGGCGCCGGCATAGTTCACCCCATTGCTGATTTCATAGCCGCCCATGCCGTCAAAATATCCGACCGCCGGTGACGCTTTCCATAAAAAGTTGGTTCCGCCAACCGCAACCCCTCCCAAGTGATAGTTGGTCCGGATGGAGTCATCGAAACAGATGACCACATTGCTGGAAGTGATGGCGGTCGTTTTGAAAGATTCAGTGTTATTGTTTTCCGGATTATTCCCGGTGTTGGCGGCGGAGGCGATTAATGTTTGCGGCCCCCAGGTTGGATTATTCCGGGCATCGAATCCGGTCAAGGGCGATGACCACCATAGATTTGATCCGGTAGCCGACGCCAGCGCGGCTCCATCGGATCCGAACGAGTTGTCAACGCCCAACGCGTTTGTGCCCGGAATGAGGCCGGTGCAGCGCAGTCCCGCGCTGG
>Ga0302278_10002105_pt1 | contig 23436 bp, 18 predicted proteins | sample III_Bog_N3_2_FD_194543 | JGI IMG/M metagenome (GOLD analysis project Ga0302278, IMG submission 194543) | Peat permafrost microbial communities from Stordalen Mire near Abisko, Sweden - III_Bog_N3_2 | ecosystem: Environmental > Terrestrial > Soil > Wetlands > Peat | place: Sweden: Abisko...
ACCCCGCTCTTCCCCTCAGACCAAAGGTCTGCGACAAGGAAGGCCGCCGAACATCGCCCTCCAAAAGCAGAACTTTTTGCTCTTTTCGCGAAGAAAGCGTGCAGGCCAGATTCACCGACACAGTGCTCTTCCCCTCTTTGGGGATGGTGCTCGAAATCAGCACCCGCTTCAGGGTGCGGTTTCGGCGCAAATGGCGCAGCCGCACTCCCAGCAGACGGAAGGCCTCCGACGCCGGACTCTGCACATCGCTCAGGCAAACGATCCGGCTTTGCAGCGGGAGCCCGATCTGTTCGGTCTCCTGCAGGTTGAACGCTACGGCCAGCTCTGCGCGCGATGAGAACTCCTCGGCGACCGGCACTCCCATCGCCTTGGCGACAATCGCCTCGGCAACGCGCCGTGAGGGCCTTGCCTCCAGTTCGCTTTCCGTGGCCTCCGGCTGTTCCAGAATCGACGTCTCAAGTTCCGCGGAGGTATGGCGTTCAACCCGGCGCAGCAGTTCCGTGGATTCGGCCCCCGGCAGCGGGTCGGCTCCCGAGCGTTCGGCTTCCGCTCTCTGCAACGCTTCAAATATTCGGCTCATGTTTCCTCGCTTCAGGGGTTCGGGACGCGCTCAAGTCGGAACCGTTCCCATTGGACCTTCGAGGAGCGGCATACATGTCGAGCAGGACGCTCATGGCTCGCTGAAGGTCGGCGTCATCGTAACTTGCCGCCTTCGCCGCTTTGGGCGTGTGGAAGACATTCAACCGCAAATCTTTCGCCACATCCTCGATGATGTCCAAAGTGACGCTTGGAAGCTGCTTCGCGTATGCGGAAATCAGAGCATTTTCGCAAATTGTGTTGATCTGGCGCGGAATTCCGCGCGAGTGATCGAAAATCGCCGCAATCGTCTCCGGCGGAAACAGGTTTGCCTGCGAAGGGCCTTTGCTCGCGATCTGCAGGCGCTGCGCAATGTAATCGCGGGTCTCGCCGGCGTCGAGCGCCCCCAGCTGCGCCCGCAGGGCGATCCGCTGCTTCAGCTGCCTCATCTCGACCGAATCCAGTTTCTCGTCCAGCTCCGGCTGGCCCACCAGCACGATCTGCAGCAGTTTGTCGTTGGTCGTCTCCAGATTGGAGAGAAGCCGAACCTCCTCGAGGGTGTCGATCGGCAGCAGATGGGCCTCGTCCAGAATCAGCACCGTGGTCTGCTTCTTCCGTGCGCGGGAGATCAGAAACTCCGCCAGCTCCAGCAGCAATTCACTTTTGTTCTTGCCCGTCGAGGCCAGCCCGAAATCGGCGTGCACATATTGCAGAAGCTCGAGCGGCGAAAGCCGGCTGTTGAACAGATACGCATACGCGCAATCCTTGCTGTCGCGCAGAAGGCCCAGCAGGCAGCGCAGCAGCAGCGTCTTCCCGGTCCCCACCTCGCCAGTCACGACCACGAACCCCTTGTGCCGCCGGACTCCGTAGTACAGCGTCGCCAATGCCTCGTTGTGACGCTTGGTTGGAACAAAACACAGGGGGTCGGGAGTCAGATTGAAGGGGTTGCGCTCGAGATGGAAAAAGGCCTTGTACATTGGGCTTTCGAACCTAATCGTGCAGATAGCTGAACGCCGAACCCGCCAGGATTGTGGCGGCGACCAGCGCCGCGGTGGCCCACCCCAAAACCAGTCTCTTTTTCACCCGGCTTTCATCCAACGCGCTCACCACCTCCGGAATCTCCGAGATGACCGCTATCGGCAACAGAGCCTTGATCTCCTTCTCGCTGTGCAGCCGATCGTCCATCACTTCAAGCCCCGCCACGACCAGAATACCGAAGGCCATACCCACGCCCACGCCAATTCCGCAGAACTTGAGCCGGTTGGGAAAATCGGGCTTAATGGGAAGGCTGGGCGGATCGAGCTGGGTAAAGCGCTCACCCTGCTGCATCTGCTCCATGCTGGTGGCCATCGCCGATTCGTTCTTCTTTTTCAGAAGATCGTCGTAGTTGGCCTTGGATTGTTCGTCGTTGCGGGTCAGGTCCGCCAGTTCCTGCTCCCGGGCCGGCTCCTGATTCAGCCGCTCCTGATACCCGTTGATCTTCCCCTTGAGCGCGGTGATCGCCTCCTCGCGATTGGCGACCTCGGTCTGATTGGCGTGCAACTGGCTCTGCAGTTGCAGCATGGTCGCGCTCTCGGTCGAGTCGGTGCTCCGCGCCGGCGCCCCGCCGCCGCTCTTCTGGCCCAGAATGAATGCTTCGCGCTGCTTTTCCAGCTTGGCGATGTCCCGCTTGGTGCGCTGGACGTCCGGGTAGTCTTCGGTATACCGCGCTTCCAGGTCGGCCAGCTTCGCGTTGAGCTTGCTCAGCTCGTCCTCGATGGCCGTCAGGCTCGACTCGCCGCCTTCACCGCCGGCCGAGGCCGACTTGCCGTGCAGGTTCCGGTACTGCTCGATCAGCGTCTCGTAGTAGACGCGCTGCTGCTTGGCGGTGTTCAGCGCGTCCTGCTCGCTCTGCAGCTGCGATTGATAGCCGCTCAGAATCTGCAGATTGCTTGCCTGCTGCGAGGGCAGTTCGCCAATATGCTGGCTCTCGAACTCTTTGATCTTGGCTTCCTGCGCAGCCAGATCCTGGCGCGCCGCCTCCAGTTGGCTCTCAATGAACTTGGTCGTATCCGCCGACTCCTGCAACCGGACTTTCGAATTCTCCTTGATGAACAGGTCCGTGAGTTCAGTGGTCACCATCTGAGCCACATGCGGATCGTGCGCCGAGTAGTAAATCCGGAAGGCCGTAATCTGATCGCCGTGCGCGTCGTGCACCAGCTCGATCATGATGTCCTTGCGCATCTGCGCAACTTTATCGTCGGGCGTGAACTGCTTGCGGCCATCGGAATACAGATGCAGCTTGTCGATAATCAGCAGCAGGCGCGTCCGGCTCAAAATCTGCTGGGTGATGCTCTGCAGCCGGTCCTGTAAATCGTCGCTTACATTCGATTGGACATAGTTCTTGGGCATGGTGGGCTGCTCGACCAGAATGAGAGTGCTCGATCGGTAACGGACGGGCAGTACCCAGCTTGCTCCCCAGACGATCATCCAGCCGAGAAGAGCCGGGATCAGGAATTGGAGATGACGGCGGCGCACTATGTCCAGATAACGCTGGAAGTCGAGCCCTGTCGAGGGCTGTTCTTCGGAGATTTCGGCCATGTTTATCTTCCCAATGGTCTTGTGAACTGATACGTGATGGAAACGTACTCGCGATCGCTGTCCGGATTGCTGGAGATCACCGCGACCCCGCTGTAGCTCTGGTGCAGCCGGGCATATCCGATCTCTGCGTTGAAGTGCTCGCCCATCGCGTGCTGGACCAGCGCGGTCCCTGAAATGCTGTGCCCTCCCGGAGTCGACAACGAAAACTGCGGAGCCACACTTTTGTTGATGGAGTAACTGGCCCCGGCTCCCAGGGTCCATCTCCTCGCCGCCTGCCACCGTGTCAGCAAGGAAGCGCTGTTGGAATGAAATGCGCCCAGCAAACCGCCACCGGCGGTGACCTGGTGCGCGTAACTGGCCGCCACATTGAAGCGCTGCGCCTGCCAGCCCACGCTTGCCCGCGCGGCCGGCCCCCACAGACTCTCAGTGGACATCCGCGACTGCATAGCTTCAGAATACTGCGCTCCCCCCGACAGGGAAAGAGAAACATTGCGCCGGAAGTAAAACGTGTAGAACCCAAGCAGCGAATGCGTGTCCGTTTCGGTCGCCGCGCCCTTGGGCGACTCGAGCGCCTGCTCATACTGGTAGGTCCCGCCCAGATAATTCCTGCCCAGCATCCGATGGCTGTAAAAGGCCGATCCGCCGCGAGAACTCGAACTATACAAGCCGGGCACGTCCGCCCCGGAGGGGAAATCGAGGTTGGTCAGCGTTCCACCCGCACCGATCATGCTGTTCAGGCTGTATTGATAGGTGAAATCCACATTCGCCGTATTCCTGAGCTGATCCGCGTAGGGCGCCAGCACGCCGGTTCCGACCGGGCCCGACCCCGTCACCGCGCCCCCGGCCCCCGCGTTGAGTCCGCTGAAGACATTCGCACTCTTCCTGAATTGATCCCGCACCGCAATCGTCGCGTAGGGGCTCAAGCGAAACTGGAAATCGGCGCCCGCCGCCTGGTCCATCGCATTCAGCGAACTGGAGCGCTGGTACAAGGTGAATCCCGGGCTGTATGTGAGCGTCCTCTGCTGCCGCTCGGTCGTCTGGTCGAGCGCGATCGTCGGCTGGATCGTATAAATGAAGTCGCTTGTCGGCTTGACCGACGTGCTCGACAGGACATCGTCATCGTACGCGGCGCTTACCGCGAGGCCGGCGCGCAGGAAATTCGACCGCGTCTCGGTGCCCACCAGCGCCGGATACGGCTCTCCGCTCACCGCAGGAGGGGTCTGCATCCGGGCGTCGCCCTGCGCCGGACTCGCCGTCAACTGAGACAGGGCGGGCACGGAGGCAAGAAGCACACATCCCAGACACAACTTATTGATCATGGCCGCCCTCAAGGCACGACAATCGTGTCGTGCGGCTCAAGCGTAATGTTCTGGCTCTTCTTGCCGCCCTTGATGAAATCCTTGTAGTCGAAGTTGATCTTCTCGGCTTTTCCGCTTCCAGATTTGGGCCGCAACACGTAGATCGAACTCTGCTTGGCGAAGTCGAGGAATCCGCCCGCCGCCGCGATCGCATCCAACACTGTCGGCGCAACCGTCAGCGAGTAGGACCCAGGTTTCGCGACCCGACCCAGAATGTTGAAATTCCGGCTCTTGATCTCCGCCACAATCACCGTCACCTGCGGGTCGGTGATGTACTTCTTCAGCTTCTCGGTCAGATCCAGTTCCAGTTGCCTGGGAGTCAGACCCGCGGCCTGAATCTCACCCACCAGCGGAAGCGAGATCTTCCCGTCGGAACGCACCGGCACCGAACGCGAGATATCCGTTTCCTTCCAGACGCTGATGGCCAGAACATCGTCGTTCCCAATCACGAAGGTGTCGCTTTGTGCCACGCCGCTTGCCGGCGCGGCAGCATCGGCGGGAACCGCGGCCTTTGCCGGGGGCTGTTGCTCACCCCCGCCCTGCGCACCCTGGCCCCAGAGACAACTTGAAAACGCAACAAGAACCGCAATCGAAAAAACTGTGTTACCGGCACCGCTTTTCATTGGAACTCCTCTATCCAGCCCCCGCGGTTCAGCCTCCGCAGCTCAGCCCAGACGCTTCCGAGGCCGGCATCTCCGAGCCGAGCCGCGCCCGGCGGGCGGAAGCGGATCGACCGGAATCCCGATCTACTGATGCGCTGAAACCACCCCAATATTGGTTCGGAGACATCCGTCAAAGGGCAATACGCCTGAAAACCCAACAGCTTCGACAGTATCTCCGGAAACGAACTCAGCAGGCAAGGTCTCGGCCTCCACCGGCTCCACATCCGCCGCATCGATCTCCACGGCCACCGACTGCGCAAGCATATCCACGGAAAGAACCAGGCGAAACAGATTCTTCTTCCGTACCAATACGCCCTCGACACCCTCCAATGTTCCCCGAATCACTCTCACCCGCTCGCCGCACTTAAGGAATGGGTAGGGCTCAACCAGGTAAGGCCCCTCTACTGTCTTCCGGATCGCATCGATCTCCACTTCGGGAATCGTCGCAACCTTGTCCCCGTTGCACAGAATCATGTGTACCCCGGGTGTGGTCAAGACCTGCAATCGCCGCGTAATCGCTCCCCGAACAAACACATAGCAGGGAAACAGCGGCAGGGAAAGCACCTTGCTTCGGTCCTTCCAGCGCCGCAGCGACTCATAGCAGGGAAGAAACACCTCAAAACCCTTTGCCGAAAGCATATCAGACACTGTCTTTTCGTGCTGATGCCTGGTGTAGAGCGCGCACCAGGCAGAGTCGTCGCGCAGTCCGTCGGCAGTACCGTGCTGGATTGTCATCTTGGCAGCTCCTTTTTCCGATGCAATTCTGCGGTTGTCGGCGTCGGGGCATAGCTTCGCCCTGTGGGTTACATAACCCATTTTCAACTGCTCAGCGAATCGGACTTCAACAACCCGCCCCGCAAAAACCGGGGAAACTCTTGTGACGTGGACCGTTCCGCAAGAACCCGCGGATCGGCCACACTCAAACTCGCTCTTGCGGCAGCAGCGCCGCGTGTGCCTTTCGCCGCTGTGGCACTCCCGCTTCGCGCAGCTTGTACAGCAGCGAGCGATAGCTCATATTCAGTTCCTTGGCGGTTTTCTGCCGGTTCCAGTCGTTGGCGCGGAGAACACGCAAAATCACCGCCTGCGCGGCTGCCGATGCGGCCTCGCGCGAGGCGTGCTTCAAGTGGCCGGTCAGCGGGCCGGCCTGCGGCTTTGCGTTCTCTGCCGCCGGCGCCGACTCCAGCCGACCGGCAAGCTCCGCCTCCAGCGACTCCTCGCCGCCAAGTACGATGAAGCGCATCACCCAGTTTTCCAGCTCCCGGAGATTGCCCGGCCAGTTCCACCGCTCCAGCAGTCGCATGGTCTCCGGGGTGATGGGTGGGGCGCTCTTGCCAAACTTTTTCGACAGCTTCTCCAGGAAATACGCGCAGAGTTGAGCAATATCCTGCTTGCGCTCCCGGAGAGGCACCAGGTGCAGGCTGATCACGTCGATCCGATAAAGCAGGTCCTGGCGGAACGATCGGGCGCCCGCGGCGAATTCCAGATCGACGTTGGTCGCGCAGATAATGCGCAGGCGCGCCCGCCGTTCTTCCCGGCCGCCAATGCGCGTGTACCGGCCATCCTGCAACAGACGCAGCAGCTTGGTCTGGAGGGTCCAATCCATGTCGCCAATCTCGTCCAGAAACAGTGTGCCTTCATCGGCGCGCTCTACCAGTCCGAGTCTGACCTCATCGGCTCCGGAAAACGCTCCTTTTTCGTAGCCAAGGAGCTCGCTTTCGAGCAATCCGGCCGGGATGGCGGCGCAATTGACTTTCACAAACGGGCCATCGCTGCGGCTGGAGTGCGTATGTACGTAACGGGCCACGATTTCCTTGCCCGTCCCGCTCTCTCCGCGTAAGAGAATCGACAGATCCGTCTGGCGAACGCGATTTATTTTGTCCAGAAGCCCGCGCATCGCCGCCGTGCCCCCGAAGAGGATGGACTCATCGGGCAGTTCTTCGGCATTGATTTGAAAGCTCTGTTCGCAAACTGTAGACATAGTTTTCCGTCGTCTTGTGGAGCTGCTGAACGCTCATGTAGCACGATGGTGGCCAAACTTCAGCCGGCTGAAGCGCCGCCTCGATTCGTGCTTCCTTGCTACCCCGAACCGCGCTGGACTTGCGGGCCAGCCCCTGTTCCGCGCCTCCCCGGTGAGAACAAGTAGGCTGCCCCAACGCTGAAGCACCCGTTCGGGAACGGACCTCCGCATCACGCTTCGCCCGCCGCCCGGCCTTCCGAAGTGCACAGCTTTGCATACTCGGCCAGTGCATCGTGCACATTGGCGTGGATTCGAGAGCTTCCCCCGCTTCTTTACGCCATGTGCAAATTCTTGCACATAATACGTCATCGGCCAAACCGCGACTCTCCACGATACCCCTCCCGCCAAGCTCCCCTTCCGGAGAGCGCCAGGCCGCGGAACAGCAGCGGTGCCGATTCTTCCAACCTTCTCCCATTGCGTTCACGAAGTTTTCACAGTACCTGTGTACGGCGAACCGCAACCGCGGAGCGGCTTTACTCCGCCATTGGAGGCACTGCGTAAACACGTGTTGACACTGTAACCGGTGAGAACGCCCCGAATTCACGGGACGCAACCCAGTCTCAGAAGGATTTGCGAGGTGTTTTTCTCTTCGTTCACTGGGCACGACTTGGGGTCGAAGGCAACTCGGAGAGATTTCAGAGGGCTTTCGTTCCCGGCTGGCCGACGACTCCGCACCCGGTTTCATCGGATGTGATTTTGATCGGAAGATAAGAATCGAAATGGAATCAAGCTTGCGCGGAAGACGGGATTGCGCTGGGAGCAATTGTCTTCCGCGACATGGAACCATCCGCGGAGACCCTGCTCGCGCCATTTCCAATTTGATCGGTCCGCTTGGTAAATGGCCGGGGAAGGTACGGCTACGCCGAGAATGCATCTCGGAAATCCTCGTCCGAGCCCTCCTGAGAATTCGGCGAGAGGCCATGCTGCTGGATCTTGTAAAGCAGTGTGCGGTAGCTGATGTGAAGACTCTCAGCGGCCTTGCGGCGATTCCATGCCGAGGCGTCGAGGGCGTCCTTGATCATCTGCATCTCCGTCCGCTCTTTCACGTCGCGCACAATCGAGCGCATTCCCTTGCGCGGCGGCAGCTGGGCGGAGGCGCGTACCCCCGTCGCGGCGGGTACGCCGATCTTTGCCGCGAGCTCCCGGAGGGCCGAGGCCGGGTCCCGCAGCACAACGGTCCGGATGACGAAGTTGCGCAACTCCCGGATGTTTCCGCGCCACTCGTACTGGAGCGCCGCCTCGATCAGCTCCGTGGAGAAAATGGATTCCCGGCCGTTCTTCATCTCCAGCGGCATGCGCCGGATGGTCTCTTCGATCAGGTAGGGAATCTCCTCGCGCCGCTCGCGCAGTGGCGGAACCGTGATCATAAAGGCATTGAGCCGGTAATAGAGGTCCTCCCGAAAGGTCTTTTCCTGCAGAGCGCTTTCCATCTGAATATTGGTGGCGGCCAGCACCCGCACGTCAACTTTGGTCGGGCCCTGACCGCCAAGCCGCGTAAACTGTCCATCTTGCAGCACATGCAGCAATTTGGCCTGCATCTGCGGCGTCATTTCGCCGATTTCGTCCAGCAGCAGGGTTCCGCGATTCGCCTGCTCGAACTTCCCCGTTCTGTCTTTGGTGGCGCCGGTGAAGGCCCCCTGCTGGTGCCCGAACAGTTCGCTTTCCAGCAAATCGGCCGGCAGAGCCGCACAATTGACATTCAAAAATTTGTGCGCTGCACGGCGCGAATGCTTGTGAATCAGATGGGCCACGACCTCCTTGCCCGTGCCGCTCTCACCCAGAATCAGCACGTTCACATCGACATCGGCCAGCAGCTTGACTTGACGATAAATGGAGAGCATCTTCGGAGAGGCCGCGAGAAAGAACCGATCCTGGCCAAGCTCCTCCAGGTGCAACACCTCTTTCATCTTGGCGGGCGCGCTCGTCCGAGAGACAGCCAGAGCCGGTTCAAAAACCGGAGTTTTCGCAGGGAATTCGGCGCCGGATGGTTGGTTGATCTCTCCCGCCACGGCCTCCAGGTTCTGCCGGGTAATCGGCCTGGGCAGGAAGCGCCTGATCCCGAGCGCCGAACCCGCCCTCACCGCCCCCTGTTCACCGATTCCCACGATAAGGCAGACTCTGTGCTTCGGAAACCCCTTCAGGAGCCGCTCAAGGTGGTCGGCGTCCTGGGAAGTTGCCGGCGAATACTCCAGAAGCAGCAGATCCGGATTGAGCCCGTTGCTCAATAGCGACTGAGTCTGAGCGAAGCCACTCGACTCAATCACTCGATGCCCAGCGTCTTCCAGGACTGTCTTGATAAACGAACGGCTCTCCGAATTGCGGATCACGCTAAGAACAAGCAGAAACGATCTCACAAGGCACCCTTCACTCAATGTGCTCAAATTCGTTCAGGTTCGATGCTTCAACTGCGGTGCGCGCCGTTCGCTTCTCGAATATGGCTCTCTTGGCGACCCTGGATTGCAGCCTGGGTTCGGTTCGAAGATACTTTCCCGGTCAGTTCCTGAGAAACTCGTTTCTCGTCGAAAAAGTCAAATGCCGTTGGAAACTCTTGCATGGAACCCGCAATGCGGGTACTCCGTTGATGATATCGGACGACGAAACCTTGAGAGCGCCGCGGCTTCAGCCTTTTATTCTGCCCGCAACGATGCTCGGTCCAGTGAACATTCGAATAAGCGTCCACGAGCGATTCGAAATACAATTCGCTCCCAGCCGGATGGTTCCGACTCAAACCCCGCCTGGCGTCGAAAGGTACTCGAACAGGCAAACCCTCGGTGCTTAAGAGCCTGGACCGTAAGGGGCATTGCAAGGAATCGCCGCGCGCCAGTTGCGCTCCAAAAGACGCGGACACGTCTCGCAAGTGGCATTCTCGCCCGATTGAGGGGCCGAGAAGCGGATACGAAACCCGCCGAGTCGAATCTCCTTTTACTCCTCGTGACTCTATTGCACAACCCCCCGCCAGTCAATAGAACAATGGTAATCGCGCAGTTGAATTACTGTCGAAGGACCACGGGTACCACGATTCCGCCATTACGGTGGTAATGGCGGAGATTTCCAGCTGCCGGACCCAGCCTCCGCTCTACGAGAACAAGCCGCGCAATCCCCCGGGTCAATCGTCGTGCCCGTGGCGCCGCTCACTCCATCCGAAAGCCCCAGGAATTAGCCGAATCGTGCTTGGCTTTCCGGTGAATTCATAGACAGTGACAATATCGAAGCGAGTCTCCGGGCGGTCGGGCCCCGGCAATTGGCGCAGATATTGGCGCGCGAGCCGCCGGAGCGTCTTCCGCTTATGCGCATCAACAGCCAGTTCCGCGGGTGCGAGATTTTGAGTGGTGCGCGTTTTCACCTCGATAAAACAGAGCAGGTCGCCCTTCCAGGCAATCAGATCCAGGTCCCCTGGCAGTGGCCCATCGTTCCATCGACGGGCGACTACGGTGAAGCCGTTTTGCATCAGAAAGAGAAGCGCGGTGTCTTCTCCGCGCTCGCCGGTGACAAGGTGCTCGGGTCTCCCGGCCGCGGCGCCGCGTTTGGCCGCCAGCCAATTCAAAAGCGCCAGAGTCCGCCCCACAAAACCTGCACTCCATCTTTGCATCAGTTGCATTTTGGGATTGATTGTCCCGCCTTTCGCGGCAAAGCGCAAATCTCGCTCGCGTGAACCGGCGTTGTGAGCCTTTCCTCGTATCCTCCAGGAGTGGGGGAGACTCCAGCCTATGTCCGCGGCAGTTCCGTGACGAGGCAGAAGGTCAGCAAGGAAAAACAGTGGTGTTCAATTGGTTGCATACCCCGAGATCGGCCTCCGGACCACTTCTTTCGTCTCGAACGCCGGTCCTGGATCCAGAAACGGCGATTCCGGCGAAGCCTTCCGATGCCTTGCTCGAATACGCATTGGAGGCTTTACCGGGTAATGTGATGTACTGCGACGCACACCTGACTCTGCGCTACCTAAACAAATCCTCGCGCGAAACACTACACCGGTTGCAGGCCTATCTTCCAATCCCGGTGAACGAGCTGGTCGGCATGTCGATTCACACGTTTCACAAGAAACCGGAAAAATCGGAGCGGATTCTTGGCGCCAATTCGCGGGGTGTCACCGGCGCCCATCGGCTGCCCCATCAGGCGGTCATCCAGTTGGGGCCGGAAAAACTCGATTTATCCATTGCGCCCATGGTGGATCGACATGGAGGGTTCGTCGGCGCGGTGGTGATGTGGAGCCTGACCACGCAGAAAGTGGAAGCCCTGATCCGAAGCCGTGAGGCGCTCCAAAGCGCGGTCGGCGAAGTGAATCGTCAGTTGGAATTAGTTGCCTCGGCGACTCACCAGATTGACGCCAGCATTGGAGAAATCGCCCAAAGCGCGGTGAAGGTGGAGCAGGCCACGGAGTTGACTCGCGCCGCGAGCAGCGAGAGCATCCAGGCAGTCGAGGGGCTCAAGGCCGCGAGTGCGGGTGTCGCAAAGGTTGCCGACCTGATCTCTTCGATCGCCACGCAGACCAGCGTACTTGCCCTGAATGCCACAATCGAATCTGCGCGTGCCGGCATCCATGGCAGGGGGTTTAGCGTCGTCGCCAGCGAAGTAAAAAAACTGGCCGAGCAGACAGCCGCGGCTACCGCCGATATTCACGCCAGAGTCGCGGGAATCCGCGGCGGCATTGAGGTCACGGTGATCGCGATCGATCGAATCACCCGCCAGATGGATGGTGTGGCCAGCCTTTCGCATATGCTGGCCTCGGCCGCCGAAGAGCAGAGGATGGCCGCCCGCGAGATGGCCGTATCCATCGAGCGCGCCTCCGACCGGACGGCGGAGATCGTCGCTGCCGCTTCGATTGACGGCGCATCCTGACAACCCATCCATTGGGAATGCGGCGCCGTGCGCCGCTTATGCTCCAACCCCGGCAAGTTCGGCGGTACGCTGGTGTTCCGCCTCCACCTCGCTCAGCGCCTCTTCCAGAATATCCAGCGCCACCGTCGCCTCCTCATCACGCACAATCAGCGGCGGGCACAGCCGGATTGAGGTCTCTCCGCAGCCCAGCACCAGCATCCCTTTTTCAAAACAAAGCGATTCCACGCGATTGCGCAGCGCCGTTGCCGGTGCGCGCGTGGCCTTGTCCAGCACCAGCTCGATGCCGATCATCAGCCCGCGCCCACGCACGTCGCCTACCAGTGGATGAATCTCCTTCCACCTCCGCAGGCGATCGAGCATCAACTCGCCGACCCGCGCCGCGTTGTCGATTCCCTCCCGCTCCAGCACATCCATCGTCGCCAGGGCGGCCGCAATCGCAATCGGGTTGCCCCCAAACGTCGAAGCGTGCGAACCTGGCACCCAATCCATGATTTCCGCCCGCGTCATGCAGATGCCCAGCGGCATCCCCGAGGCGATCCCCTTCGCCATGCAGACGATGTCCGGCTCCACGCCCGCGTGCTCGATAGCCCACCACTTCCCCGTCCGGCCCGCGCCCGACTGCACCTCGTCGGCCACCAGCAAAATGCCGTGCCGGTCGCAGATCGCTCGCAGCTCACGCAGGAAATTCGTCGGAGCCACGACATACCCGCCCTCGCCCTGGATCGGCTCGACGAATATTGCCGCAACCTCTTCGGGAGCCAACGTCGTTTTGAAGAGCTTCTCTTCGATGTAGCGCGCGCAACCCAGAGCGAATTCTTCCTCGGCCTGCGGACCATCCACGCCGCCTCGGTAAGCGTACGGGTAGCGCACATGGGTCACCCCCGGCAGCATGGGAGAAAAACGCCGCTTTTGCTGCGGCTTGGAAGCGGTCAGGCTCAGCGCGCCCATCGTCCGCCCGTGAAATGCGCCGAAAAATGCAATGACGTGCTGCCTTTTCGTGTGGTAGCGAGCCACCTTCAGCGCGCACTCCACGGCCTCAGCGCCGGAGTTGCCGTAATAAAACCGGTGCGGCCCGGGCATGGGCGCAATCGCCGAGAGCCGCTCCGCGAGTTGCGGCATCAGTTCGTAGTAGAAATCCGTTCCCGAAAGGTGGATCAGTTCCGCCGCCTGTTTCTGGATGGCGGCGACGACTTCGGGATGGCAATGGCCGGTCGAGGTGACGGCAATTCCGGCGGCAAAGTCCAGAAACTCGTTCCCGTCCACGTCTTCCACGCGCAATCCCCGGCCGCGCTTGGCGACCATCGGGTAGGAACGGGTGTAGCTGGGCGACATCAAGCGCTCATCGCGCAAAACGGCGGCCGCGGCCTTCGGCCCTGGGACGGGACAGATCAGCTTCGGACCGAACTTGGCATACAAATTGGAGTGAGACATTGAAGACCCTCCTCAAACGTTAGAAGACGTTGATGAGTTTCCCCTTTCGCCGGATTGGCGGAGCACAGGCTGCCTGTTTGCAGTTCCGCAGACGGGTAGGGAGGAAGAAATCCAGAGACGAGAAATCGCAATGCGGGATCGCAAGCATAGGCGATCGACCGCAACTAATCCCCTGAGAAGAGGTTTGGCCGAGTCTGGCAGGGAAGGCGGCCCGCGGTTCGCAGACCGTCGGGGCTGCCGAGCCCAAAGTCAGATTTCCGTCCGAATGCGCGCTGAATCGCCATGAACCCTCGATGGCCCGAGCATAGCACGACTCGAACCAAAACTGTCAAACATCAACCAGACACCGAAAGGGGCGCAGCCGTTTGGCCACGCCCCCTTTGGATACTCATGCCACTTCCGAGGCTACCGCCGGCGTCTTCGCGGATCAGTTGCCCGCTTTGTTGTCGATCCGCATGCCGTAGAACGACCGGTGCACGAAGAACACCGACACCAGGAAGAACACGACTGTCAGCACGTGCTCCAGTACCGGGTTGCTCGCCGTCAGCGTCACGGCAAGCTCCACGGCAAGCAAGCCGAACAGAGTCGCGAACTTGATGATGGGGTTCATGGCCACCGACGATGTGTCCTTGAACGGGTCGCCGACCGTGTCCCCGATCACCGTAGCGTCGTGCAAAGGCGTTCCCTTCTGTTTCAGGTCAACCTCAACCACCTTTTTCGCGTTGTCCCATGCGCCACCCGCATTCGCCATGAAGATCGCCTGGTACAGGCCGAAGATCGCAAGCGAGAACAGATAGCCGATGAACAGAAACGGCTCGGTAAATGCGAACGCAAGCGTGGCGAAGAAGACGGCCAGGAAGATGTTGAACATCCCCTTCTGCGCGTACTTCGTGCAGATCTCCACCACCTTCTTGCTGTCGCTGACCGAGGCCTTCTCCGCGTTTTCGAGATTGATGTTGGCCTTGATGAACTCGACCGCTCGGTAGGCGCCGGTAGTCACCGCCTGCATCGAAGCCCCCGTGAACCAGTAGATGATGGCCCCGCCGCAGATCAGCCCGAGCATGAACGGCGCATGCAGCAGAGAGAGTTTATCTACGTTCACCGTCAGTCCGTGGGTGAGAGCCATGATGATCGAGAAGGTCATGGTGGTTGCGCCGACCACGGCCGTCCCGATCAGCACCGGCTTGGCCGTTGCCTTGAATGTATTGCCGGCTCCGTCGTTTTCTTCCAGCAGGTGCTTGCAACGTTCGAACTTCGCGTCGATGCCGAAGTCCTTCTTCAACTCGGCGACGATGCCCGGAACATCCTCGATCAGCGAAAGCTCGTAGACCGACTGAGCATTGTCGGTGACCGGACCGTAGGAGTCGACCGCGATCGTGACCGGCCCCATGCCGAGGAAGCCGAATGCCACCAGGCCAAAGGCGAAGACGGCCGGCGCCAGCATCTGGTCCGCCATCGACGGGCCCAGGCTGAAGTAGTAGCCGAGCCCCATCAGAGCGACCATGCTCAATCCCAACCAGTAGGCCGACATATTGCCGGCCACCAAGCCCGACAGGATGCCCAGAGAAGCTCCCCCCTCTTTGGCCGAAGTGACAACTTCCTGCACATGCGCCGAACTGGTTGAGGTGAAAACCTTCACCAACTCGGGAATGACCGCCCCGGCAAGCGTTCCGCACGAAATGATGGAAGCCAACTTCCACCACAGCGTTCCGTCTCCCAGAGTCGGAATCATAAGGTACGTGACGATGTAGGTGAGCACAATGGAAGTGATGGAGGTAAGCCACACCAGCGAGGTCAAAGGCGCCTCAAAGTCCATCTCGTCGGAGTTGGCGTACTTCGCGTGAGCGATTGCGCTGTTGAGGAAATACGCACCCGAGCTCGAAAGCAGCATCGCCACGCGCATCACAAAGATCCAAACCAGCAGTTGCGCCTGCGTATCGGTGCTCTTGACCGCCAGCAAGATGAAGGTGATCAGAGCCACGCCGGTGACGCCATAGGTCTCGAAGCCGTCGGCCGAGGGGCCAACCGAGTCGCCCGCGTTGTCGCCCGTGCAGTCGGCGATCACGCCCGGGTTGCGCGCGTCGTCCTCTTTGATCTTGAAAACGATCTTCATCAGATCGGCGCCAATGTCGGCGATCTTGGTGAAGATTCCTCCGGCAATGCGCAGCGCCGCCGCCCCAAGCGATTCGCCAATCGCGAAGCCAATGAAACAGGGGCCGGCATAATCGCGCGGGATAAAAAGCAGGATGAAGAGCATGATGAGCAGCTCAACCGAGATCAGCAGCATGCCGATGCTCATGCCGGCCTTCAGCGGAATCGCATAGACCGGATACGGCTTGCCGCGCAATCCGGCGAACGCGGTCCGCGAGTTCGCAAAAGTGTTGACGCGAATGCCGAACCACGCCACACCGTAGCTGCCCGCGATACCCACCAGGCTGAATCCCAGGATCATCGGCAGCGTAACCCAGATTGGCTTATTCGGAACGGGCGCAAGCCAGCCGAAGTACAGAGAAATAATGACCGCAATGAATGCCCAAAGCAGAAGAATGAACTTGCCTTGCGTCACCAGATACGTCTTGCACGTTTCGTAGATCAGTTCGGAGATCTCGCGCATGGAGCGGTGAACCGGCAGGTTTTTCAACTGCACATAGATCGCCAGGCCGAACATCAGCCCACCGAAGCAGAAGAGCAATCCGATCATCAAGAGGGCATGTCCGTTCATGCCGAAGAAATGCACAGTCGACAAATCCGGCAGAACCAGGTTGGCTTCCCCTCCGCCACCCTGTTCGGTCTGCGCATGCGCAAACGCCGGAAGCAGGAGGCCCAGGACTGTCATCGCCATCCGGCAGGGCCGCTTCAAGAGCGTCCGGAAGGTCCTGCGAAGTGCGCTCGCAAAGCCCTGCATCGCAGGGGTTCCTGAATCGCCGCTCACCACGTCACGCGCAAAAAAAACTGCCGCAATCAGCGACAGCACGCTCACCACAAAAGCAACCAAGACCCAATTGAACGCAATATCCATTTCTTCTTTCCTCCCCGAATCATGCCGCGGGTACACACGTTCTCCAGGCTGGAATCCAGCCAAGGGCAAGATACCACCCGCCGTTCATGCCTGAATGTGACCGTGAACACGCAACGGAGAAGTAAACCATACCGATTTAGTCTTGCGCTAGACCTATTTTGACTTTTCTTGGGAAAAACCAGCCAACTGGCACAAAGCAAATGAATTGCTCCCTACCCCCGTGTCCGGTCCCGCACAAGAGCGTACATCAGCAAGGAGTGCGCATCGATTCCACTTCGCTTGCGATCAGCGCCGCGGCCCGTTCCGCACTCCGGGCGACTTCGGGCGAGAGATCCAGCGAAATCGGTTGCAGCGGATCGATCGTAATTGCGTACAGAATAACCTCCCGCTCCCCGCCCAGCAGATGGAACACATCCAGCAGGTCCTTGATCCCCACGTCGTGAGCCGTCAGGGTCGGGGGGTAGTCGCGCGAGAAGCGCGGCGTCGTGCGCGTCACCGTCCCCACCGGATTTCCGTCCGCCGAGGCGTCGATCATAATGATCTCGCCGGCGTTCTGTAGCGGCTCCAGCAGAACGAACCCGCCCGTTCCACCATCCAGCAGCTCGACGTGCGCCGGAAGCCCGAGCGCCATCAGCCGGCGCACCACATGCACCCCCACGCCCTCGTCGCCCATCAGGATATTGCCCAGGCCGAGCACCAACGTCGTCGCCATCATCGTTTCCGCACTACTCCTTGGCACGCTTCTCCCGTTCAAACTTCCATCCGCCCACAATCGAAGAAATTGTCCCACGCCCCTCAATGTAGTCGTGGTAAAAAGCCAGATACACATGGACCACCACAAAGCAGACGAAGAACCACATGAACGTGTGGTGCCAGAACCGCACCCCGAACTCGCCGCCCATCAGCGGCACAATCCAGGTAAACATCCGCGGCAGCCACGAGTTGCTCATGCTGGAGTAAAGCGCAAACCCCGTAATCGTCTGAAACACAAACGCCAGGAAAGTGAAGAAATAGATCAGCCCGGCCAGCGCGTTGTGTCCGGTCGAGATCGGCCCATGGAGCTTCGTCTCCAGCACGTCCGCCTTGATCACGTCCACAATCTCCTGCCGCTGCGAAGGCTGCAAGGGAAAGAACGACTTCCAGTTCGCGTACTTGTTGCCCACAAAACCCCAGTAAATGCGCGCTGCAAAGTTGAAGACGTAGATAAACGCGCACAGAAAGTGGACGAACCGCACCGTCCCAAACCAATACGCCTGGTACGCCTCGGCTGCATAAAACGCCCGCACCGGCGCCCCAATCAGGTAACCGGTGACGCACAGGGCAACCAGGCAGACCGCGTTGATGCCGTGATACAGCCGCACCGGCAGCTCCCACACATAGATGCGCCGGTATTCGAAGGGCTGCGCCGCCGCACTTCCAACTGCGCCCATAGGTCGTGTAATCATCGCGTCACTCGAAGGAAACCTGGTGAAGGTGCCGTCCCTGCGGATCGTACAAATGCACGGCGCAGGCCAGGCACGGGTCAAAGGAATGAATTGTCCGCAAAATCTCGACCGGCTCGTCGATCTTAGCCACCGGCGTCCCGATCAGCGCCTGCTCAAACGAAGAGCGCTGCTGCTTCGCATCGCGCGGAGAGCCGTTCCAGGTGGTCGGCACCACCAGCTGGTAGTTCTCGATCGCGCCATTGTGAATCTTGATCCAGTGCGCCAGCGCCCCGCGCGGAGCCTCGGTGAGGCCAACTCCCTCGCAATCCGCCGGCCAGCTCTTCGGCTCCCAGTGCTCGCCGTTGAAGGTGGAGACTTCGTTGATCCGCACCCGGTCCATCAGCTCGGCAAAATACTCCTTGAGCCAGATCATCGCCAGCTCCCCATCCAGCGCCCGCGCCGCCGTGCGCCCCAGCGTGGAGAACAGCGCGCCCACCGGCACATTCAGCCTACCCAGCGTCGCGCCCACCACTTCCTTCACATCCGCTCGTCCCGCCGCATACGCCACCACCAGACGCGACAGCGGACCCACCTCCATCGCCTGCTCTTTCCACCGCGGCGTCTTCAGGAACGAATACTTCTCATACCCCGCCAGCGTCTCAAACGGCGGCTTGGGCCCCGTGTAGTTCAACTTCGTCTCGCCGGCCCACGGATGAATTCCCTCCGCGTCACCCCCGCTGTAGCTGTACCAGGAGTGCGCAATGTACTCCTTGATCTCCTGCGAGTCGCGCGGATTCACCGGATGCACCGTGCTCAGATCCCGATTCAGCACCACGCCGCGCGGATACTTGAAGAAATCCGGCTGGCCATAGCCCTTGGTCGGGAACTCCCCATAGCTCAGGTAGTTGCTCAATCCGCCGCCATAGCTCGCCCACTCCTTGTAGAACGAGGCCACCGCCAGAACATCCGGAATGTACACCTGCGTCACGAACTCGTCCGCCTGATCGATCAGCTTGGCCACCAGGTTCAGCCGCTCCGAGTTGATCGCCGCAACTTCATTTGTGTCGATCGAGCAGGGCACGCCGCCCACCAGATAGTTCGGGTGCGGATTCTTGCCCCCAAACACCGCGTGAATCTTCACAATTTCCTTCTGCCACGAAAGCGCGTCCAGATAATGCGCCACCGCGATCAGGTTCACCTCCGGCGGCAGCTTGTACGCCGGATGCCCCCAGTAGCCGTTGGCGAAAATGCCCAACCCGGCCGCCGCAAAGGCCTTGATCTTGTCTTGCACGCCGGCAAAGTACGCGGGCGTGTTCTTGTCCCACTTCGAAAAGGACTGCGCCAGCTCGGCCGCCTTCTTCGGATCGGCCTTCAGCGCGTTCACTATGTCCACCCAATCCAGCGCGTGCAGGTGGTAGAAGTGAATCACGTGATCGTGCACATACTGCGTGGTCATCATGATGTTGCGGATAATCTCCGCCGTCGGCGGCACGGTAATGCCCAATGCGTCTTCGACAGCCCGCACGCTGGTCAGCGCGTGAACCGTCGTACACACGCCGCACACCCGCTCGGCAATCGCCCAAGCGTCGCGCGGATCGCGGCCCTGGAGAATTTTTTCCAGTCCCCGCACCATCGTTCCGGCGCTGTAGGCGTCCGTAATCACGCCATTCTCCACTACCGCCTCAATCCGCAAATGACCCTCAATCCGCGTAACCGGGTCGACCACTATCCTCGTCGCCATATTTCCTCGCTCAATTCCTTAAACTTCCGGCTGGTCGTCCGCATGGACTTCCGCAATCACGGCTTTCTTGCGAATATTCGTCACCACCGCGTGAGCCGCCACACCGGCAATCGTCGCCAGGCCCACCGCCGTGCCGATCGTGTCCGCCGTGCTCTCCACGCCAAACCCAGGGAACGACGCCAGATGCTGATAGAAGGGCCCGTTATCCCAGAACCCCGCCTCGCTGCACCCGATGCACCCGTGCCCCGACTGAATTGGATAGCTCGTCCCCTCGTTCCAGCGCACCACTGAGCAGGCGTTGTACGTCACCGGACCCCGGCAGCCCATCTTGTAGAGGCAATAGCCTTTGCGCGCGTTTTCGTCGTCGAACGACTCCACGAAAAGCCCGGCGTCGTAGTTGGCGCGCCGATAGCACGTGTCATGCACACGCCGCCCGAAGAACTCCTTCGGGCGTCCAAGGCTGTCAAGCGCCGGCAGGTTGCCCAGCACCAGGAGATGGGTCACCACCGCCATCATCACGTCCGCAATCGGGGGACACCCCGGCACATTGATCACCGGCTGGCTCACCAGCTTGGAGATCGGCGTAGCCCCGGTCGGGTTCGGCTTGGCGGCCTGGACACAGCCATTGGAAGCGCAACTGCCCCACGCAACGATCGCCGCCGCGTCCTTGGCCACCTCCTGCAAAATCGACTCTGCCGTCTTGCCGCCGATCATGCAGTAGACGCCCCCGTCATTCGTCGGCACCGCGCCTTCGACCAGGACCACGTATTTGCCCTTGTTGTTCTTGATCGTGTCCTGCAGGCACTTCTCCGCCTGAAAGCCCGCCGCCGCCTGCAGAGTCTCCGAGTAGTTCAAAGACAGCACATCCAGCAGCACATCGGTCACGATCGGGTGCGTCGCCCGCAGGAACGACTCGCTGCAGCAGGTGCACTCCTGAAAATGAAGCCACACCACCGCCGGCTTCGACTTTACCTCAAATGCCGAAACAACCTGCCCCACCGCCGACCGGCTGATTCCCGCCATCGCCGCCGCCGCCCCGCAGAATTGCAGAAAATCCCTGCGGCTGTACCCCTTCGCCTGCATCGACTGCCAAATGGATTCGCTCGCCTTCCCGTTCATCCGCTCCATGCCCACCTCACAACTCCGAGAATCACCCGCCGCTGGAAATCGTCCATTTGGACGGACCTGCCACGCATGAACGAATTGAAGTTAGGCCGCTGTCAATAAGGCCGGATGTGAGCTTCATCACGATTGGAGGTTTGCCGTGGAAAAATGCGGACGCGTTCTCAGCCCGATTTGCAACGTCCGGCCAATCGGGGCACTGGCGTCAATTGGTTCTCGGGCCTGCTTTGCGCATTCGGTAATGCAGCCGAAGAAACTCCGCTCCCCAAATCCAGAGCGTGTGATCGGCGCGCACCGTGCCCGGCTCGGCGGCGTACACGCGAATCTCCTCTCGCATGCTCCCCACATACCGGGCGCGGACGATCCCGTTCCCTTCGTGGACCGTGAAATAGAAACCTGGTTCTCCAAATCCGTTTCCCATCGAGCGTAGGGACAACGCGCCATCCGTCCCGGCTTCCGCCTTCATGATCACAATCGCGTTGCCGTTGGGCAGCGGGAACACGACCTTGACGCAAGGGCTGGGATGGCCTGGGATTCTGCAAATTGAGTAACTGCCCGCGTAGATGACATTGCCCGTAGCCAGCAATTCGCGCACCCATGCGGCATGGGCAAATCTGCCCGACTCACAATCGCGCATCTCCAAAACGCTGCTGGTCATCCCCTTTGCCGTGTCCAGCGGTGAGAGCGGGACGTTGAGCTGCTGCAAGCGGCGGCTGAAAATCACGCTCAACGCCTTCCCGAACGGCCTGAAGAAGCCATGCCATTGCGACCACACATCCAGATCGAACTCGGATGTTCGCTCATAGAACTCTCTGACCGGCTGGGCAACGCTGGCTATCTGCGGATTGTCTTCCTCCAGGGCGCTGAAATCGGGAGTCAAGCCACGGCAGCCCGCCTCGATCAACACAAATCGATGCTTCGCCGCATAGTCGGCAAAGAACTGCTTCCCGATCAGGCGCGTCCCTCCAACCGGACCGTCCAGCCAGAGATTGTCTTTGAGCTCCAGCCGGCGGCCCGTGGCGCGCACCCATTGCTGGGTTGTCCAGTCGCTCAGGTTGCCGCGCTTCTCTCCCAGCCAGAACATGAGGCATTATTGCACGGGCTTTCTACGCTTCCATGGCCGCCCGCCTGAGGTCTCAGCCAAAGATGGGCGGCTGGCCGGTCGTTTCCAGCACGCTCATCCACAAGTCTCCGTGGGGATCGACGGAATTCCGCTGGCGAATGGCCAGAGCCATCGGCACGTGAACAAAGCGCCCGCGCCAGCGCCCGATGAGCGTCTGCGTCCGGCCGGACATGGCCGCATGAACCGCGTTGTGCGCCAACCGCACACAGTAGACGCTGTCGTGCGGGTTGGCCGGCACGCTGCGGATGGCGTAGCTGGGGTCGATGTATTTCAGGTTCAACTCAACCCCGGCCGACTTGAAGTGCCCTGCAATCCGGTCGCGCAGCCATGGGCCCACGTCGGTCAGCCGCTTGTTCCCCGATGCGTCGGTGCCGCCGGGGCCCGAGTCCATCAGCTCCTGTCCCGCGCCCTCGGCCACGACGATCACCGCACTGCCGCGTATTTCCAGCCGGCGCCGCAGTGCCGCAAGCAGTCCAGCCTCGCCTTCCAGCTTGAACGGAACCTCCGGGATCAGCACAAAGTTGACCCCGCTGATGGCCAGCGACGCGTAGCAGGCGATGAAACCTGAGTGACGGCCCATGAGCTTCACCAATCCGACGCCGTTCGGCGCGCCGGTAGACTCCACCTGCGCCGCACGGATCGACTTGGTGGCCTCGGAAAACGCCGTCTGGAACCCGAAACTCTGGTCGATGAACATGATGTCGTTGTCGATGGTCTTCGGAATGCCCACCACGGCGATCCGGTTTCCGCGCGCCGTGATCTCTTCGGCAATGGCCATCGCTCCGCGAATGGTGCCGTCGCCGCCGATCACAAAGAGCAGGTTGATGCCCATCCGCTCCAGGCAATCGACCACCGCCGAGGGGTCCTGCTCGCCGCGCGAGGAGCCGAGTATCGTGCCTCCGTGCTCGTTGATGTGGGAGACGGCGTCCGGAGTCAGGTCGACGACCGAGCGGCGGAACTGCGGGATGAACCCCTGATAGCCGTTGCAGAATCCATAAACGCGCTGCACGCCGTACCCCTGGCACAGCTCCAGCGTCAGTCCGCGGATCACGTCGTTCAGGCCTGGGCACAGGCCGCCGCAGGTCACAATGCCGGCGCGGGTCTTCGAAGGGTCGAAGTAGATCTTACGGCGCGGGCCTGCCGGTTCAAACCCGGGCAAATCGGCCGGAGCGCAGCCGCGCGCCACCGCGGCCGAAAGCGTGTCGTCCAGGAGCACGCGGTCGGATTCCTCGACATAGTGCGATGATTGTTGCCGCTGGGCGAGCAGGGCGCCCAGCGGAGAATCGATGCGGGGCGTACCGAGAGTGTTGACGACCAGATCTCGGCTCCCGACCATCGCCGGCCCAAAAGAAGAGGTTGTCATATTTTCGCTCGCGGGATATTGACTTCCGTGCAGTATAGCCCAATCGGAATAAAGAGCCCATAGATTCCGCGCTCAGGCCGGACCGGAGGCTCCAGCGCATTGCCCGTGAGGCAGTCCGGCGTCGGGAATTGGCGTCCACATCGTTCGGAAGCGCCTGCGTCGTGTTTCAATCGGGAAATATGTT
>Ga0302278_10002107_pt1 | contig 23425 bp, 17 predicted proteins | sample III_Bog_N3_2_FD_194543 | JGI IMG/M metagenome (GOLD analysis project Ga0302278, IMG submission 194543) | Peat permafrost microbial communities from Stordalen Mire near Abisko, Sweden - III_Bog_N3_2 | ecosystem: Environmental > Terrestrial > Soil > Wetlands > Peat | place: Sweden: Abisko...
GCGGGCCGCCGTTGTAAAATTCCCAACTGGAGACAACATGCCAGATGCCCACGTTTTTTCCCGTCACCCCAAAAGCGGAGTCGCTTACGCTGCTCCAGCCCCAGACCCGTTCAGCACTGAAATCCGCGCTCCATTTGTATTTGTCATCGTAGGTGCCCTGCAACGGGCCGGAAGTGCACAGCGAATTTTCCTGCGGCGAATAAAACGCACCCGTATAGCTGGCGTTTATCCCACACTCGCGTTGAACCTGATCATTCACGCTCATCCAGTTAAAATACGGTGCGATGTAAATGTTGTCCCGCTCCTCGCCCGTGCCCATCGCCGCGTCCTGCGCCCGATGGCTCCAGGTAGGCGTGACGTAAAATCCCGGCGAGCCGCGCAGCAGGGAAAAATGGATGTCCACTAGACCGTTTGTAGCCGAGTCGCACTTCAAATCAATTTCCGCGTAGCTGCCGTTGTTGGTCACCAGCGAATAAGCCCACGAACTGCCACCCCAGCCGCCAAACTCCCAATAAAACGTGCCGCCATTCTTGCCGCCAGCCAGCAGGTTCTGAGTCTGGGTGCCAGTGCCATTGTTGTAGGTGTAATTGATTTGGTTGATAGAGGCACCACTTTTAATGACATGAATCGAGACCACGCCGTTGGCCATCGTCACACTGCCGTCACCGTTATCCACCACCGTCACATTCGCTCCGGTGCCGGTGCCGCCGCCGGGAATGTTAGCCTGTACATGGATGATGGAGGTAAGCCAGACGTACAAAATAAGCAGGCCACTTCTAAGGAAATTATGGACAATCATGGTGGTGACTTCACCAAACATAACACATCCACCGCAAGCAACCATCAACAGTTCTGGTGACAGCCAGCCGCAGATGTTGTTGAATAGTCAGTGCTAGTCTTTGCCGGACTGAACTTTTAGACGCCGGTGGCAAGGCAAATAACTTCGACAGGCAAATAACTTCGGTTGCTCGCAAAAATCAACCACCAAAAACAAATCATTTCCCGCTGTTCCCCAAATTAGACAATCTGCGGCTGAACCATTTCCGGGTCCACGCCCAAATCCTTGATCGCCTGCGCGACGACTTTGCTGTCAATGTGCTTCTTTTCCGCCAACGCGTAGAGCGTGCCGATGACAGTGGACTCGACATCCACGCCAAAGAACCGGCGCAGCCGCGCCCGCGTGTCACTACGGCCGAAGCCGTCCGCACCGAGCGTGAACAAGCCGCCGGGAACCCACGGCGCAATCTGATCCGGCACGGTGCGGATATTGTCGGATACGGCCACGAAAGCTCCCTGCTCTCTCGCCAGTAGCGACTCGATGTAATTTTTCTTCGGCGGCTGCGTCGGATGCAGCATGTTCCAGCGCTGCGTGCGGATGGCGTCGGTGCGGAGCAATTTGTAACTCGTCGCGCTCCAGACGTCGGCGCTCACGCCGTATTTTTCGGCGAGTATCACCTGTGCCTTCAAGGCGGACTGCATGATGGAGCCACTGCCGAAAATGTGCGCCTTGATTTTTCCGCCGTCGTAACCGGGCTTGAATTTATACAGGCCTTTGACAATCCCGTCCTCGACGCCGGCGGGCATCGGCGGCATGACATGATTTTCGTTGTAGAGGGCGAGGTAATAAAAAATATCCTCCTGCTCGACAAACATCCGGCGCATACCGTCGGCAATGATCACCGCCAGCTCAAAACCAAACGCCGGGTCATACGGCAGACAGGTCGGAATGGTGCTCGCGTGCAAGAGGCTGTGGCCGTCTTGATGCTGCAAGCCTTCGCCATTGAGCGAGGTGCGGCCGGAAGTGGCGCCGAGCAGAAAACCTTTGGCGCGGATGTCGCCGGCAAGCCAGAACAAGTCGCCGACGCGCTGCGGACCGAACATCGAATAATACGCATAAAACGGTATCATCGGCACGCCATGCGACGCATAGCTGGTGCCGGCGGCGATGAACGAGGACATCGCACCGGATTCGCTGATGCCTTCTTCAAGAATCTGGCCGTCCTTCTTTTCGAGGTAATACAGCAGCGATTTTTTGTCCACCGGCTCGTAGAGCTGGCCTTTCGGCGAGTAGATGCCATAGTCTTTGAACAGCGCGTCCATGCCAAACGTGCGCGCCTCGTCGGGTATAATCGGCACCACATTTTTGCCGACCGCTTTGTGGCGAAGCAACAGCGTGATCAACCGGACAAACGCCATCGTGGTCGAAGCGTCGGTGGCCGAACCCTTCAAAAATTCGCCAAAATAATCCAGCTTCGGCACGTCGAGCGTCACCGGCTTGACCATGCGTGCCGGCACAAAACCGCCCAATGCTTTGCGACGTTCAAGCAGGTATTTTGCCTCCACGCTGTCGGGCGCGGGACGGAAGAAAGGTGTTTCCGCGATCACGTCGTCGCTGATCGGAATGTCAAATCGGCCCCGGAACTCGCGTAGTTCCTTCTCGTTCATTTTTTTCTGCTGGTGCGAAATATTTTTGCCTTCGCCCGCTTCGCCGAGACCGTAGCCTTTTACAGTTTTGGCGAGAATGATCGTCGGCTGGCCTTTGTGCTCAGTCGCAGCTTTGTAGGCCGCATACATTTTGCGCACATCGTGGCCGCCGCGCAGCAGTTTGTTGATCTGTTCGTCGCTCAAATGATTCACTAGCTCGAGCAATTCGGGATATTTGCCAAAGAAATGTTTACGTGTGTAGCTGCCCGGTTCGACCACATATTTTTGGTAGTCACCGTCCACGCATTCCTCCATGCGCTTGAGCAGCAGGCCGGATTTGTCGCGGGCGATAATGTCGTCCCACTCGGTGCCCCAAATCACCTTGATGACGTTCCAGCCCGCGCCGCGAAACAAACCTTCCAGTTCCTGGATAATTTTTCCATTGCCGCGCACCGGCCCGTCCAGCCGTTGCAAATTGCAATTGATGACCCAGACGATGTTGTCGAGATTTTCGCGCGCCGCGAGCGTGATCGCGCCGAGCGATTCCGGTTCGTCCGATTCGCCGTCCCCGAGAAAGGCCCAGACTTTCGGCTCTTCTTTCCAATTCGTCAGCCCGCGCGCCTGCAGGTAACGGTTGAACCGCGCTTGATACAGCGACATGATCGGGCCGAGGCCCATCGAGACCGTCGGAAACTGCCAGAACTCCGGCATCAAATACGGATGCGGATACGACGACAACCCGCCGCCTTCGGCGAGTTCCTGCCGGAAATTTTGCAGGTGCGCCTCGTCAATCCGGCCTTCCATGTAAGCGCGCGCATACATGCCGGGCGCGGCGTGACCTTGAAAATAAACCTGGTCACCGGGAAATTCCTCCGTGCGCCCGCGGAAAAAATGATTCTGCGCCACTTCGTAAAGCGTCGCCGACGACGCAAACGAGGCGATGTGCCCGCCGACGTTGGTCGTAGAATTTGCCTTCACCACCATTGCCATGGCGTTCCAGCGCATGATGCTTTTAATGCGCCGCTCGATCTGGCGGTCGCCAGGATATTCCGGCTGGTGCGCCGCCGGGATTGTGTTGACGTAAGGCGTCGTCAGGCCAGCAGACGTCGGCGGGGCTGCGCGCAGCTCCTGCGCCAGCTTTTCGAGCAGTTGCGCTGTGCGCTCCGTGCCCTGGCTTTCGAGCGCCAGCTCAAAAACCGACCGGAAGGATTCCGACAACTTGTCGCCTTTGCCGCTGGCCGAAGCCGCCGCCCGCGCGCCGTAAATTTCTTTTTTAGATGATTTCACTGGGTTAAACTTGTTTTGCGAACACAAAACAATCCTTGCACATAAAAACAAATTTGTCTCCCCGACGCCAGTCAAATTACTGCCCCAACCATGACGCACTTTGAACTCACGCTCCGCTCGCCCGCCGAAAACCTCGCGGCGGATGAAACTCTGCTCGACTGGTGCGAGGCAGGCCAAGGCGATGAGCTGCTTTTGTTTTGGGAACCGCGCGAGACATTCGTCGTGGTCGGCTACGCAAACAAGGTGGCGACGGAAGTGGACGTCGCCGCGTGCGAGAAAAACGGGATTCCGATTTTCCGCCGCTGTTCCGGCGGTGGCACCGTCGTGCAAATGCCCGGCGGCTTGAATTACAGTTTGATTTTGCGCATCACCGACGCCGGCCCGACGCAAAACATCACCGCCGCCAACCAGTTTATCATGGAAAAAAACCGCGCCGCGATCACCTCACTTTTCACCAACTGCCAACTACCAACTGCCAACTCCTTTATTTCCGTCCGCGGACACACCGATTTGTGCGTCGGCGAAAAGAAATTCGCGGGCAACTCACAACGCCGCCGGAAAAACTTTCTGCTCTTTCACGGCACGCTACTGCTGAACTGCGACCTGGTTCGCATCAGCGAATTGCTTTTGATGCCGTCGCTGCAACCCGATTACCGCGCCAGCCGGCCACACGAGCAGTTTGTGACGAACTTGAATCTGCCTGCCAAAACAGTAAAAGCCGCGCTGGCCAAAGAGTGGAATACAAATGAGGAATTAAAGAATCCGCCGCTGGAGGAAATTTCCAAACTCGCCCGCGAAAAATACTCCACGCGCAAATGGAATTTTAAATTCTGACATAGCCGCCGAGGTAACGAGGCTCATTTAAAAAACTGTCAGAGCCTCCTCACGTCGGCTGCTCCTTCTAAAGCCGCGCTGCCAGCGCCGCCTGGCTCTTGGCAAAAATTTCCTCGTGCAAGGAATTGCCATGCGCGTCAATCGTCACCACCGCCGGAAAATCCTCCACCGCCAGTTCCCAGATCGCTTCGGGCGAGCCGAATTTTTCGAGGAAATAAACATTCCGGACTTTCTTGATACACTCGGCCAGCACCTGCGCCGCGCCGCCGATGGCGTGCAAATACACGCAGCCGTATTCCTTGCACGCGGCTTGCGTCTTCGCGCCCATGCCGCCCTTGCCGATAACGCCGCGCAGACCGAAATCGCGGATAACCTGCCATTGATACGGCTCCTCGCGGATGGACGTCGTCGGTCCGGCAGCGGTGCAAAAATAGCTGCCGTCCGCCTGTTTCATCATCACCGGGCCGCAGTGATAAATAATGCCGTCTTTGAAACTCACACCGTCCGGCAACGCACCGCCCTCGTGCAAATACTTGTGCACCGCGTCGCGCCCGGTGAAGACCGTGCCGGAAAGCAGCACCTCATCACCAACTTTGAGCGCGCGGATTTTATCTGCGGTGAAGGGGAGGGATAATTTGATCATTCTATTTCCTTTTTAATAAAGCCATTTTTGAATCTCGCTGTTCGCACCAAGCGTCACGCCCTGCCGCCGGAACGCCCAGCACATGTAGCTCACGCTCACGAAATAAGACGCCGGCACGCGGTTCGCCGCGCAGATTTTCACGCCCAGCAGCGTCGTCTTGCCGCCAAAACCCATCGGACCGATGCCGAGTTCATTCGCGGTTTTCAAAATGTCCTGCTCCAGCGCGTCGAGCTTCGGGTCGGCATTGCGGTCGTCGAGCAGGCGCAGCAGCTGCGTCTTGGAAAATTCGTAGCCGGTCGCGCGATCGCCGCCGATGCACACGCCGAGCACTCCCGGGCCACATCCCTTGCCCTGCGCCTGCAATACCGCGTCGAGAATCGCCCTGCGGCAGCCGTCAAGATCGCGGTTCGCGTGAATGCCGTCGTCCGGCAGCGAGTATTGCGCGCCGACGTTTTCGCACCCGCCGCCCTTGAGCACGAGCTTTACGGAAATTTCCGGCGAGCGATGCTGATGAAAATGAAACGCCGGCGCGCCGGGGCCGACGTTCGTGCCGTCGTTTTTGCCGCTGAGCGAATCCACAGAATTTTGGCGAAGAAAGCCTTTTTTCGTCGCCTGCGTCACCGCCGCGCGCGCGGTCTCGGCTAAGGTGATCTGGTCGTAGCCCACCGGCACGTCCACATAAAACAAAATGCTGCCGGTGTCCTGACAAATCGGCTGCGATTTCGTTTTCGCCAGCGCAATATTTTGATCCACGATCTTCAGCGCGTTGGCGGCGAGGGAATTTTTCTGCTCGTTCTCCAGGGACGCGAGGATGACCTTGTGAACGTCGTCGGGAATTTCGGCCGACGTGCGGCGAATAAGTTCAACGAGTGAATCTTGAAGTTGGCTCATAATTTTCTGCGGACAGCGTAAAGCCTGGATGCGGCAGCGTCAATCGGCGGAGCGCATTTTGGAACAACTTGCGATAAAATAAGCCGGCAACCGTATTTTTGAAATGCTCAAATAAACCACCAATGATTTGATTTCCCCGGATTATTATGCGAGCGCATTTGATTGCCGCCGCGTTGCTGGAGCAAGCTGCAGGCACGCCGACTGGTGCCAACCTTGCTTTCGCTTACTTCCAATAATTCCAATCCACGTCGGGGAAAAGGTTGTCGCGGGATTCGATTTCTGCGAGCCATTTTTCATCCACGTGCGTCAGTGTGAGTTGCTCGTGGAGGGCGATGAAACGGAGTAGATGATCCTTCACCCGGCGGCGGGCGTATTCGGGACTGGTCTTGGCGCGCAGGATGAACGGCCAGTCGCTGGCTTGCGCCAGTAGTAATTCGCGCGCGGCCTGGCGCAAGGCGCGGGCCTGCAGGCCGGTGGCATCGGGAAATTGCCGGGCCAAATCGGTCATGCGTTCCTGCGCCACCTGCAGATGCGGATAGATCCACTCGTTCGATTCGTTGAGCCACACACGCCAGTAACCTTCCTCGCCCCAGCTTGAAGCCCCGGGCGTGGCAATCTGGTTGGTGGGATGGCGCTGGAGATATTCACCGGGCGTGATGAGTGAAATTTTTTTTGTTTGCTCGTGGCCAATTTTACGCACGAGAAAATCAACAAATTCCGGTCCTTCATACCACCAGTGCCCGAACAGCTCCGCGTCATACGGAGCAATGATGATGGGCGGACGATCCAGAATGCTTTCAAGCCGGTGGACTTGCGTAATGCGTTCGTCGAGAAAATGCCGGGCGTGTTCGCTGGCGGTGGCGAGCGCATGGTCGCGCTGGTAAATCTGCTTCTCGCCCCGGCCGGTGATGCGAAAATATTTCATGCCGGTGAACCCGCGGTTGTCGGGCGACGGCAGGTGTGGCTTGACGTAGTCGAAATCCAGGTCAAAACCGATGTCGCGGTAGAAATCGCGGTAGCGCGGGTCGCCGGGATAGCCTTCGTGCTTGCTCCAGACCTGCCGCGAGGAATCAAAATCGCGGCCGAAGGCGGCGACGCCGTTGGGCGTGAAGATGGGCGCGAAGGTGCTGTAACGCGGGCGCGGCTGGGCATGTAAAATGCCGTGCGTATCAAGGATGAACCAGCGGATGTTGGCCTCCTGTAAAAATTCCTCCACGCCGCTGACATAAGCACATTCCGGCAGCCAGATGCCGCTGGGGTCGCGGCCAAAACAGCGGTTATAATGGTCGCGCGCGGTTAGGATTTGCGCGCGGACGGACGGCGGATGGTTCGCCATGAGCGGCAGCAGGCCGTGCGTGGCGGCGGTGGTGATGATTTCGATCAGCCCGGCATCCTGAAACTCTTTGAAGGCGGCGACGAGGTTGCCAGCGTAATACCGCCACGTCTCGCGTGCCGAGGAGAATTTGTGATGATACATCCATGCCAGGTCGCGAAAGGCGCGGTCCCAATGCGTGCGGTGAATTTCCTTTTCCGCGAGGTCAATGAGGCCGTCGAGGTGCCGCGCGTAGCGTTCGCCTAGCAATTTATCCTGCAACATCGTGCAGAGCGTGGGCGAAAGTGAAATGGTAAGCCGGGCCGCCAACCGGTCGTGCCGCCAGGAATTGAGCATCTGGACCAGGGGCAGATAGGTCTCGGTGATGCCCTCAAACAACCAGCTTTCCTCCAGAAATTTTTCATGTTCGGGGTGCCGCACAAACGGCAGGTGCGCGTGGAGAACGAGGGAAAGATAGCCTGGCATACCCGGATGATTATAGGTCCAACTGGTCAGAAAGCCATTCAGCAAATGACCGGGCTTTGATCAATATGACCAATCCGACGGCGGCGGGAATCAGCTTTAGTGCGCAGGGAATAGCTTCCACTGGCACGTGATGTTTGGGGATGGAACACTTGGCCCAATAAAGTCCCAGCTCCAGGATGCTGGCCACCAACAGCAACACGCCAATCAGCCGCACCAGCAGCAAGGCTCCGCGTTCGGGCGCGTCCATGGGAAAAATTAAAGGTTGTCCGGCAGCGGCGGCTTGAGCGCCGGGTCTTGCGCGGTCGCGCCGACATCGCCGAGATATTGCGTCTCGCGACTGAATTTCAATTCCGCCGCGCGCCCATCCGTGCCGTCGGCGGAAATCGCAACGGCCGGCAGATCGTATTTCCCATCCGGCAGCGAGAAGCGGAAGCTGAACGTGCCGTCGGCGCGCAGTTTGATTTCATGCCCGCCCAACGTGACCTTGGCGTCCGGCTCGGTCGCCCCGTAAATGATCAGCTCGGCATTGACGTTGAACCAAAAACCTTTGGCCGCCGGCGTTACGCCGCCACCAAATGGGCTGGTGGGACTGCTGGCCAGGCCGGGGCTGGAAATGCCGAAGGCGCTGACGGGCGAAGCAACCTCGTGCGCCAGTCGCCGGCGGATGAGTTCCGTGATTTCCAGCGAACCCATCCAGATGCGCCGCGTCTGGTCAATGTTGATGACGCGGGCCAGCGCCTTTTCCTGTTCCGGTGTCCAGACGCGCGTCGGGCCGGGCGTGGCGGACGATGGGGCCGGCGCTACGGACGAAAAACCGGAGGAAGAAAAGCGCGGCAGATCAGGATGGCCATGGCGGCGCAATTCTTCAATGGCAACCGCGAGCGGCACGTTGTCGCGCACCGCCTCCTCAATGATCTGCATCAGCTTGGCAAAGGGATATTCAAACGGAATGGTGGCGAACTCCGCATCGCTCTCAGCCGAGGCCGCGTCGGGCGGCGTGATAGTGCCGCTGGAACTGGCGACGCGCGTCCACTTACCCAGCGCGGAATAATAACCCAGTTCCGCGGAATAGGAATTGCCGGCTCGCTCCACGTGTGCGAACCAGTGGCGCGATTCGGGGTGGACATGAATTTCGTAGGCGGGATGGCCTTCGATTTTGCCGGCGAAAATACGCAGAACCAGATGGCCGTCGGCGGAGGCGGCGTTAAGCTGTTTCTGCTGTTCGGCGGTCAGATCCCAATTTGCATAAAGCCAGTGCGGGTCGCGCGCGGTGAGAAACAACTTTTTGGTGCCGTAGCTTTCCGGTAGTTCGCCGCCGGAAAAACTCTGCGTGGGCGGCGTGGCGCCAAGGGAAAATTTTTCGCCGGGACCGCTGACCGGCGGCGCGGAAGGCGCATCACCTTCCAGCAATATCGGCGGCACTTCGGTTTTCTTTTTGCGCGTGTAGGTGCGGCGCACAACCGTCGCGGCATCCACCTCCACTTTCGGCTCCTCGGCCACAGGTTTTTTGGCGGCGGGTTTGGCTTCCGGGATGAGTATTTTCTTTACGGCGTCAACGGCGGCATCTAAAAGCGGTTTGCGAGGGTCACGCTTCGCCGCAACTGGCGCGACCGCCGGCGGATTGTCAACTCCGGCGCCGGAGCGCTCGGATTTGACGTTTTTTTTCGGGATTTCTGGCACGGACGCTGGGTTTTTTTTCATTTCAGCAATTCCTTGTTTGGCGAATCTATTGCCGGGAACGGAGTCTAGGCGGGCGGCGTATGGGAAGCAACGCATTTTTATTTCGCTGAATTCGCGCTTGCCGCGGGCGGCGTGACGGTGATAAGTTGAACCGCAGTTTCGCCTGCAATGATATGAATGCCGCCAAGAGCAAATCCTCCGCTTTCCCCACCGTGTTTGTGGTGGATGACGAACCGATGTTGCTGGAACTGGCCGAGGCCATTCTTAAACCGCTGGGTTATCAAGTGCGGACCTTCCGCGATCCGGAACTGGCGCTGAAAGAATTTTCCATCAGCCCGCCGGCGGTCGTCATCACCGATTACGCCATGGGCCGGATGAGCGGCATGGACCTGATCCGAGAATGTCGCCGCCTGAACCCGCGCCAGAAAATGATCTTATTGAGCGGCACGGTGGATGAACACGTTTTTGCTGACGCGCCCGTGAAGCCGGATCAATTTCTTACCAAGCCGTATCAAATTCACGACTTGGCCGAGCGGGTCAAGTCGCTGATCGCCATTTAAAGCAAAAGGTATTTATTTCCAGGTAAAAAACATCGGCCATTTCCTGAATTAATATGAAAAAGAAAATTATCCTCGGTCTGGGCATCGGCATCCTGGTGCTGCTCGTGGTGGCCATCCTGCTCGTCGGCGTTTTTCTCGGCGGTATCGTCAAGGTCGGCATGGAAACCATCGGCCCGAAAATCACCCAGACCAGCCTCACGGTCAGCTCCGTGAACATCTCGCTGCTCAGCGGCTCGGCGGGCGTCAATGGCCTGGTGCTCGGCAACCCCGACGGTTACAAGGCGCCGCAGGCAATCAGCGTCGGCAAGGCTTCCGTCAGCCTCGCGCCCGGCTCGTTGCTTTCGGATAAAATCGTCATCCGCTCCATCGAAGTGCGCGATGCGGAAATCACCTTTGAAGGCAATCCGCTCGGCGCGAACAATCTCAGCAAACTCATGGACAACGTGAACGCCCTGTCTGCCTCCGCCAACCAGTCGGAAACCAATCCTCCCGCCGCCTCCTCGTCCGCCGGGACCAAGAAACCCGCCAAGAAACTGGAGGTGGATGACTTTCTGATGAGCGGGGCAAAAATTCACGCCAACCTCACCGGTTTCATCAACAAGGAAATTACCCTGCCGCTGCCTGACATTCATTTCACCGATCTCGGCAAAGGCGACGCGGGCGTCACCGCCGCTGACCTCACCAAGAAAATCCTCGGCGAAATCACCACCGGCACCCTCAAGGCGCTGACCAGCGCTGTCGCCGACCTGGGCAAGGATGTGACCGGCACCGCCGGTGCCGGCGTGGACAAGTTGAAGAAAGGCCTCGGCGGTTTGTTCGGCAAATAATTTTGGCGCGATTATTTCCGCCGCATTGAGCGATTTTTATTGCCAGTGCGGCGGTTTGCTTCTAGGTTCAGGTTGAAATCCGAACCCGCTAAAAATTATGTATTTCGGCGTTGATTACTACCCGGAACAATGGGTCTTCCCTTACGGCGGCTCCGCCGAAAACCCCGAAGCGCAATGGGTGCAGGACGCTCAGCTCATGCACGCCGCCGGTTTCAACGTCGCCCGTATCGGCGAATTTTCCTGGGGCCTGTGCGAAAAGGAGGACGGCAAATTTGATTTCTCCTGGCTCAAGCGCGTGATGGACATCTTGGGCGATCACGGCATTCAAGTCGTGCTTGGGACGCCCACCGCTGCGCCGCCCATCTGGCTGGCCAAAAAACATCCGGAGATTCTGCCGGTGGACGAACACGGCCTCACCAAGCACGAAGGCACCCGCCGCGCCGTCTGTTTGAACAGCGATGTTTATTGGACATATTCCCGGCGCATCGTCGAGCAAATGGCTCGCGCGCTCGGCCAGCATCCACAACTCATCGCGTGGCAGATTGACAACAGCCTGGCCGGCAACTATACCGAATCTTCCTTCAACGAAGATACCCGCCGCGACTGGCACGGCTGGCTGGAGGCCAAATACGAAACCATTGAGCGCCTCAACGAACAGCTTGGTTTACGCCACTGGGGACAAATCGTTTCCGCCTGGAACCAGGTGCCGATGCCGATGGCCGCGCCGACGGTTCACAACCCGGCGCTCGTCCTAGACTGGAACCGTTTTTCCAGCGACACCATCGTGCAGTTTGCCCGGATGCAGGCGGAGATTCTCCGCGAACTCACGCCCGACCGGCGCATTACCACCAATCTCCGCGCCCTGCGCCACCGGTTCGATCATTTTGACCTGGCCGGCGTGCTGGATTTTGTCTCCATCGAAAGCACCGCCGCCATCAAGACTCGGCCGTCGGAAATCGCCTGCGAAATTGACATGCTCCGCTCGCTAAAAAAAACCGAGGTCAACACGCCCGACGGCGACCACGGCTTCTGGGTGATGGAGCAAAAGGCCGGCAACGTCAGTTGGCAGGACGTCAACTCGCTCGTGCGCCCCGGCGTCCTGCGGATGTTCACCTACCAGTTGGTTTCGCGCGGCGCCACCGCCGTGCTGTTTTTCCGGTGGCGCCAGCCGCGCTTCGGCTCGGAAAAATTCCACGGGGCCGTGCTGCCGCACAATTTCGAGGGCAACCGCCGCGTATTCAATGAAATCGCCCAGATCGGCGAGGAGTTGAAAATCCTCGCCCCCGCGCTCAAAAACACCCGGGTCACAGCGGATGCCTGCATTCTTTATTCGCACGACAACGAATGGGTTTTGCAGCAGCCCAACCCGCCGAACAAGTTTTTCAGCCTCCGCGACCATATCCAACTCATCTACAATGCGCTGCACGACCGCAACATCCTGGTGGATTTTGCCCGACCGAACGAGGATTTGTCCGCCTACAAAATAGTGTTCGCGCCGTCGCTGCACCTGCTTTCCGCCGGCGATGCTGACCGCCTGAAACTTTACGTCCAGAATGGTGGCACCCTCATCGGCACCTTTAACACCGCGCTGGTGGATGAACACAACCTCGCGTCCGACACCGGTTTCCCGCACAACCTCACCGACCTGTTCGGCTTGGAAGTGCAGGAGTTTGACATGCTCCCGCCGTCCGAGGAAAATCACCTCACCTTCAAAGGCGCATTCCCCACCAGCCACCTGCATCCCGCTCGGCTTTGGTGCGACTTGATCGAGCCAAAGGGCTGCCAGATTCTGGCCACCTACTCCAAGGATTTTTACGCCGGCAAACCCGCGCTCACGATGCACACCTTTGGCCTCGGCAAGGCCGTCTATATCGGCACCCAGAGCCACCAGCATTTTTACCACGACCTCGTCGGCTGGCTGCGGAACATGAGCGGCCTGCATCCCATCTTGAAAGTGCCGGAAAACATCGAGGTCTCGATGCGTGAAAAAGACGGTGCACGTGTTTATTTTCTGCTCAACCACCAGAATTCCCCCATCCGCATCCAGTTTTACAAACCGATGCACGACTTTCTCACCGGCCAGAACATCATTGGCAACTACGACCTCCAACCGCACGGCGTCCTCATCATTGACGAGCATCCCGACACCAAAGTCATTAGTTGAGGTGGACTGTCGTGTGCCGTAAGCGATGAAACGCGAACAGGATGTTGGCGTCTCTTTTATCCCATTAGGCCGCTGAAAAAGCAACGCCGGCATACACTTTTATTCGCAAACAACGGTTAGTCGAAAAACCGGGCGGCGGGTGGATCATTAATAAAAAGACGCTGGTTAAACCCGCTGTATTTTAGTTTATTCTACGCGGTGCAATTGCTGAATTTAATTTTTGCCACTTTCGCCGTTTTGAGCTGCGCGCTCGGACTATGGCAATGGCTCGCGGCGCGAAACTTTCCGCTGCACCAGAAAACCGCCAAGGCTGGTTTTGCGCCCGCCATTTCGATATTGAAGCCGCTCAAGGGCGGCGACGAAACCACCGCCGCCTCGCTCGCCAGCTGGCTCCGGCAGGATTACGCCGGGCCGGTGGAGATTCTCTTCGGCGTCGGCGACGCCAACGATCCCATTTGCGAAATCACCCGCCGGGTGGTAGCAGAAAAACAGGCAACCTTAGTGAAGCCGCTGTCACTGCTCGACGCCCGGCTGATTGTCTGCGAAATAGCGACCGGCACCAATGCCAAGGCTGCCAAGCTCGCCCAGCTCGAAAAACTCGCGGCGCATGATTTGATTCTCATCAGCGACGCGGATGTGCGCGTGCCACCAGATTTTCTCGCCAGTTTTGTCGCGCCACTCCGCACGGAAAATACCGGGCTGGTGAACTGCTTTTACCGGCTCGCCCATCCGGCCACCCCCGCGATGCAGTGGGAAGCCGTTGCCATCAACGCTGATTTCTGGAGCCAGGTCTTGCAGTCGCAAACTTTGAAACCGCTCGACTTCGCGCTGGGCGCGGCAATACTCGTCCGGCGTAAAGCGCTTAATGAAATTGGCGGTTTCGCCGCGCTCGCCAATTGTTTGGCCGATGATTACCAATTGGGCCATCGCATCGCCCGGAATGGCCACCGCATCGCCCTTTGCCCGATGGTCGTGGAATGTTGGGATGCGCCGCAAGGCTGGGCGCAGGTATGGCGCCATCAGCTACGCTGGGCGCGCACCATCCGCGTGTGCCAGCCGCTGCCCTACTTTTTCAGCCTCCTGGCCAACCCGACGTGGTGGCCGCTGCTGTGGCTGGCGTTCACGGTCATCGCCGGAAATAATTTTTTTTCAGTGTTGGCCGCCGTGGTTTTTTTGCTGCTGCGAATCGTGCTGGCGCATAATCTGCAACGCCGGTTCACGCCGGAACGGAAGTTGATTTCGCCCGCCTGGCTGGTGCCGGTGAAAGACTTGTTGAACGTGGCGCTCTGGCTCGCCGCGTTTCTAGGCAATACGGTGGAATGGCGCGGACGAAGAATGAAACTGCGCCGCGACGGCACCCTCGTAGAAATCTGAAGGCGGGAGCCGACAGCCCCACTTCCGTCGGCAGACGGAAAAGAAAAATCCCCCGGCCTCCTGGTGGTCACGGCCTGGCTGCGTCCGGGCAACCCCAGCGATGCGAATATTATCGAGAACGTTTTGAGCGAGGTGTTGGCCCCGCTGGAGCCGCGGCACCACGTCGGTCAGGTGCGAGGTGATTGCGGCTTTGGCATTGGGACCTTGCTGGCAAAGGAACATTGATTACATCCCAAATGCAAAATCCGGGCTGAAAGAGCTTCCTGAAGTTTAGCCGCCGAATGCGGAATATCGCTTGATGCCGCGCCGCCACATGAACCGGGCAAAAAGGTAGGCGGCGAGCACCCAGAGAAATTGAATCATCAGCCCGCGCCACAATTCCACGCCAGCCGCTTTGCCCAGATAAATGCTGATTGGAAAATACATTTGATACGGAAACGGCGTCAGAAAAAGAATCTGCTTGAGCAGCGGCGACAAAACATCGAGGGGAAACAAATGGCCGCTGGCAAGATATTCAAACGCGAACAAGATGAAAATGAGGGTGGAAATTTCCAGCAGCCAGAAGGCGAGCATCGCCATCGCATACGAAATGAAAAATTGCAGCAGCGCCGTCAGCACCAGCGAAAAGGGAAACACCAGCAGCGCGGTAAGACCGGCGGGCGGCATAACGTATTGGCGAAAACAGAAGATGAAAAGCGCCAGCGGTATTCCCGCCACGGCGACAAACGCAATCCGCCCGGAAAAAAACAGGCAAAGCCGATACCACAAGTAATCCACCGGCTTGAGCAGGAACTGGCTGATGTTGCCTTCGCGGATGTCGGCGGCAATCTGCCAGTCATCTTCGTTCACCGCCGTTAGCACATCCACCACGGCAACGAGCAAGTAATAAAACATCATTTCCGCCGGCGAAAAGCTGGACGGGCTGGCGGCTCCGTTCCGGTGCGCGTAGATGGTCCGCCACAGCGAAAGCATGGCAAAGAGCGGGATGAAGCTGAACAGCGTCCGCGTGAGGTAATTGACGCGATACGCCAGATTGTTCTGCAGCCCGACGTTGATGACGTGGAGATATTTTTTCATGCAACCGCCGCGCGCAATCCCAACCGCCGCTGGCAAACGGCGGTTGGAAAGTGGTGCCCCGGCACGGACTTGAACCGTGAACAAACAGATTAAGAGTCTGCTGCTCTACCAATTGAGCTACCGAGGCAAATTGTTGATTTTATTAGCTTTACTGCGGTTTCAACGTCCGCTTTTTGTCATTCGGTACCGCCAAGTGATACCGCATGATTTATTTACACATCACAAACCAACTAAAATCAAAACGGCGACGGCAACAACGGCCGGAAAATAATCACAATCAGCGGGAATGACAAGCGGGAAACACTCCTAGCAGCGTCTAAATTTGAAATTTTTATTTGACCCGGTTTGATTAGCGAAGCAGGTTTTCAGAAAGGGAGCCATTTGGCCTGATCCCTCCTTTCGCAATTGACCGGATATGAAAAATCAAAAATCGATGCCCTTTTTGGTCCTAACCGCCTTGGCCTGCGGCTGCACCTCAATGAAGCCACTCGCATTGCAACAGGCCGCCCTTCCCAAGGATCAAGTCGATGCCCGGGGATTGTATACGGAAAACTGCGCCACCTGTCATGGCCAGGATGGCCGGGGCGAAACTTTTCATGGCTGGCTCGTGGGTGCGCAGAATTTCACCGCAACCAAGTGGCAGACGGACACGACTGAGGCCGAAATCGTCAAGGCCATCAAAACCGGCCCTTGGGTGATGCCCGTCTTCGAAAAAAAATTGTCCGCCGCCGAGATCGAAGCGTTAGCAGACTATGTGCGCGCTTTCAAACCCGCCGGTTGAACCCGCGTTTGCCGTCCTGTCAGATAAAACGTCGAAGGCTCAACAATCCGGCCATTTCTGCCAGCGACTGCACCCCGCGAGTCTGTTCCTGCATTGCCGCCTTTTCAAGGTTTAGCCTTCAGTGTTTCAGTCGTGGCGGGGTGATCGACAATGGTACTGCAACCGTCCCCGCGAGCCGATTTGCGGTTGGACGTTGAATGTCCGATGTTTCCGACTTTGCGTCTTCCGCGCCTTGGTGTTTATCCCAGGGTTTGCAGACGTTGATCCAGCCGCTGGGGCGAAACCGGAACGGCGGTGCCCAGTTCTTGCGCAAACAACGAGACTTTGTATTCCTCCACCAGCCAGCGGAATTCCTCCGCCTGCTTCCGGGCCTCTGAGAATTTTGGCGGATTGTCCTGAAGCGATTTTAACTTCGCCAGGTAAGGGGCGATGAGTTGGGCCCGCTCCTTGTCCTTCACTGGATTCAACTTCGCCCGCTCCCGGCGCGTGCCGAGCGCCTTGAGATAGCGCGGAACCTGCGCCAGCTGCGCAAAGGAAATCACGGCCAGAAAATTCCGCGGCAGCAGGGCGTCCAGTTCCGCCTCCCAAATGTCCGTCGGCTTGGCGGCCACGCCCGGGACGAGGTTCAACTGGCTCAAATCAGCCAGGGTCTTGGTCTTCGCCCTCGGCAACGCAGGCGTCGGCCCGCCGCGCGACAAAAATTCCTGTCGCGCCCGGAGAATGACGCCGACCTGATCCACCAGCTTCAGGGCGAGGCCGGGAATCGCCAGGCGGGTTTGTTGCGCGGCGGCCAGGAAGTTTTCCTCGTTCAACCCCGGAAACACTTCGTCCGGCAGCACGTGACGTTTCAGATTCTCAAAGGCCGCCTCCTGCAATTCCGCCAGCGGACAGAAGTTGGCCGCTAACGCGTCAAAGCGGTTCAGTTCCCGCAAATCCCGGTGCAGCCACGCGAAATCTTTGGCCAGCGCCAGCTCCACGAGTTTTTGAATGCCGCCCAGCGTCGCCACCCGCGCCAACGCTTCCGTGCGGAACAGTCGCAGGCTCACCGCGTCTTTTTCAACCGGCAAGCCGGGCCACGCATACGTCGGCACCGGGCCGGTTTCGCTGACCGTGATCCGCGCGGGCAGCGTGCCAAAATTCCAATCGGTGATGCCGGCGCGTTCCCATTGCTGCGCCACGCGCGACCAGGTGGAGTCGTCCGGCGCGGGTTTGGCCTGCACCTGCTCTAGCTTTTGCCGGAGCACGCTGAGATCGCGGCTGGTGCCAAGGGTTTTCTGGTCATTGCCGAGAACTTCAATGCGCGGCCACAGGTGCGCGGGAATCGCCCCGGTCGACCACGCGTCCAGCGGGATGGTCACCCCATAGCGCTGGCGGATGAACCGCGCCAGATCCGCCTGCAACGACTCGCCGGTCGCCTGAAGTTCGCTGACGATTTCCGCAACCTTCGGCGGAAACGGTTGCAATTCGCGGCGGATGGCCTTGGGCAGCGCGCGCAATAGCTCGTTCACGAGCCCTTCGCGGAGTCCGGGCACCGACCATTCCACGCCCGACTGCGAAACGGTTTGCGCCAGACCGAAGCCGAGCTTCACCGTGGCGCCATCGTGTTCTTCGCCGGGCGAATAGGCGTAAGCCACCGTCACCGGCTGGCCACCCAGCGGCACGGCATCCGGAAACGCATCACCGTCGAAACTCAAGGCCTGGCCGCCGGTCAGATCCGCTTCCGTCACACAAAGAAAATCCGGCCCGTCGGCATCCCGGATCAGACGGTTCAGCTCGTGCACCGAAGAGACGTTCTGAATTCGCTGCGCGTAAAACTCGCCCAACTTTTCATCCAGATTGCCGAGGCTGTGGCTGCGGACGCGCGTCTGCCAGTTCTCGATCTTCTCGCGAATCTTCCGGTTGTGTTCGAGAAATGAATATTGCGGCGGCAGGGGCTGCGGCTTGTCAGCCGAACGCAGAATCCGCGTGTCATCCTCGTCGCCTTCATCGTCCGTGACTTTGCGGCGGGTTGGGAGCAAATCATCTTCGACCAGCGCAGCGCGAATAAATATTTCCGTGGCCTCCTGTGGATTGATGTTGCCGTGTGAAACCTTCACCTTCCGCACTTCCAAGCCGTACAGCGTGGTGCGTTCCTCGATCAGCACATTGCCCGCCGCCACGCTCCAGTGCGGATTCTGATGCGTGGTTTTGCACAGATGCGGCGCGAGCTGGACAATCCACAGCGGATCAATGCCCGCCACCGTGCGCGCAAACAACTGCGACGTCTCGACAATTTCGCCCGCGACCACCCACGGCGGTTGCTGTGCGGGCTTCGCCGGCGGCTCCTTGGCATTGCGGGAAGCGGGTCTCGGCTGTCGCTCATTGCGGTCGAATAGCGCCGAGCCGGGAAACAGCGCGAGCAGGCGATTGCCCGTGCCCTGATACTGGTTGCGCTCCTTGCGCAGCGCGACGTGCCCGAGCAGGCCGGTAAGAATCGAGCGGTGAATGGCCGCGTAATCGGCGTTGCTCTCGTTCAACTTGAAACGGCCCAAATCCTCCAGCGCGCCGTGCAGTTGCGCGTGCAAATCCTGCCACTCGCGCATGCGCAGGTAGGAAAGAAAGTTCGCCTTGCAGAATTTTCGTCGCTGGCCTTGCGAGCGCAGCCGCTCCCACTGGTCGTGGACGGCATCCCAGATCTTTAGCAGCGCGAGAAAATCCGACGCCGGATCGGTGAAACGTTTGTGCGCGGCGGCCGCGGCCTCTTTGCGGTCGAGCGGACGTTCGCGCGGGTCTTGGATGCTCAAGCCGGCGGCAATGATGAGCAGTTCACGCGTGGCGTGTTCGTGCTGCGACTGAAGCAGCATCCGCCCCAGCGTCGGGTCAATCGGCAGTCGCGCCAGATCGTGGCCAAGCTGCGTCAACTCACGTTTCTCATCCAACGCGCCGAGTTCCTGCAACAGCAGGTAGCCGCCCTGGATTGCCGACGGCGGCGGCGGATTCACAAACGGGAACGTCTCGATGTCGCCCAGCCGGTACGCCTTCATGCGCAAAATGACTTCGGCCAGATTCGCCCGCTGGATTTCCGGCTGCGTGTATTGCGGGCGCTCCGCAAAATCTTCCTCGCTATACAGCCGGATGCACACGCCATCCTGCACGCGGCCGCTGCGGCCCTTGCGTTGGTTGGCGCTGCTCTGCGAAATGGCTTCCACCGGCAGCCGCTTGGTCCGCGTGCGCGGGTTGTAGCGGCTCAGGCGCGCCAGCCCGGAATCAATGACGTAGCGGATACCGGGAATGGTCAGAGAGGTTTCCGCGATGTTCGTGGCGACCACAATTTTCCGCCGGTTCAGCGGGGCAAAAACTCGTTGCTGATCGGTCGCGCTCAACAAGCCAAACAGCGGGATGATCTCCGCCTCGCGCCCGAAACGGCCGTCCAGCAGATCGCAGGTCTCGCGGATGTCGCGCTCGCCAGGCATGAAAATCAGGATGTCGCCGTTGCCCGGTTCGCACAGCGCGGTTTCCGCCGCGCGCACCGCTGCGTCCACATAGGTGATGTCGCCCCGTTCTTCGGAAACGGCGTCGAATGGAGCGTAAATTACGGCCACCGGATAAAGCCGCCCGGAGACTTCAATGATCGGCGCGTCGTTAAAGGCTTTGGAAAAGGTCGCCGTGTCAATCGTGGCCGAAGTGATGATGAGCTTGAGATCGCTCCGCTTGGCGAGCAAGCCCTTCAGGTAACCCAGCAGAAAATCAATGTTCAGGCTGCGCTCGTGCGCCTCATCAATGATGATGCAGTTGTATTCCGAAAGCAGCGGATCGCCCTGCGTCTCGGCCAGCAGAATGCCGTCGGTCATCAGCTTGATGTAAGTCTGCGCGCTGCTGCGGTCGTCAAAGCGGATCGTGCAGCCGACCTCGCGTCCCCAATTCACCTTCAATTCTTCGGCGATGCGCCGCGAGATCGAGAGGGCTGCCACCCGGCGCGGCTGCGTGCAGCCGATTTTCGCCTCGATGCCCAGGCCGGCTTCGAGGCACATCTTGGGAATCTGCGTGGTTTTGCCGGAACCCGTTTCGCCCGCAATGACCACGACTTGATTCGCACGGATGGCGGCCACGATATCATCTTTACGCGCCGTGATCGGCAGCTCCGGCGGATAAGATATTCCCGGCACCTTCAGCCGCCGTTCCTCCCGCAAGGCCACCGACGCGCGCGCTTGGGCGAGCAGCCGGTTCAAGACCGCGTCGTGCTGCTGCGGATGCAGTTTGTCGCGCAAAAGCCGCACCATCCGGCCCCCGAGCTGCACCCAGTCGGGGAGCATGGCTTGGGGCAGGAGCTGTCGAATTTCGTCAACGTGCGCATCCTTCATTTCGGAGCCACCCAGTGTACCCCATCCCCGTTTGCAGGCAATTCCTCATGGCATAACCGGATGGGTCAGGCGTAAATCTTCCCACTCGCCCACTGTGAAGGCGGATCGGAGGATGTCCGTAGAACGGAATATGTTTATTGTTTATCAATAATATAGTATTGAAATTAGCTATATCTGAATTTAGGATCGGCGCATGAATCTCTCGATGATATTCCTGATAGTGGCTATTGGCTTCGGTTTGATATCTATCTTCCGCCCCAATATGCCGATCGGCAAAGCGGGTTCGCATGCAACACGTTTGGAACGCATTCGCATGGCTAGTTTGCTGGTGCAATTTTTTCTCTGCCTCATTTTCCTGTTGGCAGCTTATTGGATATTGGCGTTTCTGTGTGGCTGGCCTTTCGAGGGAGAACCTCATGTGCGCATCGTCATTTCGCACAATCATATCTACACGTCGCCCAAGGATATGCCTGCCAATGTCTTCATCTTCTGGCTGCTGAAAACCGGGGTGGGCTTTGCGAGTTGTGTGGCGTTGTTCGCGCTTTTCCGGCTCTACTACCAGGGCATTTTGTTCTCGGCTAAAAATATCCGCCTGATTCAGTTCCTGGGGCTGGCGTTGGTCATCGGCTCGGCAGTTGATTATCAAATGCAGTCCGCAGTCCGGGATGTGGATTGGAGTTCGACGCCCGTTTTAATCGGGATGCTCATCAACTTCATCGCCATGATCATGGACGAAGGCTGGAAGATTCAGGAAGAACAGGAATTGACGGTTTAACCAAACAACGCACTGCAAAATATGAACACAAATGGAATGACTCTTAAGGCCAATTCCCGGATGAACCGGGTTAAAGTGATCGGCACTCTTTTCAAATATCTATTCCTTGGCGCAATTGTTTTTTTCGCCTTTCAAGTTGCGGACACCCTTTTTACTCTGAGTCAATTGACGCCGGACTCTCACATTATGGGTCAATTCTGGTATACTGATCGCGGGGATGTCACGTTGCGTCTCGAAGAATTCGTGGGTGGGGCGGTCTGTTTTTGGTTTTGCTATAAGTTCTTTGGAGCGTGTTCCCGCGGTGAGCCATTCACCTCCCGGAATGTCCGTTACCTTCAGGCGGCGGGCTGCACCTACTTTTTATTTTACCCCGTAGAGGTCTTTCGCATCGAACTATCGGAAAGAGTTATGCATACGGTAGATCACTTTCCCTCTGGCGTGATTTATCTGCCCCTTAGCTGGCAGCTGCTTCCGCCCGTAATCTTTTCTCTTTTTCCGGGCGTGTTCATTATCTTCACTGCCTGGATTATGGACGAAGGCCGGAAGATTCAGGAAGAACAGGAATTGACGGTTTAAATTTATGCCCATCATCGTCAATCTCGACGTGGTCCTCGCCCAGCGCAAAATGCGTCTGAACGACCTCGCCGACGGCGTGGACATCACCGCCCCAAATCTCTCCGTCCTCAAAACCGGCAAGGCGCGAGCCATCCGCTTCTCCACGCTGGAGGCAATCTGCAAACACCTCAACTGCCAGCCGGGGGACATCCTGGAATACCGGCCCGAGCCGCCGCCCGAAAAACAGCCCTAGCGATAGAAAGCTATCATGCATAATGCCGCTGGCGTATTGATGTCCGCCACGGCTCCCTTCAGACCGATTCAGGTTTCAGGTTTCCGGTCTCAGGTCTCCAGCCCTTGCTTTTCCTGTTGGCCAGTGCGGCTCGCACTTCGTCGGCCGGCTGAAAACCACCTCATGCGCAAACAGTGAAGTCCATTCCTTGGCCGCCGTGAAATCACTGTCCGTCCCGCCGATCAATTCATGCCGGCCATTCGCCCGGCGGATCAGCCAGGCATTGCCGAACCGGTTGACGATTCGGGCGGTGTTTACGATGCGTTTTCCTATGTTTTTTAGTTTCATAGCCACCAGCGTAATCGGGAGGGTGAGACATTGGCTGTCCCTGTGAATAACTATTTCCAAATAGTTTTCTTGGGCTGGTGCAAAATCGGTCTAGCCTCGGGATGCGACATGAAACACGCCAACCGCATCTTGCACATCGACGGAGATTCCTTCTTCGCCAGTTGCGAGATCGCGCTCGATGCCAAGCTCGAAGGCCGCCCCGTCTGGGTCGGCGGCGGCCGGCGCGGCGACGGCATAGTCATCGCCGCCAACCGCCTCGCCAAGAAATACGGCATCAAGACCGGCACCGCCTGCTTCGAGGCCAAGCGCCTTTGCCCGAGCGGCGTCCTCTGCAAACCCCACTACGACGCCTACCGCGAATTGTCCCGCCAGATGTTCCTGATCCTGGAGGAATACGCGCCCACCCTCGTTCCCTATTCCATCGACGAGGGCTTTCTAGATTTCACCAGCATGGATGAACACGTCTGGCACAACACCACCGCCACCGACTACGTCCAAGGCATCCGCGCCCGCATCAAGCGCGAGACGCGCCTCCCCGTGACCGCCGGCCTGGGCAACTCCGCCAAACTCGCCAAACTCGCCACCGACGCCGCCAAGGGAGTCGGCTTTCTCGAAGTGCCCGCCGGCCAGGAAAAGGCGTTCCTGAAAGACCGGCCCGTGTCCGAAATGTCCGGTATCGGCAAAAACCGCCAGTGCTCCCTCGCCGCACTCGGTGCGTTCACCTTCGGCCACGTCGCCGCCTTGCCCTCCATGCTGCTGAAACAAAAATTCGGCATCTGGGGCCAACAATTGTGGCTGTTCTCAAACGGCCAGTGGAACGAACCCCTCGTGCTGG
>Ga0302278_10002113_pt1 | contig 23400 bp, 12 predicted proteins | sample III_Bog_N3_2_FD_194543 | JGI IMG/M metagenome (GOLD analysis project Ga0302278, IMG submission 194543) | Peat permafrost microbial communities from Stordalen Mire near Abisko, Sweden - III_Bog_N3_2 | ecosystem: Environmental > Terrestrial > Soil > Wetlands > Peat | place: Sweden: Abisko...
AGGGTGAAGTGGACATGGCTGTGTTTGCCGAGGCCAAGGAGCCTTTTCTGCGCAGTTTTCTCTCCCTGGCCAACGGGCTTCCGAGTCATGACACCTTCAGCCGTCTGTTTCGCAATCTCGATCCGGATCAGTTTCGCGATTCTTTTCAGCGGTTTATGGCGCAGTTTTCCGCGCAGTTGCAAGGCGTGGTGGCCATCGACGGCAAGGTGTTGCGTCGTTCGTTCGATCGGGCCAGCGGCAAGACGGCCCTGCACATGGTCTCGGCCTGGGGCTCGGAGCAACGGATGGTGTTGGCGCAGGTGGCTACCGATGCCAAGTCCAACGAGATTACGGCAGTGCCCAAGCTGCTCAAGCTGCTGAGCCTCAAAGGCACGATCGTGACCGCCGATGCACTCAACTGCCAGCGCGCCATCGCCGAGCAAATCGTCGAGCAGAAGGGCGACTACGCGTTGGCACTGAAAGGCAATCAAGGCACGCTGTTTGACGACGTAGTTTTGCTTCTCGATGATCCGGAGTTGAAAACGAGCACCGCTGAGCCTGTTGTCGAAGCCGATCACGGACGCATCGAAACGCGCACGGCGACGGTGTCAACCGAGATCGACTGGTTGCAAAAACAACACCAATGGCCGGGACTGAAGGCCATCGGCAAAGTAGTTCGAGTGCGCGAAACGGCGGACAAAACCGCGACCGAAACTGCCTACTACCTGCTCAGCCGGGCCTTGTCTCCGGAGCGGTTCAACCAAGTGATTCGACAGCACTGGAGCATCGAAAACAGTCTGCACTGGCGGCTGGATGTGGTCATGAACGAAGATCAGGATCGGACGCGCATGGGGAACGGGCCGCACAATCTCGCCGTCCTACGCCACATGGCCATCAACGCCATGCAAAAAGAGGGATCAAAGGGCTCCTTGCGCGGCAAGTTCAAACGCGCCGGCTGGGACGATGACTTCCTATACCGCCTACTGGAGCTATTTTGAAATGCGATTGCCCTGCTCCTTTCTGAGATTTCCGCGAGATCCCCAGGCGGTCAAGTCTCCCCGGGGCCCTCGCTTTGGCTGGGGTTTGGGCTCGAAGCGAGGGCGGCGCGACGGCGGCAAAAAAGGCGAGGCAGACTCGAGTGCGCATAGGCTTGGCGTCAGTATAGAACGGCGCCGCTGGGGCCGCGAGGCAGGAATCTGGAATCAGATGCCAGGGGACGGATTTTTCGCGATGGTATGATTTGGAGAATGCCGGACAAATTGTCCCCTCCCACCAGAATCGGCTATATTCCAACACTTGATGGATGGCGCGCGTTCGCTGTTTTCTCGGTCATCCTCTATCACGACAATCTGCATCGCTTTGGTCCATTCTCTGACTCCCTGATTCACAACTATGGCTCCATGGGCGTCGACCTGTTTTTTGCCATCAGCGGCATTCTCATCTGTTCCCGCCTTCTCGATGAAGAATACTCGCACCACCAGATTTCGCTGAGCGGATTTTACGTGCGCCGCTTCTGCCGCATTCTGCCCCCGGCGTGGCTCTATCTTGCCGTACTCGCTCTGCTCGGCGTCGTCGACCTGGTCCACGTCGGATTCTCAGGCTGGCTTGCCGCGTTGCTTTTTGTAGAGAACTACTACCTGGCGCACATTCAGAGCGCGGACCTTTCCGCATTCACCAGCCACTTCTGGTCGCTGGCCATCGAGGAGCACTTCTACCTGATCCTCCCCGGAATCCTGGTCCTGTTTCGCGCGCGCCGCATATCCGTGCTGGTCTGGTTGATCGCTGCCTTTTCGGCCTACCGGCTGATGCTGCACAGCCATCCGGGCTGGTTTGAGTACATGGCCGGCAAGGGAGCCACGCAGCGCACGGAACTTCGCATCAATGCCCTGCTGTTCCCCGCATTGCTCGCCATCCTGCTTCGCAAGCCCGACTTCCACCGCTTCGCTACGCGCTGGCTTAAACCGGTGATCGTTATCCCGGCACTGATGGCGGTCTTCGCTGCGGCCTATTTCGCAGCCCCAAAGCCCCCATCGCCGTACTCCAGCCTGTTTGTCAACCTGACCAGCTTCGGCTTTCCATTCCTGATTGTGTGTACCATGCTGCACCCGGCGAGCTATGTTTCCCGCTTTCTCGAGCTGGCGCCCTTGCGGCATCTGGGCAAAATCTCCTACAGCATTTATCTGTGGCAGCAGCTCTTCTTTGTTCGCGAGCAGGGAAGCATGGGCGTCCAGTGGCCGCTCAGCCTTGCTCAGAACTGGCCATGGTGCCTGGTCGGGGTGCTGCTGATTGCGAATGCGAGTTACTACTTCGTAGAGAGACCCTTCATGCGTCTGGGCCACCGACTGGCGCCTCCGGCAACTCCGGGCCGCAGCGATCTGAAGGTGACGTCACCTGGCGCGGCTCCAGCCAATAGCGCGCAGCCCCACTGAATCCGGCACGAGCGTTGATGCCGCAGGTCGTATTACTCGCAGCTTGAAGAAGCGCGGGCCTATCAGCTCGTTCGGGTGGATGCTCCCGCTGCGCATGAGAGCAGTTGTCCAATTCATGTGCTCCATTTAGTTCTGTGCAAGGTGGCTTTTTCTTAAGGAAAAGGCCACTTACCATCGTGCTTTCGGTGTACAGCAATTGGAGAACAGCTATACCCGGTCCAACAAGTCCGCTTCACAGGCAAGCCCGGGGAATGGGCGGTTGCCCAGAGCAGCAGTTCATGCGGCTTTGCACGCGGTGTCCCGGAGGCTGTTGCAGGGCTAATTCAGGAGGGCACGGCTTTAAGCTCGCTGCGACCAGGCGTAGCTGGAGGCGCCAGCCGGTGGCCCAGACGCATGAAGGGTCTCTCTACGAAGTAGTAACTTGCATTCGCAATCACGAGCACGGCAATCAAACTCCAGGGAAAGCTCTGAAGTGCATGGATAGGCCACCAGGTGGCGCTGATGCTGGTCTGCTCGCGAATAAAGAAGAGCTGCTGCCAGAGATAAATGCTATAGGAGATTTTGCCGAGGTGGCGCAGAGGGCGCAATTCGAGGAAGCGGGAAACGTAGCTTGCCGGGTGCAGCATGGTGCACAGAATGAGAAAGGGAAATCCGAAGTCGGCGAGCAACAGGATGAGCCCGGAGTTGGCGAGGTGCGCCTTGAGAATGAACAAGGCTACAGCCCCAAACAGGAAGCCCAGGACAGGGATGACGACAACCGGCCTGAGCCAGCGCATGGAGAAGCGGTGAAACCCGTGCTTGCGCAGCAGGATGGCGAGCAGGGCCGGAAATAGCAGGGCATTGATGCGCAGTTCGGTGCGCCGGATCGCTGACTCTCCACCGCCCATCAAGTCGATCCATGCCGGGTTGCTATGGATGATGACGCCGTAAACGAAAACGACAACGATGATCGAAACCAGGATGGCGATGCGGCTCTTGCGGAACAAGTAGAGGATGCCCGGCAGGATCAGATAGAAATGCTCTTCGACGGCCAGAGACCAGAAATGCCCCGTATACCAATACGCATCGGTCACAAGGGAAGAAGGCAGGCTGTGAAGGTGGACCTGATAGTAATTCTGGACGAAGGCGAAAGCGGCAAACCAGGCCGACAAGCCGACCGGCACGACATGGGCAATCCCAAGCACGGCCAATGTGCCCAGAAAGAGCCAGGCCGGCGGCAGAATGCGGCAGAAGCGGCGAATATAAAATCCGCTCAGCGATATTTGATGGTTCGAGTACTCCTCATCGAGCAGCCGGGAACAGATCAGAATCCCGCTGATGGCAAAGAAAAGATCGACACCCAAATGGCCGAATTTGTGAACAAAGGAGTCTGAGATTGGACCGATGCGTCGAACTTTGTCGTGATAGATGATCACGGCAAAGACAGCAAGCGCGCGCCAGCCGTCGAGCGTGGGAATGTATCCGACTCTGGTTGGAGGGGCCGACTTGTCTGGCATACGCTCTAAATCATACCATCCCATTAAAAAATGATTGGCTGGTATCTAATTCTGGATTCTGCTATTTGCGGCCCAGGTCGGCAAGGACCGCAACCCCCCTGCGGCGCCGGCCTGGCGCCAGGCGATTCTTCTCCCCCGGTTCGCTTTTCCGCCGGCAGTGACGGGCCAGTTTTCCTCAGGGCTGGCGTCAGCTCTTCTTCCGGAGCTGAAAAAGCGAGTGGCTTGTTGCGGCTAGAATCGTAGTTAATCATGGCTGAGTTTACACACCTGCATTTGCATACCGAGTATTCACTCTTGGACGGCGCTTGTGACGTCTACAAGCTCGTTGACCGTGTTGCCGCGCTTGGCCAGAAGTCCGTGGCGATGACCGACCACGGCAACATCTACGGCGCAGTCCATTTCTTCGATGCGGCCAAGGCCAAGGGCGTCAAGCCCATCCTGGGGTGCGAGCTTTACATCTGCAAGAATGAAGACCACCGCGCGCCGGGCGACGGAGACGAGAACAACCACCTGCTGGTGCTGGCGCAAAACGAAGAGGGCTACCGCAACCTGATCCGCATTACCTCCGAGGCCTCGCTGCACGGGTTCTATCGCAAGCCGCGGGTGAGCAAGAAATATCTCGCCGAACATGCGGAGGGGCTGATCGGTTTCTCCGGCTGCCTGAGCGGAGAGCTGTGCGAGGAACTGATGGCCGGGCGCTACGAGAAGGCCAGGAGCGTGGCGCAGCAATATGAGGATATCTTCGGCAAGGGCAATTTTTATCTGGAGATTCAGGATCAGGGCCTGGAGGACGAGAAGAAGATCCACGAGGCACTGTTCCGCCTGGAGCGCGAACTGAACATTCCGCTCGTGGCGACCAACGACTCGCATTATCTGTGCGGCGAGGACTCGCATGCGCACGACGTGATGCTCTGCGTGCAGACCGGCTCCAAGGTGCACGACAAGGAACGGCTCCGCTTTGACAGCGACCAGTTTTTTGTCAAAAGCGCGGACGAGATGGCGGATGTTTTCAAAGACGCGCCCGATGTGTTGAAACGCACGCAGGAGATTGCTGAGCGCTGCAACCTGAAGCTGGCCAAGGTGGACAATCCCTTTCCGGAGTTCGCGGTTCCAGTGGGACACAGCATCGACAGCTACTTCGAAGAAGTGTGCCGCGAAGGCTTCAAGAAGCGGCTGGAGACAGCCGTGCACATGCTTGAAGTGCGCGGCACGCGGCTGCATGCCGTACATGAGTACCAGGCGCGCCTCGATTACGAGATCGGCGTGATCAAGCAGATGAAGTACTCGGGCTACTTCCTCATCGTGTGGGACTTCATCAAGTATGCGCGCGATCACGGCATTCCGGTTGGCCCGGGCCGCGGCTCGGCGGCCGGTTCGCTGGTGGCCTACTGCATGGAGATCATCAACGTGGACCCGCTACAGAACGGGCTGCTGTTCGAGCGCTTCCTCAATCCCGAGCGCGTGTCGATGCCCGACGTGGACGTGGACTTTTGCCAGAACCGGCGCGGCGAGGTGATCGACTATGTGACCCGCAAGTACGGGCGCGAGCAGGTGGCGCAGATCATCACCTTCAACACCATGGCGGCCAAGGCGGCCATCAAGGATTGCGGACGCGCGCTGGACATGCCCTACGGCGACGTGGACCGCATTGCCAAACTGGTCCCGGCGACCGTGGGCATGACGCTCGACAAGGCGTTGGAGGACGTGCCGGATCTGCGCAAGGCTTACGACAGCGACCCGGTGATTCGCGAACTGCTGGACACGGCGAAGAAGCTTGAAGGGTTGGTGCGCGGCAGCGGTGTGCATGCCTCCGCGGTGGTGATTGCGCCGCGTCCGCTGACTGAACTTGTGCCGGTGAACAAGACCAAGAACGACGAAATTGTGACGGCCTACGATATGAAGGCCATCGAAAAGATGGGCCTGCTGAAGATGGACTTTCTGGGCCTGACGACGCTGACGGTGATTGACGATTGCCTGAAGCTGATTGAGAAGACCAACGGCGAGAAGGTGGACATCGACGCGATTCCGCTGGACGACGAGCAGACCTACAAGAGAGTGTTTCACTCGGCGCTGACGTCGGGCGTATTTCAGTTCGAGTCCAGCGGCATGCGGGACATGCTGCGCCGCTACAAGCCCGACCGGCTTGAAGATTTGACTGCGCTGACGGCCCTGTTTCGTCCCGGTCCGATCCAGGGCGGCATGACGGATGACTTTATCGAGCGCAAATGGGGCCGGCGCAAGGTGGAGTACATGCTCCCCGAAATGGAGCCGATGCTCAAGGAGACGCTGGGCGTGATCGTCTACCAGGAGCAGGTGATGCAGATTGCCAACGTGCTGGCGAGCTATTCGCTGGGCGAAGCCGACCTGCTGCGCCGCGCGATGGGCAAGAAGAACGCCGATGAGATGGCCAAGCAGCGCGATCGCTTTATGAGCGGCGCTGCGGCGTTGGGGCATCCGAAGGCTACGGCGGGCGAAGTGTTCGACCAGATGGAGAAGTTTGCCGGCTACGGATTCAACAAATCGCACTCGGCCGCATACGGCCTGGTGAGTTATCAGACGGCATACTTGAAGACGCACTATCCGGTGGAATTTATGGCCGCGCTGCTGACATCGGAGACGTCGAAGCCGGAGAACGTGGTGAAGTATATCGGCGAGTGCAAGGAGATGGAGATCCGCGTGGAGCCGCCCGATGTGCAGGTCTCCGGCGCGCAGTTCACGCCCGTGGTTACGGCGGAGGGCGAGGCGATCCGCTTTGGGCTGGCCGCGGTGAAGAACGTCGGCGGCAATGCGATCGAGTCGATCATGAAGGCGCGCGAAGAGGTGGGCGGCCGCTTCAAGAGCCTGTGGGAGTTCTGCGAAAAAGTTGACCTGCGGGTGATGAACAAACGGGTGATCGAGTCGCTGATCAAGGCCGGCGCTCTGGACTCGATGGGCTCGCGCGCCGCGCTCTACAAGGCAGTGGACAAGGCCATGGAGCGGGCGCAGAAAGCACAGAAGGATGCGGCGGCGGGACAGCATGGCTTGTTCGGGTTGTTCAATGAAGGGCCTGCGCCGGGCCGCGATGCGGATGATTTGCCGAAGACCGCGGAGTGGGAAGAGGGCGAGCGGCTGGCCAACGAAAAAGAGGTGTTGGGCTTTTTTGTATCCGGACATCCGCTGGACAAGTACGCGGAAAAGCTGCGCAATCTTACGGGCGTCATTTCGACTGCCGAGGCGCTGGAGCGCAAGCCGCCGGAGCGCATCTGGGGCAAGCAATCCGACCCGGCCGATGAGTTGCAGGTGGTTGGCATTCTGCATGGAACGGCGAGTCCGCGCAAGAGCAAGAAGGACGGGAAGCTGTATGCGATGGGGCAGCTTGAAGATGCGACGGGAAAGATCGAAGTGATCTGCTTTGCGCGCGAGTACGAGCGGCTGGCCGAGTCGCTCAAGATCGAAGCGCCGGTTCTGATTCGCGGCATGCTGATGGGCGACGAGGACTCCGCGCCCAAGATATCCATCAGCGGGATTCAGCCGCTGGATGCTGTGCAGGTCAAGCTGCCGAGTGGCGTGCGCATCCGCATCAATCTTGACCGCGCGACGGACGAGATGTTTGCGGGACTGAAAGTTGCGGCAGACGCAGCGCCGGGACCGGGCAAGGTGATGCTGCATCTGGAGAAGAAGGGCGAGTACGCGGTGATCCTGGAGCCGGAGGGGATGAGCGTGGCTGCCGATCGCGGCTGGGTGGAGCGCGTGGAAGAGCTGGTGGGCAAGGGGGCGGTGCAGTCGGTGGGTTAAACGTTCCGACGGAGAGTGGTGGGCTGATGGCAAGCGGCAACAAATGGACGCGGCGGCAGTTTGTGCAGGGGGCCATGGGATCGGCGGCTCTGGCGCTGGTCGGGCGCAGAGGAATGAGCGCTGCGGAGCACCCGGGTGGATTGCGGGGAAGATTTGTCACGCATGTCTCCGTGGTGCGTGTGAATCAGATTGAAGTTACGCCGACGCGCTCGATTGGCGAGGATGAAGTCAACGACAATCGGCCGGAAAAGATCCGCTCGCGGCGCGAGGCATTTGCACGCGGATGTCCCGATGGCAGGATGACCTGGGCGATCAGCTGGCTGGCGCTTACTGACGACCGGCAGCAGTACAAGGATGTGCGCAGACTGCTCGCCTCATATCACGACAGGTACGGCGATGAGATTACGTTCATTCCCGGCGGCTATTTCGCGCCCATGTACGACACCCGCGAACATAACCGGCAGACGATTCACAAGGCGCTGGGACTGGTCTCTTCCATGGTGGGCGGCCGGTATCGACCGGAGTGCGTGGTGGCAGGATTTCTGGACGCGGAGAACCAGCGCGATCTGGCCCAGGACGAGGGCATCCACGTGTGCCAGGGGCAGATATGGAGCCAGCACGGGATCGACAACGGCGACGGCGATGGGGGCATCTGCTATCCCTACTACCCCAGCCGCGAGCACTATCTGAAGCCGGCGCAGAGCAGCGCGGATTTTATCGACTGCGTGTGCCTGGACGGCTGGACATGCGACTTCGTGAGCGCGCGTCGACAGGGCTTTGAGGGCGGTTTCAACAGCCGGCTGGGCGTGGGGCCGATTGAGACGGTCGGGAATCTGGGCGTGGAAGCGGGACAGCGCGAGATGATGGCGACCACAGCCATGCACTTTGACGATGGGCACGGGCGGAACGGGTTCGGCTTTGTGACCGGGATATGGGAAGTGTCTGTCGGTCACGATGAGGACCTGACGTGGTGGCTGCAAGCGGTGCGGGAGCGCTGGCCGGATACACGGGTGATGACGGAAGGCGCGTTTGGCCTGGAGTGGCGCAGGCACACGCCCAACAATGCGCATCTCGATTATCGGTTCGATGCCAAAGGAACCGGCGCGCCGGGTTCGGAGAAGAACCTGGAGATCGAGTGGCGCATGAACAAGGAATTCCGGTTGGCGCTGCTGCGCGACTGGACCGATGGCTCGCCGTGGAAGGCAATCGACTTTACGCGATACGATTTGCCGGCACAGGAGCCGCCTGGGCCACAGCGCGAGTGGAGCCTGATGAACGTGCTCAACCAGAAGGGCACGCGGGCGCAGGATACGCCGAAGCGGCTGGGACAGTTGAGCGCGGACGATCAGCGCATGGTCTTTGCCCGCTATCCGGACCTGAAGAGCCTGGTCTGACCACCTGCCACCTGCGGTGGAGGCACCTGCGGTGGAGTTCGCTGCTGCGAACTCGCTGTTCGCTCGCAGCGGTTCATTGCCTTCTCTCCCTTTCACGTGAAATGCGCAAGCGTCTTTGTTTTCCCACCCATCAAGCAAGAGGCGCTCGACGGATGATGCATTGACGCGTGACGCAGTCTCTTCGCGGAAGACGCGAACTATCCAGACGCATGCCAGACTTCAGGAAAGAACAGCCGGCAAAAGCGGGTGGGGCTGCGGCGTGGCGACAAGGCGGAGACAACCATGGTGCGGATGAACGCGATGGCGGCGCTTGTGTCAATCGCGCTGGCGCTGGCCGGCTGCAGGAGTGGCCAGACGGTAGCGGCGGGCACGGGCGGCGGCGCAATGGGAAATGGGCCTGCAACGGACAGTGGCGCGACGCAGGTTAAGTACATCACAGATCCCTCGCTGAACAACATGCAAGCGATCGAAGTCACACTGCCGGCAGCGTGGAAGTTCCAGAGTGTGTTTTTGCAGGGAGGAACCTGTGCGCCGACGCCGTATGGCGTGTTCCGCGCAACCAGTCCCGACGGCGCGAGCATGGTGGAGCGGGAGCCGACGCTGGCCTGGGAGTGGGGCCAGGGACCGATGATTGGGTCGATGGCGCAGACCGATTGCCTGCCCTTGCAGAAGCCGATGAGCGCACAGGAGCTTCTCGAGTACATGGCGGCGACGCTGAACGTGAATTACGACGGCGCGGCACAGGTGCCGGCAGCGGAGCAAGCGGCAGCAGAAAAGGACCTGAGCGAAGCGGAGGCCACCTATGCGCCGAAGTACGCGGCACTGCATATCCAGCCGCCGAAGGAGACCCGCGACCTGGCGCGCGCGATCGTGAGCTTCCAGAAGGGCTCAGTTGCCATGCAGGGACAGATGGATGCGCTGGTCGATTGCACGGAGAGCTCGTACGCGGGAACGCAGACGCTCTCCAACGCATCGCTGGGACACCCCGCGCAGACGGTTCCCGGCCAGCCGTCAACCGTCGATAAATGTCTGGCCAGCGTAACCTACACGACGGCGCCGGCGGGGCAGCTGGCGAGTCTGATCCAGGCATGGGACGGGGCAGGCATGGGCACCAAGCCGGTGGTGGCGTGGGAGCAGGCGTGGATCGCCCGCAGCAATCAGCAGACGACGCGGATGATCGGGCAGATGAACGCGGCCGCGGCTCAGCAACGGCAGGCCTCGGCGCTGCAGTTTGCACACTCAATGGCGGTCCAGCAGCAGATGCATAACCAGTTCATGGCCACGCTGCAGGCGGGGACCGATGCCTCGATGGCGCGAACCGCGGCCAACATGGAAGAGCAGGGCACGGCGGCATCGGACTGGGTGGACTATGCGCTCGATCAGCAGACGGTCTTGAATACCAACAGCGGGCAGGTGAGCAAAGTCTCGAACCGCGTGCCGGTGGGCGGAGCGCTCGAACAAGTGCATGGGAACGGGACGCCGATCCAGTGAGTTGCGGGCGGTGGGATTCGCGGCTTCCCACCCTCAGCACAGAACGCGAAGGACGGGGCACAAGGCGGCTTGCTCGCCCTAGCAGTTGCTGAGCGCGGCGGCCCAGCGGCGGATGCCTTCTGTCGTGACCGGTGCGCCGGCGGCTTCAGTCGCCGCCAGTTGCACGGCGAAATTCCCCAGGGTAGAGCTTTCGGGATGGCCGGTTTCGACCGGCCGGCCGGTGCGCTGCTCGGTCAGATTGGTGAGCAGCTTGTTGCGGCTGGCTCCGCCGAGGATGTGAATGCGTTCGAGCTTGCGGCCGAGCAGCTTTTCCAGGCTGGTGAGCGCTGTAGCGTACCGATCTGCCAGGCTCTCGAAGATCACGCGCGCAAAGACCGGCTCGTTGCCGGCCACGTCGGGAATGGTGGCCCAGCGGCGGCGCCAGAGCTGGTGATTGATGCGCTCAGGCATCTCGCCATCGAGCAGCAGCGGCTCGGCGTCTACGTCGATGGTTCCAGGAAAGCCGGAGACAGCGGCCTGCGCGATCAGCTCTTCGATCTCCCAGGGACGGCCTTCGGCGGCCCATGAGTCCATGCACTGCTTGAGCAGCCACATGCCGTTGACCACGGAGTGAAAGCAGAGATCGCCGCCGGCCGCGCCCAAGTTGGTGTAGCGGGCGTCGAAGGCCTCGTCGTTGACGACGGGCTGCTTGATCAGCGTGCCCACCAGGGACCAGGTTCCGGAGCAGATATAGAGGGTGGAGTCGAGTGCGGAGGGGATTCCGGCGATGGCCGAGGCGGTGTCATGGGTAGCCGGCGCGACCAGGACCGTTTCGCGGAAGGCGTCGAGCTCAGCCAGCGGCCCGGCGACTTTGCCCAGGATGGCGCCGGCGAGGACGATGGGCGGCGCGGCGTCGACTGGCAGGTCGAGCAGTTTGAAAAGCTCCGCGTCCCAGTCGCCGGTCTTCAGGTTGACGAGGCCGGTGTGGGTGGCATTGGTACGCTCGGCCACGCGTCGTCCACCAAGCCAGTAGAGGACATACTCCGGCATCATGACCCACGGCGCGCGCGGATCAATGTGGGAGGCGGTGTCGGCGATGAGCTGACAAACGGTGTTGATGCGATTGGGAAGCACGCCGGTGCGGGCAAACAGGGCGCGCGGGGCGATGATTTTGTCAACGGCCTGCTTGACCGGCTCGGTGCGCTCGTCTCGATAGCAGAAGGGCGCGCGCAGTGCTTTGCCGTTGGGAGCAAGCCGGACGTAGTCGACCGACCAGCTATCGACGGCGATGGAAGCCACGCCTTCAGCAGCAATCGTTGCAGCCTTGCGCAGGCCTTCTTCAAGACCCGCAAGGATGGTGTCCAACGGCCAGTGCATCTGTCTGCCTTGATGCACAGGCCCGTTGGGAATGCGGTGGACAAGTTCGACGCTGGGCCGGCCGTCGGGCCAGCGGAGCAGAGAGACGCGGCAGCTTTCGGCGCCCAGATCAATGGCAATGCGTGCGGGTTCCTGCATAGAGGTAACTCAATCCCTCATCAACTCCAACGCTCGCATTCTACCGCAGGAAAGCCTCGGCGAGACCGCCGTCCACGGGAATGAGGTGGCCGGTGGTGCAGCGCGCGCGTGGGCCGGCCAAAAACAGGATGGCTTCCGCGCAGTCAGAGGGATCGATGGCCTGGTGAGTAAGCGAGCGCTTGGCGTAAAAGGCGGCGAGCAGATTGCGCAGCTCGTCGTCAGTGTGCGAATCCTCAAACGGAATTTTGTACTTGTTGAGCGAAGCCACGACGCGGTCGCGGGGGAACATGGTGGATCCCTTGACGACGGTGGCGGGGCTGATGCCGTTGACGCGGACGCGCGGGGCGAGGGCCACGGCCAGCTCGCGCACCAGGTGCGAGACGGCGGCCTTGCTCACGTCGTAGGCTTCGCTGCCGTGCTTGGAGACGACGGCGTTGGCCGAACTGGTGAGCACGATGGAGCCGTCGAGCGCCTGCTCCTTGAAGAGCTTGGCGGCTTCGTCGCTGAGCAGGTAGTTGGCGGTGATGTTGATGTCGAGGGTGGGCGCCCAGAGTGCGTCGGGGATCTTGGCCGCGGTTGAAGACGGATAGAAGGCGGCGGTGTTGATGAGGATGTCGAGGCCGCCGAAGGCCGCAACGGTCGCGTTGATGGAGTTGACGATCGCTTCGCGGCTGCGGATGTCGACCGCCGTTGCGATGACGAACTCCGCCGAGGTGATGGCCTTCAACTCCTCAATCACGCGGGCTGCGCCTGCTTCATCGCGGTCGGCGACGACCACGTGCGCGCCGCGGGCTGCGGCGAGAAGAGCCACTTCGCGGCCAATGCCGCTGCCTCCGCCGACGATCAGAGCGATGCGGCGGCTGAGCTCTTTCTCCGCCGGCTGGCGGCGGATCTTGGCTTCTTCCATGGCCCAGTACTCGATGCGGAAGGCTTCGATGGCGGGCAGGGCGACGTAGTTGGTGAAGACCTTGAAGCTGCCCGGATCGTTGCGCGGCCCGCACTGCGGCAGAGTGCCGGAGACCTCGCCCTCGCCGAGCAGGCTGGCGCCTTCCATCACGTGAATGGCATTGGTGTAGAACTCGCCGGTGATACGGGCTTCGGTCTTGTTTTTGCCGAAGCTGAACATGCCCAGGCCCTGGACGAGAACAACGGTCGGGCTGGCATCGCGCAGAGCCGGGGAGTCGGGCGTGGCAAAGGAGTGGTAGTAGTCGCGATACTGCTGACGGTACTCCTCAAGCGAGGTGCAGATCTGCTGCTTGAGCGTGGCCAGGTTGGCGCCTTCGGCCCAGGATACAAACAGCGGGCGAATCTTGGTGCGGATGAAGTGATCGGGGCAGCTGGTGCCGAGGAAAGCGAGATCCTTGGCGTTGACCGAGTTCACGAACTGCAGCACGTCGGGCGCGTCGGTGAAGCGGGCAATATATCGCTTCTGCGTGCTGACGCGGCCACGGAGGTAGGGCGCAATCTGCACAGCGAGCTGCGCACGATTGGCGCGCGACTGAGTGGCCTGGCCGCCGAAGCGAGCCGCACCCTTCTTGATGCCGTGCCGCTCGATGAACTGGCCGATCTGGTCGATGACCGTGATGGTGTTCAGATAGCTCTCGCGCTGCGTCTGGCCCCAGGTGAACAGGCCGTGACCGCCGAGCACGATGCCGTCGCAGCCGGGGTTGTCCGCGACCGCCTGACGCATCATCAGGCCAAGCTCGAATCCAGGACGCTGCCAGGGAACCCAGACCAGCTTGTGATCGAATTCGCGGTTGAACTCCTCCATCTTCTTTTTGCCGTTGGCCGACGCGGCCAGGGCAATCCCCCAGTCCGGATGCAGGTGATCGACGTGCGGGAAGGGAAGAAAGCCATGGAGAGGTGTGTCGATGGACGCTGCAACTGGGTTGTTGCGGAACGACGCGATGGCGTAGAGAGGCACCATCTCGTCTTCAAAGTCGACGCCCTTGTAGCTGCGCTCCAGGCTGAGCAGCTTGTCCTGGTAGAGCGTGGCCAGGCCGCTGCGCTTCATGCTGCCCAGGTCGCCGCCCGAGCCCTTGACCCACAGAACCTCAACCGGTTCTCCGGTGATGGGGTCGATCTCCATGATCTTGGAGCTGGTGTTGCCGCCGGCAAAGTTGGTGATGCGCAGGTCAGAGCCGAGCAGGTTGGAGCGGTAACGGAGCAGTTCGGGCTGGTCGAGCGAATCGGCTATCGAGGAATCCCAAAGGTCTTTAAGGAACTTGAGCGTATCAGGCGGGGAAGCAACATTCGTCATAATCACCAGAGAAGGGGAATTTCAGGATTGATTCTAGAATAGCATGGCCACAAAAGCAATAGGGAACATGTTTCGAATGAGAACTTCAGGGTTGTGGACGATCTGATTGAATAGCAAGCAGCTTGAGCTTAGTCGGCGGCGGCCTCAGAGCTCATCGACTCGGCCGTGACGGCACGGTGGCGGACGTAGTTATAGGGCGGGATGGTATAGCCACGCAGAAGCGAAATGCCAAGTTGGATGAGGCGCGGGCCGTAGGTCTCCACTTCATGGGAGATGGAGCCGATCAATGCGCTCTTGCCGGACTGCATCTCGGCCAAGGCTTCAGGGATGCAGTCCTGGCCGACGATGGCGAAGTCGGCCTCGCATCCGGCCTGGCGAGCGGCATCGAGGACGCCGAGCGCGCTTGAATCGGTAGCGGCGGCGACCAGGATGTTTTCTCCCTTGACGCGATTACGCAGAAACTCGGCGATGGCGGCCTGGCTTGGTTCACGCGTACCGCGGCCCTCGAGTTGCAAAAAGCGCTCGGCGGGAATGTCCTTGATGCGCTCGCGGATGCCTTCGAAGGCGCCGGTCATACGGGCCTGGACGAAGCTGCCGGCCTCGGCCATGCCCACGCCAAGAACCCAATCCACCTTGCCCTTCCATTTCAGCAGCGCGTGCTTGGCCAAAAGCGACCCTGCCTCCAGGCCGCACTCGAAGTTGTCCACGCCGAAGTAGGTGGCGTTGGGGTGGGGCACGTCGACGGCGACCAGGGGAATCTCAGCCTTCTTGAAGATGTGGGCCACGCGCGGCGCGGCGGCCTCTTCCACCTGGAACTCGAGCACAAGGTCAACGCGGCGGGCAACCAGCTCTTCGGCATTGCTGACGGCGACGTCGGGGTCGTAGCGGTTGTCGAGTACGATCAGTTCCACGCCGGCTGCGGCGGCGGCGGTGGTAACGCTCTGGGCCACGGCTACGGAGAAGGGCAGCTCAGCGCTTTGCACGCTCAGGCCGAAGCAGAGGCGGCGGGGGCGCGAGACGAGCCGGTAGAGGCCGTTCTGCGCCTGGGCCACATAGCCGCGGTGGACCAGCGTCTTGAGAATCCGGTAGACGCTGGTTTTGGAGATCTGGGTGCGCTGGTAGACGTCCTCAAGCGAGACCGGGGCGTGATTCTCTTCGAGCAGCTCGATGACGTCGAGGGCTTTGGACAGAATGGGGATCAGGTAGAGGCGTTTGATCTTTCCCTTGGGCAACTGACTTTCTCCATGGACGTGCGTGAGTCAGGTCGCAACCAGCATAAACCTTTTCCCCCGTGGGCGCTAACGGCCTTCCGGCTTATCCGCTAACGGCGCCTCAGGCATAGCTGCTGACGGCTGAGGCCCGGCTGCCGCGTTCAAGGCCAATCCGTTCCACGTAGCCGCCCTCGCGCAGGGCAGCCAGCGGGTCGACGGGCAGGCCGCGCTGCTGGCGCCAGGCGGCGACCAGCGGCCGCACATCGGTCCAGAAGGTGCCGCGGAAGAGCTCTTCGGCGGCCACAATGTCGCAGGAGCGCTGGTGGAGCGTGAGCTGCTCGCGGTCGACCAGCGCTGCCTTGAGCCACAGCTCCTGCGCCGCCACAACGGTCTGTACCGTGGCTTCGATCTTGCCTTTCAGGTTGTGGCTCTGGTCGATCATGAAGGCCACGGAGTGGGGCAGGCCTTCCGTTGTTGCGGCGTGCAGCTCGTGGAAGATGCGGAAGATCTGGTACGGGTCGATGGAGCCGAGCGTGAGGTCGTCGTCGGCGTAGCGGCGGTCGTTGAAGTGGAAGCCGCCGAGCAGGCCGGTGTGCAGCAGCCAGGCCACGATCTGCTCTATGTTTTGCGATGAGTAGTGGTGGCCGGTATCAACGAGCACGCAGGCCTGCGGGCCGGCGGCCTGGGAGAGATGCGACGACATGCCCCAGTCGGCAATATCGGTGTGATAGAAGGCCGGCTCGAAGGGCTTGTATTCGATGAGCAGCCGCTGGTCGGGCGCGAGTGCGGCGTGCGCGGTGCGTAGAGCTTCTTCAAGCCACGCGATGCGGTGCCGGATGCTCTGGGAGCCGGGGTAGTTGGAGCCGTCAGGAAGCCAGAGGGAGATGTCGCGCGAGCCGGTGGCCTTGGCGATCTCGACCGAGTCGAGCACGTGATCGACAGCCTGGCGGCGGATGTTGGCGTCGGGGTTGCAGAGCGAGCCGTATTTATATTGCTGGTCCTGGAAGAGATTGGGATTGATAGACCCGGCGCGAATGCCGAAGCGCTTTTCCAGGCTCTTGACTTCAGCTGCATCGCGAATACCGTTGGGCAGGTCCCAAAGAACGTGCAGGGCAATGGTGGGCGTCACACCGGTGAGACGATTGACCTCGGCTGCGTCCGCGAACTTTTCTTCGATGGTGGTGGCGGCGGCGGGCTGAACAAACTTGCCGAAACGGGTTCCGGTGTTGGCGAAGCCCCAGGAGGGGATTTCGATCTGGAAGGCGTCCAGTGCGGCAACTGCACGATCAAAAAGCTTGGAGTCGGAGTGAGTCATGGAAGGAACCTTTCGCGGCGTTGGTCTGCCCTGGTACAGCCTTCCCAATCGGGCGGCGCGCGAGGAACCCGTGTGATGGCAAGGTATTCGCAGGGCCCGACCGGAAAGCAGTATGGTATTCGATAGAGAGACGAATTGTCTATTGCAATATGTTTCATCTTCCAACGATTGGAAAATTTTTCTAATCCGAACTGCCCGGGAGTTGCGGAAAGACCGGAATCCGGGCAAAACAATTCTCCCCATGGAAGTTGCCCCGGCCGGCCGCATGGTCTGGCCGGTGTTGGAGAAGCGCATGATTTCAAGCCAAAACAGGGGCGGCTGGGAATTTCTTTCCCGGCCGGTCAACGCGCAGCGGCGGGTCCCGTCTAATGGTCAGGGAATCTCCTTTTCATCTGACTTCATCCGGCGTTCGAGATAGTTGCCGGTTTGCGTTTAGACTGGTTTGGCCGCTCGTTCGGGCCGGGCTGCGGAGTCTACCTGCCAGCGTGCCGCGGAAGGCCTGCGGTCTCGCGGGCCATTACTATGAGCACGTGCAGCTTCGGGTGTGCGAGCACCTGAGAAAGTCCAGGAAACCAGTATGCAACCGATGCGTCTGCTCTCCCTGTTTGCCTCCCTGTCCCTCTTGGCCAGCGCATCCTTCTCGGGAACCGCGGTCATGGCGCAGCAGTTTGCCGCTCCCCGGGTTCGCATTGTCGAAAAGATAGACGAAACCAGCCTGGTAGCGCTCAAGGGCAACACGCATCCGGCCGCGAACGCCAGGAACGATCTGGGCCGGGTGAGTCCCGACTTGCCCATGACCGACCTGATCCTGGTGCTGAGCCGCGACGCGGCGCAGCAGGCCGCCTTCGACAAGTTTGTGGCCAGCCAGTATGACGCCGACTCGCCCAGCTTCCACCACTGGCTCACGCCGGACGAGGTGGGCGCGGACTTTGGCCCGTCGGAGAGCGACGTTGCGACCGTCGAGAACTGGCTCACCGGCAACGGCTTCACCATCGGCGAGGTGACCAGGGATCGGATGTCGATCCGCTTCAGCGGTACGGCGGCCAAGGTGGAGAGCGCGTTTCACACCGAGATCCACAACCTGAGCGTGAAGGGCGTGGCGCACATTGGCAACATGAGCGACCCGCAGATTCCGGCGGCGATTGCGCCGGTGGTCGTCGGCGTGAAGGCGCTGCACAACTTCTTCCCCCGGCCCCTGCACCGGATGGGCAGCAAGGTTACGCTGAATCGCGCGGCGGGCGGATGGCAGCGGACTGCCAGCGCGTCGGTCAGGCCCACGCATGTGAGCAAGGCCACGCCGGGACCGAGCAAGCCCGGCGCGGAGTTCACGATCAACGTGCCTGCAGCTGGCGGCAGCACCGGCACCCCTGCATATACGGAAGAGGACATCTCGCCGTACGATTTCGCCACCATCTACAACGTGCTTCCGTTATGGAACAAGGGCATTGACGGAACCGGGCAGACGATTGCGATTGCCGGAACCAGCGACGTGAGCCAGAACGACATCTCCACCTTCCGTACTTTCTTTGGCCTGCCCACCAATCTGGCTGCGAATACGCCGCAGATCGTTCACCCCAATCCCAGCCTTCCCGGCAAGGACGACCCCGGAATCTGCACCAGCACGACCAGCACCATCTGCGGCATCGGCGACCTGATCGAGAACTCTCTGGATGTCGAGTGGTCAGGATCGATTGCCAAGAATGCGCAGATCATTCTGGTTACCGCGGCATCGCAATCCGCGACCGATGATACGCTCTACGATGCGGAAAGCTACATCGTCAACAATACGACGGCGCCGGTGCTGAGCGTCAGCTACGGCCTCTGTGAATTGTTTGAGGGCACGGCGGGCAACGCGGAGTACAACACCCTGTGGCAGAATGCCGCATCGGAAGGAATTGCAGTCTTTGTAGCCGCTGGTGATTCTGGCGCTGCGAGTTGTGATGACGGCGGAAGTTCTTCCGGCCCATATGTCGCTGAGTATGGCGTGTCGGTGAGCGGTCTTGCCTCTACGCCCTACGATACGGCGGTGGGCGGCACTGATTTTAACTGGTGCCCGTTCCTGTCGGGATTTAATGGGAACGCTTGCCCAGCGTCGCCTTACTGGAGTGCGAGCAACACAACCCCTTCGGGAGCTGGAAATCCTTCGATCAGCGCTCTGGGTTACGTGCCGGAGATGCCATGGAACGAAACCTGTACCAATCCGTTCATGCTGGCGGGTCTGCAAGCGCTTGCCGGCCCAAATTATCTCGACGTTTCCGGCGTGAACAATACTGAAGAGGCCTGCAACCTGATCAGCTATAACGTCAGCGCGCTTGAGTCAGAATACGGCTACTCCGTGGGCCTTCTCAATACGGTGGGCGGCGGCGGCGGCGTGAGTAACTGCACCACCAGTGACGGGGCCACCGTTGCCAGTTGCACGGGCGGATACGCCAAGCCCAGCTGGCAGTCGCCGGCAGGCCTGACGGGGATTGTGAACGACAGCAAGCGCGACCTTCCTGACGTGTCCTTCTTCTCCGCCGACGGTTATGTTTCCGATAGCGCGTACCTGATCTGCGTTGAAGAGGACGGCGGTTCGCCCTGCACCTATTCGAGCGATGCGGAGCCGTTTGCGTCGGAGGTGGGCGGAACGTCGGCGTCTACGCCGCCCATGGCCGGCGTCATGGCGCTGATCAACCAGAAGGCGGGAGCGGCACAGGGATTTGCCAATCCCGAGCTTTACAAGCTGGCCGCGAAACAGACCTACTCCGGTTGCAGCGCGGAGAGCGTGACCACCAGCAGCTCCTGCTACTTCAACGATATTGATGCGGGACCATTTGCATCGGCCGGCACCAACGCCATGCCTTGCGATTACGGTTGGGAGGGCTCCATCTCTCCCAACTGCACGGCGGCCGATTCGCTGGAGGGAAGCGCGGACGTGGTCGGCATCCTTTCCGGTTACAGCGCCGGCACCGGCTACGACCAGGCCACCGGGCTGGGTTCGCTGAACGTGGCCAATGTGGTGAATGCGTGGCCATCCATCGCGCCCGGCGCGGCGGTCACGGTGACCGTAACCCCGGCCTCAAGCAGTGTTTTCCTTGCGCAGTCCCTGGCTGTGGCGGGCACGGTGGCCAGCTCGCCTTCAGGAGGCACAGCGCCGACTGGGACGGTCACCCTGACGGGAGGCGGGTACACCGCAACGGCCGCGCTTTCAGGCGGCACATACTCCTTCACCATTCCGGCCAACGGTCTGGATGCGGGAACAGACACCCTCAACGTGGCGTACGGCGGCAGCGGAACCTACAGCACCGGGAGCGGCGCGGCCCTTGTGACCGTGGAAGGGACGGGGGCAACGTTCAGCTTGACCAACCCGCCCGTTGCTCTCACCCCATCGACCGCCGGCACGACAGGGATTTCCGCTGGGACAACCGTGAGCGCGGCTGTGACCGTATCCGCAGTCAACGGCTACGCGGGAACTGTTACGCTCACCTGCTCGCTGATCACGTCTCCATCGGGCGCGACAGACGCTCCGACCTGTAACGGCGGCGGACCGTCTCTGGCAGCCACGCTGCCCAACAGCACGGCGCAGACGATCACGTTTACGGTGAGCACCACGGCTCCCTCGACAACCACCACCACGAATGCGCGGAGGAAGCTGCAATCAGCCGGCAGCCGCGGCGGATGGATGGAAGTGGGCGGCGGGGCGCTCCTTTCGCTGCTGGTATTCCTGGGGATTCCGGCACGGCGGCGCAGCTGGCGGGCGACGCTGGGCATGGTGATGCTGCTGGTTGCGCTGGGCGGCATGGTGGCCTGCGGCGGCGGCGGCAGTCCCGGCACAACAACAACCACGGACCCCGGGACCTCGGCGGGCACATACAGCTTCACGGTAACGGCGGTCGGAAATCCCTCTGTCACCCCGGCAGTCACGACAACGTTCTCGGTGGTCGTCAACTAGACCCCTTAACCGGCGCTGCACGCAGGCCCTCCTTTCGGGGAGGGCCTGTCTGTTTTGGTGCGGAATCTTTGCGGTGTGAGTTTTGTGGATTCTCACCCATCGCAAAGAACGCGATGGATGGGGCACAACTGGTCTGCGTCTCCTTGGGGAATGCGGAGGGTCTTACTTGCTCAGGGCGTCGAGGGCGAGGTTGAGGTCGAGGACGTTCACGCGGGGTTCACCGAGCAGGCCGAACTGGCGGCTGGTGGTGTTCGCGTCGATGAGCTGACGGACGCGGTCTTCGCTCAGGCCGCGGGCCTTGGCGATGCGCGGGGCCTGGAAGGCGGCGGAATCCGGCGTGATGTCGGGGTCGAGGCCCGAACCCGAAGTCGTAACCAGGTCGATGGGCACGGGCTTGCCGGGGTTCTCCACGGCCAGTTTGTCGATGGAGCCCTGCATGCGGTCGACAAGCGTCTTGTTGGATTGTGCGAGGTTGGAGCCGCTGGAGGCGGTCGCGTCGTAGCCGTTGCCGGCGGCCGAGGGGCGGGGATGGAAGTACTTGTCGGCGGTGAAGCTCTGTGCGAGCAGCTCGGAGCCGATCACCTGGCCGTCTTTGAGGATGAGGCTCCCGGCGGACTTGCGCGGAAGCAGCGCGCCGGCAATGCCGGTGACCAGCAGCGGATAGGCGAGGCCGAGCAGGACAGTGGCCACAAGGGTGAAGCGGATGGAGGTGGCCCAGACGGAGTGGCGGGCCGGTGCGGCGGTCGGGGTGGGCAGAGTGACTGTGGAGTGCATGAGTGAATCTCCTTGCTGCATTGCCTCGGGAGCTAAAGCCCCGTGAGTGATTCGATCTTGGTCATCATGTACGGGCTGAAGCCCGTACCCTTCAATCGTTTTTGTGGTGCGCCTCGCTTACGTCAGGTGCAAGGCGACGAGGCACAGGTCGATGGCCTTGATGCCGGCGAACGGGACGATGATGCCGCCCAGTCCGTAGATGAGCAGGTTGTTGCGCAGGAGCACGTCGGCGGCCTTGGGCTCGTATTTCACGCCCTTGAGCGCCAGCGGGATGAGCGCGACGATGATGACGGCGTTGAAGATGACGGCGGACAGAATGGCCGAGTGCGCGGTGGCCAGATGCATCACGTTGAGCGTGTTGAGCACCGGGAAGACGCCGGCAAACATGGCCGGGATGATGGCGAAGTACTTGGCCACGTCGTTCGAGATGGAGAACGTGGTCAGCGCGCCGCGGGTCATCAGGAGCTGTTTGCCGATCTCGACAATCTCGATCAGCTTGGTGGGGTTGGAGTCGAGATCGACCATGTTGCCGGCTTCTTTCGCCGCCTGCGTGCCGGAGTTCATGGCCACGCCTACGTCGGCCTGCGCCAGGGCTGGGGCGTCGTTGGTGCCGTCGCCGGTCATGGCCACCAGCTTGCCTTTGCCCTGCTCGCGCTTGATCAGGTCCATCTTGTCTTTGGGTTTGGCTTCGGCCAGGAAGTCGTCGACGCCGGCTTCGCGTGCAATCACCGCTGCGGTGAGCGGGTTGTCGCCGGTGATCATGATGGTGCGGATGCCCATGGCCCGCAACCGCGCCAGGCGCTCTTTCAAGCCGCCCTTGACAATGTCCTTCAAGTGGATGACGCCGAGCGCGGTAGAATTTTCCGCAACCACCAGCGGCGTTCCACCCATGCGGGCGACTTCTTCCACGTGGTCGCGGACCTTTTGGGGAAGCTGCGAGCCTTGCTCCTCAAGAAAGCGCGAGATGGCGTCGACCGAGCCCTTGCGGATGCGCGTGCCGGGCAGGTTGACGCCGCTCATGCGGGTCTGCGCTGAGAAGGGAACAAACTCGGCGTGAATGCCGCCCAGGTCGCGTCCGCGCAGGCCGTACTTCTCCTTGGCGAGAACGACAATGCTGCGGCCTTCCGGCGTTTCATCCGAGAGAGACGACAGCTGCGCTGCGTTGGCCAGCCGTTCGGCGCTTACGTCGGGCGCGACCAGGAACTCGGTCGCCTGGCGGTTGCCGAGGGTGATGGTGCCGGTCTTGTCGAGCAGCAGGGTGTTCACGTCGCCGGCGGCTTCAACGGCGCGTCCGCTCATGGCCAGCACGTTGTACTGGACCAGACGGTCCATGCCGGCGATGCCGATGGCCGACAGCAGTCCGCCAATCGTCGTCGGAATCAAGCACACCAGCAGCGACACCAGCACAAAGACGGTCTGCGGCGCTTTTGAGTAGATCGCGAACGGTTGCAGCGTGACCACGGCTAAGAGAAAGACGATGGTCAGGCCGGAGAGAAGGATGCTCAGCGCGATCTCGTTGGGAGTCTTCTGCCGGGTCGCGCCCTCAACCAGCGCGATCATGCGATCGAGGAAAGTCTCGCCGGGGTTGGAGGTGATCTTCACCTTGATCCAGTCGGAGAGAACTTTGGTTCCCCCGGTGACAGCCGAGCGGTCGCCACCGGCTTCGCGGATGACCGGAGCCGACTCGCCGGTGATGGCCGACTCGTCTACGGATGCCACGCCTTCAATGACTTCGCCGTCGCCGGCGATGTATTTGCCGGCGGGGACGTAGATCACGTCACCGGCGCGGAGCAGGCCGCTGGCGACTTCTTCAAAGCCGCCGTCGGCGGTGTAGCGCTGGGCAATGGTCTCG
>Ga0302278_10002115_pt1 | contig 23396 bp, 23 predicted proteins | sample III_Bog_N3_2_FD_194543 | JGI IMG/M metagenome (GOLD analysis project Ga0302278, IMG submission 194543) | Peat permafrost microbial communities from Stordalen Mire near Abisko, Sweden - III_Bog_N3_2 | ecosystem: Environmental > Terrestrial > Soil > Wetlands > Peat | place: Sweden: Abisko...
ATCTGTCTCTCTGTTGTTAAAGCTCGCATCACAAAAATCTGTCTCTCTGTTTTTAAAGCTCGCATCACAAAAACCTGTCTCTCTGTTTTTAAAGCTCGCATCACAAAAATCTGTCATCCTGAGCGAAGCGTTCTTCAGCGGAGCCGAAGGACCCGCATTTGCATTTCGGGACTTTTTGACCAGACTTAAAACTTGTGACACGAGGCCCCCTGCGCCCACCACGGCCTTGCGTAACCTACCCATCCCGCCCCAATCGCGCTAGCATTCTTTCATTCCCCGGAAAGAATCTAGATGGCCCTGCGCACTCTCCGTCACCTCGCCCTTCTGGCCGCGCTTTCTCCTCTTCTCGCCCACTCCGCACCCAAGACCTGCCTCACCGCCGATCAGGCCTCCAAAATGCTCAACAAAGACGTTTGCATTTCGGCGCATATCTATGACGTCGTGCAACTTCCCGACGGCACTCGATTCCTCGACATTTGCTCGCCTCAAACCTCCGACGACGACTGCCGCTTCACCATCATCAGCCCATGGGAAGATCACGACCAGGTCGGCGAACTCCGCAAATATCGCGATCTCGACGTCCAGGTCCGAGGCATCGTCCAGCCCATGCACGGCCGCGCCGGAATGGTCCTCTCCCATGCCCGCCAGTTCCACGGCGGCCCGCCCCGCTTCAACCCCAACCCCCAACTTGCCCGTGGCTTCAACGCCGAAGACTCCCGCCCGCCCATCCACGATCCAAATCTCCGCACCCAGGGCGCCGCCCGCGCCTTCATGAACACCCGCAACCAGGAGCATCGCACCGCGCCGTAGCCGCAGTGTTGGTTAGCCCCGCGCTTCAGCGTGGGGAAGGCGCATTCAAAAAAAAAGATCCGAAGTCCCGTAGGGACGGCGCTCATATCCTAACGAATAGCCGCCCTCAACCCCGCGCATACCACCGCAGGCACCCCTGCTTCAGCTCCTTGAGCGGATACAGCGTCCCCCGCCACACCACTCCCCCGCGCCACAGCGTCAACACCGCCGACCGAGCCAGCGCCCACGCAAACACCACCGCGCTTGGCCCAAACATCACCGCGGCCCACGGCGAAATTCCAGTAATTCGCCTATTCCCCTGAACGCAGAGCGCGATCCCCGCATAGTTCAGCAAACCCGCAGCCACACCCCATGGCCCTCCAAACATCCCCGCCACCGGTACCACGGCATCCAGCGTGAACCCAATGCAAACCACCGCCAACATCCCCAGGCTGAATCGCAGCCCCGCAAACCCGTTCTTCTCGAAGTTCCCCACAGCGCCGAAATACCCCTCAATCCATCGGATCCTCACCATTCCCAGCCCGCATGTGATTGCGGAGCGGTAGCCCCCGCGTTTCACCATCCATCCCAGGCTCACGTCCTCCACAACTTCCATCCGCAGCCGCTCCATCCCGCCCACCGCGGCCAGCGCCTCCTTGCGCACCAGCGTGCAGCCCCCCACTCCAAAAAAATCCCGCGCCTTCGCGTCTTCCACCTTCCACAAACTCACCGACCATCCTGAAAGCGCCTCCAGCGTGCATTCCATTCCCGCTTCTGCAAATCCCCTGCGAGTCAGTGCTGGCAACACAACCAGGTGATCGGCTTCCTTCTCCAGCGCAGCCCGCAGCGCCCGCTCCAGCGCATCCGGCGCAAACGTCACATCCCCGTCCGTCATCAGCAGCCACGGCGCTGTTGCACGCTCCGCTCCAAGCTTCAGCGCATGCGGCTTGCCCAGCCATCCATCAGGCAGTGCCTTGTTGTGGATCACTTCAAGCGTATGCGGCCCCAACTTCGCCGCCTCTGTCGCCACCGCGTCCATCCGCTCACCTGTCCTGTCGGTCGAGCGATCGTCAATCGCAACAATCTGCAGGCGCAGCCCCACCGACCCAAGCAGCGACCGCAGCGTAGCCCCAATCGCATCTTCCTCGTTGCACGCCGGAACCAAAACCGTCAGATGCGCCCCATCACCCCCTGGCAGACTCGGAAGCGACTCCTTTTCCAACGTGGTCAGGTCCGTCAGCCGCGCCAGCCCGCGCACCACCTGCAGCCCCTTGCCAAACCACAGAACTGCCAATATCCAACTGGTCGTTACCACCCACTGTTCAGCAGCCTTGCCCAAATCCATACGTCCAGTATCCCCGACGCCCCCCACCCCCGACAACCACCACCCCACACCCGAAACCCCAAACCCTAGACCCTTGCCCCCACCCCATCATCCAGCCGCGGCGCAAACCGCGCGCCCACCCGCAGAATCACTCCCGAGATCACCAAAAATATGAGCGTAGTTCCCAGCGCAAAGCGCAGATTCGTCTTGTCAGAGATTGCCCCGATAATCTGAGGCGAAAACGTGTCCCCAAACGCATGAATGATAAACAGGTTCAGCGAAATCGCCGTCGCTCTCACCGGCGATGAAACCGAGTTCGCAATCGCCGCATTCAGCGGACCGGTATTGAGGAAGAGAAAGAACTCCGTCACAAACAGCATCGGCACCGACCACGCGCGCGGCCCAAAGAACAACAATGCGCCGCACGGCAGCGTCAGCGCCACGCTCCAGAACGAGAGCAGATACAGCGCCCGGTAATTCGTCCTCAGCCACCGCTGCGCCAGCCATCCGCCCACCGCGGTCCCGGCAATCCCATCAACCACCGTCACCAGCCCAACCACAAAGCTCGCGTGCGAAACCGTCATCCCCACTGAGCGCCGCAGATACTCCGGTATCCAGTTCGAAATTCCGCCCATCGCAAACGTCAGCATCGCCAGCCCGAAGGTCCCCGTCAAAAACGCTGGATTTCGAAACAGCCCCAGCGCCGTGCTGCGATCGGCGGTGGACTTCACATGGTCGCTGGCTCCGCGCTCCGGTTCGCGCCCAAACACCCAGTAGAGCACTGCAATCAGCAAGCCAGGAATGGCGCACACAAAAAATGGCGCTCTCCAGCCCCACACCGAACCCATCTTCCCACCCGCCATGTAGCCCAGCGCCGCGCCCACCGGGATCGCCAAATAGAAGATCGAGAAGATTCGGTTGCGCTCGCGCTCCGGATAGAAATCCGCCAGCACTGCCGGCGCGAAAATCCCAAAGCTCGCCTCGCCAACGCCCACCAGTGCGTGCCGGATATAGAGCGTCCAATAGTTGTGCACCCACACCGTCGTCAGCGTCGCCACGCTCCACAGTACGGCGCCTGCAATGATCAACGGCTTGCGTCGGAAGCGGTCACCAAGCCAACCGGTCAGCGGCGCAGCCAGCATGTACACAACAAAGAGCGCGGTCGTCAGCGCTCCCATCTGTTGGTCCGTCGCATGGAACTCGCTCTTGATGAGCGACACTTCCCCCGGCAGAATGTACCGATCGATATAGTTCAGCAGGTTCAGCCCAATCAGCAGTACCAGCGTTACTACCGCCGGGCTGACCCATGGCTTCGTCGATCTCTTCGCATCCTGCAATCTGGTGGGCCCTCGCTCTTCCTGAGAGCCTCATGAATATCACACCCGACCCGAAGCATTCGCGGCGCATTCACTATGCCCGCCTGCGCTAGCTCGCCGCCCCCGCTCGCGGCCTCGTCCCCCGCGTCGCCAGCCAAAGCCCACACGCAATGAAAACAGGCATCAGCATCGCTGTAATGGGAATCACCAGGTCCCGCATCGTCCGCATTTCCTTGAACTGGAACACCTGCCGCGCAGCATCGCTATAACCCGGAACCCTGTGCACCAGCGTCTCCGCCACCAGCCCGACAACAATGCCCGCGACAAACAGAATCACCGCGGAAGACCGCCGCCGCATCAGTTGCACCGCCGACGCCAACACCAGCCCTCCCGCCGCAAATCCCGCCGCCACATACCAGTTCGGAACCATTTGCAGCAGCGGGATAAACCGATGGTAGTCATCGCCCGGCGTCTGCGCGCCCATCACCCCCAGCACACCCGTTGCCCCCACCCGCCACGCCACCGTCATCGTCTGCGCAAACACCGACTGCATCGTTTCAAACAGCAGCGGCAAAATCAAAAGCCCCCGCACCGCTGCCGATCCAAAAACCGCCGACGCCCGTTCGAGATATGCCGTCATAACGCCTCCCATGGCCCACCGAAGGGCCGCACCATCGTCATCAATATGCGCCAATTCATTCGCCATACCCGCTGCCCAGAATTCCCGGCTCTCTGGCAGCATCATCCGGGCGTGGCTCGCCAGCGCCCGCGAAATCTCGCGCGCAAAACTCATGCCAGTACCACTCCCTTCATGGCCTTCTCTGGTTGTTCGATCTCTGTATACGCCTGCTCCCGGGCCAGCGCCGCGCCGGCGTCGGTCAACCGGTACTCATGCCGCGCTGGCCTACCCTCGCGCTCTGGCTCCGCCCAACGCGCCTCCAGGTATCCCTGGTCGCTTAGCCGTATCAGCTGCGGATAGAGCGTCCCCGACTTCAACCCCGTTTGCTGCGAAATCTCATAGCCGTGCCGCCAGCGCACTGCGTCCGTCGCCAGCACCGCCAAAAGCTGCTTCGTCTGCCTTGAACTGCGTGGTTTCCTGTCCATGGCCATAAATCTACATATATAGATTTAAGCTGTCAACCTATTTCTCTCCGAAACTAGACTCATCGATCCCTATTCCCTGGTCCCTGCTCCCTGCTCCCTGTTCCCTGTTCCCTATTCCCTATTCCCTATTCCCTGTTCCCTGTTCCCTTCATTCACGGCCTAGGCCACTTCGCCTCTACCGTCGTCCCAATCCCCCCCCGCGGCCTGAAAACCCCCTTCACCTCAGCCCACACCGGGTCGCAAGCCTTCACCACGTCTTCCAGCACCTGGTTCACGATGTTCTCCTGGAAAATCCCCAGATTCCGGTAGCAAAACAGATACTCCTTCAGCGATTTCAGTTCCAGGCAGCGCTCGCGCGGCATGTATCGGATCGTGAGCAGCCCAAAATCCGGCAGCCCCGTCTTCGGGCAAACTGAAGTCAATTCCGGGTCGTCAATCAGAATCTCGTAGCCGGGAAACTGATTCTCCCAGGTCTCAATCGGCGGGAATTTGAAGTCCAGCCCTGCCTTCGCATGTTCATCGGTGTAACGCGGTTCAAGTGCCATCCCTGAATTGTACCCGTCGGCCGATTTTCAACGCGAGCCCAATACACCGGCGCCAATCTTCTCTGCGAACAAGATTACTCACTCCCTTTCTTCATTTTTTTCGCTCCCTTAAGCCGACTTTTGAGTCCTATATACTGACCTTGGTACGAGATGAATGGCTGAAGAGAAAAAGCAAAACCTCCGGCTCTGGTTCTGGAGAACCTCCGCATTACTGCTGGTCATAGTCTTCTTTGTGGCTCGATACTTCTTGCGCGACCAATTGCCGGTCCGCGAAGTGAGGGTGAGCCACCAGGAAGTGCTGAATACCGTCAGCACAAACGGCCGCGTTGAGCCACTCGCCAACTACGAGATTCACTCCCCCGTGTCCGCTACAGTAAAGGCTGTCTATGTCACAGCCGGTGAGCAGATTCCGGCAGGCAAGCTCCTCCTTCAACTCGACGACATCCAAGCCCGAGCGCGGGTTGCCTCGGCGGAAAGCGGAGTCAAGGCCGCACAAGCCGGCCTCGATGCGGCACTGCACAACGGAACGCAGCAGGAGCGGCAAGCCTCGGCCTCCGATATCACCCGCGCCCGCATCGACCGTGATCAGGCCCAGCACGATCTCGACGCCCTCACCAAACTCAAGTCGACCGGCGCCGCCTCCGAATCGGAAGTATCCGCGGCCCAGCAAAGACTAGATTCCGCCCAGGCCGCTCTCCATGCAGCCGAGCAAGGCGCTCAAACCCGCTACTCCTCCGCTGAAATCGATCGTGCCCGCGCCCAGCTTGCCGACGCTGAGTCCGCATTGGCCGCTGCCGATGAGGTTCTTGCCCAGACTGCGCCCCGGTCGCCTATCGCCGGCACCGTCTATAGCCTCTCCACAAGTCGCTCCGAATTTGCCGAAGAAGGCAAGCCCCTGATGGAGATTGCAGACCTTAGCCACGAGCGTGTGCGTGCCTACTTCGACGAGCCTTCCATCGGCCAGCTCGCCGTCGGCCAAAAGATCCTCATCAAATGGGACGCCAAGCCAGGCCATTCGTGGGATGGCCACATCGTCCAGGTCCCGACCACCATCATCACCTTTGGCACGCGAAACGTTGGCGAAGTCCTCGTCGCCATTGACAGCCCAGCCACCGACCTTCTCCCCGACACCAACGTCACTGTCACCGTGACCACCTCAAGCGAGCCCAACACCCTCGCCGTCCCCCGCGAAGCGCTCCACTCTGAGAACGGCAAGCCCTACGTCTTCAAGGTCGTAGATGACAAACTCGTCCGCACGGCCGTCACCATCGGCACCCCGAACCTGAACCTCGCCCCGATCCTCACCGGCCTCCAGGAGGGCGACTACGTGGCCACCGGCACCACAAACGGACTCCCCTTGCAGGAGGGCGTGCCCATCAAGGTTGTGCGGTGATCGGGCTGCCATCTGCATGTCGGCGGGTGACCTTCGCTGCGCTGGCGACTGCCATTCTCATGGCATCTGCGACGTCCACGCCCCTTCTCGCTTCCAGCACCACATCAACGCCTTCAGGCGCACACGATCCCCTCGCCGAGGCGAACCGTTCTCTCCAGGCTGGTGAAGCCGACAAAGCCCTCGCCCTGCTCAGTTCCCTGCCTGATTCTGGCATCGACCAGGCCCTGGCCCACAATCTAGCCTGTCGCGTTCGTATCACGCTCGAGCAATGGGACGCCGCCGTCAACGAGTGCGATCAGGCCGTTCGTCTTGCCCCCAACAACTCTGACTTTCACCTCTGGCTCGCTCGTGCCGTTGGCCAGAAGGCCGGCCACGCCAACTTCATGAGTGCCTTCAGCCTCGCCCGCCGCGCACGTGCGGAGTTTGAAGAGGCCGTCCGCCTTAACCCGCGCAACGCCGATGCCCTCGCCGACCTGGGCGAGTTCTATCGCCAGGCCCCCAGCGTCATTGGCGGAGGCATCGACAAGGCTCAAGGAACCGCCAACCAACTCGACAAGGTTGACCCCTCCCGAGCTCATCATTTGCGTGCAACCATCGCCGAAGGTCAAAAGGATCCCGCCACCGCGGAGCGCGAATTCAAGCAGGCCATCTCCTCAAGCCCACATCCCGCCCTCGAGTGGACCAGCCTGGCCGGCTTCTACCGCCGTCAAAAGCGATTCGACGAGATGGAGTCCGCGGTCCACTCCGCCCAGTCTGCCGCTGCACACGACCACCACGCCGCTGTGGCTCTGTTCGACGGTGCAGGCATACTCACCGCAGCCAATCGTAACCCAGCACTAGCTGCAAAAATGCTCAACGACTACCTCGCCAGCCCCGACAAAACCGAGGACGCACCAGCCTTCGTTGCTCATCTCCGCCTGGCTCACCTCGAATCTCAACTGGGCGATTCCTCCGCCGCCGCACGCGAACGCAATGCCGCCCTCGCCCTCGCGCACGACTACAAGCCGTCAAAGGAATAAGCAAACAAACCGCATAATGACCCCGACCGCCTTGCACAACTCGCGCAGCTCACGGCTCCAGGCTCTCCTCAGTCTCATCATCCTCCTGGCCGCGCCCATCCTCGCCCATGCGCAAGTCTCCCTCGCCACCGTCGTCGATCTCGCCCAGCGCAACTCCACGGCTGTCCGCCTCGCCCAAAGCGACGTCGACAAGGCTGCCGCCTCCCTCAGGCAGGTCTCCAATGAGTACATTCCCACCCTGACCATCGGCTCTCAGGTCGGATACTCTCATGGCTTCCCTACCGGACAGCCATCAGTCGCCAGCGCCAGCATGCAGTCGCTGGTCTACAGCTCTTCGCAGCGCCAATACGCCAAGGCTGCTCGCGCCGGCCTGGATGCCACCAACCTTGCCCTCAAAGATGCTCGCGAACAGGTGGCTCTCGATGCTTCAACCGCCTATATCGAAATGGACACAGTCAATACCGAACTCGCTGCCGCCCGCCGGCAGGAAGACTTCGCAACAAGTCTTGTTCACATCGAAACCGATCGCAGCGAAGCCGGCGTCGACTCCAGCCTCGATCTGCTCCAGGCCCGCCTCACAGCGGCACAGCTTCGGCTAAAGCGTCTACATCTTGAGGCCCGTGCGGCAACACTGGCCGAACAAATTGCTGTACTCGCCGGCTTGCCGGTCGGCTCCATTATCCCCGACCATTCGAGCATCCCCGAGATTCCCGAGATAACCGCCGACACCCCTGCTAAATCGACTCCTGGTCTCGACTCAGCTTCAGCCATAGCCCAATCCCGCCAGTTCAAGGCGCGCGGAGACCAACTCGCCACCAACCACCTGCAGATCGGCTTTGGCGCCATCTACAACTACGACTCAAACGAACTCAACAGCTATTCCACCTACTACAGAAACTTCACACCAAACAACGTCAGCTTCGGCCTCCAGTTCCAATTTCCCCTTTTCGACCTGGCCCGCCACTCCGTGGCGAAGCAATCCGCCGCCGACGCTCTTCGCGCCAAAGTTGAAGCCGAACAAGCACACGATCAGAATGACGTGCAGATCGCCACGCTCACCGGCAACATTCACGAACTCGACGCCCAGGCCGAAGTCGCAAGCCTGAAGCAACAAATCGCCGCTGAACAGCTAAAAGCCGTCCTCACTCAGCTCGACCTCGGCAACGGAGCCTCCTCCGGCCCCAATGCCCAGCCCCAGATCACTCCCAAAGCCGAGCAACTCGCCCGCATCGACGAACGCCAAAAGTATGAAGATGCTCTCGACGCATCGCTCGACCTCGCCAAGGCCCGCCTCAGCCTCCTCCGAGCCCTCGGCCACATGCAAGACTGGCTCAACGAGCTCCACGGTAAATAGCCTTCCGCACGTTTCCATCCGTATCAATTCTTCAGGCCCATAAACAAAGCACTTGCAGCTTGGCGCGCCCTGTTCCTACCTTGCCAACCCTGAAATTGAACCGAAATACCCCTGAAAATCGTCCAAATGTTAGAATTGAAGAGATGCCAATGCCCCTGAAAACAATCTTCCTGAATCCGCCTTCCTTCGAGAACTTCGACGGTGGCGCGAGCTCGCGCTGGCCCGCTACCCGCGAGATTGAGTCCTACTGGTACCCTGTCTGGCTCACCTACCCCGCCGGCATGCTCGAGGGCTCCCGCGTCCTCGATGCCCCGCCCCATCACGTCAAAGCCGACGAAACCATCAAGATTTGCAAGGACTTCGAGTTCCTCGTCCTCTTCACCTCCACCGTCGGCTGGGAGGGCGACCAGCGCCTCGCCGAGGCCATCAAGGCTGCCAACCCATCCATCCACATCGCCTTCGTCGGCCCCCCGGTCACCACGGACCCCGATCGCGCCCTCAACGAGTGCTCCGTCCTCGACTTCATCTGCCGCCGCGAGTTCGACTTCTCCGTCGTTGAATACGCACAGGGCAAGCCCCTCAACGAGATCCTCGGCATCAGCTACAAACAAGACGGCAAAATCATCCACAACCCAGACCGTCCCCAGGTCGAAGATCTAGACGCCATGCCTTGGGCCACCAAGATCTACAAGCGCGACATGGACGTCACGCGTTACAACGTCCCCTTCCTGCTTCACCCCTACATTGCGCTTTACTCCACGCGCGGCTGTCCTGCCCAGTGCACCTTCTGTCTCTGGCCCCAGACCCTCAGCGGGCACGCCTGGCGCAAGCGCTCCACCGACGATGTCGCCGCCGAGCTAAAGTGGGCACATGAGAACTTCCCCGAAGTCAAAGAGTTCTTCTTCGACGACGACACCTTCAACATCCAGAAGGCCCGCACCATCGAGCTGTGCTCCAAGCTCAAGCCTCTCGGCATCACCTGGAGCTGCACCTCCCGCGTCACCACTGACTACGACACGCTCAAAGCCATGAAGGAGGCCGGTTGCCGCCTTCTCATCGTCGGCTTCGAGTCTGGCGACCCGCAAATCCTTAAGAACATCAAGAAGGGCGCCACCGTCGAACGCGCGCGCGACTTCGCCCGCGACTGCAATACTCTCGGTCTCACCGTCCACGCCGACTTCATCCTCGGCCTCCCCGGTGAAACCAAAGAGTCCATCCGCAACACCATCAACTTCGCCAAGAGCCTCGACTGCGAAACCATCCAGGTCTCGGTTGCCCACGCCTACCCGGGCACCGAGTTCTACGACTACGCCAAAGCCAACGGCTTTATCACCAACGAGCGCATGGAAGACGGCGGCGGCCATCAGATGGCTCACATCGAGTATCCCGGCCTGCCCACCGACTACGTCATGGAGATGGTCCACAAGTTTTACGACGAATACTACTTCCGCCCCAGGGCTGCGTTCCGCGTGGTCTGGAAGGCCGTCGTCAACCGCGATGTGCCCCGCCTCTACGTCGAAGCCAAGGCTTTCCTCAAGCTGCGCGCCCAGCGCAACCGCCAGGTGAAGGAAACCCGCAGCCACAAGGCCGATCCCCAAACCCCCGTCAAAGCCGGCGTCTAGGCTTATCGCTGACAACTCATCCGGGCAGAACACTCACCACGTCCTGCCCGCTTGTTCGCTGTCCGATTGGCCATCTTCTTCCAGCATGGAGCGGTAGTACGCCCTCTTTTGAATCGCGGCTCTGGTTGAAACCGCGGCCCGACGGGATGTTCCGCATATAAAATCCAGACGCCAAATCAAACATCTGCGAGACATGAGAAGATTGCTGAGGAATGACAACCACATTCAGTTTTCTCATGACAGCAATTCTTGGCCTTGTTGCTGCTGGTTACGCTTGGCGCATCGATGCACGACGGCGAAGGCTCAGTTTCTCAGTTAAGTACCTCCTGTCTCTTCTCGACGTGGCCTGTGTGTCCTTCTATGTCGGAGCCGCGACGATACTTGTCATCGTTTCGCCTCACTTATACCCCTCCGAGGCCCTCTTTACTCCAGCAACGCTTGGCGCATTGGCCTGCGTCGCCTTCTTGCTCTTCCTTTGGTCGGAAGGAAGACATCAAATACAACTTCAACGGCCTGCCGGGATCGTATTTGGCGAGGGGGCGATCTTGCTCGGTATCTATCAGATCGTCGCAGCGATCGCCTTTCACAGCCCTCTTGGCGTCACGCTCTGGGCAACCATCATTCTCCCTGTCGTCGCCGGGACAGCCGTATTGGGATCCATCCTGCCACCCTTTCTGAAGCGTCATGAGCACCATCGCATTCTCGACAGTATCGAATTGGTCGGCGAAGCCACTCAGTCAGAATATGTCGCCCCGACACCCGAATGCCCGATTCCAGAAATGTGGCACATGCTGGACGCCCAAAGCGCCGAAGCCGAAGTGCTTGATTTTCTCAAGTCTCTTGTTGAAACCGTTAAGCCGCAAGTTGTCTTGGAGACCGGCACATTTATCGGTCACAGCGCAATGAAAATGGCAGAGGGAATGAAGGCCAACGGCTTCGGTAAAATCATCACCGTCGAGTATGACCCCATCATTTTCGCTAAAGCAAAGCAGAACATCGACTCCTCCGGATTGGGCAATTGGATCGAGTATCGCAATGCTTCGAGTCTGGAAACGCCGGTCGAAGAAACCATCGACATTCTATTCAGCGACAGTGATGTGAAGATCCGTGAAAGCGAAGTACGACGGTTTCTTCCCCAGATCAGGCCACGCGGCCTGGTCCTCATCCATGACGCAAGTTCCTCGTTCCAGGTTGTCCGCGACGCCGCCTTGCGTGGAAAGAAGAAGGCCTCCTCTCCGTCGTGCTCTTATCCACGCCTCGCGGATTGGTCATCGCTCAGAAGCTCCAGGGCCGAACTTAGTGCGGATAGCTCGTTAAACTTCATCGAGCTTTACGCGCATCTCAACAGAATGCCGATGGAAACACGCAGCCACATAGCCGAAACGGATATCCATCAAGTTCGTCGTCTAGCCGCCTTGCGATTCTCTCCACGGCAGATGCTCAGGTGTCCGCCCCCTGCTTTTTCGCTCCCATATTCAATCCTCACGTCCACCCCGTAAACTGAAGACAAAGGCAGCATTAGCCAACTGTCTGCCAGTTTCCATTCGATCTTGCATCCAACACCTGTTCCCTGTTCCCTAAACCCTGACCCCTGACCCCTGACCCCTGACCCCTGAACCCTGACCCCTGACCCCTGAACCCTGACCCCTGACCCCTGAACCCTGAACCCTCTAACAGCATGAGCCACCGCCTCAAACCCGGCCAATACCTCGTCCTCCTCGCAGTTATGTTCAGCGCGTCCCTCGGTGATTCCTGCCTCAAGCGCGGCATGACCCTCCTGCCACCCATCTCCCTGGCCCATCCCGGCGCTCTCATCGCCGCCGTCTTCACTCCATGGATCGCCGTCGGCATAGCGCTGCTCATATGCTTCTTCGCCAGCTACCTTACCGCGCTCTCCTGGGCCGACCTCACCTTTGTCCTTCCCGCCACCGCATTCGGCAACGTTGTCATGGTCTTTGTCTCCGCCATTTGGCTTCATGAACACGTCTCATGGCAGCGCTGGCTCGGCGTCTTCCTCATCACCGCCGCCGTCGGCTTTGTCGCGCAGGGCCCATCCCTCACCACCCATCCGGACCCCAATGCCGCCCAGCACCCCGCACCTACTCCGCCCGCATCGGAGCCATCATGACCGGCCCCCTCGCTGCCGCATCCATGATCGCTTCGGTCGTCCTCACCTCAACCGCAGGCGAAGTCCTTACCGCCGCTGCCATGAAGTCCATCGGCGACCTCGACGACATCCGTGCCCAATCCGGCCTTCCCGGCGCCATCCGCGCCGTCCTCACCTGCCCGCTCTTCTTCGCCGGAGTCTTCTTCCTCGCTCTCTCCTTCTTCTCGCTGCTCTTCGCCCTCAACCACCTCAGCCTTTCGCTCGTCGGCCCCGCCGCCGCATCCCTCACCGTCATCACCAACTCCGTCGCCGCCAAAATCTTCCTCAAAGAAAACGTCGACCACCGCCGCTGGACCGCCGCCGCCCTCATCTGCATCGGCGTCTACCTCCTCGCGCACTAATCAGCCACTCCCTGGCTGACTCGCTGACTTGCTGACCCGCTGACTCGCTGTTGCATTTCCCCTCCCAGCCCCAGAAAATCTAACCTATGCCCGACCTCGAATCCGCCCCGCCCTCAACCCTCTCCGAAGCTGCTCAGCTCTTCGCCGAATACCTCGCCACCAACGCCTATCCCACCCAAATCCGCTGGATCACACCAACCCAAATCCTTCAGGCCGAAAACGGCATCTACCTTGTCCACGCTGTCAGTTCCCTTGATGCTCTCACTGAAGCCGAAAACCACTACGCCGCCGGCCTGAAGACTGGCTTCGGCATCCTTCTCCAGGCTCTTTGCGCCACCGATCGCGAGACCATCGCCGAAATCTACATCCCCTCCGACGAAGCCGACGCAAAGCTCAACCGCATCCGCTCCAGCCTCAAGTTCACCTGCCCCGGCTCCATCACGCCCGCCTCCTACGTTCACAATTCCGCCGAATGGCAGCGTCTCAAATCCGAAGCCGACGCCCGTGCCAAAGCCCTCCGCGCCACCTTCGGCTTCTGAGCACGGAATTCCTCGCTGCCTTGCTGACTTGCTGACTCGCTGACTTGCAGACTTGCTACCGGATAAGCCGCATCAACCCCTGCGCCTTCAAATCCGCCACTAGAAACCTCTCCTTCCGCCCCGCCGCCGCACACACAGCCTCAGCCGCCAGGTGTCCGCTCCGCGCCGCGCTCTCCATCGTCGAGGGCCAGCCCGTCCTCACCCAGTCCCCGGCCAAAAACAACCCAGGCCACGGAGAAATCGCTCCCGGCCGCGCCGCGTCGATCCCCGGCGGCACACCAAACGTCGCTCGCATTTCCTTCACGAGCGCTGCCTTGATCAACTTTGCTTCCTTCACCGCCGGGAAAAACTCCGCCAGTTCCCGCAACGCTTGCTCAATCGCGGCCTCCCGCGTCAGCGCCGCAAACGCCCGCGTCGCGCTGATCACCAACTCAATATAGTGGCCCTCATCGGTTGCCCGCCCTTGCAGTCCCCGCCCCTGTATTTTGGTCTGGTTGTAGAGCCAGTGAATCTCCCTGTCCAGCAGCACCGCGTGGTCAAGCTCCGTAATCTCCCGATCGAACCACAGATGCACACTGCAAAGCGGCCAGTGCTCATGCCGCTCAATCTGCCCTGCCAGAGCCTCAGCATCTTCATTCGCCGGAAGCCCCGGCAACAGCTTCATCATCCCTTCAAACGGCAACGCCACCACAACAAAATCGCTGCGCATCTCGCCCGCCCCAGCCGCACTCGATCGCGTCCGCAGAATCCACTGCGACGTCTCCTCGTCCTGCTCTCCGCCCTCGATCGATGTGTTCAGCACCACCTCACCGCCGCGCGACTTCAAAAACTCCGCCACGCCTCCATACAACTCGCTCAGCGGCACGCGGCTCATCCCCATCGCTCCGCCAAACACCGAGTCCATGAACAGCCCGCGAATCACCATCGCCGCATACGGCACTGAGATCGTCTCAATCTCCGCATTCAGCGCGCTCGCAATCACCAGCCGCCAGAACCGTTCCACCGCGCCCTTCGTTTGCTTGTGGCGCTTCAGCCAGTCAGCCAGGTTCTCGTTCTCATCCCTCGCATCCCCGCGCATCACCGCGCCAAATGCCCGCGCCAGCGCCATCTTGTCGGCCCACGTAAACGCCTTCGCGGCCATCAGCCGCGGCAGCCCATGCAGTGGCGCCGGCAGCGTGAATGGACCCAACCGAGAAGACCCAAGCGTCGACCGCCGACCACCCGGTTCAATCATCGTCATCTCGCTTGTAAAATGGACCTTCTCCGCAACCCCAATCCTTTGATAGAAGCCCATCACGTTGGTGCAGCAGCCAAACACCACATGCTGGCAGTTGTCGATCACCTCATCCACGCCCGGATGCCGATACGAACTCGCCCGCCCGCCGAGATAACCGCGCCGCTCCACCAGCCGCACAGCAAACCCCGCCTCCGCGAGCGCGCACGCAGCGCTCATCCCCGCCACGCCCCCGCCCACAACAGTGACGGTCCTCTGAGATTGATCTTCTTCCGTGCTCACCCTGCAATCCTCGCCCAGTTCATGCGCGTAGAGCCTCCAATAAAGATCTCATCCGCTTCCCGAGTGAGCGCAATCACAGCCCGCTCTCTAGTCCGCGCTCCTTTGCCACCTCACCGGCCCGCTCTCGGGTATATGTCGTGACTTCCATCACCACTGCCGGTCTTAGCCTGCGAAGCATCTCCCGCATCCCTTCGAGCACCGCCAGCTCGCTGCCCTCCCGGGTCCACCCCAATGGATCAAGCGATCGGCTGGCTCTCAATCGCCGCGAAACGTTTCTTTATCTTGAGAAATGGCGTCTCAAAAAAATGATAGGAGATCGCTGCAAGAACAAAAGTGATGACCAGGCTGATGACACCCTTTATAAGATTCAGCAGGCTTTCGAGCGACGCAACGTGCGGTATCAGTTTCCCTGTCAAATCAAGACCGAAGTCGTGATAGACATAAAGGCCGAAGGAGATGCGCCCGCAGTAAATGGCCCAGCGAGGCAGACGTTTCGCATTCATGCCCAAAGCAGCAAGCAATGAAGTTGGACCCGTCATTGCGATCCCTTGCACCGAGGTCCGCCTAGCCGCTCCCCGCAGATGGCCTCACGACGGCTACCAAGCCCATCGCGTACTGAGGAAATACACTCACAAGCAGGGACGACAACCTGTAGCTGAGCCAAAAGGTCAAGCTGCCAAATCTCTCAATGTGCTTAGTCGTGTAGAACTTGAAGTCAACAATCTCAAGATGATTCATCTCAAACAGGCGGCGCAGCGTCGCATAGCTGAAATAAACAGTATGTTCGGGATTCACCGACTCGTAACGAACCAACATCTTGAGAATGGCATCTAGGGAGTACGCGTTCACTGTACTGACAATGAGAATCCCGTCCTCTTCCAGGACACTACAAAGATTTTGAAGCGCTGTCCTGAAGTTATCCAGATGCTCAATAACATCGCCGAACACCACGACTTGAAACCTTTTGTCACCGAATTCTGAAGCAAGATCCGGAGAGGTCACATCGCAAACCGCATAGTTGCCGGGGACCGCCCGCCTCATCGCCTCAATGGACTTTGGATTAATGTCGACTCCATCCAGGCTGCGGGCAACCCTGGACAGCTTGCCATGAAATGACCTTTTCAGATCGCCAGATACGTACGCGGTTGTCACTGCGTCGTCGTCGATGCAGCCGCCCATCCCGATATGGAGGACCGATTTACCTCGAGCGCAATCCATTAGGAACTGATCACGGTCAACCAACCTGGCTCTCGGAATGAACTTCGTAGATTCCATTGAGAAGTGCCCCTTGCCATGAAGCCAGAGTTTTCCGATTTTCGCACGGAATTTGATCGATTGTACCGCCCCCGTCGCAGTTCGCAAAACCAGCGGCACGGCCACCCTTGAAGGGACCGAATACCTGTTTGACGACCGGACGCTTCCAAATCGAATGACTCTTTCTACGCGATGGGCCGCATAATGGGTTGCACGGGCGGGGAAAACGAGATCATATCATCAGGCTGATCGATTTCTAAAGATTGGTCTGATCGGCCGCATGAAGACGGACACAGCGCCAGAATCAGCCGTCCTCGCCCCCGCAGCCACCACTGATGCCCCAACCACCGTGCCGTCCTGTATCTCAGCTTCATCCGCGCAACGCCCCCAAACTTCCCGGTCCAGGCCAGCCACGCTCCTTGACCGCTCCCGCAATCATCCAAACATCCTCGCCCATCCAATCCTCGCCATTCCCCCTGCAAGAATCGCCAGCTTTTCCGCCGTCGGCACGCTCGCGCGCCGCGAAAACACATCGTAGTCCGCGGCTTCAATCCGCTTCAGCAGCCCGTGATAAATCCGCACCAGCACCCACAGCGCCGGCCTGCTCTCCCGATCGATCAGCGGCAAAAGCTCCTGCGCCGACCGGTAATACTCCTGCGCTCGATTCCCAATCTCGCTCAGCAGCGCCCGTTCCTTCTCACTCGGCGCCGCGCCTGCCGTCCGCCCCAGCAGGCCATCCACCGTCACGTCATGCCGCGCCATCATATCCAGCGGCAGATACACGCGCTTCCGCTCCGCATCCTCCGCCACATCGCGCAAGATGTTCGTCAACTGGAACGCAATCCCCGTCTCCTCCGCCAGCTTTTCCGCTCGCTTGTCCGAGTAGCCAAAGATACGTATGCACACCAGCCCCACTACCGATGCAACCAGATAGCAATAGCGATAAAGCTCGTCAAAGGTCGCGTACGTAACCGGCTCCGCGCTCTCTCCTGCCTCAAGATCCATCGTTACGCCGGCCACCAGCTCATCCAACAGCGCCCCTGGGATTCCGAACCGCTCCATCGCATCCTTCACCGCCAAAAACACCGGATCGATTGTCTCTTCGCCCTTGCTCGCTGCATGCCACGCGCACAGCCATGTGTCCAATTGCACTCGCCGGTCCGCTCGCGATAGCGATTCATCATCGGCCAGGTCGTCCGCCTGCCTCATGAATGCATAGATCGCACAGATAGCGTTACGCCGCGACTCGGGCAACGCTACAAATGCGTAATAGAAATTCTTCGCCTCACGCCGCGCAATCACTCTGCATTCCGAGTAAGCCGAGGCCAGGCTCATCGTGCCCGCGCTTTCCTTTTCCATAGCTTCCGTCGTCAATCCGCCGTCTCGCGGCGACGCCTCCAGCGAAACCAGAGTCGCTCTATCCCGAAACCGCAACCGTCAAGTCCGCGCGACCCCAGGGAGCGGCGACCCTGCATGGATCTCAACAGGCCACTCCTACTCTGCTTTCGCTTTCAACCCAAGCCTCATAAACGGCAGCAGCTTCGCCCCAACAGCGCGCAACACCAGCCCCGCCTTCCTGTTTTTCGCAATGGCTGGCCGCTTGCTCAGCACGTCGTAATCCCGTTCTTCAATCGCGCGCAGAATCTCCAAACCTCCTCGGCTGAAAAGATCCAGATCGATCGCCAAACCGCGATCCACCATCCCGATCAGCGGTAGGCCTTCTTCAATTAACTCGCGAGCATACTCCACCTCGGTCCTCAACAGCCCACGGAATTGATCGGTCGCAATCCCCTCGGCGAGCGTCGCCTCGGTCACATGGAACACTTCCATATCCTTCAGCGGAATATACACGCGCCCGCGCCCCCAATCCTCGCGCACATCCTGCCAAAAGTTCGCCAGTTGCAGCGCCGTGCAGGTCGCGTCCGAAAGCCGGAACCTCTCCTCCTGGTCTATCTCCGCTTCGCCCGTCGCATAAAGCACCAGCCGCCCTACTGGGTTCGCTGAGTACTTGCAGTACTCCAGTACGTCTTCCATCGTCGAGTACCGCGTCAGAATTTGGTCCCGCCGAAACGCCGTCAGCAGATCGGCAAACGGAATTTTCGGAATAGCACAAGCCTTGATCGTCTCTGCCAGCGCCACAAACACCGGATGCCGCGTATCTCCCGCATAACAGGCATCCAGCTCTTCGCCCCACATATCCAGCATCGCCAGCGCCACCTGCGGGTCGCCTACTTCATCCCCAAGGTCATCCGAAACACGGCAGTATGAATAGATCGCGTGAAAGTGCGGCCGCAGCGCCTTTGGCAGAAACCAGCTCGCTACATGGAAATTCTCGTAATGCGTCTCGGCCAGATTCCTGCACCACGCCTGCGCCTCTTCGAGTGTCGGTGCCGTCCCCGGCATCCGATAGCTCTCCGGCAAAGCCCCCCATCCGCGCTCCAGCAGCGCTTGCCTGTCCAGAGCCTGCGCAGTTGCGGCTGCCGTCTCGTCGCGAGCAATCTCATCCTGCGATCTTTCGCCGAGTGCCGACTCGTCGCTCACAGCGTCGAGCCACGAAGCGTTCCCTTCCGCAGCCCTTGATGACTTCACCAGCACCGGGCCCAGCTTTGCCGCGGGAGTCTCCGCCTGCTGCGGTGCCGCGGTACCGCCCGGGCCATCAATGCCAAGTAACTCCGCGAGCACTTTCCACTCGCCGCCTTGGTCGCCATCCATCTCTGTCGTCTTCATCGCTTTCCCTCACGGAACGATGGCGGTCTTGATCTCGCTGCTCCGCTTCATCAGCTTTTCAAAGACCCGGTTCAATTCGTATAGATGTGCATGGCCCGTGATGAAGAGTGGAGCCAGGAATCGTCCCCCGGCTATCAAATCCAGCGCTTTCCGGCAGATGGCAGGAGTGTGGTGAAACGTTGCCCGCAACGTGATGTCGCTGTAGTGAATCCGATTCGTGTCCAGAGTGACGTGCGTTCCAACCGCGCAACCGCCAAAGAAGTTCACTGTCCCGCCCTTGCGCACCAGTTCCACCGCCTCTTCCCACGCATCGGGCACGCCCACCGCTTCAATCGCAATATCCACTCCGCGATTTTTCTCCGTCAGTGCCCGTGTCTCCTTGATCGCTTCGCGAATGCTGGTCGTCTGCACCACGTGGCTCGCGCCCAACTGCCGCGCAGCCTCTACCTGCCCGTCGTGCTTCACAATCGCGATCGTCTCGCAGCCCATCAGCGAAGCCACATGCAAAATCATCAATCCCAGCGGACCGCCGCCAATAACCGCCACCGTATCGCCCGGCCGAGGTCGCGAGTCCTCAAATCCATGTACAGCGCATGCCAACGGCTCGGTCAGTGCTGCATGCTCCAGCGGCACATGGTCCGGCACATGCAGCGTATTCTTCGCCACTATCCGCGCCGGAATCCTTATGAACTCCGCATACGCGCCGTTGTTGAACAACAAATCGTCGCAAAGGTTCTCCTGTCCGCGCTTGCAAAAATAACACTCCCCGCATGGAGCGGAATTAAGCGCCACAACCCGATTGCCCGGCGCAAAATCCTCCACACCTTCGCCGGCCTGCACCACCGTACCCGCCAGTTCATGCCCAAACAGCGCCGGCGGCACAATCATTCGCGCATGATAACCACGACGGAAAACCTTCAAGTCTGTTCCGCAGGTCAGCGCCGCTCCCACCCGAACAATGATCTCGCCGGGGCCAGCCTCCGGTACCGGGACGTTCTCAATGCGCACATCCTCTCGACCATGGAGTACCGCCGCCCGCATCGTCTCGCGGCGAATCTTCAGTACGGACTCGACCTTCCCACGGCCATGTTGCAAGACGTCTTCAACCGTATCAAAGCCCTGGTGGATCACTCCTTCCACCTTGGTGCGACCCACCTGCACAACATCCTCTACCGTGTCCAGCCCTTGGTGTATGACTTCTTCGACGGTTTTGCGGCCGCGGAGGAGCGCATTCTTGACCGTCTTTGGCATCGATCTCTCCTAAAGTGCCCCAGATCCGGTTACCGGCTCAATCATAATCTTCATTGAGTCCCCCTTCGGGTGCGATGCCACTTCAATCGCTTCCACCGCTTCACTCAGCGTGTAGCGATGCGAAATCAACTGTGTCAAATCGAATCCGTTCCGGTAGCCATTGAATACAACATCCGTCACTTCATCCAGAATCTCGAACGATGAAGAGTACGACCCCATCAGCGTCTTCTCATCCATGCAAACCGCGCCCGGATCAAACGTCGCCTCGCCGTGCTGCGTCTGCGCAAACAGCAAAACCTTCCCCCCCATGCGCACAGCGTCAATCGCCGTCTTGATTAGCGCGTTTCCCCCCACGGCCAGGATCACCGCATCAGCCCCGCGCCCTTCCGTCGCCGCAAACACCCGCTCCACCACGTTTTCACTGCCCGCGTGAATCGGATGCTTCAGCCCATACTTGGCTGCAATTGCATGCCGCTCAGGATACAGGTCGCTCGTAAGCACCTTCGCCCCTGTCCGCTGCGCCAGCACTGCATGCATCAGCCCGATAGGCCCCTGCCCAATCACCAGCACCGTGTCGTCCCCCTGCAGATTGAGCTGCTTCACGCCTTTCAAAACCGTGTTCACCGGCTCCACAAAAGCGGCCTGCTCAAAAGGCACCCCGTCCGGCACACGCACCACTCCGCGCCCTGACACGATCCAGTCCATGATCCGTATGTACTCGGCAAACCCGCCCCCCGAAGGCTCAAACCCCGCCGTAACTCCCACCTTCTTGTACAGTTCGCATTGCGTCGGCGTCTGCTTCCGGCAGTAGTAGCACTTCCCGCACGGCACATGGTGGAAGGTCATTACCCGGTCGCCGACCTCGAACCGCGTCACGCCCTCGCCAACCGCAACCACCGTCCCCGCCATCTCGTGGCCGAAGATTCGAGGCGCAGAGTGCGAGCCAGTGTGAATCTTCTTTAAGTCTGTGCCGCAAACACCACACGTAGCTACCTTTACCAGCAACTCCCCAGGCCCGATCTTCGGCACCGGAACCGTCTCCACGCGCATGTCGTTCACGCCGCGGTAAACTACCGCCGTCATGGTAGTGGGAATTACGCTCCGCACACTCGTCTCAGGGTTTGAAATCTGTGTCGCCATCTCGTTCCGATAATCTCCTGGGGAATGAAGTCTGGTCTCCTGAATCTAAAGCTCGCATCACAAAGATCTCTCATCCTGAGCGCAGTTGGGTGCGTTTTTTGCGCCCAACGAAGTCGAAGGATCTGCGGTTGCACTTCGGAAACTCTTCAGCGAACTTCTGACTCAGTACCTTCGCGTCCTTCCAGAAATTCACTCAAAGCCTTCGCCATCGCTTCTGAAGCCTTCCTGCTATTCTCGCCCATCCGAATCAGTTCGGGCCAGTACTTCGGCCGCACCAGCACAAAAAGAACAAACCGCGCCAGCTCAAATCGTCCATCAGCCCCGATAAACCGATTGAAATCAGGCAGTCGCGCCCCCAGCCCGTCGCTCACTCCCTTGATGCAATAGAACGGAATCTGTCGCATCTGGGCCAGCCGCGCAATCGCTGCAGCCTCCATATCCACCAGCCCCGCCCCATAAGCCCCCGCCAGTCGCAGCTTTTCTCGCTCATCCGCCACCACCGGGCTCGTCACAAGCCACTCCGCCCCAGCCCCGGCATCGCAGTTGAATCGCTCCCCCGTCCGCGCGTCGATCACCCCGGCCGTGTTATAAGCAACGCCCGGTGCCAGGTCCGTCCGCAATGCCCCCGCCCAGCCCAGAGAAAACACCAGATCCACCGGAGCATCCCGCTCCACCGCCGCAAAAGCCCGCGTCGCCGCCGCCTGCCCCGCCCCCGCGCATGCCGCAACGTACAGGTTGTCGTCGCGATGCTTCCACACGTCCACCCCGTCCATCCGCTCGTGCTTCCACCCGCGAACCAGCGGCTTCAGTTCCCCCGCCATCGCTGCAATAATCGCGGTCCGGGTCACGGCGCATACCCATTCGCCCGAAACCACTCAATCGCAGTCCGCATCGCCGGAGGATTCAATCCCATCACAGGATCCCCTCAATCCCCTTGTGCCGCACAACATTCAGCAGCGCCAGCGACGCCCCCTTCGGCTCCTTCACCCCCCGCTCAAGCTGCGAAAGATACCCCACAGTCAGATTCAAAGTCTGTGCCAGCGCTGCCTGGCTCATATTCGCCCGCTCCCGCAACGCCCGAATCTCCTCAGGGCTGATCGGCACTGAGAGATGGCTGGCCTTTTCGCCGAGATGCCTAACTGTGATCTTCCGATAGGTGGCATCGTCCATCAGTCCGAGTCGGTGCTGATCCGTGGCCATCTCAAGAAGCGCCAAGGCCATGCGGCTAGGCTTTTTCCGCGTTGTCATCCTCAACCTCCTGCAAGGCCTTCTGTTCAATCGCCTCTGCGATCTTTTCCGGCGAGGCATTGAGCCAGTTCCGGCCAACTGTTCGCAGTTCGGTTAACTCATCGTCACCTATATTGTCACGCTCGCTTTTGGCGAAGCCGTAAAGATAGATGGCCCTTCCTGCCCGACGATACGCAACGATGGTGCGGTAGCCGCCGGACCGGCCTTGGCCTTTACGGGCAACTCTTTGTTTGGATGAGCCCACCCCCAAGATCGGCGTCGATCAAACCCGCCTCTGCTCGTGAAATCGCCTCCAGCAAACTGTCCGCTGCGATGTTTTCACGCCGGCTGAATCGGGCCATAGGCTTTGTGAGGTAGACTTGCAAGAGCTCACGCTAACACTCAGAACTATAGCACTGAGTTTTATATTCGGCAAGACCTCACGGCGCATACCCGTTCGCCCGAAACCACTCAATCGCCGCCCGCATCGCCGGATACACCGGCACAATCCTGAAATCCAGCTCCTGCTGTGCCCGCGCGCTTGACGCAAACATCTTCTTCCGCCCCATCCGCACCTCTTCCAGCGTCGCCCGCGGCTCCTTACCCCGAATCCGCCCCGTGATTGTCTCCTCAAAAAACGCGTACGTCGCCGCCACCGCAAACGGAATCTTCGTCCGCGGCGAAGGTATCCCCGTAATCGCCGACATCTTGTCCAGAATCTGCTTCAGCGTCAGGTTCTCCCCGCCCAATATGTACCGCCGCCCCGGC
>Ga0302278_10002120_pt1 | contig 23331 bp, 24 predicted proteins | sample III_Bog_N3_2_FD_194543 | JGI IMG/M metagenome (GOLD analysis project Ga0302278, IMG submission 194543) | Peat permafrost microbial communities from Stordalen Mire near Abisko, Sweden - III_Bog_N3_2 | ecosystem: Environmental > Terrestrial > Soil > Wetlands > Peat | place: Sweden: Abisko...
GATCCCTGGTCTAGCCAACTGTCTCGCCACGAATTCAAACGTGAGAGGACGTCAGTGGACGTTGGCTGGACAGTGCACGCTGTCCAGCCAACAGATCTGGACGCTGGGTGTCGTCCCGGGAGATTCTGGAAACACTCCCAAGATGCCGGGATCGGGACCCGGGCGGCCCACTACATGATTCTGAACGTTGACGCTCGTGGATCCCAACGGTCGCGGTGTCCAGGAAGAAAATTCGAATAATTTCGAATGACTCGCCATTTCGCAAACCGCCCTTACTTTGATTCTGTAATGCGTCGCGCACCGCTGCAGGCCTCATTTTGGGCCGCCGTATTCTGCGACACTGCGAAACACGACCGACGAGCGACAATACCGCCCGGAAAGTTGCTTGGTCTCCCGCTCTCTCGACGCGTATCAGCGCGCCCACTGGTTGACACCGCCTCCGCGAAATTATGACGAGGATTGACTTGGCACAAGTCGAAGCCGTTTCGCAATCAATGCGATGTCCATTGCGGAACTCGCTATCTCCCACACCAGTTGGAAAGCTTCATCATCAGAGAGGTCCGATGAGAAATCATTTAAATCACAAAACACAACAGTGCAGAGCCACGCAAGCCTCTTATTGCCATCGACAAGCGCGTGGTTCTTCGTCATGGAATGAAGAAGAGCAGCTGCCTTGAGCTCGAGGGTTAGATAGGCGTCATCACCAAAGGCGCTTGATCGAGGCCGATTGACCGCAGAGTCCAAGAGTCCCACGTCACGGATTGGGCCGACCATTAGAATTCGCACCATCTCCACGACGTCCTCGAGGTCGAGATACTCGATTTCGATCACTCAGAGCCAAGCCGCTCCAAAACGTCTCCCCATCGTGCGACCATGCGTTGAGTCGAGTCGTTCGTGCGAATGACATGGTCGGACCGCTCGTAGCGCTCGAGGACAGCACGCCGAATGATCTCTTGGCGCGAGATGCCTTCAAGTTTGGAGAGTGAGGCGAGCGCTTCCTCGAGGACCGAATCGGTGCGAACTGTGAGGGCCATAGAGGTATGATACCACTTCGGTATCACTTGGTGGCGAAGGCCCGACGCGAACCCGCACACCAACTGAAACAACCGTTCTTCCAACTCGCCAAGAAGATTGCGAACTTCTAGGTCCGGACTGGCCTCATTTTAGGCCTCATATTTCTGCAACACCACGAGACGAGACTGACTCAAAACAACACGGTTCCTTGAAAAGAATGTACATGGGCAACGAGACCGACGGAGAACAACCGATGGAAGGTTCCTTTTGATCCCAAGGTGCCGGGATCGAGACCCGGGCGGCCCACGAACGCCCATGTTCTGTCTCGGCTGACCCGTGACAGAACGACACCGGAGGTTCTGTTACTCAGTAACGCCTGATGCGCGACACGGTAACGGCTGATCCTTGACACATTGCCCCTCTGAGGCGTCGACTTAGACGTCAAGGAGGTGGCCCGTGCTAAAGGACATCAGCAAAATGGAACAGCGCTATGACTCTTCGGATTTCAGCGGGGTGCAGCGGTCGCGATAGTAGGCACCCGACGCTAGGTAGGTCGGAATCTGCCCCACTGAGCCGGCGATCAGAGATACTTGCGGTGGAGCCCAACCCACTAATGGGGCTATCCCTGAATGATCGCCATCAACGCTTTGGCGAAGGGCGCTGGATCTAGGTCGCCTCGCACGGCGAGTTGCTGGCTATAACCGATGCAAATGCTCACAAAGGCCTCGGCGATCTGTCCGGCATCGCTCGGGCTGTCGACTGGAATCAAGCCTGCGAGTGCTCTCCGCATCTCGGTGAGCTGCTGTGCAACGATTGCCGCCAGCGCCGGGGAAAGTGCCGCTTCGGCGTAGATCTGGGCGACTAGCCGAGCATGGCCCTTGTCACGGGCCAAAGCCCGGACATGCTCCAGGAAGTCCGTGACGGCTTCGAGGGTGAGCGCCGTCGGGAACGCCTCGGTTCCCTGCTCACAGACCGCGACGACAATCTCATTCTTGCTCGCGAAATACCGGTAGATCGAGCCGGTGGAGAGACCGGCCTCGGTGACGATGTCGGCCATTGAGGTTCCGGCGAAACCGTCGCTGGTGAATCGCGTACGGGCGGCATCCACGATCTGCTTGCGACGGGCATCGAGGTAACTCTGACCTACTTTCGGCATAACATGAATGACCCTTCACTTTCTTTGGTACGCTGATAGCAGTGTACCCCGCACTACTCACACCATCAGGAGCCGCCATGCGTTACAAAACCTTCGGAAGGAAGACTGGACTGCGTGTGTCGGAATACGCACTCGGGACCGCAAACTTCAGCACGTCCGAGGCTGGCGCTGGAATGGAAGCCTCCCGTCAGATATTCCATGCCTTTGTTGCTGCGGGTGGTACGACGTTCGACGTGTCCAATATCTACCAAGACGGACAGGCAGAAACTGTCCTCGGTGAGCTGCTCGGCCAAGACCGAGGCGACTACGTGGTGATCACCAAGTACAGCGGTACGAGAGAAGTCCGACCTAGCCCCGGGACGACCGGTAACAGCCGCAAGACCATGATCCGCTCCCTGGAGGGCAGCCTGAAGCGTCTCAACACGGACTACGTGGATGTTTTCATGCCACATTTCCCTGACGGGACGACGCCCATGGAAGAGATCCTGACGGGACTCGATGACCTTACCCGCTCGGGAAAGGTTCTCTATGGCGGCCTTTCCAACTTCCCAGCATGGCGGGTAGCCGGCGCGGCAGTTCGGGCCGACCTTCGAAACCTGACTCCAGTCGCTGGTATCGAGACCGAATACAACTTGGCCGACCGTTCCGCCGAGCGGGAACTGTTACCGATGGCCGAGGCCCATGGATTGGGCGTCATGTTGTACTCCCCACTCGCTGGCGGGCTGCTCACCGGCAAGTACCGACAGGGCGAGAAAGGCAGGCTGAGTGCTCGTGGCGACGCGGTGGAGAGTTCCGCACAGCGGACAGCCGTGGTCGACGCGGTGTTAGCGATCGCCGATGGAATCAGCAGTAGCGCGGCGCAGGTCTCCCTGGCCTGGTTGCGTCATCGGGCTTCGCTGGCCCCGACGGCCCTAATCCCGATCGCCGGTCCTCGCTCACTTACCCAACTGGAGGAATACTTGCAGTCTCTCGAACTCGAGCTCGATGACACGCACTATCGACATTTGGATGAGGTCAGTGCGGTCGAGCTGGGCACCCCACATCAGGACGTTATTGCGGCTCTGAGCCACGGCTTCGACGGGGACCGCTCCCTCCTCGACACCTCACCCGTGCCCGTGATCTGAGTATCGCTCATCTCGTCCGCAGGTGAGACTGAAGTGACGCTTCGGGCGAGGTAACTATCGCGAGCACGGACGTGGGCAGACCACCAGACCCCGCTGATATCCGAAGATCCCATAATCCTGTGTTTTACTGGTGGGCCGCCCGGGTCTCGATCCCGGCACCTTGGGATTAAAAGAAGCCACACGGTTTGTTCAGTTCTAAGTGATATCAGATGAACCGACCAGGCTACCGACGAACTGTCTGAGGCGGAGTCGGACCTCCTCGCTGGACATTCCGTCACGTTCGGTGAGGTGACGAAGGAGGTCGGCTCGCACCATAGTGAGGAGCGTATGCGCCGTCCAGCTGGCAGTGGCTCCATCGGCTCGCTCCATAATCAAATCGGTGAGTAGGTGGTGGACCTCCTGGTAGGTGGACGAGCTGTAGACACCACCGGTGCCTCCGTCATCCGCACTTTCGAGGGCCGATGTGAGGTAGGTGTTCTCCATTTTGACCTGAGCAATCTCGTCAATGATTGCTGCGACACGCACTGAAGGTGGCGAACTTGGGCCGAGCGGGGCCGGTCCAGACTCGATTAGCCGGCGAAGAGGGGCGAGTTTGCGCGCGTAGACCTCCCTAATCAGGTTCGAACGATCGCCGAACCGACGGAACAGCGTTCCTTTGCCAACGCCAGCGGCACGCGCTATGTCGTCCATTGTGATAGCGCCCGGAGAGATGGACTGCGAGAACAGCCGGTCAGCGGCCTCAAGGATTGCCTGTCGATTTCGTGCGGCATCAGCCCGTTCAACTTCTGACACGATCATCTCCTCTTGACATCCGGACCAGTAGTCCGTATACTCGTCCATCAAACGGACTACCAGTCCGTATCATACTCGAATGCACGGCGAGGACGGAGAACTACATGACAACAGACTGGCGGGTAACCGCCGCATCGGGTTCAGAGGCATTCGATGCCTTCCTTTACTGGCCGGACAATGTCGAATGGTCGACGCAACTCCTTCGGCTCTTCAGTTACTCGACACTCGGGGCCGCAGATTTCAGCGAGGTCGAATTCGTCGCTCGCTCGCTGCCGGTAGGGGACGAGCAGGCTTGGCACGTCGGATTCGGGGGACTTGCCCAACGACTTGACGAGCGGGCTTCCACCGCCTTCGCTGGCGGTCACGTTGCGTCCGCGCTGGCGGCCTCTGCCCGGGCCTGCATCTACTACCGACTCGCCGCAACCTTCCTGTCGATGCGCGGCGAGACCGAGGTTCCCTTCATCGAAGACAGTCGCCGTTGCTTTCGAGCAGTCTTGGATCTCGACGAGCAGATCCAATCCGAGACGGTCGAGATCCCCTATGGTGACCAGACGCTGCCGGCCTATCTCGTGGCAGCTGTCGGACGCTCGGAACCGGGACCGGGCGTCATCGTCCTGGGAGGGATCGACGCCTTCGCCGAAGAGATGTACTTCAAGATCGGCCGCGCTCTGGTGCGCCAGGGATTCACGGTGTTGCTTCCCGACGGACCCGGTCAGGGAGAGTCACGTCGTCGAAGGATTCCTGCCCGCTACGACTACGAAGTCGCCATCTCGGCTCTCGTCACGTACCTGAGCGAACGACCAGAGGTCGACTCCCGGCGCATCGCCCTGATTGGGAGCAGCATGGGTGGCTACTTTGCCGCCCGCGGAGCTGCATTCGAGCATCGCTTGTGTGCCACCGTCATTTGGGGTGCGTACTACGGCATCGATGCAACGCGTCCACCAACAGTTCGCGACGGGGCACCATCTCTGCTTGAACAAGCGATGGCCATGTTCGCCGTCTCCGACTTACAGGAACTCGCCGCCGCCGTGGAGCACTTCAATCTTGAGGGAGTGGCGCAACGAATCACGAGCCCCATCCTGATTCTCCACGGCGGAAGCGACGTGCAGGTCCCTCTCGCCCATGCCCAGCGCCTCTTCGAGGAGGTCCTTCACGCCGACAAGCAACTCATCGTGTACCCGCCAGGCCAACCGGGCTGCACTCACTGTCAGCTCGATTCTCCGCTCACTGCTCACTTCGACATCCTGAGCTGGCTTGACACCTTTTCAGGCTCCCCACAATTGCAAAAGGAACGCCAATGAAGGACAACGACGACGAGATACGGAATCAGACCATGTCGCTGATGCTCGCGTACCAGACGTTGCTCACTGAGCATCGGATGGACGAGTGGATCGAACTGTGGGCCGATGATGGAATCTGTGAGTTCCCCTATGCCGGGCCCGATCAGCCAAGCCGCCTATGCGGCAAAGTCGAGATCAAGAACTACATGTCCGCCACTGCGGGAAAGCTCACTGTCAACGGAGTCGAGGACCTTCAGCTGCACCTCACGGTCAATCCCAGGGTCATCGTCGTGGAGATGACAATTAGCGGCACGGCGACGCAGACGGGCAGGCCCTACAACCAACGCTACGTCATCGTGGCCGAAACCAAGGACGGCAAGCTGGCGCACTATCGGGAGTACTGGAATCCGCTCATCGCTGCCGAGGCGTTCGCCTGATGGGACACATCCTGGTAACCGGAGGGACGGGCAAAACCGGTCGACGCGTCGTCGCGGATCTTCGAGGACGGCAGATTCCTTGTGTCGCCGCGTCCCGATCCTCCTCGGGTGTTGGTGAGGTCACATTCGACTGGTCGGACCCAGTCACTTGGGAATACGCCATTCGCGATGTCGACGCTGCGTACCTCGTCGCTCCGATGGGCGCGTCTGACCCGGCCTCCTTGATGATCCAGTTCATCGAGGTTGCACGACTAGCGGGCGTTCGACGGTTTGTTCTGCTCAGTGCCTCACTCCTGCCAGCGGGTGGCCCGGCTATGGGCCAAGTGCACCAGTTCCTCCAGTCTTCTGGCACGGAATGGGCCGTTCTGAGGCCGACGTGGTTCATGGAGAACTTCACGGAGGGGATTCATAGGAGGACGATTCAGGAGGAGCATGCGATCTACACAGCTGCCGGCCACGGGCGAGTTCCCTTCATCAGCGCAGACGACATCGCGTCGGCAGCTGTAACCACACTGACGAGTGTGGAGCCGTCCAACACTGACTTCGTTCTGACCGGCAGTCAGATTCTTTCCTACGATGATGTCGCCCGTCGCATCAGCGAGGTCATCGACTCGACGATCACCCACTTCGCGTTGACGTTCGACGAGTTGGTCGCCCGGCACCGCTCACAGGGTCTAAGCGAACAGCACGCCCAGACACTCGCCTTCATGGACTTGACCATTGCCGACGGTGCGGAGGACCGCACCACGCCGGATCTGGTTCAGCTGACCGGGAACCCGCCCCTCTCGTTTGACGAGTTCACAGTTCGGAACGCCGAAATGTGGAGGCCGTGAGAACTCAGCTACGTCCTTTAGGCTCGGACGCACCAACCTCTACCGGTAGGAATCACGCGAACCGCAAGCGACCGGGCCTCCGGACTGCGTCGGGGTCATACGCCCATGGCAACACCTAGTCGAAGTGAGTGGAAGAAGTATCCACCGGTCCGGAAGAGAATCGGCATCAGTACGGCACATGGGATGACGATTCCCTGGAAGGTGTCCTTCTTTGCCCTAGGAGCAATCTGGGGCTGCTCGTTCTGGTTTATCAAGCTGGGGCTTCGGTCGTTCTCCCCGGTCGACGTAGCCTTTGGCCGACTCGTGCTTGGTGCCGTCACGCTGGTCGTTGTCGCGTTGGTCACCAGGACGTCGCTTCCCCACGATCGGGCAACGTGGGGTCATCTCTTCGTACTGGCGCTGCTTCTGAACAGCGTCCCGTTCACGCTGTTCGCCTTCGGTGAAACCCGAATTGACGCAGCACTCGCAGGAATCATCAACGGCCTCACTCCTATGGTCACCCTCGGCGTCTCGCTCCTCGTATTTCGTCAAGTACATCCCACCGCAAAGCTTCTTGGTGGTCTGTTAGTGGGGTTCGTCGGGGTTCTCTTTGTAACCGGGATTTGGAATGGCTTTGGTACTAGTCAGCTACTCGGTATCGGTGCATGCTTACTCGCTGTCATCAGCTTCGGAGTAGCGTTTCCGTACTCATCTCGCCATCTGGCGGCTCGGGGTGACTCCCCGGTCTCCCTCGCAGCAGGTCAGCTGATTTGCGGGGTCAGCCAACTTCTTCCCTTTGCCATTGTCATAGGAGGCCCAGTCGGCCATCCTCATTCTTCCTCGGTACTCGGGTTACTTGCCCTTGGGCTCATTGGAACTGGCTTCGCCTATGTGCTGTACTTTCACATTGCCGGACACACTTCTGCAGCCATTGCGAGCAGCGTCACGTATCTAACCCCGATCGTCGCCGTTATCGTCGCCGCTGTCTTCCTCAGCGAATCCATCACTTGGTACGAACCGGCCGGTGGCGCTCTCATACTTCTCGGAACCGCGATTTCTCAGAACAATTCGAATAAGGCCGCCATCGACAGGCATCCCGAATGAATCGGTCTGGGTTTAGTGCAGGTCCTAATGACCAAGTAGAGCGGCAAGACCTCTCAGCTTCGACAAATCTGGTGCGTCTGGAGATCAATGTCACGGAAGAATAGACCTCATTTTAGGCAACATAGTTCTGCAATCAAGCAATGGCGACTAAAAGCTTCCCGGTTCGCTCGGAATCAGTGATGTTCATTGGACAACGAAAGGGTGCTCGCTTGCAAAGCGTACCGCTTGGGACCGTTGCGATGAGCGGTTGAACCCGCCCAACCATCTCGGATGCAATCGAGAGCCCGTATTCAGAAAGACGGTAATGCCAATCAACATATGATCACAATTGGTATGCAATTACTTCATATTTCGACATTGCGGCACCAAATCACGGCCACGGGGTGCAGCTTGCCCACGATCCACTCACTTGCAGTGGCTTTGAGGCATGGTCGTTGCCCGTTGCGGTGCCAGTCGCCGAAGGTACAAGGGTCGCGCTGAATGTGCCGCTTTGTCCCTTCGCCGTCGTGGTGAGAGTTCCCGAGGTACTTACCCACAAATAGGACAGTTTTCCAGCCTCCAAGCCAAAACTCAGCTGACTGCCGGAAGTAGAGAGTGTGTCGCTCTTACCGTCGAAAGGCACACTGAATTCGATGGCGGTGACCTTCGTTGAGTGTCCGTTCAAGACAACTTTTCCGGCGGGAACGTTGATTATGTCCGCGTTGGTGCCTGGTTGCCCGACTTGACAGCCATGCAGCGTCATCGGGATTGAGGTTCCATCAAGATTCTCGACGAATTTGATTTCTTTGGAGGTCTTTAGCTTCGCCACGACTTGGCCGGTCAACGTAAACGAGCCGATCGACGACCCACTTGCACCCGCCGGCGAAACCACTGTCGTTGCGCAAATCAGCGTGCCCACTACGGCAACGCTCGCCAGACTCGCAAGACGTGCGCACATTCTGGTGATCCGCCTTTGTCCGGTCCGATTCCGAGCTGTAACGGAATAGTGCAGTGCCGAAGTCATAGAAGTGTCCCGTTTTCGTCGTAGCGGAACGGGACACCAATTATGCCCTGGCCGATGTTCGAAGATAACAAAGACCTCATCGCTTGTCAAGCCTCTGCTGATTGGCTGAATCGTGTCGGGAAACTTGGAGACCAAACCCTCTGAGGATGGCTCACGAACTTGACTGACTTACGCGAGGTGGCAGGCGTTTCGAATATGTCGAAGTTGAACACTCACTGATGGATTAACGCGGTGCGAAGTGGCACTGTGCGCTCAAAAATCGCACATTTCATCCCGTTACCAATCCGACACCACCGGACAGATTTTCTTTGATTCTCGGATGATTCCGACACCACCGGACGAATCTGACCAAATGCATCCCTCTTTTAATCCCAAGGTGCCGGGATCGAGACCCGGGCGGCCCACTAAGAAGAGCGAACGTTCACGCTCGCGGACCGCAACGGTCGCCTCACTATCACTCGAGAACGAGCAACTTCCAAGACTTCGCAGTGGGATTGGAGCGTCCGGAGCTCCTCGCCAACGACGCCATGGGCCTCAATTTGGACCTCATACTTCCGCAACACCGCAAAACCCGAGTGACAATCGACAACGCCGTTTTTGAACTGCCTTAGCCCCCATCTGTGCCGGTACGATTCATTCAGCCACTTTGCAATTGTGGCAGACCATGCGACACAACGCTGCAGCTACCTCCTCCATTTTGATACCAAACTGTCGAGGTTTCTCCCCCCGGATTGCGCGGATCCGGTCCTCGACGCGTGCCGAGACGTTGTGATCCCAGGGGGGCAGACGTTGTGTCGTGGAGAGGACGCTCTGTCAGTCACTCGACGACGATAGGACCCTTCCTGAACTCTGGTCCCGCGGGGTGCCGTTTCCGGCGCCCCCCGCCATGGAAATGATCGCCGACGGGCATCAAAGGGACTTACTTCCCTATGGCTCTTCGTGTTCGTGGTGGAAGGCTGTTTGAAAACAAGACGAGCCAAACGGGAGTGAACTATGCGCCGCAAGACATTGGACCTGCTACTCAACTGGGTGGGCACTGTGCTCACCGTGGTACTCATTGTCGCGGGTGTGGGCCTGGTGATCGGCAATAGCTTCACCTCTTCCCAAGTTCGATCACAGCTCCAAGAGCAGAAGGTCTTCTTCCCCAAGGTTGGCGGGCGGGACTACCAGGACTTGGTCAAGGCTCACCTGACCCAATACGCGGGCGAAGAAGTGTTGACCGGCTCCGAGGCGCAGATCTTTGCCAACGACATCATCGGCGTGGACACCATGGCGATCTCCGGAGGCAAGACCTACGCCCAACTGAGCAACGCGTCCCTCAGCGACCCGGGCAACACAGCCCTTGCGAACCAGGTCGAACTCGTGTTCCGCGGCGACACGCTGCGCGGCCTGTTGCTCAACGCCTACGCCTTTGGCTTCATGGGCCAGATCGCCCTCTTCGGGGCAATCGCGGCTTTCGTGCTGGCCCTGGCGATGCTCTTCCTCGTGCTCCTCGGGATCCGCCACTACCTTCAAATAGATCCAGAGGTCAGCATCTAGCTGCGTAGTCACACGAAGAAAAGGTAGACGGGACCGGGTTGCTGGTTGGCCCGACGACGCGCCCATCGAAAACACCCGCGCTCTCGCCTTTCAAGCGATCACTCTCTCGCATCGATTCCTCGACTCGCCAACGAAAGTTCGCGACATTGTGAAGTTCTTCATCGTTCATGCCGGTCCCCACGCTCTTCCCCACCTAGATGTTCGACAAGACCCATGATGTCGCTGGTGTAGCCCACGACTCGGCATCGCGGTGAAATTTGAACGTCATCGTCATACGGGCCATGTGCGAGTCACGGCATCCCTGCTTCAGGCGAGATCCTGGGTTCGGACGTCGTCGCTTGCGCGCAGTGGGCGGCGGAGGCGATCCTGGGCGAGCGCGGCACCGACGAGGATGAGCAACGCGCCCACCGGCTCGTTCCAACTCAACGATTCGCCGAGAAACGCGACGCCGACGGCGACGGCGAAGATGGGCGTGAGGTACGTGACGCTGCTGGCGATGGTTGCGGGAGCGTGGCGAACAATGTGGAAGTTAAGTATGTAGGCGACGCCGGTGCCGAGGATACCGAGGGCACCCAAGGCCATGAGCGACGACAGCGGGCGATGTGCCTGGACGTGGCCGAACACGAGGGAAAAGGGCAACAGCTGCAGGGTCCCGCACAGGACCTGACCCGTGGCCAAGGCGACCGGCTTGTCGGGCAACCTGCCGAGGTGGCCACGGGCGTACGAGAAACCGAAGCCGTAACATATGACGGCAACGAGGCATGCGCCAATGCCCAGCAGCTGGCTCTTGCCGAAGCCGTTCCAGGCTCCGATGACCACCACCACGCCGATCAAGCCGACGACCAGCCCGCCAATGACTGTCGAACTGTACGGCTCTTGGCGCAAGATAAACACGGCGACAATCACCGTGGCAAGCGGGGTGAAGGCGTTGATGAGCCCCGCCAGCACCGCCGAGATGTGGGTCTCACCGTAAGCGAAGAGGGTGAAAGGGACGCTGTTCAGCAGCGCCGAGAGGACGAATAGGTGGCCCCACGTCTTCAGATTCCGAGGCAGCGGCGTGCGGGTAAATACGGCGATCAAGAGCAGCGTGGCGGCGCCCGCGACGAGCCGGGCGAAGGCGACATCCACGGGCGACATCGAGCGCAGCCCGAGCTTGATCCACCAGAATGAACAACCCCAGATTGCTCCGAGAAGCACGAACCACGTCTGCCACGCCACGACGACGTGCCGTCGGCCCGTCGTGACACCCAGCGCCGTGGGCGATTTCCTCATGGGCGTCGGTGAGCGCCTTCCACCGCGAGCAATGTCTCTTTCACCTCTGGGCCCCATCGGTAGCCACCCAGCGCTCCATCGGAGCGCACCACCCGATGGCACGGGACTACGAGGGCCACTGGATTACTGGCGCACGCTCTAGCCACCGCTCGCACCGCGGTTGGCTCTCCAATCATCGTCGCCACGTCGGCGTAGGACCTGGTTTCACCCGATGGGATGACCCGGAGCGCACTCCACACGCGCGCCTGAAAAGCAGTCGCGGCGATATCGAGGGAAATTGGTGGAGGGTTCGTGAGTCCCAGCGTGCGCGACAAGACGGCGTGTGATTCTTGGGAGAGTAATTTGTCATCACGACGAAAATCGGCCAGCGGGAACTCGGCGCGCACTTCAGTGACCAGTGCTGCTTCGTCGCCGATGCGTACGGCCACGAGACCCGCGTTCGTTGCCGCCACTAAGACCTGGCCAAGATCCGACGCAAGAACCGTGTAGTAAATACGTTCGCCGCGTCCGCCGTCGCGCCAACGCCGAGGAGTCATGCCCAGTCCGGGCTTCGCCTGGGCGTAGGCGACACTGTTGGAATTAAAGCCGACTTCATACACCGCCGAGGTCACGTCAGTACCACTGCGTAGCTCAGAGCGCAGGCCTTCGATGCGACGAGCTTTCCCGTACTGGTGTGGACTGACGCCCATTTCCCTACTAAACGTGCGCTGCACGTGTGACGGACTCAGTCCAACCAAATCTGCCAACTCCAAGAGCGTGGGAACCTTGCCGGGCTCCTCGAGTCGACGGCAGAGTTTCGTCACCCACTCGGTCACTCCACTGACAGCAGCGTCGGGCATGCATCGACGACACGCGCGGTATCCGGCGTCGCGCGCGCTTTGTGGGTCGCCGAAAAACTCGACATTCTCACGGCGCGCTCGTCGCGCCGAGCACGAGGGCCGACAATAGATACCAGTTGTGCGCACGGCGAAGATGAATCGTCCGTCATCACGTTGGGACCGCTCCTCCACCGCACGCCAGCGTTCGTCTTCGAGCTCACTCGCTGAGGACAACACAACGCGCGTCATCAAAACACCTCCGCGAGCCGCGAGGGATGGACTCGATCTCCAAGACCGTAGAAGTCGAGAAAGCTCATAATCAACGGTCGCCAGCGGTCGGGAGAGATATGGTGTCGAAACTCCGGGTCGAGTAACTCTTCTTCCACGTGTACTCGAAGAATCTGCACTTCGATGCACGCCGAATAGTCCTCAATCGCACCGACGGAATGAATTGCGGTGACCTTCGCCTCCAGTTGAATTGGAACGTCCATCACTCGAGAAGGGCGCACGAGGTCCGAAGGACCCGCGCTCAGACCCGCCTCGGCGAATTTGTCCTTCACGTGCCGAAAGCCCATCTCTTTTTTGTAACCCGGAACGGGATCCATTCCCGTCGTCAGCGCGAGACGGTCCACCGCCGCTGCTTGGTCAACGGAAGGGAGATTCAAAACGCACTCTCCATCTCGTTGCAAATTGGCAAAAGTTTGGCCCCGAGTTCCAAGGCCTAGAACACCAGTGAGGCCCAGCCACCACGCCGATGACATGGGAGCGAGATTCACAGATCCATCTTGATTCATAGTGCTTATGAGTACAACCGGGGTTCCGAGATAGAGGATTTTTGGGGTTATGACCGTGTGCATGCCTACGACGGTATCGACCAGGACACTTGGCCTTCTACCTGAATCATGCGGTCAAACTAAAAAAAGTGATTCGCCCCGGGCGTTGTCGAAGGCTTGGCCGCCTAGAAATGAATTGCTCTCCATAAGGCCCGTTGAGGATCGGTCTTGGTCAACGTCCCTCACAGGTCGTGAATGATCACTCGGGAACGCAGCGGGCAAGTTTTCCGCGCCTGACAGCGCGAGAAAAATCTCGGCGGCACGGCGCTGGGCGCAATAGTGCGAAACCCATTCTGAGGGGGGTGGTATGAAAGCCAGCTCGACCGATGGGCCTTCGAGCGACGCCTGAGTTCCCCTACGGTGTCGCCTTCCAGGTCAAGGAACGATGTTTCACTCGCTTACTTCGCCAGCTGCGAGTGGTCTTGGGAGTTCGCGTTCGCGATCACGGGCGAGCGCGGACCGTCGGTGAACCGAGCGTTACTCCAACGGGTAATGGGGCGGTCGTGACGAACCAACGATTTCGATGACCAATTGGAGAGACTCCCAAGGTGTCGGGATCGAGACCCGAGCGGCCCACCCTTCATTGGTTCTATCTCTGTTGAACCGTGACAGATCGACAACGCAGGTTCTGTTGTTCAGAAACACCAAATGCGCGACCCGATAACGCCTGATCCTTGACACACCGCCCTTCCTAGGCGTCGAGTTTGGACGTCGAAGAAGTGGTACGTGCTAACGGACGTAAGCCAAATGGACCAACGTTGTGACGCCGTGACCATGGTGATGAGAGAAGGATTCTCCGTCACCGCTATCACGGCACGATTGAAACTGAGAGTTCACCACGATGACGTCATCACCCAACTCGCGAACGAAAATGAAGGTCACAATTCGGCCGGCAAACGATTCCTGGTGACGCTCCCCGATTGACCCCGGGTCGGGTCGACGAGAGCCTGAATGCGACGATTGGGTGAGCATTCGAGACGTAATCAATCGCGCGGCGCGTGGTTACTCTTGAGAACAGATGAAGGAGAAGCAATCCCAACCGGGGTCATTCACCGCCCTCGAGTTGACCGAGGCCGCCACGCTGGCCCCCACCGAAGTGCTCTCACATCTCGCTAGCGGTTTAGAGGGACTGAGCCAAACTGAGGTCGATTGCCGCGTCCGCGAATTCGGAGCGAACGTGCTCGCGATCCACCGCGTGAGAGCCAGCGTCGTCCTATGGCGCCAGCTGAAGAATCCGATCCTGATCCTCCTACTCGGCGCCGCGTTGGTTTCAGGACTCACCGGCGGGGGAACCAACGCGATCATCATCGCCGTGATCGTCCTACTGAGCGTCGGGCTCGGGTTCTTCAACGAGTTTCGCGCGGCCGTGGCCATGTCGACGCTTCGCTCCAAGATCAGTCAGAACGCCACCGTGCATCGTGACGGCACCGTCGCGCAAATACCGGTCACCGAGCTCGTGCCGGGTGATGTCGTCACGCTCAACCTGGGCACACTGGTCCCGGCCGACGTGCGACTACTCAGTGTCGATGAGTTCGAGTGTGACGAAGCCGTTCTGACCGGTGAGTCCATGCCAGCGCCAAAATCCGAGATCGCCGTCGCCAAACCTGATGCGTCGAGCCTCGCAAACTGCGCGTACATGGGAACAATCGTCCACCAAGGTTCCGCCCTCGCCGTCGTCGTCCAGACAGGCACCCGCACCGCCTTCGGTCGGATCGCCACGGGCGTCACCGACAACCAGGGCCAGAGCGCCTTCGAAGTCGGCTTGGCTAAATTCTCGCGCTTCCTCTCGTTGCTGCACTACTGACGATCTTCATCTTCGCCGTGAACATCATCCTGTCGCGCCCGCTCATCGAGGCCCTCCTCTTCTCACTCGCCATCGCCGTAGGTATCGCGCCTGAGATGATGCCCGCCATCGTGACGGTGAGCCTCTCGTCGGGATCGCGTGCCCTCGCAGCGAAGAAGGTCTTGGTAAAGCGGCTCGTAGCGATTGAGGACCTGGGCAACATCGAACTGCTGTTCACGGACAAGACCGGAACCCTCACCGAAGGCGTGATCACGTTCGAGCACGCCTTGAACGTCGACGGGGAGAGCGCCGATCGGCCGCTACTGCTGGGACTGGTGTGCAACGAGTCGACGATGTCCGAGACGGGCCCGGTGGGCGGCAACTCGCTCGACCAAGCCCTCTGGATCGCGGCCGCTGCTGGACATGACGACCTCGTTCACGAGACCTCGACGTTTGAGCGAATCGCCGAGCTGCCGTTCGACCACGAGCGCCAGATGTGCTCGGTACTGGTTCGCGGCGCCGATGGCGCCCTCAAACTCGTGACCAAAGGCGCCCCTGAGGTAGTGCTCGAGCAGTGCGTCAACGTCGACGACTCGGTTCGCGCCGTCCTCGACGCACTGTTCGCCGACGGCGAGCGGGTGATTGCCGTCGCGAGTCGAGATCGCGGCGTGGTGTTGACCGTGGGCGTGAAGGACGAAGTCGAGCTCACGCTGGAGGGTTTCCTCACCTTCGCCGACAAGCCCAAGAGCGACGCCGGCGCGTCGCTCGCGAAACTCCAACAGCTCGGTATCGATGTGAAGATCATCACGGGCGACAACGGGCAGGTGGCGGCCAAGGTCTGTCGTGATATTGGTGTCGCCTGCGCGGGCGTCGTGAACGGCACCGAAGTAGCGGCCATGAGCGACGACGAACTCGAGGCCGCGATACCCACGACCACCGTATTTTCCCGCATCGGCCCGGACCAGAAGTCACGAATCATCAAGGTGGCACGAAGGACCGGACGCGATGTCGCCTTTCTGGGCGACGGCGTCAACGACGCCGTCGCTCTGCATCACGCGGACGTCGGCATCTCCGTCGACTCAGGAACCGACGTCGCCAAGGACGCCGCCGACGTAGTGCTACTGGACAAGGACCTCGGCGTTTTGGCGGAGGGCGTGATGGAGGGCCGACGGATCTTCGCCAACACCATGAAGTACGTCCTGATGGCCACGTCGTCGAACTTCGGCAACATGTTCAGTGCCGCCGGAGCCTCGGCGTTTCTCTCCTTCCTCCCGATGCTGCCCTCGCAGATTCTGCTCAACAACCTGCTGTACAATGCAGGTCAGCTCGCGATACCCACCGACCGCGTCGACGTGGAGGCTCTTGCGCGACCCGCCGCCTGGGACCTGCGCTACATCCGTCGCTTCATGGCCGTCTTCGGCCCGATTAGTTCAATCTTCGACTTCGTCACCTTCTACGTCATGCTCTCGCTGCTTCACGCCGGCCACGTGGAGTTCCGCACCGGATGGTTCGTCGAGTCCATCGCTACCCAGACCTTGGTGGTCTACGTCATCCGCACCCGGCGGGTTCCGTTCTTCAAGAGCCGTCCGAGCGTGGCCATGATCCTCGTGCCGACCGGAGCGGCGATCGTAGGCGCCCTGCTTCCCTACACGGGGTTGGCCCACCTCTTCGGCTTCTCCGTGTTGCCTACGAAGTTCTTCCTCCTCTTGTTCGGCATGGTCGTCGTGTACCTCGCACTGGTCGAATATGCCAAGCTCCGGTTCTTCCAATCCCAATCACCGCGTCTCGCGGTCACCACCACGACTGACTCCCAGCGCCTCAATCGTCGGATCATGAGGCGAGCGTCCCGATTCATCCGCCACGAGGGCCCGACGCTGCGCTGAGTGCGCACGACCGCGCGTCTCTCCCGTCAGGCCACTTACTCCGTTAGGGGATGGGCAAGACCGTTCACGGGGTCAATCGAGCGAGGATCCTTTCCTCCTAGTTGCGAGGGACAATGCCGTCTCGGACTTGTGAATGTCGTGACCGCCCCGGGCCTCACTTCAGGCCATCAACGTGCGCAACATTGCAAAACCAATTCGACGAGCGACAATACCGACTTGCAAATCAATTGGCCCCTGAACTCGCCCTTCATCAATTTGAACAATGCAGACGATGGCGGCGCCGAGAAGTGATGACTATCGCCCCTAATTTGCCAGGACTCAGCGGTGACAGTCTTCGTAGGTGAACGAGAGGAGTGCCCCCGTGCCAGCTACTGCGAAGCCGAGCACCCACCGATGGGCGGTCCTGGCGGTGGTATGCGTATCGGCTCTCATTATCAACGTCGACAATACGATCCTCAACGTTGCATTGCCCACGCTCGTAAAGGACTTGCACGCCACTTCAAGTGCGCTGCAGTGGATTGTCGATTCCTACGCAATGGTGTTCGCTGGGTTGTTGCTGGTTGGAGGTAGCTTCACTGATCGGTTCGGCCGCAAACGCTTCTTCCTCTTCGGATTAATCATCTTCGCGAGTGGATCCATCGGAGCCGCAGTTTCGGGATCCGTGGCGCTGTTGATTACGTGGCGCGCAGTGATGGGCCTCGGTGCGGCGCTCACGATTCCCGCGTCGCTTTCGATCGTGAATGACGTCTTTCGTGATCCGAGTGAACGAGCGAGGGCAATCGGCGCCTGGGGCGCGACTATTGGACTCGGCATCGCCATCGGCCCGATCGCGGGAGGTCTCTTGCTGTCGCGCTTTTGGTGGGGCTCAATCTTTCTCGTCAATGTGCCGGTGGTAATCGCCGGCGTTCTCGGAGCGCTCTTTCTCGTGCCCGATTCGAAAAACCCCGCCGCGGCGCCTCCGGATCCTGTCGGAGCCGCTCTGTCGATCGTCGGCTTAGGTCTCCTGCTCTGGTCAATCATCGAAGGACCGACAATGGGCTGGACCTCCGGCGCCGTTCTCGGTGTCTTGGCCGCCAGCCTCGTGGTCCTCGGCTCATTCGTTGGATGGGAGGCTCACAGCTCTCACCCGATGCTCAAGCTCAGTCTCTTCTCGAATCGCCGGTTCTCAATCGCCGCGCTCGGCGAAACACTCGGGACATTTGGACTCCTCGGCGCGTTGTTTGTCCAAACGCAGTTCCTACAGTTCGACCTGGGCTATTCGCCGCTGCAGGCCGGACTACGCATCTTGCCAATCGCCGCCACGCTGGTCCTTGTCGCCGTCTTCTCGCCGTTCTTCGTTCGCCTCATCGGCGTCAAGTTCACCGTCGCCGCGGGCCTCGCGTCGATCGCCGGCGGTCTTTGGCAGGTCTCGACAGTGTCAACGGTCACGACCACGTACGGCCAGGTCGTACCCGGCCTGCTGTTGCTCGGTCTCGGCGCCGGCCTCTTGCTACCCACGGCAACGAACTCGGTGGTCGGCTCGCTCCCTCAGGGAGATTCCGGGATTGGTTCGGCGAGCAATGCCGTGGCACTCCAGGTTGGCGGCGCGCTCGGCGTCGCCGTGATCGGAAGCACACTGGCGACGCGCTATCAGAGTCGGCTCACCGCGGCGCTCCACGGCCATCCCGTTTCATTGACAGTACGAAAAGAGATCCTGGGATCCTTAGGCGGCGCACTCGCCGTAGCGCGGAGCGTCGGCGGTGAGACCGGAGCGCTGCTGGCCCGTGCCGCGCGGAGCGCGTTCATGAGTGGAGTTGAAGTGGCCTTCGTCGTGGGAGCGATCGCGGCCGTCGTGGGCGCCACGATCATGATCGCGCGACTACCTTCTAAGGCCGGCGAAACCCTGACGACAATTCACGAGAGCCCGAATTGAACCGGGGCCACGAGCACTGAGGTGGCCGCGCGAATGCAACTCCCAATGCCAAGCAATCCGCTCTTGAGAGAGACCGAGCACATTACGAATTGCAATGAGCGGCCGAGCGCCGTTCGGCGATCCTTCTCGCGAACGTGTCGGTTCATTCATTCATCAACACGCGATTCGTGGAGCAGGCAATGTCGAATCCGCGACGGTGCTCAGTCCTGAGTTCCGACTTCCTTCTTGAGGTTGTCGAGTGTGTCATCTGCCAGAAGTTGACGAATCACGCTGACGGGATGATGTTGTTCGAAGGCTCTCGTCATCTGCTCGGCGTCACCGGAAGCACCGATCAACAAGAGCGCTGAGGTCCCCGGGGTCAATTCAGACTTCACTTGGTCGACGAGTTCCTCGTCGAGCCCCGTTCTCTTCATCGCTTCGCCGATCAGCGCTCCCCCGCCCATACCGCCGAGCCATCCGCCCAAGAACCACGCTGGAGGAAACCACCAAAACAGAAGAAGACCTAAAAGACTGCCGTAGAAAGCGCCGAGCGCGACTGAACCGTGAGGAGTGTGGATCGACACGAGGCCGCCCTTGTGCTTCTCGACTATCGCGACATCATCGGTCCAGGCATAGTCCAACTCCTCGAGTGCTCGCACCGACGCCATCGCACTTTGCGCTCCGTAGGTGCTGTCAAATTTCAGCATTATCAGTTCAGCCATCAGTACTCTCTTCTCTCAGAAACTGCAACCACGCCACCCATTGTCAACCCTCCCACACCGGTGACGCCGTCAGCGAATCGCCCGAGCTCCATCCGTCACCACTTCGTCTTTCTTCTCGGGAGGTCACTATCCGCTTCACCTGCCTTGAATTACGGAACCGATTCGTCAACCATCAGTCTGCTTTAGAAGCCCACTTGATGACAGTGAACGTCGGCAAAATGGAATCGAACGCGCCTCGTATGAATTGGCCACAACCAGGCCGAGTCCGGAGACGTCGAACCTGTTGTCGGTTCATCCGAGTAATCGGTGAGGACGCGACCTGGATGAGAGTGTTCGAATCGGAAGGCGGTCGGTCACCGGCTCTTCGCGACCGAACTTTCGGTGTTCAATGGCAGCGTCCGCAATCGTCGACCAGTCAGATCAAAAATCGCGTTGGCGATGGCTGGCGCCAACGCAATCATTGGTGTTTCGCCCGCACCGGCCGACGCCTGGTCGGGCCGGTCCAATAGGACCACCTCGATGGCGGGGACGTCTCGGAACCTCGGCACGCGATAATCGCTAAAGGATCCGTTCGTGATCACACCCTCACGAAAGCGAATCGCTTCGAATAACGCGCCGCCCAGGGCCATGACCGTGGCGCCCTCGATCTGGTTGATCACGGTGTCGGGATTGACGACGGCGCCACACTCGTAGGCGGTGACGAGTCGAAGCACGCGCGGGCTCCCCTCGACGTCGCGAACCTGCGCGACGGTAGCGATACGCCCACCCTTCTCGACACCGCACGCGATGCCCTGGCCCACGCCGGAGCCGTCACGTACCCAGCCGAATCGCTCAGCCGCCGCGCGCAGCACCGTGACGAGTCGCTCGTCGTCGAGATTATCGACGCGGAACTCGACCGGGTCGCGCCCGAGTTCGCGGGCGAGCTCGTCCATCTGCGACTCGCGCGCGAAGTTGTTGGCGGTCGCGGCGAGCGCCCGATACGACGCCTGGGCGAGCGGACTCGTCGAAGGCTGGTAGTCAATTCGAAGGTTCGCCACGCGATACGGGGTCGCGATCGCCGCGGGTCCGGCGTTGAAGTTGGTGAACGTCCAGGCCATGAGCTCGCCGCTCCGTCCCGCGGCGCTCGACACGTCAACGATCGCCGCGGGACGCAACGTGCCGACCGTGAACTCCTCGTGGCGCGACCACGTGACCTTGACGGGTCCGCCGACCTCTCGGGCCAAAATCGCCGCTTCGCTCGCGACGCCACCGCCGTGTTTACCGCCGAAGCCTCCACCGGTCGGCGGTACGATGACCCGCACCAGCTCCTCGTTGAGGTCGAGCGACGCCGCGACCTGGGCGCGCGTCGAGAAGGGGGTCTGGGTCCCGACCCACACCGTGAGTCGCCCATCGTCGTCCCAGACCGCCAGTGCACTACGGGTCTCAAGGGGCGCGGGCGCGATGTAGGCGGTCGTGTACGTGGCCTCACGGCGCAGCACCGCCGTCGCGAAGGCCCCGTTGGGATCTCCCTGCTCGACGTGGACCGGACTGGGCCAACCACCAGCGTCAGCCATCGGGTGGTCACGCAGGAACTCTTCCAGATCGTCGTTCGATGGTGCGGGGGGTACGTCCCAAGTGGGTCGCAGACTGGCGAGTGCCGTGCGCGCCATGATCGGGTCGCCGGCCACGACGCCAACCAGCGCGTGCGTGCGCACGAAGACCACGTCGTCACGATCGTCCAGGGCACTGGCGTCGAGATCACGAAGCGTCGCGCCGAGGGCCGGGGGTCGCAGCACGGCGCCGTAGCGCAGGCCGCGAACGGTGAGGTCCGACACGAAACGTCGCGCGCCCGTGACCGCGTCAATCATTCCTTCGGGCACGTGCGGCGTGCCGGCCAAATGCCACTCGGTGCCCGCCAGGACAGCTGGTTCGCCAGTGACGATTTCGACCTGGCGCAGACCAGCTCGCATCGGCAGCAAGGTCCGCGCGTAGGCCGCCGCCTGGGCGAGCGCGTGACCGGCGTCGGGCATCGAACGGCTCCCGAAGGTTCCCATGTCGTAGGGGCAGAGATCGGAGTCCCCCATCGCCAATCGGACGTTCGCCAGGGGAACACGCAGTTCCTCGGCGACCAAGAGACGTAACGCCGTGCAGTTGTCCTGTCCGACATCGACCTTGCCGGTGAAAGCGGTCACCTTGGCGTCGGCATCCACGTGGAGCCACGCGCTCGCGCCAGTCGTCCAACTGCCGGGCGCGAGGGGTGGCGTGGGCAGGACCACGACCAGACCGTCGCCGAGCACCTCGAACCAGTCACGGTCCTCGGGTTCGGTCAGGTCCCAGGGGCGCGAAGGACGTGGCGGCGGATTCTGCGGATCCCCGAGTGCCCAACGGTCCGTCGCCGCTGTGGCGTCCAATGGTTCGGTGCCCGGCTGCGCCACCAGCTGCGCCGCGCGATGCACGGCCCGTCGGATTCGCGGATAGGTGCCGCAGCGACAGATGTTGCCGTTCAGGGCGTCGTCGATGGTCGCGTCGTCCGGATTCGAGTCGCGGGCCAAGAGGGCCACCACCGATAAGACCATGCCCGGTGTGCAGTAGCCGCACTGGGCGGCGCCGATCTCGACGAACGCTTGCTGGACAATGTGCAGCGCGCCGGCGCGCGCGAGGGACTCGATCGTCGTGACCTCGCGACTCGCTACGTCGCTCACTCGACGCTGACAGGCGTGATCCGGTGCTCCGTCAATCAGCACCGTGCACGAACCGCACGCCCCCTCACCGCAGCCCGGCTTGGCCCCGGTAAGACCCAGTTCGCCCCGCAATACCGACAGCAGCGGCGCCGTGGCGGTCAAGGTCCGGGCAACGCCGTTGACCTGCACAGTGACTTCTCGAACTCGACTTTTCAAACCATCGTCACCGTCCATGACCGGATGCTAACCGCGCGCGCGAGCGGTATTTTCCACTGGCCCTCGCGGCGCAGACCGTGAACGACGTGTTGTCGACTCCGCCGTCGCAAGAAACTGTCGACGTTGTGTCTCTCGGCATCGGCGCTGGAACTGCCACCTTCGGTCTCCCGCAGTCGCCGCACGAAGGGCTCGTGTACTCCTCAACGTCCTCATGTCATCAAACAGTGATCCGGTCAGGTAAATATCCGACCCTTCGGCGCGACCAAATGACCTTCTACTCTAGGTAAGTCGAATTGCCCCCTCACGCCAAACTTAAGATTCAAAAATGGTCGAACCCTTTCGAAATACTGCCAACGGCACGGCCGACGCCATTATTCGAACGGATGACCTCACGAAGGTGTGCGCCAGTACTGACGTGCGAGCGCTCGGCGAGTTAGACCATTCGGTCACGGTCGGCGATTCGCCTGCTCAGACTTCCCTTTTCGACGCAACCTCTCAGCTGATTGGCGCGGGGCTCGCTCGTGTCGAAGCCGACGGCGGATTGACATCCTCTACGCCGTCGGGCAGATTAACGGAGGGCCTCTAGAGCGTGCTTGTTCGTCTGCTACGCCGATACCTTCGCCCCTACCGGCGTCAGATCGCCTTCCTGATCGTGCTGCTGGTGGCCCAGACGGTCGGGAACCTCTACTTGCCAAACCTCAACGCGGACATCATCAACAACGGCGTCATTAAGGGGAACCTGCACTACATACTTTCCACCGGCGAAGTGATGCTCGCCTTCACGGTCGTGGTCAGTGTCTGTGCGGTCATTGCTGTCTACTGGGCTTCGCGCGTGGCGATGGGCGCGGGCGCCGACATCCGCGAGGCAGTGTTCACTCGCGTGCAGGCCTTCTCGACGCGCGACATGAACAAATTCGGTACGGCCTCACTGATCACGCGCAATACAAACGACATCCAACAGATCCAGCTCTTCTTGCAGATGGCCCTCACCA
>Ga0302278_10002123_pt1 | contig 23325 bp, 18 predicted proteins | sample III_Bog_N3_2_FD_194543 | JGI IMG/M metagenome (GOLD analysis project Ga0302278, IMG submission 194543) | Peat permafrost microbial communities from Stordalen Mire near Abisko, Sweden - III_Bog_N3_2 | ecosystem: Environmental > Terrestrial > Soil > Wetlands > Peat | place: Sweden: Abisko...
GGGTGCCAAAGCCCGAACCCGAGATGGTAATGGGCTGCGCCTGCTGTGGGAGGATTGCGCTGACGGACGTGATTGTGGGAGTCCCCTGGCTCAGGCTTGGCGCCGGCGTATCGATAACATGAATCGTCTCGTTGACGGGGATAAGAAGCGAGGGAACTGGAACACCGCTGTCGGTGACGTTAATGGTCTCACTAACCGGAATCAGGAGCGAGGGCGTGACGAGCGGGCTGTCGGCGATCTTAACGTTCTCACTGATTGGAATCAGAAGCGGAAGCGGAACGCCGTTGCCGCTTACGGCGAAGCTGACCTTCATGCTGGGTCCGCCGCCGGTAATCTGCTCATACCAACTGATGGTTCCGGAGTAGCTTGTGACTGCGGTTGGATTGAAGGTGACCTGGATCAGGCAAGTTGCTCCCGAGGCCAACGGGTTGCCGCAGTAGGTTGGCGCTGTCGGGGCGCCCAGCGATGCCGTGAACGCTGGATTGCTGGACGTGAACCCACTGGTGATGGCAACGGTACTTCCGTAGCCCACGGCATTGCTGCCCACGCTGGTGTTCGTCACGGTCACGGGCAGGGGCACACTGGTGGTGCCTGCCGTCTGAGCAGGGAACACAAACGGATTGGGTGTTGCCGCCACATAGATGCCGCTGGTGTAACCGGTCAGCGCAACTTGCTGCACCGTGCCCGGCGCGTTCAGCGAATTGCTGGTGATGGCGACCGAGCCCGTCAGCGTACCCGCGTGGGGAACCGTGGATGTGACCAGGAATTGGCAGATGGTGCCCGGGGCCAACGTGAATCCGTTCGTCGTGCAGCCGTTCGAAGTTGCGGGTCCGACTGTGTATCCTGCGCCGCCATTGGGCACAATCGACGAGATGGTCAGCGGCTCGTTGCCGCCGTTGTAGAGCGTAACGGTGTAGGGGTTGCTGACTACCCCATTGTTCGAGCCAAAGTTGACGGCCCCCTGGAAGCGGTCGATGATGTTGAGCGTTGAACCATTTTCCACATAGACGGTTCCGTCCGGGGCTAAAGAGGGGGCGGCGCCATACCCGCCGATGCTCGTTATCGATGAGGCGTAATTGTTGGTGGCGGAGTACATCTCGATGCCGCCCTGGCCGGCATACAGCGTGTCCGCGGCATCGACTGCCAGGTTTGGGTTGGTACCGATGTACTGGTTCAGCAGGACCATGGATGTGCCCCATCCACCGCAGCCATTGCTGCTACCTGTGATGGCGCTGCTAATACCGACGTCGCTATAGGCGGCCATTTCACACCATACGGCGATGCCGAGGTTGGGGTCAGTGAAGAACATGTTCTCATACGGGTCCACCACCATCCCGTTGGGGCCATAGTTTCCGCTTAGGATGGGGTACTGCAGCGGCTGTCTCCCATACGCGGGATACGAAATGCCGTTTTTCTCCGTAGGCGCCGTTGGGGACATCACAGCACCTTGAGGCTCATATGTCTGAAGGAGAAGTCCTTTAGTGTATAGGATATTTTGACCATCGTATTCCTGGGTTTCACCACCTCCGTCCGCGTCGTAGTAAGTCCCCAGGTTTCCGGTTGTGACAGTTGCCGGGCTATCAAAGCAAACGGTGGTCGCCAGGATTTGAGGGTTCTGGTTGAGGAGACCGGGAGCTGTGTAACACAAGGTGATGGCGTTGTAGCCACCGTACTCCCAGCCACCGTAGTTGTTGGGGTAAGGTCCTGGTTCGAAGAGATCTCCGGCGCCGTCGGCGGAGAGGCTGCCAGTGCTGGGGACTGAGCTGGCCAGCAGGGTATAAACGCCGTCTTCCTTCACCGTGTAGAAATCGTTGTTGGCGTAGACGTAGTAGGTGCCGGCTTCGTCGGTGGTGGCGCCGTAAAGGTGGCCCGGCAGGGTCACGCTGGTGGGCACGCCGGGCTGGATCATCAACTGGGGCGCCTGCCCAATGCCATACAGAAACACCCCGGCGAGGTGTGCCCCGCCGTCATCAAGGATATACATCGCGTCCCGGTGGCCGCCGGGATACTGCGGAGCAAACGTGACAGTCACCGAGCAGGTCTGAACATAGGGGACGGGCGTAAGCGGATTGTTGTTGGTGGGGACGATGGTCTGCGTGCAACTGACCGGTCCTGCACTGTAGCTGATGCCGTATTGCAGGCTGACCGTGGGCACGTACGAGGCAGAGGTCGAGTTGGTGACGAAGTCCACCTGCTGCTGCACCGCAGTGCCATTTATCGGCGAGGTGCCCAAGTAATCCCCGAACTGAGGCGGTGTTGCTGTCGTATTTGTATCGTCCAGCGGGTGGGCTGTCAGTTGCGGCTTCTCTCCTGCCGGGGTGGCCGTTTCGGGCTCGGAAATGCCCGATGTTGCGGCAGGGATAAAGTGCGCTGTGCTGGTGGCCTGGCCCAGCGCAAGGGGAGTACCGGCACCAGCCAGAGCTACCAGGGCGCAAGCTGTGCGTAGGGCCTGGGCACGCCGCGCAGGCCTCGTATTGTCCAATCGCGAAGTCATCGTCTCTCTCCTGATTTCATTCCCTGCGTGTGCTGGATAAAACCTAGGAGAAGCTGATGGTGACTACGACTGTGACCACCTGGTTTGGGACGGCGGAGACGGAAAGACCAGTCCGGCTGGTGAAGGCCGCATCAAATACAGTTACGCCGCTAGGAAGCGGTCCGCTTTGGTTGAAGCAGTTTGAGGCGGAGACGGTCGAAAGTGAGGATGATATGCAACCGACGAAATTGGTGCCGACTGCATTGATCTGTTCGGAAGTGGTCTCAGTAAAACTTCCCTGGAGCGTGACAGATTCCCCAGTGGGAGGGGTGGCAGCGTTGTTGGGGGGGGTGGCGGTATTTGTCAGCCCGGGAAAGCAGATAGGGGATCCATTGACATTGCACTCCCAGTATTGAATGACATTGGCATAAGCGCCGCCCGATGGGCCAGCCCCCAGCGTGCTTCCGGGCGCAATAGCGCATACGTTGGCGCACATACTGGTTCCTGTGATTCGTATGTCCATTCCGCCCCATGCAACCTGGCCAGCCAACAGTTGGGCAAGGACAACGTCGCCATTGCCCGGGGTAACGAGGGAGTTCTCAAACTCCGTTGCCGAGGCGACCGTTCCATCCGGGTTCATGACGACGATCTTCCAGTGGCCGTGGATCTTGATGCCTTCGCTGCCCGGCTTCGCCGGCTTGGGCGACTCTTCCTCTTCAACGGCCGGCCTGGGAACAGCATGTGCAGCCGCCGGGGCGGCGACTAACGCGGATGCAACCGCTTTGGGTGAAGCTGTCTGCTGCGCGAAGCCTGCCTCCGCACTGCCCAGCATGAAAAGAACCGCGCACGTTCCGATCACGGACAAACGCGCCGACTGCGACTTGCACTGCTTCAAGCTCTGTTTCATTGGACCTCTCCTTGATTGGGTTATTTTCGGGTTGAGTCTTCTGACCTGTTGGTGACCTTCTCGACTGCGTCGCATGCCGCCCTGGTTGCCAAAGTCTTATCCGTCTGGAGGCGCCGGCAGCCCAAGCTGCGGCTCGGTTATCTCCGCCGGTTCTGCTCCATTGCTATGCGATAGCCGAGTGATTGAGTGCCGCTCGACCGTGATCTCGATGCGCCGCATCGGCGTCACGGCGGGTGGCAACGCCTCACCGCTCGCCTCAGGAACTGCCGTCTTGCGCCGCAGGAACCACATTTGTCGTTCTGGCCTCACTGACTTCACACGCACTACACCACAACAGCGGCGAAAAACAATTTCATTTGTTCTCAGAAATTTTTTGAGACAGATAATTTTGCAGAATCAATAATTTAGGAGATGGACCCGAGCCGAAGCTCGGGGTGATAGATCTCAATAAAGTGCCACAAAAGACTGTAAGAAGCAGGTCCTTCGGCTTCGCTCCTGATGACAGATATGAATAAATGGCCATGAAAAACCGTAAGAAGCAGGTCCCCTTCGACAAGCTCAGGGCAATCTTTCGGCTTCGCTCCGGATGGCAGATATGAATAAAGGACGGGGTTTAGTGGAGGCTTGCCAACTCCATTTTCGCGGTCTTGAGAACGGGAAGGTCCGGGTCGGCATCCTTCCATCGGGCGAGGAAGGCCTGGTACTCCGCGCGCGCCTTCGCCGGATCGCCGGCTTTGACGTAGACCCGGGCCAGCCCGAGACGCGCCAGGTTCAACCCGGCATTGAAGGGCGGATTGTCCAGAATATTACGGAACTGCTCTTCCGCATGCTGCAACTGGCCGGCCTGGAGGTATGCGTTCCCCGCCAGCAGGCGCGCTTCCATGCTGCGCACGACATACGGTGTGGGGACCTCCAGAGCCGCAATCGCATCGAGTGGCTTGCCCTGTGCCATCGCTATCGACGCATCGACCGAAGGCATGTAGTTGTATGTGTAGGCGGTTCCGGGGTGCTCTTCATGGCTATGCTCCGCCAGAAAATGCTTTGCGAACACGACATCGCCGAGCATTGCGCGTTCCAATGCATAGTCAGGATCGGATTGTGCCTCTTTGCCGAGGTGGCCGATCGTCGCACGGGCCAGTTCGGGATGTCCCATATACTGTTCCATCTGGGCCTGCTCGACCGCCATATTGTTCGCCTCTTCGGTCAGTCCTTCCTGCCTGTCCAACGCGATCTCATGACGGAACAGGCTCTCCGCCAGTGTGTACTTTCCATCGATCGCAGCCGCCTTGGCCGCAAAGTAATCGTGCAACGAGTCTTTTCTTGAAGCCAGCAGAGCGTCTTCGCGCGCCAGTGCCGGAGCATCGTGTTCGTCGAAGGCGACTTCATACAATATCCAGTGCAATACGGTTGTGTCCTTACCGCGACGCATGGCCTCTGCCGCGGTCGCCTTAGCCTCCGCGTACCGGTTGGCGTTCTTGTAGGCGCGGGCAAGCACTATATAGCAGACGGGGTTTCCGTCCAACTGCACCGCATGCTGCCCGGCGGCGAGCGAGAGCCCGTATTGGCCTAGCTGCGTATACGAGTCGGCCATACCGAGCCATGGTGACCAATCGTGCGGGTATGTGTCCGCCCACAGTTGGTAGGCTTTAATGCCCGCGAGCAGGTCGCCCTGTCCGACGACGTAGTAGTGCGCCTCGATGATGAGCTTCTCCTTGGCGCCCACACCATCTCGCAGATCGAAGGCCTTCTTCAGGTTCTCCGCCGCCAGCAACGGTTCGCCGAGGTTGTAATAGGTCATTCCGACCGCTTCATAGGCCTGGGCAAAATAAGGGTCGATCTCAACCGCGCGCTGGAAGAGTTTGAGGACGTCGGTGTACGGCTTACCCTGCGCCAGCATGTACTCTCCAACCGAGTAGTACTTCAAAGCCTCCAGCGATGGTGTCGCAGCGTCCTCAAATGGAATATCAAAGCTATGGATCGACTTTGCCGACTCACCCAGCCTGGACCGGACACGATCGACGAGGAGATCCAATGCCCCAAGCACTTTCGACTTCTCCGCAATCTCCGCTTTGGCTGCGGTTATCCTCTTGCCAGTGGTGCAGTCGGCTGCTTCCAGGGTCAGCAGATATTCCCCGCCTACGCTGGCGATGCTGCCGGTCAGCAGGATCTGCCGGTTCGTCCGCTCACAAATCTCCCGCCCGATTTCCGGCGTGACCGCCGTGTCGGTCTTCAAGCCCATCTTCTTGAGCGTGTCCGCACTATCGCGCTCCGTCATCACGTCGAAATAGGGCGACTGTGTAAGATCGACCTCCAGCGCGCGTTTCAGGGTGCTCTCGAAGGCCGCATCGCCGGTCGTGTTCATGAAGTCGGCCAGCACAACCTTCTGGAAGTCGCGCGGGACCGGCCTGCGCAACCACATCCAGCCGGCCAGCAGCGTTCCAGTTCCGACGAGAACCGCTGCAGCCACCGCGTATTTTCGGATGCGGCTGGATGAGGTCCCCGGCGCGAGAATTGGGGGCACCGGTTCCTCAATCACCATGTGCCGACGCTCGAGGGTCTCCTGCACGACCGTGTCCCACCCGGCGACGACGCCTGCCGCAGAAGCCGGCAAGATACGGCGAACCTCGCCCATAAAGCGGTATCCTTGCCCCGGCACGGTGACGATATAGTCTGCTTTATCGCCGAGGGCTTTCCGCAATGTGAAGATCTGCTGGGACAGGGCGCCTTCTTCCACAAAAGACTCCGCCCACACGGCAGCAAAGAGTTCAGGCTTGGTGACGATCTCTCCAGCTCGCGAGACCAGGAAGGTCAAGACATCAAATGCCTTCGACCCAAGCGGCACGCGCTCACGGCGCCTCACCAGGACACGCAGATCGAGATTCAAATGAAAGTCGCCAAACTGGTAAGAGCCCTGATTGGCCAACGACATAACGTCACCCAATGCGCAGCTGAGGATGGTGCCAGTGTAACGTCAATCGGGATGAGGTGGCTACCAACATCCCCGGAGCTTATGCACGGATCATTCGCATCCGGGCTGCGGATGGACACCGAGAGACGGTTATCGATCATCACATCCTGGACGAGATCCGCGGCACGGCCGGAATTGCGTAATCGGGCGCGCAGCATAGCCCGAATCCCTGGCAGGAATCGCAAAGCAAATTCCCGCTCCGCTTCAAGGTCTTCTCTTCCCATGGCCAGAGCCAAACGCGTGTCTTCCGATGCTGCCTGGTCGGCCAATGACACGTCTTTCTCGTGGTGTTCACCGTGCGACGGGCTTTGGGAGAAAGGCAAGCTCTCGCTTGCCAATAATTCTCCACTCCACAATGAGCGCCGGGTCTCTTTTTGCGGAATAACGCATCGATCAGATTTATTCGAAACGAAGCCTGAGTGCAACGAAGATCATTTGACGAATGCCGGGTCGGACTCCACCTGGACAGCATGTTGAAACGCATTCCACCCGCAAGAACTGTCGGTCTGGCTGCACCCAGGAACAAAGACCGGGACGCGCTCAGGCGAGTTGTGGAGGCTCAGTGGTGTGGTGTTACGCATCTGCTCCAGAGTCTGCGCCATGTAGGAAGTGCGGACGGAATAATCTCCAGTCGAACCGTCCTTCCATACCTCAAGGACCAGGGCTCCGCCTGGCGGCGTATCGTTCCACCGGCCATCGACGATCCAAGACAGACCAAGCGCGCCGCCAATGTTTTCGAGGTTGGTATCGTGGCCTACCAGAAGCAGCAGGCGATCACCCGGCTTGCCCAGCGCGCCGGAAACTGCCTTCCCCGTTGTGGCCTGCTCCATCGAATTCAGAATGTGCCGGAGCAGGTTGGACGACTGGGCCCGCGCAATGTAGGTGGTGCGTTGTGCAACTTCCACACTCGCCGTATGAAGCTGCATCAGTTCCCGCACCTTGTTCGCATCCACGCGTCCCCAACCCACCTGGGCTGCATCGAACCCTTCGGTATACTCGAGCAGCAGATTCTCCGCCATGGTCGCGGCTGTGCCAAGCGGACTGCGCAGGTCGACAAGATGGTCGCCTTTTCCGGGAGCGATGGACGAGGGAATGTCATGCAACGAAGCCTTTGTTCCTGGACAGGCGGGCCCCGGCTTGCATCCCAGAAGAACTTCTTCAAGCGCGTCAAGCTGCGGACGATATGCATCCGCTAACGCCGCGGCATTGCCGCCGATGCGGCCGGAGACGGCTGCCGCGGCAAGGGCTTTGTCGGGATGACCAACACCTGCCTCCAGCGAATGAAACAGCGGGTCGGGCGTGCCTTCCGCGAGAGCCCGCACTGCGACCGTGCAACCGGGAAACATTCCCGCCGCAAGCGCGTTGCCTGTCTCGCGTGTACGCTGGTCGGAGTCCGCAACGATCGACACGTGTTCCGCAGCGGCGCAGCCATCTGCGCTGAACAAGCCTTCGCCAGCGAACATCGAGCGGTCGTACGCGCCGAAGAGAGTCATCAGCTTTGCGCCATGCTCGGTGAGGTAGCCCGGCGGTACGCTCCACGCCGGCCATGGCTTGGAGGAATACTGATTGAGCCGATCGGTCTTGCCGGTTGGCGATCGCACGCCGTGGCGGCTCACGATCACAACATATTTCAATTCGTTCGTACACGGGGCGGGAGAGTTCTGCGGCGCGCTCTGCGCACCGGACAGCGATGCTGCCGCGAGCAGCGCCGGCAAAAGTCCAATTGCAACGCGGCTCACATGAGGACGGTTCATTTGTCTGCCTTCTGAATCGCAGTGGAGTAAACGCGAATCTCGGCGGGCTTTCCGCTGGTTGCGGGAACGCCAACGTAGAGTGCGCTTTCAGAAGGTACGAATAAGGCGGTCTTCGCGCCAGCCACAGTGCGCGTTATCCCGATTGCCTTGAGGGCTGTTCCGCTGACTTCAAACGCATCCACCTCACCGGCTCCGCTGATGACATACACACGGCCGAGTGACGCATCGTAAAACAAATCGTCCGCACCTTCGCCTGTGGTCGCGCGAGAAAGCTCAGCGCCTGAATTGCCGTCTAATGCAAGCAGAGTTGCGGGGGTTCTGCAAGCTACATACAAAACATGCCGCCCACGGTCATAGGCCATTGGCACATTGTCTTTCGCGCTGGCCAGCTTCCAGTGTGCGGTGATCGTGTTGGTCGCACCGTCGATGACAGCAACATCGCTTGAGTCGGCGATATTTGCAAAGATGCGCCTGCTCGGCGCGTCCAGATCGAGGGCCTCGGGATGAGTCGCGACGGGAAGGTTGTCAATCAGAGTGAAGGTTGTTGTATCCACCACCGCGACTCTGCCCGGAACCGCGGCGCTGCCGCCGCCGTGCCCGACATACAGTCGGCGGTGCGCATCGTCGTAGACCATGTCATCGGCGTCGTTTGAGAGCTTGATGGTGCCAGCGAGCTTGAGCGGAGAGCCTTTGTAGACCCTGAGTTCACAGAGCGAACCATCGGCAACATAGAGGCTTGAGGTCGCATCAACCCACGCCAGGCCGTGCGGTTTACCGAGGCCGCTAATGCTTTGCTCCACCTTGTCCGACTTCAAGTCAATCACTTCAACGGAATGATTGCCGGTTGCCGCGGCGAGCAAACGATGGCCTGCGAGATCGATTGCGAAGTGATCGAATTTACCGGTGACGCCGGGCAATGCGATGGTTCGCTGTAGCATAAGGGGGGACACGGATTGGGAGTTGCCTGGAATCGCGCAAAAGAACATAAGCGCGAATGCGGTGAGAATCTGTTTCATCTGGGCTTTCTTTGCCGACCGCGCTTGGGCGGGCAGCAACAGGCTATTGATCTTTGAGAGGAAGGGGGAGGCTTGCGCAAACTCCCCCATGCCGGGCACACAATGGACCACTCGGTTGAATAATGACGCCGAGTCTACTCGTGATGCAGGTTCCAGCGGATACCACCCGAATAGGTGGGCTTGTAATACTCGCGCTGCACCATGTATTGCGTGCTTCCGTTGTAGAAACCGAAGACCGCATTATTCATGTTTTCCCCAATCGCCATCACCGTGAAACCGTTGCCAACGTAGTAGCTCATCTTGGCATCGACTTGAGTGTGCGCATAGAAGTAGTTATCGCCGTTCGGCCCTGTTATGCCGAATGGCACAGCGCCGGGGCCTGAACTCTGGTACTGGTATGCATAAATGTTCGCGCCGTTATGCGATACGGCCATCGTGACCAGGGCACGCTTGGTGGCGAAGGCAGGACCAATGTTCCACGAAAAGGGCGCCTGTCCCACAAGCTGCGGATCATCGGTGCGCCCGGTGAGGTTGTAGTTTTTCGAATTCGTATAGGTTACGTTGGCATCGATGCGCGCGCCTGAGAGAACACCCGGAAGATAATTCAGATGTTGGCGGTATGCGAACTCCACACCTTGAACATGCGCATGGTCGCCGTTGACCTCCTGCTGAACAAGGTCACCCGCATACGCCTGTGAAAGCGGCGAACCAGTCGCTGGAATAATGGATTGCTGAGCATAGATGGGCTGAGTGAGCGCCTTGTAGAAATAGCCTCCCTCAATCATCCCGACCGCGGGCAGATAGCGCTCGTAGAGGATGTCGTAGTCATTGGCATGCTCCGCGACCAGAGCGGTGTTCCCGATACCAATCGTATAGGGCGTTGTGGACTGGTCTTCGGTGATATACGGAACCAGTTGATAGGGATCAGGACGCGAGATTCCCCGTCCATACACGGCGCGGAGGTCCGAGCTGTTATCGATCGAGTAGCGGAGTTGCACGCTCGGCAACGGATTGATGTAAGAGCCGCTGCCATGTTCGGGCGTAGTGGAGAGGTAGTTGCCATTTGCATCGTTGATCACCAGGTACCCGGTATCCGAAGTATTGGTCGCTTCGAATCGAATGCCGGTTTGCAGATGGACGCGGGAGCCAAGTTGCAGCGTATTCATCACGTAGCCTGCGGATACTCTCTCCTGGAGGTTGTAGTTTGACGCGTCCGACTGGAGGTGCGTTGTGCCTTCATCCAGCGTGTACGAGCTTGGGTTCGCCGCGAGATCCCCGGTCAACAGATCAAAGCTGGTCACCGGTCCAAGATGATAGCTTCCGCCGTAGAACTTAGGATTGGTAAACGTTCCGAGGTACGGGGTCATGTTGGGACCGTTGTTGGAATCGTACTCGGGCGAATAGGCGTGCTGCCCCTTGTGTTCATTGCGGACGAGGCCGCCAAACTCGAACGTCGAGGCATGCGTGCCCAGGTGGTAGTTGATTCCCATCGCGCCGTTGGCCTGCAGGTTGAGTTGAGTCGCTTGTCCATCGGTGAGATCAATTGTTTCAAGCGAGTACTGGGTCGGATCAAAAATAGAATTGCCTGCAACGTCGCATGTGTACTGTGGGCGATAGACGCTCGGGCCCGGCGCATACTCGCAGTTTTTGCCTGCCGAGCCCCCGAAGGCCGCACCGGGATTGCCGGCCGCGCCGCCAAAACGCGAGTGTGAGACGGCAACCTGGTACTTCAGAAAGGTGTGATTGAACGCCTGGTTCGCACCCAGGGCCAGGTCCGCGATCTGGAGATTGGGGCGGCGAACGCTCGTATGATAGGCATCCTTCTTGCCCGCCTTCAACTGATACGCAAACTTCTGTCCAAAATCTCTGAAGTTAGAGAACAGCCCGTGAACATAGAGATCGGAGTTCTCATTCAGCTTGTAGTCCACGCTGCCAGCCGTGCCGTAACGGGTGCGGTCATAGAGATATTGCTGCACATAAAGCTTGTCGAAAGTTGTGTTGCCGTTGCTGTCCAGATCCGGCGCGGGCTCCACGTCATCGATGCCACGATCGTTCAAATCATAGCTGTAGCCGACCATCACGCCGAACCGCTTGCCGGGGCCAAAACGCATGCCGGTCGACGAGTTGATAAGAAATACCGGTCGCTGGCCGTCAATCGGAGTGTTGCCGACGTTGCCTTCAAAGGAAAGCGTGGGCTGGCTCGATGTGGCTTGCTTGATGCGCAGGTCAACCGAACCTCCAATTGCATCCCCATCCTGGCTTGCCGAAAGCGTCTTGTTGATCGCAACCGCGCCAACCAAATCGGCAGGAATCGTATCGAGGTCCACCTGCCGAACTTGAGGGTCCGGCCCTGGAACAATCACGCCGTCGATGGTGGTGTTGCTCAGTCTCGGCTCCGTGCCCCTGATCTGCACATATTGCCCTTCCCCTTCGTTACGCTGGAGTGTCACACCGGGCATCCGGCCAACCGCGTCCGCGATATTTGCATTTGGCAGGCTTTCGATCTGCGCGTCTGTTTCGACATTCAGGATGTTCTCTGAAACGCGCTGCTCGTTGATGGAGGCAACGTCGCCCTCCGCGGTCGCGTTCACCACAATCTCCTGGCTTGTCGAGCCTATGGTTAGCGTTACATCGAGCTGCGTTGTCTTGCCGGCAGTGACCGTGACAGTACTGATAGAAGCTGCGAATCCAACAGAGGTTACTGTCACGGTATAGGTTCCAGGCTTCACATTGGGCAGCAGGTAGGTGCCAAGTGAATTGGACGCTGTGGTCGTCGCCGTTGGGTCCAGCACAACGCGCGCGCCTGGCACGACAGCACCGCCTGAATCCTTGACGGTGCCGCTCACGCTTCCATTGGCTTCCGCGATGGCTTTGTCGGCCGCAGTTTCGGCTTTCAAATTTAGTATGAACATGAATGCGATCAGAATCGACAGAATAGTGGTTTTGACTGACATAACTCTCCTTGAGCGGCGAGGCTCGATTGCGCGTATCACCGCCGCTTCGCTCGCTGTGACGTCGATATCCCTTAGCTTGTTCCGTCGCTGTGATGCGTTGTTTACGGAGTGATGAATAATTCCTAAGGTTGAATCGGGCAAGAGTTCCACGACGACGTGAGGAAACCGTCCGAATCGGCTTTTCGGAAATGAAATGTTAATGCCGCGTTAAGACAATGCGTAATCTCTCTAAGATTGAAGATTCGTCGTCTGAATTTGTAAGGTGATGTGCTGAAATCATCTCAGCAGGCAAAGCATGGTCGATGGGAAGCCGATGCGTGTTCTCGTAATTGAAGACGAAGTGCGCATGCTGGAGTTGTTGCAAAAGGGGCTCTACGAGTCCGGTTACACCGTGATGACCGCTTCCGATGGTGAGACTGGCCTGGCAACCGCTCTGGCGCATGAGTTTGACGCCATTCTGCTGGACATTGGCTTGCCGTGCCGCGACGGCCATTCGGTTGCCCAGGCGCTCCGGGAACGCAAACGCGCAACACCAATACTGATGGTGACAGCGCGCGACGCCGAGGACGATATCATTCGTGGCCTCGATCTTGGCGCGGACGATTATATGACCAAGCCGTTCTCGTTTCCCGAGCTGATTGCGCGGCTCCAATCGATCACTCGTCCGCAGCGTGCAGAATCGACGATCAAGATAGAAGCAGCGGACCTAGTGGTCGATCCTGTGCGCCACCTGGTAACGCGTGGCGATGCCAGCGTCGAGTTGACGCGCACTGAATTCGCTCTGCTTGGCCGGCTGGTGCGCAGCGCCGGGATTTGCGTTTCACGTCAGTCTCTCACCGAATGCATCTGGGGCGCAGATCCGGAAGTGAGCCCTGGCGCTCTCGATGTTCTGGTCAGTGCGCTGCGCCGCAAGCTCGACGCGCCCTTCAAGCACAAGCTCATCCGCACTGTGCGCGGAGAAGGCTATGCGCTGAGAGTCCAGCCGGCCTCGGCAGGGAGAACAGATTGATGAGCACGCTTCCTATCCGAATTCGATTGTCGCTGTGGTACTTTGCCATGTTCGCATCGGCATCGGCGCTGTTGAGTATTACCAGCATGTGGATGCTTGGCCGCAGCGTGGATGCGACCGAGTATCACGAATTGCAGGAACGCGCGGAGGATGTGCAACTGGTGCTTCAGCATCAGGAGGCAACACAGAGCCTCGATACACTCCGAGACAGCTTTGCTGCCATCTACAACTTCAAAGACGATGGCAAATACCTGCAGGTGAGAGATGAGGACGGCAATTGGATCTTCCGCTCCAAGCGTATGATCCTGGAGAATCCGGACCTTCCCCAGCCGGATCGCATTCCACCCAACGGCGTCCAGGCAGAATTCCATCAGGGCACACGCTTTGTCAGGATTCTTGCGTATCCCATCACGGCGCAGGGTAAGCACTATTCCGTGCAAACCGGAATTGCGCTCAACAAGTCATTTGCCCTGCTCGTCGCGTTCCGCAACGGACTCCTGCTGCTGACGCCGGCGGTGATTCTGCTGGCCGCGCTGGGCGGCCACTTGATGAGCCGCAAGGCGCTGAAGCCGGTAGCCGATCTCGCGGCTCAGGCGCACCTGATCAACGATCGCAATCTGGATTTGCGCCTGCCCGTGCCCGATACAGCGGATGAAATCTCCGATCTTTCGAGGACGCTCAACCAGATGCTCGAGCGCATTGACAAGGCATTCGCGAGTATTCGCGCCTTTACCGGAAATGCATCTCATGAATTGCGCACTCCGATCTCGCTGCTGCGCGCCGAAATCGATGTGGCGCTGTTCCGTCCCCGCGATGCCGAGGAATATCACGTTACCCTGATGCGTCTGAATGAGGAAGCGGTGCGCATGACCAACCTGGTTGAGAATCTGTTGTCGCTGGCGCGTGCCGACGGAGGCGCGGAGGCCATGAGCCTGACGTCGATTGAAGTGCGCACCCTCTTCCACAATGTTCATCGGACCTGGGCGCCGGCAATGCAGCGCGCTCTGCTCGACTTTCACGTCGAGGCTCTCAGCGACGGCCTGGTTTTGCTGGGTGATGCAAACGGTCTTATGCGACTATTGTCGATCCTGCTGGAGAACGCGGCAAAATTCACGCCGCCGGGTGGATCAGTCACATTGACCGCTGCTTATTCCGGCACGCGTGTGGTTCTTTCGGTTCGCGACACTGGCGTCGGTATTTCCGAAGAGGACTTGCCGCGCATCTTTGACCGCTTCTATCGCGCGGCACAAACCTTGAACGCGGCTTCGCGTGGCTCCGGCCTCGGCTTGGCGCTGGCGAAGTGGATTGCAGAACGTCATGGAACACAATTGACAGTTGAGAGCCGACCTGGACAGGGCAGTTGCTTCTTCTTCTCACTTGAGGGTCGCGCCCTTTCCCATTTACTCAAGAGCGCACCCAGTGTGACTATCGCAAATTAGGAAGCTGCCATGAAGGCGTCATGGATTCGCAAGTATCGAATCGAGGAATCGGTGCGCCTGGAGTGGGGGCAGGTGGAGTGGATTACCATCGCGATTAAGCCTCTCGCACCTGAGTCTTCCGATTGCTGCAGAGTATCGCAGGAATTGGTGCATGATCCATTTCCGCCCGCTTGGAAGTCTCGGGTTGAATCTCGGGGTGGAGAAAACTGCGGAACCTCTGTAAGGGCAACAATATATCTGACACACCATAATTCATTCCCGCAATCGGCATAGATAAAACTAGTTGCGTGGTAATGTGGTCGAAAGCGGGGACGGGACCCACTCGAAACCCTTCTTTTTTGAAAACCCATGCAATACTGTTCCCGCTATGATGAACAGCAGCGTTGCCAAGAGCGATTGGCCGGATCTTTGCCGGTTCCTTTGGGAGAGCGACCCCGGAACCGTGATTGCGGCCGCCCAAATAGGGTTTACGGTCGCACCCGATACCGAGCTGTCCGAGGTCGAAATTGCCCTGTTTGAGATTGCGAAGAAGCCCGGTTTCGTCCAGGAAGACGAGGTCCAACAACTACTGGACGCACATCCTGCAATTGCGCGCGAGATTGCGCTGCAAATAGCAAAGCAGAGAAAAGACTCGGGGGAAAAGCCGAATTGGTTGTCGCCATCCTGGCGAATCCTGAATCATGTGCTGGATAGGAGCCTGGAAGGCCGACACCCAACCGGCGCGTGACACTCCAGATCGGATGCGCATCCTAGACAGCAGTCAACACTTCAATCAGAGAGAAATAACGTTCATGGACCTAAAAGAATACGAGCAAGAGAAATTTGTGATAGCCGACATCATCCGTTCCGCACAGGCCGTCGACACAAAGGACGAAACCTTGCAGTCCGAATGTCGGGATCTTCTCACGCGCCTGGCTGAAGACCGGTTCAACCTCTTGGTTGTCGGGCGATTCAGCCGCGGCAAATCGACGCTGATGCCCGCCTGCTGCCTCCCTCATCTAGCTTTGGTTACCTCGTCTTTAGGCGCAGGAAAACCCGCCCGGAATCTGCTTCATGCACGATTACTGGAAAGGACGGCCGAGGATCTGCAGCGATACGCACTTCGGCACGATGCCCTGCGCCGATAGCTGACCAGTGAAGAGGAGCGCAGAGCGTCCCAATTGGCGCTGCTGCTGCTCGCGGGCCACCGAAGTGTGAACGCGCCATGGCAGGTTGAGTCTTTGCTTTGACTCTTTCACGGAGCAGGGGCGCCCCTGCAAGGGAGCTATGTTGGATTCCAAGATGCCGAACACCGCGCCACTATTCCGGCGGCACGAAATATGTCTTCACTGCCTTCATCAATGCTGCACGGTCAAGACGCGGCTCCCGCCCCTCATAGCGAGCCTTCCAGCATACCTGGTTCACAAGATCGCGCGGGAAGCAGGCGCGCAACTCCTGATTCAACGTGTCCTGGATGATGTGGATCAATTCGCCGAGAACTTCCTCGTCCACCTGGAGTCCGTGGTCGTCCGCCACACGACGGAAAATCCGGCGAAAGTGTTCTTCTGAGGCGGCGCCTATCTTGATTTTGGTCTGAATCCGCCTGAGAAAAGCCGGATCCAACAGCTTTGCGGGATCCATATTTGATGCGAACACAACCATTACTTCAAATGGAATCTCAATCTTTCTTCCTCCCACCAGGGTGAGAAACTCAATGCCGCGGTCGAGGGGAACAACCCACCGGTTCAACAGATCTTCGGGAGGAATTCTCTGCCGCCCGAAATCGTCGATGATCAGCACGCCGTTGTTGGCTTTCATCTGAGGCGGTCCGTCGTAATAGCTGGTGAGCGGATTGTATTGCAAATCGAGCATCTCAACGGTTAGTTCCCCGCCCACAGTCACCGTGGGCCGTTTGCACCGCGCCCACCGCCGGTCACAATCATCTGAATCAGCTTCCAGGTCGGGTCCGTGAATCGCCGGATCGTAGACCGTGATGATTTGGCCTCCGGCCTCGACTGCGTATGGTAACCAAACCTTGTCCTCTGAAAACACACGCGACAACGTTTCGGCGGCGGCCGTTTTGCCGACGCCAGGCGGGCCGTAGAGAAAGACTGCATTTCCGGAATTCAGCGCCGACCCAAAGTCCGAGAGCATTTCGTCGTCGAAAACCAGATGCGAGAATGCGCGTTTAACGTCGGCAGGGTGTACGTCGGCGTTCCGCACCTTCTGTTTCTGAACCTGCGAGACATAGTTCGCCAAAGACACGGGCATCGCGCCCGAGTATTGATTTAGAGTCAGCAGTTCCAGCGCCCGCGTTCTACCTTGCGACGAGATGGCAATCTCCTGAATTGTGCCGGTCATCCCGGTGACCTCGCAGAGCAGCTTTGCCCGCAGCCGGATAAACAGTTGCTCCGCCGCATCGTAGCTGATACGGGCCTGGTCAGAAAGATCGAGAATTGAAAATGGGCCTTGCAGGTAGAGAATCTTGAGTGCAATGTCTTCGAGGACAGAGTCGCGAATGCCAAGATCTTCCAAATTGCGCGCTTTGCGCTCAGGGTTCGCAGGTTGCTCAGTTTCGTGTCCCCCGCGACTCTTGAAATTCATTTTCATCGGCCCTCTCCAGCTGCTTTGCGATAACCCGGTCACACCCCGAATGGTCCAACCCTTTTGAGTTCTAATCTCGCCGTCCCATGCGGTAATCGAGATAGAGGACGTGCACCTTGATCTGGTCTCCGGCATAGTAACGAGGGAAATGTGCCATCTTCAGCATGTGAACGATGATGCCGGGATTTCCGTTGCTCCATTCGACCAGTTGATGCAGCACATGATCGAGGTTTGAGGCCCAGAGTCCTGTCCGGCTTGCTTCCCTCCGTGCGAATTCAAGTGCGATGGGCGGAAGAAACTCCTTCAACTCCAACCGCTCGGATTTGCCTGCGCACATGGGTTGCAAGGTGCCGATGTCCTCCATGTGCGGTGTTCGAGCCACAAAAATGACCGGGGTTCGATCAAAGTAGTTCAGATCTTTGATGAGACCAGTCACCACTCGCGACGGACCAGCCACGTGATCAAGCACCAGGAGAAAGGGATGTTGGTCGAGCGCTCGCTTCACAATGCCCTTCAGAGAGCCGGTGCTTGAAGATGTGCAACTAGCCGGCAGATTAATTCCAGGCTCAACGAAGCGTCGGAGTTCTTCAATCAGTTGCAACAAGAGTTCTCGGGGAGACTGGACTTGGGCAGCGAAGAGGGCCAGCGGCTGCGTTTGAATAAAACTCCGCAGCAAACGTGTCTTGCCGACCGCCTCCGGGCCAAAAACGAGCATCGACTTCCGCCTCTGCGCCTGGGCCTGCAGTCGAGCTAGCTCCTCAGTACGCTCGACGACCGCGACGTATTGCTGAGGATCGATGGTGCCGTTAACAGCCAAAACGGCCATATTGGAGCCTCACCTGGAAGCGTATTTCTTGTTGAACCGTTTACACGAGTGCCGAAACATCCCGTTCTAATCGGTTGAGCTGTTCAATTCCCGACTGTACGGCCGGAGTTCCTTCTTCTTTGACTTTTCGCGCCCGGTCAAGTGCCTGTTCGGCAATGCGGCTGATTTCATGCAGCAGCTTGCGGATCTCGACTTCCAAGCGGTCCCGGCTTTCCTGAATGCGATTGAGAACATTGTTTTGTACGCGCGCGCTGTTAATCTCCAAGAGATGCTGCAGAAATTCACGAGCTTCGTTTGTGATTACTCTGCGTGCACCTACAAGCGGCAAAAGGACATCAGCGAGCCAGCGCAGCGGTGAGGGTGGTTGGGCGGTTCCGATGAAGTCCTCGAAAATGAACCTGGAACGTATGCGGAAGCCTTTCTCAGGATCGAGCGCATGGGGCATTCGCGTCAGTTCGCTGAGGCCCGCATCCACCAGCTTCTTCAGAAAGTTGTTTCCCATCTCTACAAATCGAAGGGCCACGGCGCGATATTGGCGCTCGCCCTCTTCCTGCTCAGGTTTGAGCCAAGGCATTACCCGGCGGCGCGAGATCTCCTGGGCGAGGTGCATCACTCGACGCCGATAGTGCGGGCCAAAGCCGAGGGGCACGGATGGTAGCTCCTCACCAAATTCTGTTTCGGATTCCATCCACGCGGTAGCGAAGAACTGCTTGTGCCTGTCACCGAAGAGGTCCGAAATACGGTGCAACTCCGCCATAAAGAGGTAATCCAGTTCGCGCATGGAGCGCTCAGCCTCGTTGATGGTTTCCTTCATGATCTCAATGCGCCGTTCGGATTCCTCGATGGGCCGCTGAAGCGCATCTCGGTCCTCACTGATGATAGCCAGCAATTGCTCGCTTAAGCGCTGGAGGCCCCGGTCGCAAGCCGCGCGAACTAGATTTCTGCCAGAGTCTTCAACGAGGTCATACAAGCTCGTCAGCAGTTTTCCCCAATCCCGCAACGGACTGCGGCTTTCCATCCGCTCGGCGGCACTCACCTCAAAGACCTCGCCCATCGGGCGATGCAGCCGCTTTTCAAGAATCTCGCGCGTGAACTTAGCCGCTGCCGCACGCTCCGGATCGGTGGTGCGGTCGGCTTTGTTGATAACCAGGATTAAATCTTGAACTTGCTTGCCAACTTCTTCCACCAGCGCCAACTCCTCGCCCGCAATTGGTGGATCGGCTCCGACTACAACCAGTGCTGCATCAATGTGAGGAATGAACGCCTGCGTGGTTGCCGTATTGCCGGTGAAGACCGAGCCCAAGCCCGGCGTATCCACAAAACACATGCCGGAGGACAACAAAGGGCTGGGCACAAATACTTCCGCGCCGTCCACGGCCTTTTTGTTTTCGGGGTTTAGCTCCTCGGTCACGTATTCCTTCAAGTCGGTCATCGCAACGTCCCGCCAGGCCCCGTCTCGCATGCGAACGCGCGCGTGAGGTTCGTCGCCAAACCGAATCACGGTAGGCACCGCCGTGACCGGAACAAACCCGGTTGGAACAACTTCGTGGCCGACCAATGCATTAAGGAGGGTGGATTTGCCTCGCTTGAACTGACCGACACAGGCTACATAGAAACGTCCTTCGGAAACCCGCGCTGCGAGTTCACGTGCTTCCTCGGCGACAGGTTCAGCGCCAAGTTCCTGAGCCAGTCTGCCGAGTCGCAACAGACGGGACGCGCCGTCCATCGATGCGGGTGCCTCGGTCGAAGGACTGTTGTAATCCTGCACCGTCGAGCTGCTCGTGATTCCCTGCATCGCGGAGTGAGCCATCATATCCATATGGGTCCTGTTAGACCTTCGCCGGTTCGCCAGTTGAAGTCCGCGAGTATCGAATGACCTCGACTCGAGACATCGCGATAAGACCTTCCTCAACCATGACGTCGAGATGGGGAATCAGCTTCTCAATCTGTTCCTCACGGTCGATGATAGTCAGCATGATTGGCGCGTCCTTGGAGAATGTCCAATGGCTGGCGTGGTGAATTCTGGTGCTTGCCCCATATCCTTCGATCCCACGATAAACGGTGGCGCCGGCTATCCCCAGTTCCATGCATTTCGCGACAATCGCTTCATGCAGAGGCTTGCCGTGCCATTTGTCGCACTCGCCGAAATGAATGCGTAACATTCGCGCTTGGAATTGGTCTTTCATTTTGAGCCTCCGCTCATATAGAAGCGTTCCCCGGCACCGACTCAGTCAGATCAACGTCCAGTGCACGGTAGGAGTACTTGATGATGTCCACGTCTGAAAGCACGACCAGACCCTCTTCCACCATCTGGTCCACAAGCGGAAGAAAAGATCTTAGCTTCTCCTCCGTATCGACGGCCGAGAGCATGATCGAGCAATCGTGAGACCGGTGCAGGGCTTTGTCCTTGTGAATCCGCCGATGCGCGCCGTAGCCGAGGATGCCACGGTAGACTGTGACGCCGGCAATGTCGTTGGCCCGCATGGCTTCAACGAGTGCGTTGTAAAGAGGCTTGTCTTTCCAGCGATCTGCCTCGCCGATGTAGATCCGCATCATTTTTGCCTTGCCCTCAATCTTGAGGTGCGCGGGGAGGACTTGCTTTTTTGGCTTTGAAACCTGTGCGGGTTTTGCCACAGTGGTCTCCTGAATCTCGATCATCCCCGTTCCGGCCAGTTCCTCCAGCTTCCCAAGGAGCTCGTTGACCTTTTCACGAGATTCAACAAATTCAATCTTCAGCGGGAGGTTGTCTGAGATTTCGACAATACTGGCGGAATGCATGTGATGATCCGCTCCAAATCCGGCGACTCCTTTCAGAACGGTTGCGCCGGAGACGCCCCGGTAGAAAAGGAAGTCGAGAATGCTCGAATACGTAGGGATCCCATGGTGCTTTGATCCCTCACTCAAATAGATGGAAACCTTCACGGCCCTTCCGGCACTCAACATACGTCCTCCTCAGGAATGTAATCCGCGCTGTGAGACAAGAAACTCGGCCGCGCGTCCGAGCGAGCCCCATCCCGGTCTTTCCGCTTCCGGTTTATCACGTAAACTTTGCAGTTCTTGTGTCAACTGCCGGCGACAGATGTCGATAATCGCATCGATGCGGGCGGCGACCACGGGCTGGACTTGACGCCGCAGTTTTATCCCGTGCGGAATACACAATACCGGAGCCCCTCGCAGCCAATCGGTCACATCTGTTCGATAGATGCAACTGACGAATTCGCGAATTCGGCTGGCTTCCTCCGCAGATACTTCCTTGCAAATGTCACAGTCGGCGGCATCGCTGGAGATTGGCGCCGGCTCCTCTACGAGATGGATGAATACCTCAGCTGCTGTTAGGGCGTTTTGCACTGCCGCCAGTCCCCAGGTATGAAAATTGCACAGGTGGTGGATCTCCTGTTCAGAATGATGCTGAAGGCGCGCCGCTTGATATTCCTTCAAGAAACGGCAGAAGGGGCATCCTTGTTCCTGAAGCACTTCCAGGATTGATCGATAGAAAACGAGCTGCTTTTGTGTTCTCATCAGAGGATCTCCGCAAGCACTGAGCCGCCCCACACGGCAGCGAGCCCAAGAATGAGACTGCTGACTGCATAGGAGGCGGCAAGTAAGAAAGCACCGGTTCGAATCGTGGAAAGAGTCTCCCATTCATATGTGGAAAAGGTGCTGTAGGCACCAATAAAGCCGACGGGGACCAGAAACCTCCAGGCGGGATTTAAGTCCGCTCGTTTGGCCAGGAAAGTGAGCGAGAAGCCGATAATCATACAGGCCGTGATATTGATGACAAAGGTGCCGTAGGGAAACTTTGTTCCCATGCGGTTGGCAATCGTCGAGCCCACCCAGTATCTGGCCATGGAACCGAGTGCACCGCCGAATGCGATAAGAAGGTATTTCTGCAAACCTAAGCCTCCCTTTCGATGGTTTCGCTTGCGTCAGGACTCTCATTTGCATTCCAGTTCCGCAACAGAGCCAGGTCTTGTTCGAGCTGAGGTGCGTCGATCGCGCCATCGGAAGTTCCCGAGATCCTTTGCAGCTGAACTCGATAGGCATCTGCATAGGAACTCACCAAGAGCACTATCTTGCTCACAAACTGGTTGCTCCACCGAGACAACGCATCACCGTAAAGGTGAAGCTCCTGTTTCACAAGAGGACCAATGCTTTCCCGCAGCGCCTTTCTGATCCGGGAGCGTACAAAGCCAGCGCCGAGGAACATCCAGTGGCTCATATTGAGGGGTTCGGGGAGTAACGCCAACTCAAAGCGCGGCATGTCGCGCAAGAGGCTTTCCACCTCCTCCGGCGCAGGCACGTCGATGCGCCCCATCTCCTGCGCCACTGTTTGCAGCGTGAAAATTGCACGCTGGCTTACGCTGCGCACGCCCTCGATAGGACGTTGCACGGACTTCCAAACTGCATCATGGAGCCACTTCGAGAGTTGGAGCGACGTGACACGAGCATTGGAATTCATTTGCATCCATTGAAGTGTGCAGTCCGCCGTTTCGTTCAGAACCCTCTCCGGCGTCTCGGCGAGTTCAAAAAAGGCGTGGCTGAGTACGGTGCGTTGCTCTCCGATCTCGCCGGTCACAAGGCGCAATTGCTCTTCGAGATCATGCACATCGTGCGGGATATCCTTTCCCCTGCGCTTCGTCTGGTCGAGAGTCGTCTCCAGGGCCGCGATCATTGAGCTACGCAGGGCTCCGATTTTTCTCGCAACAGAGGCGTTCCTAAGATTTCGGGCCTGGTCGAATCGGGGAAGCAACTCCCGCTCAAAGAAATGATCGAGCAGGATGGCGTGATTGGGCAGTGAACTAACGGGGTGCACATTCATCCCCAGGCCCAATTCGGCTTGCAACTGTTCCTGAATATAGCCGGTGACCCGATGGAGATCCCCTTCCGCCAGCAGGTCAGCCTTGCTGAGCAGAACGATCGCCGGAATTCCGCCCTCGTAAAGCAGACGGAGCGTCCCAATGTCCTCTTCATTCAAGGCCGTTCCCGCGTCAATCAGAAGCAGCGCAAGGTCACACGAAGGAAGATAGGCAAGGGTTTCGGCAGCGCCCCGTCTGGCCAGGGAGCCAAGTCCCGGCGTATCCACGAGAACGATGCCCTTTTTGAGGCGGGGCGACGGGACTTCCACGACCGCACGCACCACATTCCGCAGATTGCCGGGATTCCCTTGTTCCGATACCAGCTTGGCCAGCTCTTCGAGCGTGACGGTCTCTTCTCTCCCGTGGCCATATGCCACGTCAGCGCGCAGGGTTGCTCCATAGCGCAATTTCGTAGGTACAGCAGTAATGGGGTTGATTCCCACAGGAAGAACATCTGTGTTCAGGAGCGCATTAAGAAGTGAGGATTTTCCACTGCTGACCCGGCCGAAGAGAGCCACTTCCAGGTTGTTGTCCTCCAGG
>Ga0302278_10002128_pt1 | contig 23266 bp, 17 predicted proteins | sample III_Bog_N3_2_FD_194543 | JGI IMG/M metagenome (GOLD analysis project Ga0302278, IMG submission 194543) | Peat permafrost microbial communities from Stordalen Mire near Abisko, Sweden - III_Bog_N3_2 | ecosystem: Environmental > Terrestrial > Soil > Wetlands > Peat | place: Sweden: Abisko...
CTGGGCGGCGGCGTCGAGATTGCGCTGCACGCGGCGGCGCGGCATCCTCATGCGGAGCTGTATATGGGGCTGGTAGAGGCGGGCGTGGGGCTGATTCCGAGCGGCGGCGGATGCAAGGAGATGCTGCTGCGGGCGATCGACGCTGGGCCGGTGGGTGCGCGGGGCGATGAGTTAGTGATCTTCGAGGCGCTGAAGAAGAACTTCGAGATGATTGCGATGGCGAAGGTGTCGACCTCGGCTGCGGAGGCGCGGGTGCTTGGGCTGCTGCGGCCGGCGGATGAGATCACGATGAACCGCGCGCGGCTGCTGATGGATGCGGCCTCGCGCGCAAGAGCCATTGCGGACGCAGGCTATGCGGCTCCGATGGTACGGACGGAGATTCCGGCGCCGGGCGAAAGCGTGCTGGCGACGCTGAAGCTGGCCGTATGGACGATGCGCGAGGGCGGGTTCATCAGCGACCACGACGCTAAGGTGGCGAATTGGGCGGCGTATGCTCTGTGCGGCGGGAACGTGCAGGCGGGAACGCTGGTGAGTGAGCAGTATTTGCTGGATCTGGAGCGCGAGGCGTTTCTGTCGCTGTGCGGCGAGAAAAAGACGCAGGAGCGGATTGCGTTTACGTTGAAGACCGGCAAGCCGCTGAGGAACTAGTGAGGATGTCGATGACTACGGACCTAAAGATTCTTGCGAAAGACTGGAGTTGGCTGATTGACCTTGACCAGTTCACCCTAATTGAAGTTTCTCCTTTTGGAGATTTGTTTCTTCGGGACTCGTCAGGCGCATTTTGCCTCTTGGATATCAATCAAGGTGAGCTTCAATATGCCCAGGTTGCCGGCAGCGATCCCGCCGTCCTGTTTCCGATGGCCTTTGACATGGTTATCGCTCTGGACTACCTGAAAGCGGGGGTACTCCCCGAGGACGGTCAGTGCTTCGGATACAAGAGTCAGCTCGTTGCAGGAGGTTCGCTTGAGTCGGCGAATGTCTATGTCGCTACTGCGGCGGAGTACATAAGCTTCATGGGTGACTTCCACTATCAAATCAAGGATGTTGCCGACGGCGAAACCGTTATGCTCAAAGTGGTCAATCATAAGGTTGTCCAATGAAGGACGTCATTATTGCGGCGGCGGTGCGGACGGCGATTGGGAAGGCGCCGCGGGGAGCGCTGCGGACTACGCGGCCGGATGATCTTGCGGCGTTTGCGATCAATGCGGCGCTGGAGCAGGTGACGCAGCTCGACCGGTCGGAGATTGAGGATGTGATTCTGGGCTGCGCTATGCCGGAAGCCGAGCAGGGGCTGAACGTGGCGCGGGTGGCGAGTTTTCGCGCGGGGTTGCCGGTCACGTGCTCGGCAATGACGATTAATCGCTTCTGCTCATCGGGCGTGCAGTCGATTGCGATGGCGGTCGATAGGATTCGTGGCGGTGGGGCCGAAGCGATTGTGGCAGGAGGGGTGGAGAGTATGTCGTTTGTGCCCATGGGGGGCAATAAGCCGTCGCTGAATCCGTGGCTGGTGGAGAGTTATCCGGGGTCGTATATGTCGATGGGGCTGACGGCGGAGCGGGTGGCGAAACACTACGGCATTACGCGGGAGCAGGCGGACCAGTTTGCTCTTGAGTCGCACCAGAAGGCGGTGGCGGCGATCGTGGCGGGACGGTTCGAGGATGAGATTGTGCCGGTTCCGGTTACGAGCACGGTGATGGATGCGAAGGGTAAGGCGAAGGCGGTGGAGTCGGTTTTCAAGGTGGATGAGGGGCCGCGGGTGGATACTTCGCTGGAGGCGCTGGCGAAGCTGAAGCCGGTGTTTCACGCGAATGGGACGGTGACGGCGGGGAATTCGTCGCAGATGTCGGATGGCGCGGCAGCGGCGGTGGTGATGTCGGCGGAGCGTGCGGCGCAGCTTGGAATTCCGGCGATGGGGCGGCTGATTGCGTTTGCTACGGCCGGGTGCGATCCGGAGGAGATGGGGATTGGGCCGGTGTTTGCGGTGCCGAAGGCGCTGAAGATGGCGGGGCTGAAGCTCGACGACATTGGGCTGATTGAGTTGAATGAGGCGTTCGCGGCGCAGGCGCTGGCAGTTATCAAGCTGCTCGGGATCGATCCGGCGAGGGTAAATGTGAACGGCGGGGCGATTGCGTTGGGGCATCCGCTGGGGTGTAGCGGCGCGAAGCTGACCGCTTCCCTGCTGCGCGAGATGCCACGGCGGGCCGTGAAGTATGGGATGGTGACGATGTGTGTCGGCGGGGGCATGGGGGCGGCGGGGATCTTTGAAGTCGCGTAATTGTGATGTGGCACATTATGTGACACAATGAGCGTGTGCCGACTGTGAACATGCGCGGGCTGCGGGACACCAAGAAGTTGAAGACACTACTGCGCCAGGGCAAGTCGATTGAGTTGCGCGACCGCAATCGGGTGATCGGGCGAATTGTGCCGGAGACTGAAGCTCCTAAGGAAGTCGAATGGCCTGATTTTCAGGCACGGCTCAAGGACATTTTTGGAGATCGCGTGTTGAACGCTGTGGATGATCTCATCAAAGATCGGGCAGACCGCTTTTGAGTATCTACGCGGATTCAAGTTTTCTTGTGTCAATTTATGTGACAGATGTACATACGCCTGAGGTATTGCGCCGCCTTACGCAACATCCTCGACTATGGTTTACACCATTTCATGAGGTTGAGATATCTCACGCAATCGCCCGGCAGGTCTTTCGGGGACGTATGGCGGACGCGCGGGCCAACCGCGTCTATCAGGAGTTATCTCGTGACTGCGCAGCAGGTGTCTGGGCGCTCACCGGTTTTCCTGAGGCTACGTTCACCAGAGGTGCGGCGCTGGCGCGAACGTATGCGGCAAAGCTGGGTACTCGGACGCTGGATTCGCTGCATGTTGCGGCCGCGCTGGAGTTGAAGGCGGAACAGTTCTGGACGTTCGATGAGCGTCAGGCGAAGCTGGCGAAGGCCGCGGGGCTGAAGGTTTCCTGAATTCCCTACAACTAATCGAGTAAAGCGTCATACTATGGCTGCTGCACACGAGAGGGCCCGAATGGTGACGATGATAACTAACCCAACCAACCAGGCCCCAGTTGCAAAGCTGACCCCCGGCGGGGCTTTTTTGATCACCGATGCAACGCCTGCCGATTGTTTCTTTCCGGAGGATTTTAGTGAGGAGCAGAGGCAGATTGCGCAGACGACGGCGGAGTTTGCGACAAACGAGGTGCTGCCGGCACATGATGCGATTGAGGCGAAGGACTTTGCGGTGACGCGGCGGCTGATCCGCGAGGCGAGCGAGTTGGGGCTGACTTCGGTCGATATTCCTGAGGAGTACGGCGGGTTGGACATGGACAAGGTGACCTCGGCGATTGTGGCGGAGAACATCGCCAAGCAGGGGAGTTTCTCCGTTATCTTTGCGGCGCATGTGGGCATCGGGACTCTGCCGATCGTGTGGTACGGGACGCCGGAGCAGAAGCAGAAGTACCTGCCGAAGCTGGCGAGTGGCGAGTACGTGGGTGCGTATGCGCTGTCGGAACCGACCAGCGGTTCGGATGCGCTGAACGCGCGGACGCGGGCGGTGCTCTCGGCGGATGGGGCCAGCTATACGCTGAACGGCGAGAAGATGTGGATCACGAATGCGGGCATGGCAGACCTGTTTACCGTGTTCGCGAAGTGCGCGGTGCCTGGTTCTGGCGACGAGAAGCTAACGGCGTTTCTGATTGAGAAGGGCACGCCGGGATTCACGATCGGAGCGGAGGAACATAAGCTGGGGATTCGAGGGTCGTCTACTTGTCCGCTCATTCTGACGGACTGCAAGATTCCTGCGGGGAACCTGCTGGGCGACGTGGGCAAGGGGCACCACATTGCGTTCAACATCCTGAACATTGGGCGGTACAAGCTGGGCGCGACTGCGCTGGGCGCGGCCAAGACGGCGCTGAACAACGGCATTCGCTATGCGAAGGAGCGCAAGGCGTTCGGCAAGGCGATCTGCGAGTTTGGGTTGGTCCAGGAGAAGGTTGCGGAATGCGCGGCGGGGGTCTTTGCGGGCGAGGCGCTGTGTTACCGGACGATTGGGATGATCGATGCGGCGTTGGAAGGCGTGGGCAAGGATGACACAGCCGAGATTCAGAAGCGCATTGAGGAGTATGCGGTTGAGTGTTCGATTGTGAAGGTGTGGGTGTCGGAGATGCTGGATGGGGTGGTTGACCACGTAGTTCAGATCTACGGGGGCTACGGCTATGTGGAGGAGTATCCGGCGGAGCGGCACTATCGCGATTCGCGAATAAACCGCATTTTTGAAGGGACGAACGAGATCAACCGGCTGATTATCAGCGGGTGGATTCTGAAGTCGGCAGTGGCGGGGAAGCTAGCGTTGCTGCCGGCGATCAAGGCGCTGATGGAGGAAGTGATGGCTGGGCCAACTCTGAAGGATGAGCGGGAAGGCCCGCTGGCCGCCGAGCATGAGTTGCTGGCGAACGCCAAGAAGCTGACGCTCTTCGCAGCGGGCGCGGCCACGCAGAGATTCAGCAGCAGGCTGGCGGACGAGCAGGAGGTGATGGGTGCGCTGGCCGATATGATTATGGAGGTTTTGACCATGGAGAGTGCCATCCTGCGGGCGGAGAAGATCGCGGCGAAGGGTTCGCAGGCAATCCCGGTGGCTCTGGCTCAGCTCTATGCGTCCAGGTCGATGGATAAGGTGGAACTGGCGGCGCGCAAGGTGCTGGCGGCGGCGGCCGAGGGGGATGCTTTGCGGACCCAGATGGTGATCCTGCGGCGGCTGGCGAAGCACGATCCCGTTGACACGATTGCGCTTGGGCGCGAGGTGGCCGGGCACGTGGTGAAGGTGGGTAGGTATTCCATCTAGAACATTAGCGCAACCTTTTACTGGCCGGTTGGTCTAAGCTTGTAAGCCAGATAGAGGGAATCTTCGTCTCAGTACTCGGACAGGACTCTCGCTAGCCGGTTGCGCTGCGAGTTGCAGTTCGACACTGACCATAATTCTCCGATGCACAGGATCGATCCATGTCTTGCAATTCCCTCCCCCGAGTTTTTGTTACGTCAGCAATTTTCATGATTGGGCTAGCTGGGATGAGTGTCCCGGCTGCCTCAGCCGCGGTCCAGAACCGGATTACCGCTCAGCTGACGAGCAACAGTGCGGTTGCGATTGCCGATTCGGTAAATCCCCGGGTGGGGCCGTCGACCGATATGGGACCGGCGCCGGCGGAGACCAAACTGGCGATGTCGATCCGTTTCAATATGTCGGCTGCGCAGGAGGCGGCGCTGGACCAGTTGCTGGTCGACCAGCAGAATCCATCATCGCCTCGGTATCACCAGTGGCTGACTCCGGCGCAGTTTGCAGCGCAGTTTGGGCTCTCCAGTTCGGACATTGGCAAGGTTACGGCGTGGCTTACGAGTGAGGGCTTTACCGTTACCGGAGTCGCCAATGGCGGGACGTTTGTTCTCTTCAATGGCACAGTGGCGCAGGCTCAGGCGGCCTTTGCGACTACCATACGCAGCCTCTCGCAGAACGGCGAAATGCACTTCGCCAATGTCACGGACGTGCAGGTGCCTAGCGCTTTCGCGGGTGTGGTTGCGGCCGTTACCGGGCTGCACGACTTTCGGTTCAAACCGCGGGTGCATATCAGCACCGTGAATCCGAAGTTCACCTCGTCGCAGACGGGAAGCCACTTCATTGCCCCCGGCGACATTTACACAATCTACGGTGTAAGTGGACTGGGAAGCGGAATCAATGGCACCGGCGAGACCATTGCTGTCGTGGGGCAGGTGGATATCTTCCCGGCGGATGTGACCGCGTTCCGCAGCGCCGCAGGTCTGAGCACTACTAACCTTCCCACTACTATCCATGCGTTTGGCACCGATCCGGGCGTTGCGCAGACCTGCAATAACTGCAGTCCCAGCGAGGGCGACCTTGCTGAGTCATCGATCGACGTGGAGTGGTCCGGCGCGATGGCCCCCTCAGCGACGATCGACTTTGTAAACGACACCAACGTGCTGCCAGGCCCGACGGGCACCGACGCGATGACCTACACGATCGACAATAACCTGGCCCCTATTGTCACCACCAGCTATGGCAACTGCGAGGCAGCCTGGGGCTCGACTGAGCTGGTCGTCCTAAACGGCCTGTTCAAGCAGGCAAATGCACAAGGGGAGACCATCCTGGCAGCAGCCGGAGATGCGGGAGCCACGGACTGCGACAGTGGAGCTTCCCCGGACCTGGGCGAAGCCATCGAAGGCGACGCCGTTGACTACCCGGGCAGCTCGCCTTATGTGACCAGCTTGGGGGGCACGCAGTTCAGTGGCGATGCCGCGGCCACGGGCTCCGGATCTACCTGGGCGGCGACCCAATACTGGGCCGGAACATCCGGCTCCGACGTGATCTCCTCGGCCCTGTCTTATATCCCCGAGACGGTATGGAACGACGTGACCGGCGGTTACGCATCGTTTGGTGGCGGGGGCGGCGGAGCCAGTGCCTTCTTCACTAAGCCTGCGTGGCAGGTGGGAACTCCGACGGATGCCTCGCGCGATGTGCCGGACATCTCGCTGGACGCGTCGGACGCTCACGACCCATTCCTCTATTGCATAAACGTCGCTCTGAGCGACTCGTGCACAAGTGGGTTCCGCGTCTCCAGCAGCACTCTGACTATCGCTGGTGGAACGTCTTTCGACTCCCAGATCATGGGCGGGCTGTTGGCTCTGATCGAGCAAAAGCTCGGCACCCGGCTGGGCAACATCAACCCTACCCTGTACGCGCTGGGCAACAGTACCTACAAGAGCGCGGTGTTCAACGACATTACGACAGGGAGCAATGCGATGCCATGCGTGTCGGGGACGCCGAATTGCGGCAACGGTGGGTCTGCCGGATTCAGTGCAGCCACGGGCTACGATCTCGCCAGCGGCTGGGGCAGCGTAAATATCAGCGCTCTGGCGAGTGATTGGAAACTGGTGACGGCGCTTGGCAGTGGATCGCTTGGGGTGAACACCTCGGCGACCAGTCTTTCGGCATCGTCCGCGTCCGTGGCCGCGGGCGCCACAGTAACGCTGACGGCCACGGTAACCGGCTCGGCCGGCACACCCACCGGCAACGTGCAGTTCCTGGCGAACAACGCCGCTCTGGGCAGCGCGGTCACAGTCGTAGCGCTGAATAGCACCACCGCGACCGCGACTTACTCGTGGGTCACAAGCTGCTCCAACCTCGGCCAGAGTGTCATGGCAGCGTCCTACTCCGGCGATGTAAATTATCAGGGCTCGAAGGGGCCTGCGCTGCCACTGGGAGAGGTGACGAATGCCGGCCTCTCATCGAACGGCTCGGTCATTGTGAGTCCGATTGAAGTGCAGATAACGAACAATGCCTGCCCCGATTTCTCGGTGGCAGCAAGTGGCACCGGGGTAACCGTGTCTGGCAGCACTGCGAGTGTGACTGTTGCCGCAGGCGGCACCATCCCGCCGGTCACAATCACTCTGGCCCCAATCAACGGCTTCACCGGCACGGTGAACTTTACTGCTACGGTCACATCGACGAGCGGCTACTCCCCTACGCTGACGTTTAGTCCTACAGCGGTTACGATCCCATCCTCGCCCGAGGCGACCACACTGACCCTGTCCGGCATAACTGCAGACCTGCGGATACCCGTGGCGCCGGGTAAGTTCGACCCCGGTCCCACATTGGCGCGGAACAGTAGGAGCAAAGTTCCCGCCGCCAGCGAGAAATGGTATGCCACGGGGTCGGGAGTAACGATCGCTTCGCTACTGCTGCTCACGTTGCCGCGGCGCAGACGTCGCCTGGGCGGACTGCTGCTGGTCGCTCTTGCGATCTCGCTGATCGGAGGCGCGACCGGGTGTGGCGGGAGCAGCCAGGCCTCTCCCACCAACAACACCAATCCGTATGCCGGGACTTACACAGTCACCGTTGTCGCGACCTACACTGCCGGCACGCAGGTAACAACCCATAGCGAGGTTGTGACGTACTTTATCAATTAGCGCTGCTCGATTGAGTGAAAGGCCCTAGCTGCCATCCCGGCGGTCAGGGCTTTTACCTTGCCACGGCGCGGGTCTACTGTGATTCGATTCGCTCGGCCGTGGAGATTTCCATCAGGTGGTCCTGCGCACTGAAGGCCGCGCCATCGCGGGGCGCGCGCATGTATTTGCCGTCAGGTTGGAGCAGGCGCGCTTTGACGTTGTCCTTCAGATAGGCTGCCAGAATTTCATCACGCAGGCGCGCTGACAGCGCCTGATCGTCGACTGGGAAGACCACCTCGCAGCGCTCGAACAGGTTGCGCGACATCCAGTCCGCGCTGCCGCAGTAGACCTCGGGATGGCCATCGTTCGCGAAGCTGAAGATGCGGCTGTGCTCGAGGTAGCGGCCGACGATGGAGCGCACGCGGATGCTTTCGCTGACGCCCTTTACTCCCGGCCGCAGCGAGCAGATGCCGCGCACGATCAGGTCGATCTCGACCCCGGCCCGCGACGCTTCGTAGAGTGCCTCGATGGTCGCGCGGTCGAGCAGCGCATTCATCTTGGCCACGATCGACGCCGGCTTACCGGCTCTGGCATGGTCGCGCTCGCGAGCGATCAACTGCAGGATCGTCGGCGCCAGCGTCAGAGGAGCGACCAGCAGCGGCGCGTAGGTGTCGGATTCGGCTTTGGCCGTGAGGTAGCGGAAGACCGCCTGCACCGCAGACGTGACCTCCGGCCGCGATGTGAGGAGGCTGATGTCGGTGTAGAAGCGGGCCGTCACCGAGTTGTAATTGCCTGTGCCCAAGTGCGCATAGCGCCGGACTACGCCGTCGGGATCGCGGCGCACCATCAGCGCCAGCTTGCAGTGGGTCTTCAGGCCTAGGATGCCGTGGTAGACGCCCACGCCGGCGTCCTCCATCTCGCGCGCCCAGCGGATATTCGAAGCCTCATCAAAGCGTGCCATCAGTTCGACCACCACCGTGACTTCCTTGGTCTGCGCAGCTTCGGTGAGCGCCGTGAACAGGGGCGAAGCCTCGCTGGTGCGGTAGAGAGTCTGCTCCATCGAAACCACGGCCGGGTCCGCGACCGCCAACTCGACAAAATCCTCCACGGTCGCGTAGGAGTCGAACGGGTGATGCAGCAGGATGTCTCTCGTGCGCAGCTCGTCGAAGAGGTTTGCCGACTTGGGCGAGAGATGGATCTTGCGGCCATGGAAGCCGGCGAACTTGAGATCGGGGCGCGCCACCCCACTGTAGAGATTCATCAGACGCGTCAGGTTCACCGGCCCCTTGGTGCGAAAGACCTGTACCGGTTCGAGCTCGAAGTTGGTGCGCAGCCGCTCGATGATCTCTTCAGGCGCGCTATTCTCAATCTCCATGCGCACGGCGTCGCCCTTGCGCCGGTTGTGCAGTTCGGCCCGCACGCTCTCCAGCACGCTGCGCGATTCCTCCTCCTGCAGGTAGAGGTTACTGTTGCGAGTGACCCGGAACGGCGCGCGGGCGAGCACCTCGTACCCGCGGAACATGCGGTCCACTTGCGACTCGATCAGCTTGTGCAGCATGATGAAGTCGCTGCGCCCCTCCGCGCTGGGAGGAAGCGGGATGAGACGCGGAAGTGCGCGCGGCACGGTGACGACGCCAAGTGCCGCGGGAGGCTTGGGCTCCGACCTGGCGCTGCGCTTGGAACGCAGCAGGAGCGCGATACAAAGTGCTTTGTTCAGCACACGTGGAAAGGGATGCGACGGATCGATCGTCACCGGCGTAAGCAACGGATCGACCTGGGTCTCGTAGAAGTTGAGCGCATAGGCCCGTGCGCGGTCGTCGAGGTCGCGCCAATTCAGCAGATGGATGTTCTGCGCACGCAGCGCGGGGCGCAACTTGTCGTTCCAGCAGGCATACTGCGCTTCGACGAATTCGTGCAGAATCACGTCCAGCCGGTCCAACCGCTGCTGCGGAGTCTGTCCTCCCTCGTCGGCACGCTGCCGCTCGTTGAAGCCATCCTCAATGTGCTGCAGCAGGCTGGCTACGCGGATCTCGATGAACTCATCCAGATTGCTCGCCGTGATCGCGAGATACTTCACCCGCTCGAGCAGTGGATTGGTTGCGTCCTCGGCCTCTTCGAGCACTCGGTAGTTGAAGAGCATCCAGGATTCGTCGCGGGCAAAGAAGAGGCTCTCGCTTGCGGGCGCACCATTTTTCGCTGCTTTCTTCGCAACGTTCTTCGAGGCGCGCTTTACGGGCTTCCGGCGTGTGGCTGGCTTACTTGCACTGCTCGACTGCGCGGCGGTTGAGCCAGTTTCCTCTGATGTCGTCTCAGTCATACAGACAATAAGAGACTATCGCACGAGCAGGGGAATGACATAGTGACGACTCTGTCAATTCGGTCCCGGCACCCGCCTTTAAATTTCGCGGCGAAAGAAGACCACGCCCGGCGAGCGATTGTCCGCACAGTCCGGCTGCTGCCGTAGCACTGGATTATCGCCGTAGCGCTCGACTGCGACAAACCCCAAATCCGCATAGATACGGTTGGCGGCCAGCATGGTAGTGGGCATCGTGTCCAGGTAGATGGCGGTGTAGCCGTGCGCCTGCGCCTGCTGAATCAACCGCTCTGAGAGCAGCCTCCCGAGGCGCAGCCCGCGGAAGCGCGGACGTACCCACAGCCGTTTCATCTCGCAGGCTCGTTCGTCGGGGAACGCCGATTGCAGAGGCGTGAGCGGCTTGAGCGCAATTACCCCGGCGGGCTCATTGGCCACCAACGCCAGTAGGATAACGCCGCCTGGCGACTGGTAAGGCGACGGCAGTGTCATCAACTCCTTCTCGTAATTCTCCAGGCAGATGTGCGCTTCCCCAACGGAAGCATTCAGATACGCCGCATACTCCCGCAGCAGCGTACGAATGGTGTTGAGATCGGCATCGCCGGTTGCGCGAATGGTGACCATAGTTGATTGTCTCGCACCGGCGCGGAAATCAGACGGCAAACGGCGGTGCCAATTTAATTTGCGCACCAAGCCCGCTCATTAACGTAGTATGACGGCATGAAGACTACGGCTGACCGAAAACCTGCCGGACCTGGACCGGAAGCTGGAGTTGCGGCTGCCATCGCGTCCGCATCCCAACAAGCGCCGCATGCCGTGCTTCAGGCTGCGTGCGAGCCGATCTTCGATCTTCGCCTCGTCCCCTTCCCACCCGAGTACTCTGCCGGCGCACGCAATGCGGTCTCCACGTGCCTGCGCATCGAACCCTCGGAGAAGGTCACCCTCATCACCGATGAGGCGTGCATGCAGGTGGCCGCATCCATGGCCGTGGAACTCGACCGCATCGGCTGCACGTGGAACGCCTTCGTCCTGGAAGCGCTCGCGTCTCGGCCACTCACAGCCATGCCCGAGCTCGTCCTCAGCGATATGGAAAGTTCGCATGCGTCGATCTTCGCCGTCGAAACGCAGCCCAACGAGATCCACTCTCGCATGCAGATGACCGACGTCGTCAACCGCCGCCGCATGCGCCACGCCCACATGGTCAACATCACGGGCGAGATTATGACCCAGGGCATGCGCGCCGACTTCAACGAAGTCGACCGCCTCACGCAGGCCGTGATCGAGCGCCTCCGCGCCGCCAGCTACATCCGCGCCACCACCGCGGCCGGCACCGACATTCACGCGCAGCTCACGCCTGCTCACCGCTGGTTCAAGACCTCCGGCATCATCAGTCCGGGCCGCTGGGGCAACCTACCCGGCGGCGAATGCTTTACCGCGCCCAGCGAGGTAAACGGCGTCTATGTTGTCGATGGCGTCGCGGGCGACTTCCTGTGCAAACGGTACGGCATCCTGAGCAAGCACCCGCTTACCATTGACATCGAAAACAACCGCATCGTCCGTGTTCGCTGCACCAACAAGGAGCTCGAGCGCGACTTCTGGGCCTACACCCACACCGACGCCAACTCCGACCGCGTCGGGGAGATCGCCATCGGCACCAACATCGGCGTCCAGCGCGTAATCGGAAACATCCTGCAGGATGAGAAACTGCCCGGCATGCACATCGCCTTTGGCGATCCCTACGGAGCCCAAACCGGCGCGCCGTGGAAGTCATCCACCCACCTCGATGTTGTTGGCGTCGACTTCAACATCTGGCTCGGCGACGCTGACGGCGAAGAGGAGATCATGCGCAACGGCCTCTTCACCTTTGACAGCTAAGCTGGCAACGCGTGGGTCACAATGACCTCAGCCTTCATCCGAACACGCGGCACCGGGATGTGTGCGTGGTGCCAGATAACTCGCATGTTACATAATAGATAGGAGCATCCTGTTGAGAGTTGAGCAGGAGCTTTACACTGAAGGGGACGGGGCCGCCAGAATCGGCGGAGACCCCAAGACATCGAATCGTTATGAAGATCAGTCAGCTTGGCACTTCGGATATGTGGCTTACGCCGATCGGTTTCGGCGCGTGGGCTGTCGGCGGCGGAAACTGGGCAATGTCCTGGGGCCCTCAGGACGATAATGCCTCGATTGCTGCGATCCACAAGGCGATCGACCTGGGTGTGAACTGGATCGATACCGCTGCCATCTACGGCCTCGGCCACTCCGAAGAGATTGTCGGCAAAGCGGTCAAGCAGTCTCGTGTGAAGCCGTTCATCTTTACCAAGAGCGGCATGGTGTGGAACGAAAAGCGTGAGATCAAGCGGACGTTGCTGGAGATTCGCCGCGAGGTTGAGGACAGTTTGCGCCGACTCCAAGTCGAGCGCATCGACCTCTACCAGATTCACTGGCCGGTGGAGGACACGGACATTGAAGAGGGCTGGAGCACGATGGCCGACCTGAAGCGCGAAGGCAAGGTCCGTCACATCGGCGTGTCGAACTTCTCGACCGCGCAGATGGAGCGTTGCCTGGAGATCGCGCCGATAACCTCGCTTCAGCCGCCTTACTCGATGCTCAACCGCGCGGTCGAAGCTGAGATCCTGCCCTATTGTCTGGATCATCGGATCGGCGTTATTAATTATGCGCCGATGCACTCCGGACTACTGACCGGAGCCATGTCTAAGGAGCGTTTCGCTAACCTTCCCCCAGACGATTTCCGCAGGAATGCAAAGAACTACCAGGAGCCTCTGTTTAGCCGCAACTTGGCCATCGCCGACTTTCTGAAGCAGATCGGTGCGCGTCATGACGTCTCGGCCGGCGTAGTTGCCATTGCTTGGACTCTGGCTAACCCTGCCGTCACCGCGGCCATTGTGGGCGGTCGCAGCCCGGAACAGGTCGAGGGGGTGTGGCCCGCCGCCAAGTTCCATCTCGCCGAGGACGAGCTTCGGGAGGTCGAGGCCTTTCTGGCTGCCCACCCGGCACCCTGAACCGGCTCTTTATCGCCCGGCGGACCGTGGTTACCTTTTCCCGCAAAGGTGTACCTACATGCAACTAATGTGCCATCGCAGCCTGAAAAGATGGGTGGCAGAATCAATCCTGTAGCATAAACTTTGGTAACCAAGGGCCTCCAACTGGAGCGCCACGGAGGTTCTCAAAGGAGGCATCTTGACGGCATGGCAGAAACCTGGCGAAAGGGATGCCGTCCGCACCGCCGTCCGATTTCCGCTGAGACTTGCGCTTCATCTGAAAACGGAGGACGGGACGATCGAGGCGATCACCAAGGATGTTTCTTCCAACGGTTTGCTGTTCGTCGCTGCAACCCTGCCGAAGATCGGCAGCAGCATCGAGTTCACCATGGACATGCCGTCAGAGGTGATGGGCTCGGACACTGATGTTTCCATCCATTGTTTGGGACGTGTCGTACGCCATCAACATTCGGAAGATGAATCGATGGCGGCTGCTGTGATCGACGAGTATTTTCTCAAGGCCTAAGAGATGACGTTACAATTCAATTCGGACAAGGGCTCCAGCAACGGTCACGAGCAATCGGCCGCGAATGCGGGAATTCGCGTTATCCTGGCTGACTCCCAGGCAATCTACCGAGTCGGCATGAAGAAGGTCTTCGCGCTGGAGGACGACATCCGTGTGGTCGCGCAGGCTGAGACGCTGGCCAATCTGCAAGTCGCACTGCAACGCTATCCAACCGACGTGGTCCTGCTGGAAGGCCAACTCATCGCGGGCACCATCGATGCGATCCCGGACCTGGTGCGGCGCTCTCCCGACGCGAAACTGATCGTCCAGGTGGTAGAGGCGGACGAAGCCAACATCGTCGAACTTTATCGCCGCGGTGTGCGTGGCGTCGTACCCCGTTCGATCTCCCCTGACCTGCTGATCAAGTGTGTCCGCAAGATTGCAGACGGTGAAACATGGATCGACAACCAGTCCATTAGCTGGGTGATCGAGGCCTACCGCTCGCAGGCGAGTTCGCTCACCAACCCGCGCGTACAGCCCAAGCTCTCAAAGAAAGAGCTGGCCATTATCAGTTGCATCACGCGCGGCATGCGCAACAAGGAAATCGCGTACCAGATTGGCACTACCGAGCAGGTCATCAAGAATTACCTGCGCAAGGTGTACGACAAACTCGGCGTCTCCGACCGGCTCGAACTTGCGCTCTATTGTCTGCACCATCAGCTACTGAAGGCCTACCTGCAGGAGCCTGAAGCGATGCCGATACCGCCTGCGGCCGAGATTGCGCCCCTCCGCGTGAAGATGTAGCAGCCAGCACATCCGGCGACGCGCCGCCGGGATGGTAGGATTCGGCAATGTCCCTTGCCGGCCACTTCCGTTCTCTTAATCGAGCTCAGCGCAACACCTTTTTCGCCTGCTTCCTGGGTTGGACGCTCGACGCGTTTGACTTCTTCCTGCTCACCTTCTGTCTCACCACCATCGCGGCCAGCTTTCACACCAGCCGCAAGGGGGTCGAAGAGGCCATCTTCTGGACCCTCGCCATGCGTCCGGTTGGCGCGTTCCTGTTCGGCACGATGGCTGAGAAGCTCGGCCGGCGCCCCACGCTCATCCTCAATGTCGTTGCCTTCTCCGTGTTCGAACTGGCATCGGCGTTTGCTCCCACGCTGCATAGTTTCCTGGTGTGCCGCGCCCTCTTCGGCGTCGCCATGGGAGGCGTCTGGGGCGTTGGCGCAGCGCTCGCCCTGGAGAGCCTGCCCGCGGAGAATCGCGGCTTCTTCTCCGGCCTGCTGCAGGAAGGTTACGTCTGTGGCAACCTGCTGGCAGCCCTGCTCTTCGCGACGCTATTTCCGCATCTGCACGGCACCGGCATGCTCGCCAACTGGCGGGTTCTCTTCATGATTGGGGCGTTGCCGGCTTTGCTTGCTTTCTATCTCAATTACAAGGTCGAAGAGTCGCCGGCGTGGCTCGCAACTCACAGCCAGCACGGCTCGGCTGCCGCCTCGCCGGCGCGTCCCCGGATTCCGCTGAGTGTCTTGCTTGGCTATCTTCCGATCTTCTTCTTCCTCATCCTGCTGATGAGCGCCTTTACGTCGTTCAGCCACGGCACCCAGGATCTCTACCCAACCTTTCTGCAACACGACATGCATCAAAGCCCGGCGCACACCGGTCTGATTGCCGCCGTAGGCAACATTGGGGCGTTGCTTGGCGGCATATGCTGCGGGACGCTCTCGGAGAAGCTCGGCAGGCGCAGGACCATCGTCTTCGTCTCGCTGCTTGCCATTCCCATTGTGCCGCTTTGGGCGTGGTCTCACTCGGCGGTGATGCTTGCCGCCGGGGGATTTCTAATCCAGTTCATGGTGCAAGGCGCGTGGGGCATTATCCCGGCCCACCTTAACGAACTCTCGCCCGGCCCAGTCCGCGCCGTGCTTCCAGGCTTCGCCTACCAACTCGGAAACCTGATCTCGTCCCGCAACCAGATCTTTCAGCAGACCTATGCCGACCACCACAACAACGGCGCGTTGAACGTTGCGCTGTCGGGCACGGTGGTAGTTGTGGCGATTGTAGTTGCTACGGTTACCGCGCTGGGGCCGGAAGCCAAAGGGGCGGATCTTAGTTGAGCGATCCTGTCTGGGCACAAACAGAAAAGAGACCGCCGAAGCGGTCTCTTTTCGTATGCGAAGCGTGCAGCTTAGGCTAGAAGATGACCTTGGCCGAGAGCTGCATATTACGTGCGTTATTGGTGAACTCCTTCTCCGGACGATTGAAGAAGCCGTTGGTAACGGTCTGGAAGTTGTAGCTAGCAGTGTAGCTGGGGCCGTTCACGTTATCGACCGTACCAGGAATGTACTGCGGGTGATTGAGGACGTTCCAAGCTCCCCCACCGATCTCCAGTGAATAGTGCTCAGCTATTGTGAAGCGCTTAACCACGCCGAGGTCGAAGTTATTGATGGGACGAACCGGCAGCGTATTGCGCCCCCCGTTCGGCAACGTACCTGGACCGGCCTGGACGTAATAGGCAGTGGGAATGTTCGCGATGTAACCGATGGTGTCGCCACCGGAGTTTGTAATTGCCGTGACTCCTGAGTTCGTTCCCTTGCGGCCCAATGGGTTGATAATGGTGCGATCGATCGCGGCACCGCTATCCCCATTAAGGTTGGCGTTATCGCCAGAGAGAACCGTTGCATACTCCGGCGATTCGTAGGTGTAAATCGTCGTGAACGCCCAGTTACCGACGCCGTTCCTCAGGAGGAAGTTGTCGGAGTGCTTGTAAGCCTGCACGTCGTAGATTGACTCAAGCGTGATCCGATGGGTGCGGTCGAGAGCGGAACGGCTATAGTCGCACTTGATGCATTGCGAGTTCTGCTCGCGACGCGGAGTAAGAACAGTGGCAAAAACTTCATCGGTCGAGTCGTCCATCGTCTTCGACCATGTGTAGGAAAGGTTCATCTGCAAACCCTTTTGGAAGCGACGGGTCAGATTGGCGACCAACGCGTTGTAGTTGGAATACGAATACGGCTGGTAAGACGTAATCTTACTGGTAAATCCCCCTTTACCGTCTGAGGGGTTTAGCCAGGCTGGCACAATGTTGGAAGTCGCGTTGATTGCGGCTAGAGATTGTGTGGCGGTACCACCCCGCTCGAGAAGAACGGAACCGGCCTGAGTCGGCAGCACATTGGTGAGGTTCGTTCGCGGTTGAACGTTGATCTGGTCCTGCGTGGGGAGATGGATTCCCTTGGTCCCGACATAGCCAATCTCAGCGGTGTAGTCGTTGAGGAACGTGTGCTGCACGGTCAGAGTGTAAGTCTCAGCGTAGGGTACAACCTGGTTGGGAAGGAAGGCCGATGTGGCGGCGCGCTGGCTCTTGATATCCGGGTTGCAAGCAACCGAGGTGCCGGGACCGGTGCCCGTCAAGCAGAACTGCTTGACCGCCGCACCTGTCGCGGTTGGCAGACCGCCGCCCGTCAGGAAATTCGGCGCGAGGTAGCCCGGGTAGCCGGCGCTCCCGACGTCTTCTGTAACCGAATACTGCGGCGGAAAGGAAAGCGTCCCCAAGTTGTCGAAGAGGACATCATCGGCGATACCGAAGCCCACGCGCACGGAGGTCTTCTCGTCCGGGGCCCAGGAGACGCCGACGCGAGGTGCGAAGCTGGTGTAGGTCGGTTGCGGTGCATTGAAGCTGACCAGCCCAGGTACGGACGCCAGAATATTCAACTGCTGTGCGCGCTCGCCGGTTGGAACTGAGGTGAACTCATAGCGGAGGCCCATGTTGAGCGTAACTGTGGGGGTCACACGCCAGGTGTCGTTGCCATAGGCGTAGAGCGCCGTCTGGTCACCATAGTAGGTCTCGCTGCCGGCCGAGCGCTCTGCAAAGCCGTTGGCGTCGGGAGCTAAGTCGTGGAGGAATTGATCGGTGTAGTTGTACTCGTAGTCGCCGCGTGCGCGTTGGGTGAAGCCCTGGGGCGAGATATATTTGCGGCCGTCGAAGCCGATCTTGAAGGTATGCTTGCCCCAAACGTAGGAGACATTATCAGTGCCCTGATACAGGTTCTGGATGGTGAACTGGGGTGCATTGCCGTCGGCGCCGAGCTCCAGGTTACCCAGATCGTAGTAATTAAGCTCCGGGAACTGGTCCAGGTCAGGATACTTGAAACCTCCGGCAGTTTCAGTATTGCTATAGCGATTGAATCCGAGGCGGAACTCGTTGGTCAGGTTCGGCGTAAACACGTGGTACTCGGAGAGGGCAAAGAGGTGCCACTTGAAGGGCTGCTGCGTGTAAAAGGTCGGTATCAGGGTTTCGCCTGAGGAAACGCCATCGTCGGTCGAAGTCTGCCAGTCATGGATGTAGCGGATACGGAGGGAGTCCTTGCTGGTGATGGTGTAATCGCCACTTGTGGTCAACGCGTAAAAGAGTTCAGGAATCGCTCCGTTGTACAAATAGTTGCCGAGTGGGATGCAGGCAACGCCAGTGGTGCCGCAAGCGGTCGTCGAGGAAGCGCTGCCGTTGTTGGTGACGAGCATGTACTGTGGGCCCGACGCCTCTGTGCCGCAGGCATTGTCAGTGCCGGTGGAGCCGCCGGTGACCTGCGCCCCACTAAGGTAATTCGCCGCGGGCGTGTAGGTGGTGAACTGCTTCAGATTGTTCGCGTTGAGATTGTAGCTGGAGCCCAAACTATTGAGCATGGTGAAACCGGCCGGAGTTGGCGTGCAGATGTAGCCGCTCAGGTTCTGGCCAATCTTGTTCCGTTCGATGCTGCCAAAGAAGAAGAGCTTGTTCTTGAAGATCGGTCCACCCACCTGTCCGCCATACCGGTTGTTATCGTAGTTCGGATTGGGAACCTTGCCGCCAGCGATTCCGCTTTCCGCATTCAGATTACGGTTCTGGAAGTACCAGTAAGCCCTGCCGTGGAGGGTATTAGTGCCGGACATCACAGTAGAGTTGAACTGGCCGCCTGACGAGTGGCCAAAATCCGGCGAGAACTGGTTGGTGATGAGGGTAAAGCTGCCGACTGCGTCGTTGGGGATGTAGACAAGAAACCCGGTGACTGCCTTGTTGTTGTTGTCGATACCCTCGATCTCAAAGTTGTTATTGCGCGGGCGCTGGCCGCCGATAGAGGGGCCGTTACCGATTCCGAGACCTCCCGACGAAGCGACGCCGGGGCTAAGCAGGGAGACGTTGAGAACGCCACTCTGACCGGCACCACCAATAGCGGCCGTAGGCAGGTTGGAGAGCTCGACGTTCGAGAAGGTCGTGGTGAGATTGGTGCTGGTGGTGTCAAGAACCGCACCCGAGTCCGCCGAGACCTCAACGCTGGAACTGGTTCCAACCTTCAAGCCGATATCGGCCGTAGAGGTCTTATTGAGTTCGACAGAAACACCCTTGAGAGTAAAGGACTGGAAGCCAGCAGCGTTGACGACCACATCGTACTTACCTGGCAGGAGGTTGCCGACGTGGTACTCGCCAGCCGTACCGGTCTGGGTGGTCGACGCAACACTCGTCTCCTCGTTCGTTACGACTACATTTGCCTTAACTACGAGGGCTCCGGCGGGATCCTTCACGGTGCCAATAATCTCACCGTTGGTAGCCTGCGCCCTGGCTGTCGTGCTCAGCCCGAGGCCAAGCATCAACATAACGATCAAAGCAACGAATCCTCGAACGGACCTGTTCCTTGCTATTCTGGGGGTAAGTACGACTTCCATTTAAAACCCTCCTGGAAAAACTTGCTACTGTCTGGGAAATTTTCTAACTACGATTAGAGCTTCTGCTTGCGTCGAGTAGGTCGACGAAGTCAACTGCCCAATTTGGGACGATCGAAGCTTTACCCGCACGTTTAATACCAAAGTTGTAGACAACCGGATCCAGCAAGCAGATCGAATCAGTCAAACTGATGGTTTCTAGAGAAACATCAGTGGCTTACAAGAAAAATGACAGTGAGAATAGAGCTATTCTCGCAATAGGAAAAGGTCTGGGTCTGTATCCGCCGTCACACAAACACGTCAATCGAATGCTACTGGCCTATGAAAATACGTATATATCGCCCACTTTTGGTGCGGAGATCGTTTTCGACCGGTATCAGATGACCCCCATGGAGCACACTCGGGTTGCGCGCGCGGGAGGGTAACTCCGGCGCGCTTCGCCGAAATCGTTGCGAGGGCCGCAAAAATGATGCCAGGAGGATTAGCTGTTCGGGGAATGGTTGGGCCGGTCGAGAAAGCGGCAGGCTTCCTCGCTTCTTACGCCATGACGCGCGCGGGGGAGCGAACGGTTTGTCGACGCACCGTCAGCGCCTCGATGCGGTCGCGCACCACGGAGAAGCCCGAGCCGACTCCCTGGGGAACCGTGATCTCTCCCTGAGAGCTGACGGTCACCTCTGGCTCAATGATGTCCTCGACCCAGTAGCGCCGCGACGCCGATACATCGCCTGGGAGGGAGAAGTTGGCCAACGAAGACAGTGCGATGTTGTGCGCACGCCCGATCCCGGTCTCCAGCATTCCGCCGCACCACACTGGAATGCCACGTTCGGCCGTCGCATTGTGGACCGCGATTGCCTCGGAAAAGCCGCCTACCCGGCCAACCTTGATATTGATAATCCGGCATGAGTCCATGTCGATGGCCGCCAGCGCATCGCGCCGGGTGCGGATGGACTCGTCCAGGCAGATGGGTGTGTCGAGGCGCTTCTGCAACATGGAGTGGAAATAGAAATCGTCGTACCAAAGCGGCTGCTCGATCATCATCAGGTCGAACTCGTCCCACTCCGCGATGCGGTCTATGTCGACGACGCGGTAGGCCGAATTGGCATCACAGCTCAGCCGAATGTCGGGCCAGTGCGCACGGACCTGCCCAAAGATCTTGGTGTCCCAACCTGGCTTGCACTTCAGCTTGATGCGCTGGTAGCCGGCCTCAAGCGCCTCCGCAATCTTCTCCATCAGCGCCGCGGGCGATGGCTGGATCCCGATGGACACACCGCAGGGAATCACGCTCAGCGTGCCGCCGAGAAGCTCTGACAGCGACATCTTCTTCTGCTGCGCTTCCATGTCCCAGACGGCATTCTCCAGAGCAGCTTTGGCCATCCGATGTCCGCGGATCTGCCGGAATAACGCGGGACAGCTTCCGCCGCCGATCAACTCCTGCCCAACCAGACGCGGCGCCAGTTCAGTCTCGGTGATGAGCCAGGCGGTGTCGACGCTCTCTTCGGAATAATAGGGATGCTCGCCGGCGACGCACTCGCCCCAGGCAGTCAGGCCATCGGACTCGATCTCGACCAACAGGATGCGCCGGGTGGTGGTGAGTCCAAAACTCGTCTCAAAGGGAAACGCGAGGGGCATATTGATCTCGCGCAAATGGACTGCATCGATCGTCAGCATAGTGTCCTTATCCTGTCGTGCGTTGCGATTCTGTACCTTGCATTTCCGGTTCTTCCAGCCCACTCACCGGCCCGAGCAGAAAGCAGCCGTCGCCCTGCTGGTTGCGATCGTAGCCGGTAATTCCCAGCCCGCGGGCGAATGCGGATTCGAGTGCGAGCCGGTTGCGAGTCTGAAGAGACTCCGCCAGCTTACGCTGGTCCGGGCTTCGTTTCCAGTCCGTAACTGCAGCAGGGACGGACACTTGCACCAATACCTGTGCAGGCTCAGTCTGCTTATACGGATCGTTTTCGCCGAGTTCGCCGAGCGTTCGCCGCACCCGTCTCGACCGCAGCCACCACTCCGCAACCAGCCGGTCGGTGGGCAGGCCGCCCTGCAGCGGCGAGGTCGAAGGCCCATAAAAATCAGGCATATATCGCCTCGCGATTGCGCCTAGACGCACAATGTTCAGATGCGCGTTCTTGATCTCAAGGGGATCGAAGGTCCACTCCATCAGGTCGAAGCCGCGAGCGAGCGCGTCGTCGCGCTGCGCCAGCTTCAGCCTCCGTCCCAGTCCCGCGTTGCGGTACTCCGGCAGTACGGCCAGCATGTGCGAGTGAAGATACGGCTTACCGGCGCGATAGCCGGGCAACGCCATCGCGAAGCCCACCATCACGTCCCTGTCGAAGGCCCCGATAACCTGGCCGCCGATGCGATCGGCCACGATGAACACGCGCTTTGGGATGAGGTCGCCGTCACTATACCCCCACACCGCGAGCTGCACTTCAACGCAGCGTTCAAAGTCAGTCAGCTCCTTTACCGACTCAATCCGGATCTGGGCTGGGTCTGCAGATTTAGAACCTGCCTGTCCCATCTTCTTGATATTGCTCATGTGTGTAATCCGTCAGGTGCGGTGGAGTCGGGCTCAACTACAGCCGATCTTTCTCCTCCGGCTTCGTTCTCGCGTTTCGCGCGGTTCCAAAGCGCATCCAGCTCTTCCGGTATCAGCCGAGCCAGCGCGTCGTATCCTCCTGCCATCGTTTCAATCGAGAGAAAGCGGGCACGGAACTTCGCATTGGCAGTGCGCAGGGCGGACTCCGTATCGACCTTCAGATGTCGTGCCAGGTTGACGGCAGTGAACAGCAGATCGCCGAACTCCTCCGTCACGCGCTCCTGTTCCGCCGCACCGTTGGCGGGCAACTCCGCTTTCAATTCCGCAATCTCTTCCTGAAGTTTCTCGAAGAGCCCGTCTGTATTTGGCCAATCGAATCCGACCTTGGACGCACGCGAGCCCAGCTTCCCTGCCTCAAGCATTGCGGGCATGGTGCGCGGAATGTCGTCCAGCCCGGAACTAGGCCCCGTAGCTGACTCTGACTTCAGCGCCACCGCCAGCCTTTCCGCCCGCTTGATCTGGTCCCAATTACGCAGCACCGCGTTCGCGTCGGCCGCATCTGCAAGTTCCCCGTTGACGGGAAAGATGTGCGGATGCCGCCGCACGAGCTTCGCGTTCAAGCCTGCAGCGACGTCGCCGATGTCGAAGTAGCCTGCCTCACTGGCCATCTGCGCGTAGAAAAGTACCTGCAGTAGCAGGTCGCCTAGCTCATCCTTCAATTCTGGCCACGCGCGCCGCTCGATTGCGTCGAAGACCTCGTAGGTCTCCTCCAACGTGTGCCGCTTGATCGAGTCGAAGGTCTGCTCGCGATCCCACGAGCACCCACCCGGGCCCCGCAGCCGAGCCATAATCGCAACCGCTTCGGCAAGCGGCGTCGCAGCAGCATCTGCCGGTCGCAACGCTCCTGCCTGTTCGGTTGCGGCAGTCTCCACTTCGGCCATACAACTACTTTACCCCCGGCGCGCCCTCGGCCAGACAAAACGACGCGCCCGGCATGGCCGGACGCGTCTCTTATCCATCGAACGGAAATCGCTGGGCCCTGGATCATACGCCGCCCGACGGAAGCCTTTTATTGAGCAGGCTGCGTCACCGCATTCTGCTCAAGCGTGACGGCGGTCTGTGCCAACAGTCTGCCATTCACCGAAGCGCCAGTCTTGACCGCAATCAGGGTTTGGCCTAGGAGTACTCCCTCAAAGTGCGAGGTCGTTCCCATGGCAACGCTGCTGCCGACCTGCCAGAAGATGTTCTTGGGAAGTGCACCGC